>OBZQ01000128.1_pt1 | contig 77410 bp, 70 predicted proteins | sample 1495531 | NCBI WGS metagenome assembly OBZQ01 (sample SAMEA2580237, study PRJEB22360) | human gut metagenome | biome: human gut; feature: human-associated habitat; material: faeces | place: Denmark | collected 2008/2010
CAAGACCAGTGCAAACTTTTCATCAGAATTAACTTCTTTGTTTTCCTAATCGTGTTTAATGTATTTAGTGATAGTATCGATTAATTCCTCCATGTTAATCGGCTTGGAAATATGGTCATTCATGCCTGAATCCAGGGATTCCTGAATATCATCTATAAAAGCATTTGCAGACAAAGCTACAATTGGAATCGTAACTGCATCGGACCGCTCTATACCCAATGCTCGAATGGCTTTTGCTGCTTGGTGTCCATCCATGTTTGGCATCATAATATCCATCAAAATAAAATCGTATGTGCCTCGTGGATGATTTTTAAACAAATTCACAACTTCTTTTCCGTCTGATGCGCGTGTTACGGTCATACCAGCATCTTCTAGCATTATCGTAGCAAGTTCAGCATTTAAATCATTATCCTCAGCCATAAGAACATGAATACCCGTCAAATCTCTATGCAGATGTTGTTTTTGTTCTGATTGAATAACCTGTTCTGTCAACTCCAGTGGGATCTCCACTGTGAATGTAGAACCTACACCTTTTTTGCTCTCAACAGCAATTGAACCGCCCATCATATCCACATATTTTTTTGTGATGGCCATACCAAGACCGGTTCCCTTATATTGGGTTCTGGCATTAGCATCATCTTCTTGTGAAAACGGATCGAATAATTTTTTCTGGAACTCTTCGCTCATGCCAATACCATTATCTCGAACAACATAACGAGTTATGATATGTTTCTCATCCGCTCCTGGGTAACTGCTGATATCCAAAGTAATCTTTCCGCCGTCCTTTGTGAATTTCACAGCATTGCCCAGAAGATTCACCAAAACTTCTCGGATACGCACAACATCCGCAAGGACATATGGGTTCTTTGAGATTTCTCGATGTACTTCAAACTTAAGATCTCGATTATAAAGAAGTCCATTCATAATCGCCTGGACGTTATCTGTCAATTGAGTAATGTCCATTGGCTCGGGCGAAATAGTAACTTTTCCACTTTCAATGCGAGTAAAATCCAGAACGTCATTCAACAAAGAGAGAAGATGATTCGAACTTTTTTGAACTTTCTCCAAGCTATCATGAATATCTGAAACCGTGTTCTGGTGAAGCGCAATGTTTGTAAATCCAATAATGGCATTCATCGGCGTTCTGATGTCATGGCTAATACTAAGCAAAAACGCAGATTTTGCTTTGTTGGCAGCATCTGCTTCCTCAGCGGCGGTCATTAATAATTGTTTTTGTTTTTGCTCTTCTGCCTTGCTTTTCTGGTAAACATAATAGGTATATAGACAAATTAAAAGCAATACAGCTCCTGCGACTAAACCGCAGATGATGGAAATATGATTCGTCTTTTCAACCATTCCATAAGCTGATTGCATATCCATTTCAATGCAAAATGCGCCAATGATTTCTCCTGTCCCATCATAGTTTGCGCTTACAGGATAGCAAGCCGTAAAAATCGGGCCCCATGTTGTATCAATGATATCCTGAGAGTATACATTCTCCCCAGAAATAGCCCTATCAATATACGGAACCATTTCTTCCTCAATATAATCTCCAGGGCGTCTTACATCATCCGCATCCGGATCCAAACCGTCTACCACATAAACGAGTTTTCCTTCTTCATTTTTTTTAGCGGTGTAAATATATCGAGTAGAATTCAGTGTTCTGATTTCATTGAAATATGAAGAAATATCCTTATATAATTGCTTCTTTTCATCAGATTGATCTTTGATTTGATCAAAATCTTCTTTTCCGATTCTTCCATTCACAAGTTTGTGTACTGCATCTGCACTCGCTGTGTCACGTGTGATTTCTGTTTCAAGGGCGGTCTTAGTGTAAGAACTTTGCAGAATATATGTGTACGACGCTATTACAAAAATCATCAAAAGCCCCGCAATCACAAAGATACTGCCTGTATTCTTCAGCCTAAGGAGTTTTTTCAAATTAATTCCTTCTTTTGTTTTCTTCATGCTGCTCATTCACATCCTCTAAATCCTAATTTATCAATTTTATCATAGCACATTTTCATGCAGTTTTTAATTCCAAAACTTCCAATTAAAGCCATCGGCTTAACGTAACGTATCACTTCGTTTTATGAAATTGGTACAAGCATCAGTTTCTGTTTCCGGATACAGAATACCACTCTCTCTTCCAAGTTTAAAACAGCGCATCATCCATATCATGTTTCGTGCAAGATTCCGCATGGTCTGCATACCTTCTTCATCCTGAAAAGCTTCTTCTCCGTAAAGACCATATACCATGTTCCAATAGGTAGAACCGGCGACTGGCATCTGTGCAATCCCCAAATATTTATTGATCCCATCAAGAGCTGCCGTGGTTCCTCCTCTTCTTGCTACTGCAACAGCAGCACCCGGTTTAAATTTGAAGGCGTCATAACCTCCGGCACTGTAAAAAACTCTGTCCAAAAAATCATAAATACGTCCACTTGGATGTGCAAAATATACTGGTGTTGCAAATACAAAGCCATCTGCTGTTTTAGCCTTTTCAACAAATTCATTCACGCCATCATCTTTAATCACACACTTTCCTGTTTTTTGACAGACATTACATTGAAGACAATCTGCTATCGGCTTTCCTCCAAGCTGAACAACCTCTGTTTCTACTTCTTCTGAATAAAATACCTTTATCATCTCTTCCAAAGCTGTCATTGTTGTTCCATGCAGATGACTGCTTCCGTTAACAAGCATTACTTTCATTTAATTTAACCGTTACTGAAAACTTATAAAAAGTTATAAACTTCTATGTTCCATTCCTACTTCAACGAGTATGCTTTTGATGATATAAATATCTATCTACTCACAAGTTCCTGTACTCTCCATAGGCGTAAATTCCGGACTAACGTATCCGTACATATTTGCATTAACGTTTCAGTGTCAGCTTGCAAATTGTTCTCCATAAGTCTTGAGATTTATAGATGCCTGGAAATCTCTGTCAATCATATTCCCACACTCACATCTATAAACTCTGTCAGATAACTTCAAATCTTTTTTGATATTCCCACAACAGCTGCAAAGTTTTGATGATGGATAAAACCGATCAGCCACAATAAGCTGGATCCCTTTATCGCTGCACTTATATTCAAGCTGTTTTCTAAACCAAAAAAATCCCTGTTCCTGGACTGCTTTGGATAAATGTCTGTTTTTCATCATTCCGCTGACATTCAGATCTTCAATACATATAAATCTTGGTTTTCGATTTATGATCTCAGATATGGTCTGATTCAAATAGTTTTTACGGATATTTGTTAATCTGTGATTTCGTTTTAATAAAAGTTTTTCCTTTTTGATTACATTATTTGTTTTACAGTAACTTTCTCCTTTTTTATTTTTCTCGTAAGAACGAGAGATACTACGCTGTAATCTGCGTTTCTGTTTTTCTGATTTCTTTATTTTCTGACTCTTATTGATGTTCTTATACTTAGTTCCATCAGAGCAGACAGCCAGATCTTTGATTCCCAGGTCTATGCCGACTCCGTCATCATTAAGTGTTTCCCTGCAGTCAGGAAATTCTACACATACACTGATCCACCAGTTCAATCCGTCAAAGGATATTCGCGGATTCATATATTTAGCATTTGTCGGAATTCGTCCATGTTCTGCAAGTCTTACCCAATTCATTTTTTGTTTGTTGGCTTTCCTGCTGGAGGAAAAGCCTTCAAATTTAACATGGGTATTACTGAATCGTATCTTAACGTTGTCCTGATAGAACTTCGGCATTGACCTCTTTTTTGACTTGAATCTCGGGAATTTCTGCAAACCCCTGAAAAAGTTCTTATAAGCAGTACAGGCATCTTTGATCGCCTGTTTTGTTACATTATTTGAAATATTCAATAACCATGTATATTCATCAGAGTGTCTAAGCTTTGTAAATTCTTTTCTGAGTTCTGCATCTGAAATGAATTTTCCGCCTTTTTCATAGTTTTCTATTTCCCTTGCCAAAGCCCAGTTATAGGCAAATCTTGAAGCACCGGCGTACTGAAACAACTTAGTTTTCTGCACGTTATTTGGTATCAACATTACTTTTATGGCTTTTACCATCTGCTTCCTCCTGTATCAATTCCCGGATAAGTTTCTTAGCTTTGTTTGCTCGTTTTCCTTGTAATTTGCAACTGAATACAGTGATTATCTGAACCAGATCTTCAACAAGTTCCTGCTGTTCGGACTTTTCAGTATTATCAATAATCTCAATCTCACAATTATAAAGTGAAGCGATATATTCTATCAGCTCAAAACCAAATCGCAGTAACCGATCTTTATACAAAACAACAACCTTTTCAACCTGATTTTGAGATATTCGCCTGATCAATTCCTGGAGCCCTTTTTTCTTATAATTAATTCCGGGACCGATATCACTTATTATCTCAAACGGCTGTCCTTTTGCCAGAAGATATGTTTTAACATTATCAATCTGTCGTTCCAGATCATCTTTCTGTTTATGACTGGAAACACGACAATATCCAATTGTAATGCGGTTTTTAGGCTTTACATTTATTACCTGGTTGAGTTGCTCATCAGAATAATATCTATAGCCACTTACTGTAGTATGATGCGGATGAAGTTTTCCATTGGCATCCCAATTTCGTAATGTCTGGGCAGATACGCCTATAATTTTTGAAAATTCATGTATAGAATAATATTTACTCAAAGAATCAACTCCTTTCAATAATATTCTACTCTAATATCTTATAACACTCAACATGTATTTATATGATTTTATAATTTATATTTAACTGTTAATAACCTCCTAAAATTCATTTGGAGATAATATGAAAAAAATAGGAAGAAAAATTAAGAACATTTCTCCTCCGCGGAGGCATTGTCCCAGGAAAAATTGGATAAATGGATATGCAAAAGTGGTTTTCCGCGGAGAATAAAAGTATTTTGAGATGCAAAAAAGACTCCAGTCATATTAACTGAAGTCTCTTTCCATTCTGATCACTTTTTGTAATCCGTCACGCTGCAGGTTGGTAATCCTTTGGTATCCCATGACATACCTGCCTTTTTCTTCCATGTCCGGCTGCCAAGCAGGAATCCGCCAGACTGCGCATCCAGAATATACCATTTGCCGCCAACTCTTACCTGATTCCACTGATGGCTTGGGTTACTTGCCTTGGAGTCTGCGTGTACATATCTGCAGTCTACTCCGATTGCATCACAGAGTGCTTTCATGGCTCTGGCATATCCGGAGCATTGTGCTTCTCCATATACCAATGCACCCCAGGCGGTGTTTGCATAATTATACTGCCAGCCTTTATAAGCGTAGCTGCAGTTGCTGCGGAGATAATTATATGCAGTCAGTACCCTGTCATAGTCTGACATTCCTTTACGGATGTAATTGATCTTGAAACTCTGGACAACACTCCGGACCTGTGCCAGATGCTGCGCGTCCAGATACGGACCGTAGACGCTGCCATACTGATAATCACCTTTTACAGTTGCTGTTTTTAAGGTGATCTTTCGGGCTTTGCTTTTGGAACTGTAAATATTTTTGCCCTTTATGACTCTGTACGCCAGCACTCTGTACTGATAAGTCTTTCCGGCCTGTACATTTTTGTCAGTTGTGGAGATTACATTTCTTTTTTTGACATTTTTCAGGAATGACCACTTTCCGTTATCATATCGGTACACCCTGTAGCCGTCTGCCTGTGCGATATAGCTCCAGGAAAGATTTACGGTTTTATTGTCCGTGGAGTAACACTTGTAAAGCTCCGGTGTCTGCAGATTGGCCTTTACATCAATGATATTTGATACAATCTCCACGCTATATTCTCCGCTGTCCGGATCATACACCATGTCGCCATAGACCAGTCTGTAGGAATATTGATGTCCGGCTTTTGCCGTAGTATCTACAAAAGTCAGATTTCCCTCCACGCATGTATCATGGGAATAGCACTGTACCTTGAAATTATCCCCGTAGTTCATATACAGATTGTCACCAAGGACTTCCCAGAAGTCTCCTATTACCCTGAAACTATCCAGTTTTTCTAATTTTCCACCTTGAGATACCGGCTTTTCTGAACGATAGATGTCTATTCGATTAGAGTCTGGAGTGGCTACCTCTGCCTTAAACTGAATCTGACTTGCCTCTATAGACTTTCCGTCATATATTTTCAAGAGTTTTGTATCTTCTCTTTGCGCTGCATTTACCGTAAAACCTGTTCCGAGACATATCCATAATGTCATTATTATCAGCAAAAATATTGATTTCTGTATAAATGAGTTTTGTTTTCTTTCTTCTAATTTCATGGTTTTCCCTCTTTTATTTTGATGTAATTCCTTGAGAATGCCCGGTAGATACAACTTAGGCTTGAAAAGGATTCATGTCCTGCAACGACCAGACAGAAATTACATTCCTAATTTCTGTTTGGTATTTGAAAGTTCTTTTCTTATTAAGTTGTTATTTGATGACTGAGCAAAGCTATACCATGTAGCGTTTGCATGATATTTCTTGTAATAAGTTTCATACATATTTCCTGAGGTTTTCTTGCCGTCCATATACCAGTCTCCTTCCATTGCATCCCCCTTCCATATGAACTTGTGGACCAGTCCAACAGACCCATCTTTTTTGGTTCCATAGTAATAATTATCCCCACACGCATTACCAGTTAGCTCTAACAGATATTTTCCGTTGTATTTACATATACCCAAACCTCCAAAATATGGCATATTGTTTCCAGACCATGAAATACGTGAGGTAACCCGTTTTGCAGATTTTCCGCCATACTTCCACAATTCTACATGATATTGAACTTTGTCTTTGTTATACCTTTCTGTTTGGTATGTCAGGATAAGTTCGTTGATGCCGTCATTATTGAAATCCAACAATTTGGCATAGCATAGTCCCGTCCAAAACTGTTTCTGCTCATTTAATTGAGCTTCCCCATATTTTTTCTCATAACTTTGTATCAGATTCCGGTAAGCTGAAGTTGGATCTTTGATATTTCCTTCTTTTTTGACCGTTACCTTGCAGACGAGATTGTAAGTATCGCCATACTGTTTAACTTTACACCTGATATAAGTTGTACCGGCTTTTTTTGCCTGGATCTCGCCGGAAGAATTGACTTTTGCTACCTTCTTGTTATCAGAAGAATACTTTACGTTTGACAAATAACTGATGCCTGTACAAGGGAACTCTTTTTTCTCCTTTACTTTCAGTGTGATCTTTGTGGTATCCGTATCCGGCTTCAGGGATGCAAGTTTTACTTTCTTTTTCGTCCAGAAAAATACAAAGGGAACCATATGCAATAATCAATGCATCCGCATCTGCGAACGCCTGATAATCATAAACTACATTGAACTGATAATCATAATCATCTTCCGTATCTTCGCCAAAATAAGATTTATAGTAATAACTACTGTGAATCCCAAGAAAAACAGAACATTTACGTCCATAGACTTAGCTGCATGAAAAATACCCTGCATCAGATTCATCGTATGCGGTGAATTTGCATTTCCGATCATTACACCAATCGTATACCTTTTCTCCATACGTATGCTCCCTTTCCACAAGTCTTTGTTTTCGTTTTATTTTACAATATTTTTTACCATCATTCAATATATTTTAGTTGTTTTTACCAAATTATTTAAATATCTGCAACCCCTTTCCCGTTTACAGGATTCTACGCCTCATGCGGAGCACTATATATCACAGGTACATTACGAAGTAATTTCCTGCGACATACAAAAATTACCGCTAGGTCTATTTCAATCCGCGGTAATTTTCATTTTCTGTTATTCAGATTTCATGATCAGTAGATTGTCACTGCCATAATTATATATACAAGAATAGATACCAGACAGTACATGGAGTTTGTTGTGGAAACATAAGCGCTTCCTTCTTCATCTTTCATAAAAGTCTGCATACTGAATGTGGCCGGTGCTGACATATAACTGATAATTGCAAGATTGACCAGCCGATCATCACCTACCAGATAATGTACAGCAACAAGAACTCCTGCGATCATCACTGCCTGAAGCAATACACGTAAGATGATCGTGGCAATGCATGGCTTTAATAATTTCGCATTCAGTTCCATGCTGTATCCCACTACCAGTAAAATAATGGCAGTCACAGATGTGGTGAGAATATTTTCCACACTCTGGTACACGCCTCCGAAAGGACTGTCTAAAACTGCAAGGATCACCTTCGATAATCCTGCAATAATTCCCAGGATACTTGCAATAAATGCCGGAGTCTTTAATGCACTGAAAAACAGTTTTTTCACATCAATCTTCTCACCGTTTTCCACCTGTCCCAGCATTCCCATATATACACTGAATCCAAACAACAGTCCGGCAATATCCAGAACTGCAATACGGGAAAGATTTTCACTGCCACAGAGGCTTGTATATAACGGATAGGCCATAAGTCCCCCTTCATATACGCTTACCATAAACGGTAGATATTTCTGATAGGTTCCTTTCAGAAATGGCTTCAGCAAAAAGCCCAGACCAAAGGATACTACTAGCATTACAAACATGATCAAAATCAGGATTCCGGTTTCTTTATTATATTCCGCTGTTGCCAGAGCATGAAAAATAGCAACCGGAAGCATAACATTCGTTACAAGCACCTTCATGTTATTGATTCCGTCTCTGGTCAGAATCTTCCATTTTCTGCACAGCATACCGACCACGATCATAACCAGTACAGGCAGAACAATTTCTAATACATTCACTTTTTTACTCCTCCTAATATATAACTCAGCTTTGTTTATTGTAACTCAAAAAAACATTTTTCGCCACCTATACTTTCTGTTGTATTTTCACTTTTTTGCAGTTATAATTTTATGTGAATTTACGAAAAAAAGGAGAACTCAAATGAATACTTTCAGCATTCTGACTGCTCAGATCGGAATGTTCGTGATCTACATGCTTGCAGGCGTGATCCTGATCCGCACACGGGTTATGAACAGAGAAAATCTTGAAGTCATTTCAAAATTTGTAATAAAACTGGCGCTTCCTGTAATGATTTTTATCAATACTGTAAACGGAGTGGAACGTAAAACTCTTTTTCATTCACTGAGCATTTTTCTGATTGCGGGAATTATGTATATATGTCTGTTTTTACTCAGCTACATATCTGGTATTTTTTTTCATCTGCATGGTAACCACAGGCAGCTTTACAGTGCCATGAGCGTATTCGGAAATGTGGGATTTATGGGTATTCCCATAGTAACCAGTATTTATCCGGAAAACGGTATGCTCTACATCTGTGTATTTACCATTATTGATCAGCTCATGCTGTGGACAGCAGGTGTACGCCTTACTTCAGGTACAGACAGTCAAAAAAACCGTTTTGATTTCCGGAAGCTGATCAATCCTGTTACTGTTTCCATCTTTCTTGCTGTGATCTGTGTGCTGACAGGAATCCGGCTTCCTGAAGTTCTGAACAATTCCCTTCAGAAAATCGGCCAGACCGCCACACCTCTCGCACTGATCTATCTTGGCGGTGTTTTCGCCTGTATCGATGTACTGAAAAATATCCGGAGACTGGATTATTATGGAATTGTCATCCTAAAAATGCTTTTGTTTCCGCTTTTCTTCTATGTATTACTTGGATATCTTCCGGTTTCTTCAGAAATCCGCACTACCATGGCTCTGACTTCTGCAATGCCAGTTATGTCCTCTGTGGTAATGATGGCAAATGCCTACGGATCAGATGGCGATTATGCAATGGGTGGAATTCTTGTTACAACTATCTGTTCTGTTTTTACACTTCCATTTATTTACTGGATTTTTCATTTTATCGGATGATTTAAATATAATACTTTTTTATAAATATTTATAAATTTCATTTATAAAAAAGTGTGGTATACCAACTCTACGACAGCGCTTTCCGCATTCTGGATATCCGCAACAATCTTCTGGAGAATTTCACCGGTTCCAGAAAGCAGATCATTGATCTGGCAGCCTCCACCATTCCTTCTTCTTATCTCCTTCCTGAACTTCTCGCAGGTTTTGGCAGAATGTATCCTGATGTATATTTCCATTCCTGGCAGACAGACAGTTCCGGCGCTATTAACCGTGTACTGGATGGGACCGTAGACCTGGCTTTGACAGGACAGAATACAGGAGACGACAGCTGTGTATTTATTCCCTTCTGTCAGGATAATATGGTGATTGCTACCCCTGTGAATGATCATTATTTAAACTTAAAACAAAAAGAACAACCTGTTGTTTTTCAGGACTTTATCAAGGATCCTGTTATCATCAGGGAAAAAGGCTCCGGAACCAAAAAGGAAATGGATATTTTTCTGGAAAATGCCGGTATTGAACCTTCCAGTCTGAATGTAGTAGCCCGCATGAATGACCTGGAATCAATCAAAAAATCTATTGTAAACGGGCTTGGATTTTCCATTCTTTCTGCCAGATCTGTCGTTGACCTGCAAAAAACAAAGCAGATTCTTCTGTTTCCATTAGAAGAATCTGCTCACAAACGCAGTTTTTATATTGTTTACAGTAAAAACAGAATTCTGAAATCCCATGTACGCCAGTTCATTCACTATGTAAAAGAATACTATCAGACAGTCTGATTAATATTCTGATATTTTTTTGGCATCCAATTTCCCTTCCATGCATAGATAAGCATGAGTACCATTCCTACAGCCCATGAAACAGGATACAGTACATATATAATATCAATGCTGGTGAAATGTGGAACCACAAACTGAATCCACAGAATACGGAACAGGCATAATGCAAGCAGCATCACTACCATGGGAGGTACCGTCTTTCCTGTTCCGCGAATGGTTCCTGCCAGGGAATGCATAATTCCCAGAAGGAAATAGAACGGGCAGAAATATTTCATTGCCTGTGCCCCATAATAGATTACTTCTTTATCACTGCTGAAAATCCCTATGATCGGTCTGGAAAAGGTCAGCAGGAGAATTCCTGTCACGATCGTATAAAGCACGCTCATTCCAAGAGTTACTCTCAATCCTTTCCTGATTCTGTCTGTTTTTCCCGCACCATAGTTCTGACCGGTAAAAGTCGTTGCTGCCATACTAAAACTCATTACCGGCAGAATGTTAAACCCATCTACTTTCAGGTATGCACCAAAACCCGCCATTGCACTGGCTCCGAATCCATTGACACCAGATTGTACCAGTACATTTGAAAAGGAGATTACCGTGTTTTGAATTGCAGTCGGCAGACCTACCTGGATAATCCGTCCTGCCATTGTTCTATCAATGGAAAGTTTCTTCGGATTTATGCGGTAAATATCCGGAACTCTCATCAAAAACCATAATGCAAAAATGCAGGAAAGTACCTGGCTGATATCTGTTGCAATTGCAGCACCCTCGACTCCCATGTGCATTCCGCCGATAAGCCATAAATCCAGAAAAATATTGGAAAACGAAGCTACTGCCAGATACATCAGCGAACGTCTGGAGTTACCTACTGCATTCAGGATCCCCGCTGCCATATTATAGATGACATTAAAAACCAGTCCATAAGAATAAATTCTCAAATACAGAACTGACTGATTCATTACTTCTTCCGGAGTTCTCATCCACCTGAGAATTGCAGGTGAAAATACAATTCCAGCGATAGTAAGAACAATTCCCAGAATAAGCGCAAGCATCAAGGCTGTATGTGCAGAACGCTGAACGCCATTCTCATCTCCTGCTCCATAAAACTGGGATACAATAACTCCCGCACCTGCAGATGCCCCCATACTGAATGCAATCAGCAGACAAATCAGCGACGTACTGGAACCAACTGCAGCCAGTGCATTGCTGCCCACAAAATTTCCTACAATAATTGAGTCCACTGTATTGTACATCTGTTGGAGCAGATTTCCCAGTATCAATGGAATAGAAAACAGAAGGATCTGTCTCCAGATGGTCCCTTCTGTCATGGTACTGATCGATTTTAACTTCACACTCTTACTCTTTTCATATGCTGCCACTCTCATTCCCCCATTCATATATTATTGCTGTTCACAACGCGTCCGGCAGCACCCTTCGGCATTCCTATTATAAAATATTTTATATAAAAATCAAGCCGCCACTATTTATAGCATTGCATTTCCTGTCAGTTTACTGTACAATACTTTTATATTGTAAAGTACGAAACAGGAGGTAATTTATTATGGCTTTTGATATCACACCTTATGTAGATATGTCCCCAAAGAAAGTTCGTGAACTGATCCGCAAGGGAGTTATTGATTTCCCCACTGCAGGAATGTGCCGTGGCTATGCGCAGGCAAATCTGGTAATTCTGCCACCGGAATATGCTGCAGATTTTGAAGAATTTGCACACAAGAATCCATTTCCGTGTCCAATTCTCGAGATTATCAAAGGAACTCCTGAAACTCATGACATGGGTGAGGGCGGAAATATCTGCACGGATATCCCGAAATACCGGATTTATGAAAACGGTGTATTTACAAAAGAAATTACTGACGCTTCCGAGTATTGGAAAGAGGGATATGTTGGATTTCTTATCGGCTGTTCTTTCTCATTTGAAGAAGCACTGATTAGAGAAGGGATTGAAATCCGTCATATCGCCCAGGGACGAAATGTACCGATGTTCAAAACTAACATTCAGACAGTTCCTGTTGGTCCATTTTCCGGTCCTATGGTCTGCTCCATGCGCCCGATGACACCGGAAAACGCAAAAAAAGCTTATGACATTACTTTCAAAATGCCGAATGTTCATGGTGCCCCTGTACATATGGGAGATCCGAAAGAGGTCGGTATTGATGACGTTATGAAACCTGATTACGGTGAAGCAGTGGATATTTACGAAGGGGAAATTCCTGTGTTCTGGCCATGCGGCGTAACTCCGCAGGCAGCAATTGAGAATGCCAAACCGCCAATCGTTATCACTCATGCTCCCGGACATATGTTCATTACAGATATTCCGAATGCAGAGTTAAACGACTATCTGGAAGCAAAAAAGAAATAATCAGAAAGCAGCAGAAACCATGGAATTTACATTTCCCAACTATTATAAAGAATTTTCTTGCATTGCCGGGTCCTGTCCGGATACCTGCTGTGCAGGATGGCAGATTGTTATTGACAATAAAACCCTGAAGAAATATCAGCATTTCAAAGGTCCTTTTCACAATCGACTGCACAACGATATCGACTGGAAGGAACATATCTTCCGCCAGTACAACCGACGGTGTGCATTTCTGAACGAAGAAAATCTGTGTGATATTTACACAGAAGCAGGTCCGAAAATGCTTTGCGACACCTGCAGAAATTATCCACGACACATTGAAGAATTTGAGGGTCTGCGTGAAATTTCTTTGTCCCTTTCCTGCCCAGAAGCAGCAAGAATTCTGCTGTCTCAGAAAGAAAAAGTTCATTTTGTTACCATCGAAAAGGAAGCCGCTGAAGAAACCTATGATGATTTTGATTACTTTTTATTTACTGCACTGATGGATACCAGAGATCTTCTGATAAAAATCATCCAGAACAGAAATGTCCCCATACGGAAACGCCTGTGGAAAGTACTTGCCATCACACATGATTTTCAGCTGTGTTTAAATAAAAACGAACTTTTTAAATGGGAAGAGATTCGGAAACGTCATGAAGATTCCGGATTCGGAAAAACATTTTGTGATAAAGTTCATTCCAGAATGAATACTTCTGACACATCAAAGGATCTATTTAAAAAAATGTGGAAAACTATTGTTCCGGAAATGGAAGTTCTTCGTCCCGGATGGAAAGAATTTCTGAAGGAACGTCTTGATTCCTTATATATTTCTTCAGGAGAAAACGATTATATATATCAGAAAAGCGAATTTGATTTCTACTGTCCGGACTGGCAGATTCAGGAAGAACAGCTTCTGGTTTACTGGATTTATACTTATTTCTGTGGTGCAGTCTATGACGATGAAATCTTTACCAAGGTTAAAATGGCTGTCGTCTGTACTTTGTTTATCCATGAGCTTGATGTCGGAACATATCTGAAAAACGAACATCATTTTAACCTGAATGATCAGATTCAGATCTGTTATCAGTTCTCCAGAGAGCTTGAGCATTCGGATCTTAATCTGGATAAATTTCAAGAACTGATGTCTGAAAATAATATTTTCTCCTTTGAAAATCTGTTAAAGATATGCTGAATGACAAAAAACTTGCTGCTCATTTCTTATTCTTTTTACAATTGCATTATTTGATATAAAAAACTTGTATTCTTTCGGATTTGGTAATCATCGCCTTCTATAAATTGCATTCACCCCAAATTGCGTATATTCTCCTGCTCGATATCCCCATCTGCATATACCCAGTTCCAGTCCATGTTCTGACTGTCCAATGACCGGTGCGACATCGGTCGGACGGATATCTCCTTGTGTCAGCCGGATCCTCCCATCTATGTTCTGTACCACTCTGGAAATCTCCTCCATCATATCGGAATCTATATAATATCTGCTGCACATATTCTCTCCTATTTTAGAATCTTTCTTATCTGCGTATCCGCGGCTTCTGGATAAAGCTGTTTCATATGATCAACAATTTTTCCCCAGGATGTCCGCGGATCTTCCTTATAACAGGAAGTAACATGGTCATATCCATAAATGTGTTCCGGAGAAGAATACACAGCCACATCCCAGCCGTACTCCACGCCTTTTTGATTGATCCTTTTCCGAAAGTCGCAGTTACACAGATATGTCTGCATCATAAGGCTGGTAATGGCTCCGTCAAATCCCTTTTCGCCATCTTTTCCAAATCCAGCCAATTTTTTCAATTCGTAGGAGTAGATTTCTGCATCATTTTCCATAAAATGATCCATAATATTCTTATGTTTGATCGGTGCTTTTTCATCCTCAAACAGAGCATCAAAATCATAGCCGTCCCTGCGGTAGTTGGCAAATACCGGCAGCCATTTTTTGGAAATAAACCCGGCTTTTTTGGCAAAGAATTTTCCGTAAAGAACATCATGTCTTTTGGCAATGGCAATCCTCCATCTCCACGGATCCCTCACCGGATCATCAGACCACCAATATTCTGCCACTGTCCGTTCCTCCAGAGAAAACCCCGGAATTTCGTTCTTAAAAAGAGGAAGAAAACCAACCCGGTTGATATATTCGACTGCTTCATCCACATCGTGGATGCATTTCGGATCATCCCATGTTACTCCATGAATGATCCATTCCCCTGCTTCGTTTCCCATGACTTTCTCCTTTCTGTATTTTGCTGTCTTAAATATACCACACATTGACAAGGCAAGACAAAGATATATATTTTTATCGAAAAAATTGATGACATTTTTGTTACTGTTCATACACAATGTCATTAACTTAAGCAATTTGCCAATACTGCATTGATGAAAATATCAGCAGAAGGATTTAATTATGATAAAAAAGGGAATATTGAGGGATTAAGATGCAATGTCTTGCTGAAATTCGGGTATAACAAAAAGACAAAATCAATATTTAATATTGAAATTTGTCTAAAGATGAAATATAGTAATATACCACCTTCTGCAATAACTGGTTTATCCACCATTTTTGTGTTAATATAAAAGTAATAAAATACATTTAAGGACAAGAAGGGTGTAAATATTATGGATATTTCAGATTTTGTTAAGAAAGCAAAAGAATATAATGTTCTTGGAATCAAAATTTCAAAAGATAATGAACTTGCAGCAGAGTGGTACAGCGAACCGGAATGCAGAAGGAATATTTATTCTGCAACAAAGAGCTTCACATCCTGTGCAGTTGGCTTTGCTGTTCAGGAAGGGCTGATCGATCTTAATGAAAAACTAACAGAAGCATTTTCAGGTGACTTGCCGGAGTGTATAGATGAGAACCTGAAAGAAGCAACTGTTCGTGATCTTCTTACCATGTGCCTTGGACAGGAGAAGGGCAATCTGATGGGAGAACAACGACCTTTATATGAAGAAGATAACTGGGTAAAAATGTCTCTGGCTATTCCCTTTAAGTATAAGCCGGGTACACATTTTGTGTATAATAACGTTGGCCCCTATCTGGCAGGCATTCTTGTACAAAGACGCTCCGGCTGCGATCTGGTTTCTTACCTTACACCCAGACTTTTTTCCAAACTTGGAATAAAACGTCCTACATGGGAGACTGATCCACTTGGAAACAGTTTTGGAGCCGGCGGATTATTTCTGACCCTTTCTGAACTTCACAAATTTGGACTGTTTTATCTTAACAAAGGCAAGTGGAATGGAAAACAGATACTGTCTGAGAAATGGATAGAAGAAAGTACAAAGGCAGCTGATGTTGGATACTATGGTTATCTTTTCTGGCGTGGTGAATATAATTCTTTCCGGGCAGATGGAAAATACTCCCAGATTTCTATGATCCTTCCGAAAAAAAACGCAGTCGTTTCGTTTGTTTCAGAATGCCGCAGGGGAGACGAACTTCTGAAGACAGTTTATGAGCTTGTCTGCGCAAAATTATAATATCTTTTCTCCGCGGAAAAACAATCTTCTCTTTCTATAATGCTGAGTTAGTGGATATGGGAGTTTCCGCGGAGAGAATCCAATTTCCTGTTTTAAGGCAATCGCCGATTATTTGAGAAAATAATACTACAATCAGAACCCGATTCTGATTTGGCTGCTACCCTGCTTATGGTTTCCACGTAGCAGAAAAGCGACGGGTTTCCCCGCCGCAATATCTCTTATACTTGATCAACCACCATTGGTTCTGTCTCTCTGTAGAACCGCCGCTGCTCTACCCTGAAAAGCTGCTCCAGTCGTGCCGGGCTGTCCAGTCGCCCTTCGTACTCCTCTTTATTCTCCGCATGTATAATAAACGGAGCAATATCTGCCTGCAGGCATTGCACAAATGCAATGATGCGGGCTACCTTATAACATGAGAAAAGCATTAAACAAGGAGACTCACACCAAAACTATGAATCTCCTTGTTTAATAAAGGTTCGAAGTATCCCTCCGGGTATATCTATATCTTATTTTTGATTAATCTCTGCGAATCCAGCAGCATCAATTTTTAATTCTATTTTTTCGCCTTTTTTAAGTTCTTTCCATTGAGAAAAATCCATTTCATATCTTCCTGTTTCGGTCTTGCCCTTCTTTTTCTCATATGTAGCGGTCACAAAATAATGCTCTTCTTCTGCTCCTGTTCTCTGTCCGTCTTTAAGTTTTGGTTCCGGCCAGGAAGGGTTCTGATCATTGCCGGAACTTTTTGCAGTATCGACAACCGTCCATTTGTCTATTTCATAGTAATATTTTGTAGCATACACCGGCTCCTTCCGGTAGACTGGTTTTTCTACATCTTCGGTGTAGGTTTCCTCAGTATATACCGGAACGCTTTCCGTTTGCTCCTCAAAATATCCATTTCCAAGATCAACATAAGAACTCTTTTCTTCGTAGTGGTCTATGACGCTGCGTGTTTTGGTTTCTGTAACTGTCTCGTAATGGTCGAGAACGTCTTTATAGGATTGAATTTCACTTTTTGTATATTGCAGCCTCGCATCATCGGGCAGCGACCAGTCACTTTCATTGTGAGTTACAACCTCTTCAATGTCAATGGTTCTTTCCCAATCCAAGTCATCAATCGTTACGTTTTTGATCTTCGGTGCCAGGCATGACATCATGCCAAAAATGATTGCTGCGAAGATTCCCAGAATGAGCAGCATCCGCCTCAGCAGTGGCTTTTTCTTTGGCGTATTTTGGGGGATATTTTTCTGGCAGGATTCTTTTTTCTCTTCTTTCTTTCGTTTCTTTTCCTCTTCCTGCTGCCTCATCTCGAAGTAGTTTCTCTCCGAATCTTCTTTTGTGGCACCACAGTTTTTGCAGACATTCAGATCGTCGCTGTTAAGACTGCCGCAAAAGCTGCACTGCCAGTCCGGATTACGGCTGATCTTTTCTGCTTCCTCCTCAGAAACATATTTAATTTCATCCGGCATATAGAATTTTGTATTTTCGTCCTGCGGATGCCCACAATCGGGACAGGTTTTTTGACCGGCTCTAATCCTTTTATTTCCACAAAACGGGCAATCCCAGAGGCCTTCGATTATCTTTCCCATACAAACTCTCCTCTTCCTTCCCTCAATAACAATTTCAACAAGTATTTAGATTTCTCTTCAATTTTATGATTTTCTGCAGTTTTTTTATTTGCTCATTTATAGATTACTGTTTATTTTGCATCTCTGCTACTCTGTCCAGAATCTGTTTCTTTAATTCTTCTACATTATCGGTCCGATATTTTAATCCTGCTGCGGAGATATGCCCTCCACCGCCAAAAGGTTTCAACAGTTCATTAACATTGATCCATTTCCCGTCTGAACGGAAAGAACATCTCCACCCGTTTTCTTCTTCCTCATACATGGTAAAACCAAGTTCAATATCGTCGCAATCGCGCAGGATCGTGCTGATACAGTGGATGTCTTCGTATGTGATATCTTTTTCGGCAATTTCCTTCTGTCCCATAATAACATAGGCAACCCGGCCATCCATCGCACGTACTGCTCCATGAAGAATATCAGCTCTTTTGTACAGAATGTCCAGGGTATCACTGTGTAAGGTTTTCATAATCCTGCCATGGTCAACTCCCATAGCCATCAGATCAGCTACTGCCTGAAAAATACCCTGGTTTGCCCTTGCCAGTCCTCCGGTATCATGCAGGATGCCAAGGTAAATATAATCTGCGGCATTGGGGTACGCTTCTTTTTGGGCTGCATTTAGAAGTAGTTCGGGAGAAAGCATATGGTATACATTTTCCGCACACGCCTCAGAAACCTTTGTCCAGTTCACATCTCCGTATCCTTCATTGGAAGCATGATGATCAACAACAATGCTGGCAGCGGCATTTTGGTAATATTCCAATCCGATCATACGCTCCAGAGTTGCATTATCACAGACTATGACACAATATTGTTTTCCGGATATATCCGGCATCTCAAAAGGAACAAATATCTTATCTTCCACGACCATCTTTTTCGGACCGCGCTCCAGCGTTTTTGCAAGGTATGGAAACACCCTGTATTGTGGATAATTGACATGGATATAGTGCGCAAGGCTCATCACCGATCCGGCAGCATCGCCATCCGGATTTAAGTGTCCCAGAATCACTACAGTGTCCAGATTGTGCGTCTGCATGGTTTCATCAAAAACAGTATCAAAATTAAACTCTGTCATTCCTACCTCCTTCGTATATCACTTCCCTGTTATATTTTAATTTTATCATCTAGCAGCTCAGATAGCAAGTTGTGGGCACATACAAGCCAAAATTCGTTACTGTTCACTCCGTTCACAGTAACGTAGCCAAAATTCATTACAGATTGCATTATTTTGCGGAATTGCTATAGAACCAAAAGAGACAAAAGAGACCACTTGTCTCTTTTGGTCTCTTTTCTGTCTCTTTTAAAAAAACTATAGTAATTTCGTAAGATTTCTATAGTTTTTTCAGGGTTTCTGTACTATAATGAAACCCATAAAGAGATTGTCATATCAAAAATAGTAATATAATTTTCTGCCAGAAAATCAGATCATCTCCCATCAAACTGGAAATTCAGGGAAAGTTGTTCTGATATTATTATGAAAAAGATGATCGAAGCCCAGGAAAGACAGATGTCCAGTGGTTCCCAGGGCGGACAGTACTAATCAGATAAAAGCCTCTCAGTTGAGGAACTGAAAAAAACCGATGGTGATGACTGAAAACAGTCAAATCCATCGGTTTTTCTATAAAAGCGAATTAATAAAATCAGATCATCCCTATCAGATGTACGATCAGTGCAGCCACCCAGGCAATCACACACTGCCATACCACAACACCAACAGCCCATTTGCTGCCCATTTCACGTTTGATCGAAGCGATAGCCGCCACACATGGTGTATAAAGCAAACTGAATACCAGCAGGGATGCTACTGCCAGCGGAGTCAGTACAGAGGCAATATTTCCACTGAAAAGTACTTCCAGAGTAGATACCACGCTCTCTTTTGCCATAAATCCGCTGATAAGAGCTGTACAGATTCTCCAGTCTCCCAGTCCGATCGGTTTAAATATAGGTGCCAGGACTCCCGCCACCATTGCCAGAATACTGTCTGCAGAATCTTTTACAAGATTTAAATGCAGATCAAAGCTCTGCAGGAACCAGATTATCATTGATGCAAGCAGGATAATAGAAAACGCTCTCTGCAGGAAATCTTTTGCTTTTTCCCACAAAAGCTGACCTACATTCCTTGCTCCCGGCAGCCGGTAATTGGGAAGTTCCATGACAAACGGTACGGGATCTCCCTTGAAAAGAGTTCTGTTATACAAAAATGCCGCCAGGATTCCCACCAAAATTCCAAGCAGGTAAAGACCTGCCATAATAAATCCGCCCTTCTTCGGGAAAAAAGCACTTACAAAGAAAGAATAAATCGGCAGCTTCGCAGTACAGCTCATAAATGGAGTCAGCAAAATCGTCATCTTTCTGTCACGCTCACTTGTAAGTGTACGTGTGGCCATAACAGCCGGAACCGTACATCCGAATCCGATCAGCATTGGTACAATACTTCTTCCGGAAAGGCCGATCTTACGCAGAAGTTTGTCCATCACAAAAGCAACACGTGCAACGTATCCGCTGTCTTCCATAAGAGACAGAAAGAAAAACAGGGTTACAATAATCGGCAGAAAACTGAGTACACTTCCCACACCTGTAAAAATACCGTCAATGACCAGGCTATGCATGGCACTGTTTACATTTGCTGCTGTCAGTGCTGCTTCTACCAGCGCAGAAACCTTATCAATTCCAATCTCCAGAAGCCCCTGAAGCCACGCTCCGATCACATTAAAGGTAAGATAAAATACCAATACCATGATTCCGATGAAACAGGGAATCGCTGTATATTTTCCTGTAAGAATCTTATCAATTTTCTCACTTCTGATTCTTTCTTTGCTTTCTTTAGGCTTTACAACTGTCTGTTCACACAAACGCTCAATAAAGTCAAAACGCATATCTGCGATTGCAGCACTTCTGTCAACCTGACGCTCTGTTTCCATCTGCTGTACGATATGCTCCAGCATCTCCGTCTCATTTGTGTCCAGCTTCAGCTTCTCAAGAATCAGCGGATCTCCCTCGATTGCCTTGGTTGCTGCAAAACGGGTAGGAATATCAGCCTGCGCCGCATGATCCTCAATCAGGTGCATGACCGCATGAATACAGCGGTGTACTGCACCGTCATGGTCACTCTTATCACAGAAATCCTGACGCAGTGGATGTTCCTGATATTTCGCTATATGTAACGCATGGTCAACCAGCTCATCAACCCCTTCATTCTTTGCTGCGGAAATAGGGATTACAGGTACTCCAAGCAGCGATTCCATCTTATTTACATCTATAGAACCCTGATTTCCCAGCACTTCATCCATCATGTTCATTGCAACTACCATAGGAATATCCATCTCCAGAAGCTGCATGGTCAGATACAGGTTTCTCTCAATATTGGTAGCATCCACAATGTTGATGATCGCACTTGGTTTCTCATCCAGGACAAAATTTCTGGAGACAATCTCCTCACTGCTGTAAGGGGACATGGAATAAATTCCCGGAAGGTCTGTGATTTCTGTATCCGGATGGCCTTTAATCGAACCGGTCTTACGATCCACCGTTACTCCTGGAAAGTTTCCCACATGTTGACTGGAACCTGTCAGTTGGTTAAACAGTGTAGTTTTTCCACAGTTCTGATTTCCCACCAATGCGTACGTCAGTGTAGTTCCCTCAGGCAGTGGATGTTCATCTTCTCTGGAATGATACTTTCCATCCTCTCCAAGTCCCGGATGTGCCAGGTCGCTTACAGCCTCTATTCCGGCGTGACTTCTGCTTCGCTTCGGGATCTGTTCGATTTCTATCTGCTCTGCTTCCGCAAGTCTTAACGTCAGTTCATATCCATGTACCTGTAATTCCATGGGATCTCCCATGGGTGCAAACTTCACGACTGTGACCTCAGCTCCCGGAATCATACCCATATCCAGGAAATGCTGACGCAGGGCACCCTTGCCGCCAACCGACGTGATCACAGCACTTTTTCCGATTTCCAAATCTTTTAATGTCATTTTCAGTCGCTCACCTTTTGTATTTGTATTTGGTTATCATTGCTATAACCGATTTTTCTCAATAACCTTATGCAGATAGCTTATACTAACTGATAATTTTTGTCAAGTAGCAGGTATGTCTCAATTTTTTTATAACCGAAAGCACAAAAAACTCAGATGAATTTATGCTATCATCTGAGTTTCTCAATGTCTTAACCTGACAGGTCATTAAACCTGTCTGTGATTACTTCATTACTTATTATTCTGATCATTCTCAAGTAACTGATTTATGTGATTGTCATGAGATTTGAAAATTGTTCTTATCTTTTATATGTCAGATCCACACAGAACCTGTAATATCACCGTTAATTACATAATATGCTTTGTTCTCTTCAGGTTTGATATAAATCTTAATATCTTTGAGATCTTTCTCCTTTTTACCCAGTTCGTCTGTCCAGATTCTTCTGACATTACTTAAAATATTTTTTGTATATACTTCTCTGCCCATGAACTGAATATATACTTCTGCTGTTGCTTCTTTCTTAGTGGTTCTTCTTGTTGTCTTCTTCTCGGCAGCTGTCTCTTCAGCCGGTTTCTCAGCTGTCTTAGCAGGAGCCTTCTTTGTAGTTCTTTTCGTTGTTTTTGTTGGTTTTGCAGCAGTCTTTGTTGTTTTAGCTGTCTCTTTTTTCTCGGCTTCTTTCTCTGTTTCTGCCGGTTTCTTTTCTACAGTGTCTGCTGCTTTAGCTGTTTCTTTCTTCTCGGTTTCTTTCTCTGCTTCTGCTGATTTCTTTTCTGCAGTCTTTCTTGTTCTTCTTGCTGCCGGTTTCTTTGCTGTTGTTTCTTTCTTTACAGTCTCTGTTTCAGCAGTTTCTTTCTTGTTTGCTTCTTTATTTACAGCTACTTCTTCAGCAGTTGTCTTTGCAGGAGCCTCTTTAACTTCGGTTGTCTTCGCAGTGGATGTGTTGAGATCTGCTGTAGTTGCTTTTGTTGCCATATGATTAGCCTCCTTACAAGGTATAAGTATTCGTAACTGCTCAGTTTTGTACAGTTACAGGTATTCTTATGTTACCGAAAATATGATAAACAGTAACATTCTTTTATGAAAATAGAATACTACGAATCTTCTGCTTTTGCAATGTTTTTCTGTTTTTATAATTTAGGCATCTTATGAACAGAAACATGAACAGTATTATTTTTTACTCTGTATCCGTCATTTTCTATAGTCCAAGATTCTGCAGATCCTCCTTCATATATGCCGAAAGTCTCCTCTGAAGTTCCTCATTCTGCGGAAGGCTTAAATCCGCATCAAGGGACAGAATCTCCGAAGCCGTTTCACTGGCAGCTTTCAGGATATCCGCATCCTGATAGATGTCCCCCAGTTTAAATTCCAGCAGACCACTCTGGCGGATTCCAAAAAGATCACCAGGACCGCGAAGCTTCAGATCCTCTCCTGCAATATAAAATCCATCATTGGATTTGTTCAGGATCTGCAGACGTTTAGAAATTTCCTTTGCACCATTTCCCTGCATAAAAATGCAATATGACTGATATTCCCCTCTACCGACACGCCCGCGAAGCTGATGAAGCTGTGCCAGCCCAAAACGCTCGGCATTCTCCACCATCATCACTGTAGCATTAGGCACATTCACTCCTACCTCAACTACAGTAGTAGATACCAGGATCTGAATTTCCCCTGCGGCAAAAGCCTCCATGATCACATTCTTCTCTTTCGCTTTCATCTTTCCATGAAGAGAAGCAATCTTTATATCCGGCGAAAAAACATTGCGAAGCTTCAGGGTATAATCCAGCACATTTTCCCCATCCATCCCTTCGCTCTCCTCCACCATTGGACAGATCACATAAACCTGCCGTCCCTGACGGATCTGCTTCTCCATAAAGGAATAAGCCTTCGGCCTGTAAGAAGTATCCACCACACAATTTTTAATGGGAAGTCTCTGCGCAGGAAGTTCATCAATTACTGAAATATCCAGATCCCCGTATATAATGATCGCCAGCGTCCTTGGAATCGGTGTAGCACTCATCACCAGCACATTAGGCGGGTTTCCCATAGTAGTCAGTGCTTCCCTCTGTTTCACACCAAAACGATGCTGCTCATCCGTGATCACAAGACCCAGATCACAGTACACAACCTTCTCCTGGATCAGCGCATGTGTTCCGATCACCAGATTCGCCTCTTTCGATGCGATTAGCTTATACTTCTCTCTTTTCTCCTTCGCTGTATCTGAACCGGTAAGCAGCACAGGATGACAGAAATCTATGTTCTGTTCTTCCAGAAGCTTCTCCATTGCCTGAAAATGCTGCCTTGCAAGAACCTCCGTAGGTGCCATAAGCACTGCCTGATATCCATTCTCCACAGTCATGATCATTGCGAGAAACGCAAGGATCGTCTTACCGCTTCCTACATCTCCCTGAACCAGTCTGGACATCAGAGCCTGGCCGCTTAAATCCCTCTCAATCTCATGCCACACATTCAACTGCGCCTTTGTCAGATCATAGGGCAGACTTTCAATAATCTGCTCTGTCGTCCACACCGGATGCATGGGAAACGCATTCGGTGCTTCCTCCGTCTTCTCCTTCAAAGACTGCACAGCAAGAATAAAAAGAAGAAACTCGTCAAACACCAACCTTCTCCTTGCAGCTAACAGCTCCTGCATATTTTTGGGAAAATGAATCGCAGGAATCGCAAAATTCCTGTCTGCCAGGTGATACCTCTCCTTATACTCATCTGCCAGATACTCTGCCTGAAGCTTCTGCTCATCAAGCACTTGATGGATCAGCTTCACGATCGTCTTATTAGAAAGCCCCGCAGTCAGTCCATAAATCGGCTGAAGACTGTGCAGAATCTCCTCATAAGCCGCAGGCGTAAAAATCTCAGGGTGCTCCATCTGCAGCTTCCCCTGCTTCCTGACGACACGCCCCCGCAGAACAAACCTGCTGCCTTTCCTGACTGCAGAGCGCAGATACGGTGCATTAAACCACGTAACAGAAATTTTCCCCGTAAGATCTGCCACAGTGGTCGTGATCACCTGAAGATTCCGCACCTGATTCACATACACACCCGTTATAACCGCCACAGAAATCGCCACAACAGCTCCCTCTTCCAGAGACCGGATCTCAACAGGCTCCTCATACGCATCATAATTACGTGGATAATAACTCAGAAGAGATTCCATATCCGTAACTCCTATTTTCGCAAATAACTTTTCCGTTTTCTCCCCCACGCCCTTCAAAGTACGCAAAGATGTTGACATATACCACCGATTCCTTTCTACTACAATATAATTATGAATATCCCTTACAGCCAGTAAAAATTATCTATCTTATCCCTGCAAAAAATAACCAAATCAAGCAACCCTCATTCTTCAATCACAATAATCTGCCGACAATAAACTTCCACTATCCAAATCTCAGGCAGGAAAATATTTGTGTCAGGATGCATTTGCAGGCATCTTAGAGATTCTTAGGCGAAAAAAATCTGCGTTATGAGCCGGCTGCATCACTGTCTGAGCGAAGTTTGCAACGGAGCGAGTTTGATAAGACGGCTCATGCTTTTAGCAGATTTTTTTCACCTTAGAATCTCTTAGATGCCGAAACCGCATCCTGACACAAATATTTTCCTGCCGTCCCCTTTTATAACGCGAAAACGGATATACCCACCCTCAACAATGGCCTATACCCGTTTTCATCACATGAACTATTCGTTTATCTCTCTCAAAAACTCTATTATCCTACTCTACAGAAATAACATAATAATAAATCGGCTGTCCACCCGCATTCAGTTCCACATCACACTTCGGATAAGCCTCCTCCAGAGCCGTTGCCAGCTCCTCAGCTTCAGCCTCCTCAGTATCAGCACCATAATAAATACTGATCACCTCAGACTCATCGTCCACCATCTGGGCAACTGTCTCCTTGGCAACTTCCATGCGGTCCTTGCCAACAGCCAGGATTCCATGATCACCGATACCCATCATATCACCCTCATGGATCTCCTTATCATCAATCCTTGTATCACGCACAGCATACGTGATCTGTCCGGTCTTCACATGTTCGATTGCCTGAAGCATAGCCTCAGTATTCTCCGCACTGTTCTTCTCGGGCACATAACTGATCATGGCAGTAATTCCCTGCGGAATGGTCTTAGTCGGCACAACCACGATCTCTTTATCCTCAGTAAGATCCCTTGCCTGGTTTGCAGCAAGAACAATATTCTTATTGTTCGGGAAAATATAAATAGTCTTTGCATTTACTTTTGCAATGGCATTGAGCATATCCTCTGTACTCGGGTTCATCGTCTGACCGCCCTCGATCAGGTAATCCACACCCAGTTCCTTAAAGATCTCTGTCATTCCCTTTCCCACAGATACGGAAATAAAGCCAACTTCCTTCGGCGGCTGTGCTGCTTCTTCTTTTTCTTCCTGTTCTGCCTGCTCTTTCGCCATTTTCTCGGCATCCTTTATAAGCTTCTCCTGATGCTCCTCACGCATATTGTCGATCTTCATACGTGAAAGTGCACCAAAGGTAAGGGCTTTCTCAATAGCCTGTCCGGGATGATTGGTATGAACATGAACCTTCACGATCTCGTCATCTGCAACAAGCACAATAGAATCACCAAGAGACATCAGGAATTTCTTAAATTCATGCTCTGTCTCCTCGGACATCGGCTGGTTCAGAAGAATAATAAACTCTGTACAATAACCAAATTTAATATCAGCCTCTGTCTGTGCATCGATCTTAGTCACAGCAGGACCTTTTGCCTTGTCAAACTGTGTATAATCAATCTCTTTGCCAAGGAAACCATCATATGCACCATGGTATACTTCCAGAAGTCCCTGTCCACCGGAATCCACTACTCCTGCTTCTTTCAGAACCGGCAGCATCTCCGGTGTCTTTGCCAGAGTTTCCTCCGCATGGGCGATCACGCTCTGGAAAAATGTATCCAGATCCTCTGCTGTCTCCGCAAGCTCTACAGCCTTGGCAGCAGCCTCTCTTGCAACAGTAAGGATTGTTCCTTCCTTCGGTTTCATGACTGCCTTATATGCAGTCTCCACACCTTTCTCCATGGCTGCCGCGATATCAATGGCATCCAGTTCCTTACTGTTCTTAACACTTCTGGTAAAGCCACGCAGAAGCTGAGAAAGAATAACACCTGAGTTACCTCTTGCACCGCGCAGGGAACCGGAAGAAATCGCCTTGGCCAGTGACTCCATGTCAGGCTCTCCCAGAGAACCTACTTCTGCTGCTGCTGCCATGATCGTCATTGTCATATTGGTTCCTGTATCTCCATCCGGTACCGGAAATACGTTCAGTTCGTTGATCCATTCTTTTTTAGCTTCCAGATTCTTGGCTCCTGCAAGAAACATCCTGGAAAGTATTCTGGCATCTATGGTTTTGTTATTCACCACAAGTTCCTCCTCTATCCTAATCAATTGCGCGTACACCTTCTACATAAATATCGATCTTATCGATCTCCATTCCTGTAAAGGCCTCGACTTTATATTTGACATTGCTGACAAGGTTGTCTGCAATTGTACTTATGTTCACGCCATATGCCACAATAACATGGAAATTCAGGCGGATTTTATTGTCCTCTGTAATTCTGACGCTGATGCCATGTTTCAGGCTGTTCTTTCCAAGAAGCTTTACCAGTCCGTCCTTCATACTGACTGCAGCCATGCCTACGATACCAAAACATTCTACAGCAACGCTTCCTGCGTAGGTTGCGATTACATCTGTGTCAATTATGATCTGACCTAATCCGGAATCTATACGTCCATTCATATGGTTACCTCCAATGCTCATTATTGTATGTAAGTGTATTATAACCTCTTTTCACAGAAAAAGAAATATAATTTTTGAGTTTTTTCCTTTTTTTGCTTGCAAAAGCACAATTCATCTGTTACAATGTAATCTGTTGAACACAAGGTTACTGTTCAGACGCTATGCACACAGCACGACAGTAACAATAAAGCGTCAAGGAGGTGCTATCATGGCTAAATGTGCAATCTGTGAGAAAGCTGCTCATTTCGGAAATAATGTAAGTCATTCACATAGAAGATCCAATAAAATGTGGAAATCTAACGTAAAATCCGTTAAAATCAAGACTGCTGAGGGTGGAGCTAGAAAGACATATGTATGTACTTCTTGCTTAAGATCCGGTAAAGTAGAAAGAGCATAATAACACCATTACCCCTGTTGCAACAGGGGTATTTTTTTGCAAAAAACTTACTAAATTTCTGATTATCTTTTCATAAGTTGGTAAATGCCGATATATCCCGTATTTTCGGGCTGTATGGGCATTTTCTTTTTGGAAGATACCTCGCATAAGCTGGCATTTACCAGCATGAAAATGCAACCAAAAGTAGTAAATAAGTAGTAAGATACATTTTCGATATTAAGAAGCCAGTCTTTCCAACTCTGCCTTTGCAGACTGGAATGTACCGTGAGCATAATACCCTAATGTCATGGTTATGTTTGCGTGTCCCATGATATATTGCAGGGTGTTAGGGTTCATTCCCTTATTTGCCATGTTCGTACAGTAAGTATGTCTGAATGAGTGGGGCGTGATGTTTGGCAACTTGTCCTTATGGGTCTTGTTGTACTTCTTAATCAGCCCACGCACCATACTTTCATAATTTCCTGCTACCTTTGGCAGTCCCTCACGGTTCAAGAACAAGAAATTGCTATAACCGTCTACAACTAGCGGTTGTGCTTTTCCTCGGTTCTTTAAAATTCGTTTGAGTGCTTGATATGCTCTTTCTGTCAATGGAAGCTCTCGCTTTCCGTTCTTTGTCTTAGGTGTGGAAATATAGTAGCCCACTTCTGTATCACGCAATAGCTGGTGGTCTATGTTAATCACACGGTTAAGCATATCAATGTGTGTTGTCAGTCCGCATAATTCAGAAATACGAAGTCCCGTTTCCAACAGAAGAATAACTTCATCACGATACTTGCTGTAAACATTATCCGTTTCCATAAAGGCAAGAAGTTTTTCTTCCTGCTCTGGTGTCAAGATAACTTTAGGCTCTGTATCATCTTCCAGAACATCACTCAACTTGAAATTGAAAGGATTTTTTCTGATACAGTCGTCTTGTATCGCCATATAGAATGAAGCCTTTAAGGAACGCTTATAGTTATCTATTGTCTTGTAAGAATAACCTTTGCTATTCATTCTGATAGCCCATTCTTTAGCGTCGGACTGTTTGACCGTATCAATCGCCCTCATACCCAACGGGTCATTTTCCAGTGCGTTCATAAGATACTGTCGTCCTAATTCCGTGTTTCTCTTGATGTTCTTTCTTTGATTGTTCTTCTTTGCATAAAGCTGGCAGACTGTCATTTTACCGCCGATAGTGTCGATACCGTCGTCAAGGTCTTTTTTTATCTGCTTTTCTTTTTCCCTCAACGATTTATCATCACGTTTTCCAGCAGGCGTTTTGTCTGTGGGTACAAGTTTCCAAGCATATACAAACTGTGGCTTCCCGAATATATCGGTATATTTATAAACGTATCTTCCGTCTTTTCTCTGGCTCTCTCCAAGACGCAAATTGCGTCCTTTACTGTCTTGTCTTTTCATTTTTGACATAGTGTAAAGCTCCTTTCCGTCATGGAATGAGCCGTGATACGCTACTAATATTATACCATATCTACGGCTCTAAGACATCAGATTTCGTCTAATGTATCTATAATTTTTTCAAACTGTTTTCGCTTTATCTGAATACGATTTCCATTGACGATAACCCAGCCAGAATCCAGATTTTCCTCGGCAAGTCTACGCAACTTCTTTTCCCCGATACGAAAATATCGGGACGCTTCTTCTATACTAAGGGTGTATTTTTCCCAAATCGGCACATCAGTATTGTTCATGTTGCAACACTCCTTTCTGTGTGTCTTATCGTAAGCAGGCAGACGGCTTTGGAAAGCTCCGTTAGTATCTCAACTATTCCCATTCCTGTGGGCAGAACCGCACCATGCGGACGTATCATTATTCTGTGATAGCAGGTCATGGCAAAGCGACCATTCCACAAGTCGCTCTCGGATCACTGCGTGGGTCGCTCGCTTTCTTGTTGGAAAGGTCATGGCGTACAGTCCCCGTGGCTCGCTGTATCACAAACGTATCTGTCTGCTTTATTCAGTTTTCAAAGAACATTCGGCAATTCAGCCTATAAAAATCAATAACTCCTTAACTAACTTTTATAGAATGATAAACGAAGTGGTAGGAAAGGGAATATACCAGCTCCGCTTATATGTACTACATCACTACAATTTCAAAATTCATCAACATATCAAGCAATGCTGTTTGAACTCTATTTTTAAAATCAGCGTCTACCACCATGCAGACGTTGCCGTATTCATCATACAACTTACGCAAGCATAATTTAGAGATGTAACCGTCATAGAAGCTCATTACAGTTTCAATCGCTTCTGGGTCGCCCTCTGTGGCTGATAAAATCACTTCAAAAGGTAAGTGTTTATGCTTCATCATTTGCGTTCCTCCATGTATTTTCTCATTGTTTCCAATGTCTTTGTTCTGTGATACTGGACGTTAGAGCGTGGAATTTTGATAAATTCGCTGATTTCACTATCAGACATATCCATGAAGTAGGACAACAATATAATATTGCGTTTCTTCTCTGTAAGAGATTTGAGAGCGTTGCTTAACTGGTCGTCCTCAACCCACACTTCAATGCCTAAAATGTTAAACACGGTGTAATCACTTGCGTATTCATCATTTTTTCCAAAGCGTTCCTGCTCATAATCTGGTATATCGGAAAATGAACATTCTCGCTTTTCTCGTCGTTTCATATCACGATAGCCTTTTTTAACCGCACGCTTGATAACTTTCTTTGAAAGACAATCAAACTGTGCTTCAATGGCTTGTTTGAAAGAAGATGTTTCCATTTGCTCACCTCCTTTCTGTGTAGGATTTGAAATGAACAGAAGTTCATTTCCCCCTTTCCGCACCCTAACTTCCCAGAGAGGTGGCAAACTGCCAAGATTTCAAAAAATTTCTCACAGAAATAATCAGCAACAATTTGAATATTTTCTCTTGCCGTATTCAATACACATGAGGGGATATGGTCTGGTAATAACCGAAAAAGAAGTCCAGAAAATGCAAAAAAGCCCAAGAAGTTACGAAAACCTCATTGAGCTTTTATAAAACACATAGATGTTGAGGAAATAGTGAAGTTACCAAAAAATCCCTTAACATGATTAGATACTGTCTGCTGTTCCTATTTTTTTCTGTACTGCCATTCGTATTCCTCCCCGTAAGAAAATATCTGTTTATGCAAGGCAAATTTCCACAACATAAATGATAGAAGATAAATCCGTCCTAATTCCGTCTATATTACTGTTTTTTGGCAGGATATAAAAAAGGCTACTGCACCAGTTTTTTGCTGGTATGCAATAACCTTAAAATTAAAATTCATCAATATTTTGTTCGATAAGCTGACGATAGTGAACCTGCTTATTTGGTGGTATTTGATTAAGAAAATCCTCTACCCATTGATTTTGCTTTTCGTCGATTTCTTCGTCCTCATAATAGTTAGGATATTCTTTAATAATTTCTAACTCTCTGTCAAACTGTTCTTCTTCATGCAGAGCAAAATCTAAATATCTTGCTATCAATGTTTGGGTATAATTGATAAATCCTAATGATACCGTAATATGCGTAATACGTTCATAATCCGATTGTGTCATTTTTTCTTTTTCTGTGAGTAAATCATAATCGTGTTTTCCACACACGGATAAAAATTCTTCTCTTTCCTTTTCCGATTGTTTCATAGTCGCCACTCCCGTAACTTACTAAAATAATTTCTTGCTGGTAACGCAGATAAATTCCTCTGGTGTTGGTGTCCGATTTCCAAAGAGCTGTTGAAATTCTGCCTGCTTCTCTGGGTCTGGATTGTTCATTGCTTCATCAATGGCAACCTGCATTTGTTCCCTTACTTCTGAAACAGAGATACCGTGAATACGGGCAACCTCTTTGAACATTTTTCTGCTGTCCCTTTTACTGAATTTCATCATTTTATTATACACCTCTTTTCTCATTGTGTATGTATTCGTAAAAATCGTACCAAAATATAACTGATAGAATAGTTACCTTTATCAGTCTATTATAAAGTATTTTTACAAAGGTTACAATGTATAAGAATAGTTTTTTTGAAGGGAGTGTGTCAGTTATATGGAACTTGACTATAAAGCAATCGGAAAAAGAATAAAAATTGCAAGAATTAAAAAGAACCTTACTCAAGAAACCGTTGCTGACAAAATAGGCGTTACTCCTCAACACGTCAGCAATATAGAAACTGGCAATACATCAGTCAGTTTAACCACATTAGTTGCCATTGCAAATACGCTATCGGTATCTGTTGATGAACTGCTATGCGATACAGTTTTGATTTCAAAGCCCGTCTTTGAAAAAGAAGCAAAAGAAATCTTTGAAGATTGTAACGAGTATGAAGTCCGTGTACTTGTAGATGTTTTAAAAGCAACCAAAACATCTATGAGAACCGTAAAAATGTTTGAAATAAAATTAAATGAGAATAGATAAAACCGTAGCTTGTAGATCACATAACTGTGAATTACAATCTACGGTTTTTCTTCACTGAATTTATATCCGACACCCCATACAGTTATGATGTATTGTGGATTGTTTGGGTCTGGTTCAACTTTCTTTCTTAGCTTTCGGATAAATGATGTAAGATTGCCGGATGCTGGCATATCATCATAACCCCATACATTTTCGTAAAGCTGTTCTTTTGAAAACACCTGCCCTCTGTGTGAATACAGAAAATATAATAGGTCAAATTCTTTGGCAGTTAAATATATTCTATTTCCTTTAGTATCTATTACAATACGTGTAAATGGATTGATAGATAATTCTGCTATATGAGTTTTTATATGTGTAGGCGTGATGTTTAAGTTTGAGGATAACCATTCTAAAGTCTGTTCAAATAAATTATCTTCTCTTTCAAGAAACTCTACAATTAACACTTTCACATATAACCACCTGCTTTTACTAATAATAAATCTAGCTCAATATAGATATTCTTTTAATCGCTTACACATCTATCAAAAAATAATTGCTCCAATACATTAAAATTTTGAGGGTTACTATGTTCAAAAATCCTATGGTTACGGTCTATAAAAATAACTTTATCACAGAAATTTGAAACTAAATCTAAGTTATGTGCAGAAAACAAAATCATCTTTCCTTTATCTCTGAACGAAAGTAAAATTCTTTTTAAGACGGCAACACTTTCTGGGTCAAGACCGTTAAACGGCTCGTCTAAAATAATATTTTGAGCATTAGAAATCAATGCACCTATCAAATATATTTTTTGTTTCATTCCAAGTGAATAAGTTTGAATAGTCATATTCAATGAATTTTCTAACTTCAACTTTGTTATATAATCTGAAACTAAATCAGTACATCTTTCTTGTTGGTTATAAAGTTCGCTTACAAAATCAAGATATTCTTTACCTGTTAAGTTTAAAAACATTTCTTTTGTGTCTGGAACAAAAGCATAATGATACTTTGCTTGAAACTCTGATGAATAAATACCGTCTATCTTCACAACGCCTTTATCCAACAGATATGGCTGTGTAATTGCATTTAAAAAAGTTGATTTTCCAATTCCATTTACCCCCACTAAAGCATAAATACAATGATTATCTAAGGTTATACTCTGATTTTTAAAAATCTCTTTAGTCCTATACGATTTATAAAGATTTTCAACCTCTATCATGTATAACTCCGCCTTTCTCAAATGCAAATATCGTTCCTAACAAAATAGTAAAAATAAGGTTTATTACAGATAGCCCAAGAAGAATATCGGAAAATTTTAATTTTTGTAAAAGGTATATTTCTAAAATTGTTAATCCGACGATTGCTAACAAAACGAATATCTTATTCATGTTCCCATGAAATAATAAATTTGAGCCATTGATATTTCGGGGCATTTTATTATCAAAATAAACACCAATAGCAGAGGTTAATAGGTTGGTAAATGTCCCAAAAATAAGTAAAGAAATATCAAACGACAGACCATTGCCAATACTGCTGATTATAATCCATATAAAGCCAACTATAATTTCATTCCATAAAAATCCTACAACTACTTTGGCAAAAAATACCCTCGCATAATTTATAGGAAAAAACTTATAGTATTGAATATTTTTATCACTGGAATACGAAGTGCTGGAAATCGTGTTGATTGCACAACACAGTATCATCAACGAAATATCTAAAATGTTCAGCACAGTTGAGTTGGTTTCCATTATCTTTTTTAGCAAAATATTCCCTAGCAGATAAACTGTAACAACACTCTTTATACTTGAGTAAAAAAATAATTCTTTATTTCTTGTCACTCTGCACCATTCAACCAAAAAATACGGACTATTATGGAATAGGTTTTTTTTATAGCTATGTACTGGTTTTGTAAATGTCAGTAAGTAATAATAAGTTTTGAGGTAACACGTTTTGCTCGTTCTTGTAACTGTAACGAAGCCCAAAAACAAAATCAGCAAAAGGATAGGGCATAAAATCATATAATAACTTTGAACCCAGCTTGAAATATTCCATAACAACAAAGGGTTTGTGAGGTATTTTATGAACCAATATGCTCCTAATCCTATTATTAAGAGAAAACCGCCATATTGAATAACTAATATTATATAACCACAAAACTTTTTACTGGTGAACGGTATGCCGATCATCAGTAAGAATATCAAACAATCAAATATCATCGAAAACAAAGCACCTATCAGTCCACATGAAGTTATCACTGAAAATTCATCGTTAAAGAAAAGCATATAAGGCAATATAAAGCATACACATATTAAAACTTGTATCTTGCACAGCCTGAATATTACTGTATAAATGATTTGTGATACTTTTATGGGAAAATTCAGTAACTGTTCTATATACGGATTAGTACATAATTGTTCTGGAATTTTATATAATGCCAACAAACTATTTCCTGCTACTAAAACGCAAATAACCAATACTAAGATATTTATTGTTGGCTGTGTCCAATTATTTGCAATTAGATACCAAAACAAAAAGCCTATATATAATCCGATAACTGCCAATGAAGCACCAACAATATATGATTTTCTTCTTCCGAACAAAACCGTATTGATTATCTGTTTCATAAAATAGCCTCGTTACATTAAAGTCAAATAATATACCGTGCTTCCAACCAATAATATTGCCATGATTATACTATTTAACGACGATAATCTTTTTTGCTTAATGAAACTGAAATTCAACAGTATTGCAAGAATTGGAATTAACCAAACGCCCAAAACGCTGGGAATAGGATAATTCGTATCTCCACTATGCAAAATATCAATTTCACTAGGCAAAAAGAATAACATAATTGCCGAAACCACAAACATAAGAATGATAATTCCCAAATTTATTTTTGCATACTTCTCGTTGCTTTCATTAAAGCTGTCGCCCAAAAGATTTTTTAAAAGATTTCTAATCATGTTTAATTCCTCTCTTTCTCTATTTTGTTGTACTTAATCAAAGAATATATTGCGGGTATGCCAATCCAAACAATAATTCCAATCAAAAGAATAATATCTGATTTATCAAAGCAAAAGTATAAAATTGCCATAATCAGAACTAAAGGGAATGTGAGATAACCTAATAATCGGTTCGCAATTTTCCAAGTATTTTCATCTCTGGTTGTCCACGGTAATCTTAGTCCCATATATTTATTGAACGGAAGTTTAGGGGCAATATTTCCACTAAAAATCATAATCGTAATCAAAAGGAAAAATTGATACGGAACATTACCTATCAAGTCTTTTTTAGCCAAAGGGATTAAATATAATATCACTACAAACACCATACTTAATCTATTCGTACGTCGCATGGTTTTTATTTTCGGATTTTCACTAGATAATCCTGCTATTTTTTCTAAGCGTGTGTGTGCTATTCCTAGTAGAATAATCAATCCTATTCCAATCAATAAGGACAGTTTATCCATATTCATAAAAAAGGCTATCAGAAGCACTATTATGGATAGCAAAAATATAATTAAATCCAAAATACCAATCGTTCTTTTCATTTCCAATTACTCCTTTTTTCCGAAAATAGCCATAAATCCAGATAACGCTTGTTGAAGTACCGTTACATTGATTGAATAAATTACAAAGTTTCCTTGTTTTTCCGAAGATACCAACTCCGCTTCCCGTAGAATGTTTAAATGTTTTGTCAAAGCAGGTTTGGATATGTCAAAATGTTTTGCAATTTCACCCGCACTTAAATCTTTGTCATTAAGTAGTTTTAAAATTTCTCGTCTTGTAGGGTCGCTGATTGCTTTAAAGACATTTCCCACATTCACACCCCTTTCATTTAACTAAAAAGCTAATTAACTTTATGGTTAAATACTATATCAAAAATTAGTTTCTGTCAATAAAAAATCTCTGTTCAAATAAAATTCCGAAATAAGACTTATGATAGAGGGCTATTATGCTAACAGCCCTCTATACAATTATCCTATAATCTTCCAGTTGCTATCCTTATGTAGCACAAGCTCAAACTGTGATACCTGCGTTGCCTTTGTCTGATTGTCTATGAATTTCACGGCAACCTTGACTTTCACATTGTCCCCGTTCACCGTAAATACGGGATTGACTAATTCAGAATAGAGGTAGTCCCTGCCGATAGGTTCAAGCACGTTGCCAGCGACATAGTAGGCAAGTTCTTTTTCGGTTGCTGTCGGGTACAGCTTAAAGAATGTTTCTAAAAATGCGGTAGCGTCATTCACAGTATCAGCGTCCACGCTTGCGTCTGCTTCTTGTGCCTTTGGTTCATAGTCGGACTTTTCAATCGCTGGTGCTAGTGTCGGGTTCTGAATGATTACCATATCACCGTCTTTATCTACATGGACTTTGACGGTATAGGTTGCTTTGACATTTGTTGTCTGTTCTCCCTCTTTTATCTGCTGATCTACTTCGTAGGTAGCGATAAAATCGTCCGTTTCAGACTGCTCTATATCCCAAATCAGCACATTTGTAACGGTGGAGCTGGTCGGTATATCTGTTCTTATGGTATCAAGGTTCAAGTCCTGCAATTCCTTTGTCAGATAGTTGCTGATTTCCTGCGTCCTTGTTTCGATAGCTTCTTTACTGTTGTCCCATGTGTAGTAGGACTTGCAGAAGTTCTTTACAAAATTTTCAATCCCGTTGGTGTCATTTAGTCTAAGCTGAATGGTTTCTGTTTCATGTACCGTGTGCATATCAATAGCGGTAAAGTTCTTATACACGCCAAATGATACGCTTGCGATAAGCACCACCCACAATGCAATCACGGATTTCTTATGTGTGCCTACTTTGACAGTACGCACCTTTTTTTCTTTTACTGGTTTTTCTTTCTTTTTAAACATGGTTTCCAATCCTTTCTACTGTTTTATTCTTCCAGCACATATTAAGTGCTGTTGCCAATAGGAGTTATTAAGGTCGGCATATCCTATCGGGTCACCTGCATGATACATCTGATTATTTCCTACATAGATACCGACGTGAGTTACATAACTTCCAGCGTTGTAGGTACTGTGGAAAAAGACCAAATCACCAGCCTTTGCTTGCGAGAGTGGGATATGCTGTGTTGCGTCATACTGCATTTGTGCCGTTCTCGGTAAAGAGATACCAGCCTTGCCATAGCACCACTGGGTCAGTCCGCTACAATCAAAAGAAGTGTTCGGGTTACTGCCACCATACACATACTTCCAGCCTTGATACTTCAAGGCTTCATTCATTATCTTTTGTGCCAGCTCGCCCGATACTTGATTGACAACAAGGTACTGGTTCACAAGCTCCACATAGAACATATTTCCATAGCCATAACGCCAGCCCCCGTTTTTTGCCACAGCGATAGGGTTCGTGTAGGTTACTTTCTGACCGCCCGATTTCTCCCTTGCGAAGTTTTGAGCCAGATTGAATGTATGCCTTTTCCCGTTTCCAGCCACATATCCCACATAGCCACCGCCATAGTTATAGGACTGTATCACGACATTTATATCGCTGATACCTTGATTTTTGCAGGAAGAAAGCAGGGACGCAAAATATTTACACCCCTGCTTGATTGAGCTTTCTGTATCTAATGAGTTGGGCGGTAGTCCCAGACTTTCAGAGCTTTGCATAACGTCCTCGGCTGTACCGCCACTTTCCACTTGTATGATTGCCAGCAACACATTGACATACTCGGAAATGCCGTTCTCTTTGGCATACTTTTCTACCATAGACTGATGTTTCAAGACCTCGGCAGATAGGTTCATACCTACATAATTAGAGGAATAACCATTACCCCCGTCGTCGTCCTCGGCACTAATCAGAACTCCAAAGAATAATACGAGAGAAAAGAGGATAGGAAACAGACTGCCAATGATAGCGATATGTCTTAGTTTCATTTCTTACTCTGTCCTTTCTTAAATAGGGTTCGTTTGTTCTTCTCGGTATTCTGCTGTGTATGCTTCTGAACGGTTGCTTTCGTAACACGGTCAGCCTTGTAATTCTGCCTTACCGTTTCTTGATTGACGGTCTTTGCAGATGTACCACCCGAAGATAACGGACGCTCCTTGACAACATTTCCTTTGACTTCGTTATTCTTAACCGTTGAAGCTGTGGCAGGGCGTTTGACTTCCTGCTGTTTTTCCACATTGACCTTAGAAGTAGTGGCTGGTCTTTCGTGGGGACGGGTAGCTCCGCTTGTCGCTGATCCGTCCGTTTTTTTACCTGTCTGCCTTGCTTCTTGTGCCTTTTGAAGCTCCATACGCTTGTCAGCGATATTCTGTCTGTGGAGCTGTTGCTTCTCTAAACGTCCAGACTGGCGGCTTTCTTGTTCCTGCACCACACCACGCTTAAAGTCGGACACACTAGACTTTGCCTTTTCTTTGGCAGAGTGAACCGCATAAGCAGTCTGTGTTGGCATATCCTTGATATTCTCTTTAACAGCGGTTGCCTTGTCCTTAACTTTATTCTTTGTATCAAGAACAGCTCCCACGGCTGAACCAGCCTTACCGCCTAAAGAAGAAGTGCTGTTGCTTCGGGTGGGCTGTTTTGGTGTATTGTTCCTTGCTGATGAACTGCCCGACGATACCATAGAGCCAGCCATTGCACCAGCTCCAGCACCGACCATACTTCCTTTTCCCACGGCTCTTGTAAGCCTATGTTCCATACGTCTAGCCCTATGTCGCATGAACAGATACGGACGACGGAAAATCCTGCGTCCCATGCTTTGACTGTCGCCAGCGTTTAAAGAGAACATACTCATTAAATCGCCTAGTTTCATATAAATTCCTGCGAAACACACTATCTGTAAGAACGCCACCATAAAGAATGGGTAGTCCGTCGATATGTTATAAAACATACTGGAAATACTAAAGGCGACCGTTACAATCAGCGTAATTCCAGCCCTTGTCATAATCGTATTGAATACACGAACGATAGCTTGTTTTGCCATGCTTTCATAACTCGGTATCATGGAAAGTAAAAAGCTGATAGGCAGAAACATAGCATAGATAATAAAAAGTATCTGGCTGAATAACATCATACCCGTAAGCAAGAATACAAATATTGTGATACCCAAGTTGAAAATAAGCAGGAAGAACACCATGCCTAAACGGTTCACGACCTGCGGTATCGTCAGATTGTTATTGTCGTTGTCCTCAATCTCGGTTTTGACAACATTTTCCCTTGTCTCGCCGTCCTCGTCCTCTGGGCTTGCCGATACCAGAGCTTCCACACGGTCAGAGCCGATTTCCTCTATATCCGAATTGCCGAATTGAAGCAGTAGCCACGGCTGTTGTACTTGTATGGAAAATAGGCTGTCCCTTATCAAGTCTACGCTGTCCTTGCCTTTGCTGTCGCTGTCGGGGAGCATGATTTTTGTTCCCAAGTCCAGTGAAGCGGTGCTGATGTCTGATGAAAAGTCATTCACTTTCTTGATGTAGTCGGGAGCGTAGGCAATAAAGGAAGCGGATAAAATGAACACCACCACAAAGTTGATAACGGCGTGTAGTGCCTTGCTGGTTTCTCTTTTTATCAGTCCCGTATAGGCAACATACATACCTACCACTAAAATAATCAGCAGTAGGAAGCCCACATAAAATCCCGAAGTGGAAAAGCCGTTTTCGGTAACGCCTGCAAGGGTCTGTATGCTTTTGCCGATACTGTCTGCCATATCGTTGATGAAATCCAGCTTGTAGGCTTCCTGCACCACATACCCCGTAGCATTGCTTAGATACAAGCTGATAGTCCAAACGAAATTTGTAATACAGTAAAGCCCGTATTGCACACTTTTTCCAATCCCGTCCAGCCAGTTCCACGGAAGCCACGACCAGCTATTATCCACGTAGAAATCAAGCTGATAATTCGACAGCGGATATTTAGAATAAAGGTTCTCGGTATTGATAGTGTCGTCCACAAGCCCCGTTGCGTGTACCACCGTTCCCAAGAGTGAAAGCAGGATAAGGGTCAGTGCCACGCCAAACAGAGCCATTTTGAGAACGTGAAGTATCTTTTTTCTTGTGAACGCACCTTGTATCCTTTCTTTCATCACTCCACCTCATTTCTCTGTATCGGCGGTCTGGTATCAAAGGCGTGCAGTAATTCTTCAAAGACTGGGTGTATCTGCACCACGCCCACACGTCCGTATAAATCTTGTAATAGGCATTGTCCGTTTTCCAAATCACGAAGTCGCTTCTGGTTGTTCTCGTCCTCTTTGTCAATGCTGAAAAATTCAAGTGTCTGCTTAATCTCGTGAATGTCAGTAGAACGGAAAGCGAATTTTAAACCGATATTGTTTTTCAGACTTTCCTTTGATACGTCGCCAGAAGATTGTGTAACGAAATAAACGCCTGCCTGCATGGCACGACCAGCACGAACCAGCTTGTTAGAGAGCGTTTCGCCTTGTGCCACATTTAAGAACGCCCATGCTTCGTCTAAGTCCACGATTTTAAAGATTGACCTATCGCTGTGAATGAAATCTAATGCAAAGGTAGATATAACAATCAGCATGGAAACAGACAGTAATTCAATGGTCGTGTATTCCTCAAAGGTGGTGTCCTTATCGGGTAGCACGAGGTCGGCTACTTGAATGATATTGAGCTGGTTATCTAAGCTGATTGCATTTTCCACCGTACCGTCAGAGAACAGCAGATGTGCAAAATCGTAGTCCGTGAAGCTGTCGATATGGTCGGCAATGTTGCGTGAGATAGGTGTATCTTCTTTTCTTAATTCCTCAATCACATGGAGCAAACCCCTTGTTTCACTTTGAGTAACAGCACGCACCGCCTTTCTAAGTACGGGGAACTTCTCGCCGTCCCTTGATGAAATACCTGTAAGGAATGTGAGTATGTCGATTGCCAGACTTTCAGCGTCTTTTACATTCTTCATAATCACGAACGGGTCAAGAAGTCCTGCATTTTCTCTGTCGCTGGTAAGGTTTACGATATTGATTTCATGGGCGATTTCTGGCAAAGTTTCTTTCCAGTTGCCACGCTCGGATTTGGGGTCTAACAGAAGTGCTTGACCGCCAAACAGTACCGCATAATACACCAAAAGGTTATTGCAGAATGATTTTCCACCGCCAAGACTTCCTACAAAAGCAGAAGCAAGAGCATTTGTAACCGTACCCTTTACACCTTGACTGGCAAGGGACGGTTGCAGATATACATTGCGTCCCGTGTCCACAGAATAGCCGATATAGATACCCGTGTTTTCCCCTAACTGCTGTGTTGCTCCAAAGCCAAGTCCAGCTAGAAAATCACTTTTGACATACTGTACATAATCATTGATGTAACGCTTGCTGGCTGGAAGAAATTCAGAATGAAGCCCTAACATATCGCCAGCAGGACGTACCAGCTTGACGTTCAAATCGTCGTAAAAGTCCTTGACTTCATCACAACGTCGTTTCAGTTCGTCAAGGTCAGGAGCAGATACACGGATAACATAAGAGAGCTTATACATGCTTTCTTTGGACTGGTCTAGGTCGGTTTCCAGCTCGTCCACACTGTCTAGTGCGTCTACCACATTTGAGCTGGTTTCACTGCCAGACTGGTAGGCGTGATTGTCTAAATCTTTCAGCTCCTTTTTCTTGTTGCGGACAGTGGATAATGCCTTTCGGTTTTCCACGATTTCTACATTCATAGACGTATCAACGGGAAAGGTAAACTGCTGTTGCTGGAAGTAGAAGATTTCAGAGGACGGAAAATCCAGCTCCCCGACAATCGCATTGACGGTAAAGTAGGAAACGTAGCTTTCGCTGTCCTCATGCTCCAAGCGTAAATGTCGCTGGCTTTCTTCCACAAGGCAACGGGTCGGACGTATCAAGTCATAATGCTTTATCAACGTTTCTTTTTTCAGCTTTTTCTTTGGTAAGCTGTATTCATAATCTTCATAGGCGATACCGTCCCTGCCGTAAAGATGTTCAATCAGATACCCGAAGTCGTTTGTTTCCAAGCGTCGCACCTTGAAGCGTCGGCTGATTTTGTTTTCCAACAGCTTTTCCATTTTTAGATAACGGTTGATTTCATCATTCGGCATGGAAACAAAGTCATTCATCAGCGTGTGGTTCACTTCATGGATAAATTCCTTAAATGTCATAAAGGCAGACTTACGAATATTTTTGATGTTCATTTCCTGCTCTGTTACCATGAGCTTGAAGCCAAGAAAAAAGCGGTAGTCCACTTGATTGTCCCCAATCATGCTTACTAACGCTTCGGTCTGTTCGTCTATCTTCTGATAGGCAACTTCTTTCAAACGCCCCGTAATCAGCTTTTTTGACTGTTCTTGTATGCTTTTTATGGAGCTTTCCGTAGCAATCTGCAAAGCGTGTATCTTGCCCTCACGGGACTGTGCGATAAGCTGTCGGAAGCTGTCATGCACAATGAATTTCTGTTCAGCAGATAGAAAACTGTAATTGTATGGTATCAGCTCATAGTAAGCGAATACCTCATTGTCCTTGTTCCAGACAAGGTTATTGTCGATATATTTAATCGGGAACATAGCTCACACTCCTTACTGCCGTGATAGTTTCTTGTAGTGCCTGCTTATCCAGTTTCACGGCTTTTCCTGCATAAGTGGTCTTTGGTCGAAGTCCATAGGTAATGAGAGACTTTAGAAAGCTGTACGGCTTTTTGCCGTCAAAGGTCTTTTGTGACATGAACCATGTGAGAGCTACGGGAATACCGAAGTATTTCAAAAATGCTCCCTCAATCATGGACAACGGCGGTAAGTCCCCAAACAGAATGATGATAAACTCGGTTATCACAAACCATGTAATCTGTGTAAAGGTAACGGGAAAGGGCAGGTTAAAGTCATTGATTGCATACAAGACTTTTTCCACGTTCCAGATACCCGTATAGCTTTTAAGCTTTTTCATGTTTTCGTTTTAACTCCTTTCTTCAATTAGAAAAGGACAGCCGTTTCAGACTGTCCCAATCAAAAAAGCTGTCAGAAGCAACAATCCTTGTCGCTGATCTTCCAGCTTCTTACCACGGTATCTCACACATACCGTAACTTGTTTCAATAAAAGTTCCCTCAAAGGATAAATCCCTGCCGTATGCTTCATAGTCAATATAATTCTGCAAGCTAGGGGGAATATCGCCAAGTGCCTGCAATTCATCAATAAAGTAATAGGCAACGTCGGTCATATCCTCACAGCCAGCGTATAAAATCATATCGTCTTTATGGTCGTACAGTTCTTCCAGACTTCCATAATTTGATACAAATTCGTCCAAGCTGTCCGTGATGAAATCGGGAAGCTCACATATCATTTCATACATTTCATTCAATTCTTGAATGGAAATATACTCGCCAATCTCAATGGGGAAGTTATCCGTATCATGTATGGCGTATTCTTCGTATCGTTCATTCAGCCCGATACGCTCGGCAACATCTTCTTCATCAATCAGAAAAGAGAACCAGTCGCCAACTAAATAGCCCTCATTGTATTTCCCGAGATTAGCGATATACACACGCATATCCTCTACCATAGCAACACCTCTCTTTTACGGCAGTTCATAGATACCGTGGTCGGTTTCCACAAATTTTCCGTTATCGTCAAGATATTGTCCGTACCCCTCAAAATCAAAGTATCGGATAATGGTTTCAGACAACATATTGTAGGCAGGGCTTTGTTCTAAAACTGTCCTTGCAACGTCGGTCATGTTTTTGCATAAAGGATAATGGATAATATCATTTCTCTGTGTGTGCAGTTCTTCCAAGCTGGTATAAAAGCACAAGAGTTCCTCACAATCTTCCTGCAAATCAGAGGGTAACTCTGTGAAAAGGGTATATAGATTGTTGAGGTGTCCTGCAATGGTATCTTCCTTTACTTCATCAGCAAAGGGAAGTTCTTTCTCAATAATACGATAGTCCTCGCTGTCCATAGATACTTGCAGGCGTTCTTCAAAAACATCTGCGTCAATGGGAAGCGTGAACCATGCAGAACGGATTTCTTCAGAAACAGTCGGTAAACTTTCGATACAGACACGCATTTCATTCATCAGCTTTCACGTCCTTTCTTTAATGCTTCAGCTATGATAGTGTAAGAAACACCAAAGACATAGCCTGCATATCCGAAAATATATCTTTCAAACAATCACTCCTTATGCTCCGATAATCTTATTGAACAGCTCTAAGAGTACATCTTTGACACCGCCTGCATTGAATACCAATCCAACGGCAACAAGAGCAACCACTAAAAAGCCGATAAGTTTTGAAAACTCACGCTTGAACCCTAAGTAAATGCCAATCACGACGATTGCCATAAGCACTAAAGACTGTGCGTTGCTTAAAAACCATGTATATAAATTTTGTCCGAAATTCATTTATTTTTCCTCGCTTTCTTTTAATTCAATCATTTGTCGGTCAGCTTCCTTTCCGACACTCATAATACACATCAGAACCACGCCGATACCCATGCCAAGTGATACCAGCAGTAAGTCTTTAATCAATTCCCACATCATAATCAATCACTCCTTTTCTTGTTTTATCAGTTCGTCTACCGAAGCCGTCTGTTGCTTCACTATCCGCCTATGCTTGTCTGTCAGCTTTGCCTGCTGTTCAATGGTTTTGAGATAGTCGGTCTGATTGCCTGCGTCTATCTGTTTCAGCATTTTCAAAGTAGGAGCAACCTGCCTTTGTAGCCAGTTCAGTGTTCGTTGCAGAGTATAAGGCTCTGGCTTTGTCGTCAGCTTCACGGGTGGTCGTCCCTCGCCAATGAACCAAGACCAGCGGGCGTTGGTTTTCCAATCGCTTTTACGCTTGTTAGCTTCCTTATCGGCAAAGCGTATATACTGGTTGATAATAGAAAATGCCGTCAGCTCTGCGTCATAGTAAGTCAGCAGTTCTCTCACGGCATAGTAAGCACGTTCATTTTTCAAACGTATCTCAAATCGGTTTTTAATGGGGACTTCCTCAATCGGTATTCCCAATTTTGAGGATTGTTCATAATTCTTTTCATAGACACAGAAGTAGACTTCGCTTGTAAATGAACCAATGTAAAGCGTATGTCCCATGCCGTCCTTGTTGGCTTCGTTGTGCTTTACCAGCTCACCAGAACCATAGTTCTTGAAGCTACGGAATTTAGAAATACATTCCTCATTCTTGCATTTCTCTATCAACTCTGGAATATCCAGTAAGCCCGTTCTGTCATTGATTGCAAGGTCAAGGCGTTTCATTACACCGCCCTCAACCAGTGCGTCCATGAAGAAGTCATACCAGCTACGCTCTTGTGCCAGAAGATAGCTTTCAAACTGGCGACAGCCTTTGCCTTTCAGTTCCAGCAGGACACCTTTTTCCTTGTCTTGTGAAGTATAAACAAACACGTCCCCGATATAGTAATGTTCGGTGTATTTGTAATGTCCGAAATCTTCGTGAAGCATATAGCTGATGTTCAGCTTTAATATGTCCTTGATAATGTGCTGTATATCCAGTGTGGGAAATCGGATACGCACATAATCAAAGAGCAGGAACATAGGAGCGTCGGGATTGAATTTCTCTACCGCTTCCAGTAGCTTGTGCTTCATATCCTCGGTTAATGCCACCTTACCAGCTTCGATACGGCTTAGATGTTCACGGCTGATACCAGCCATGATAGCAAGCCTTGTCTGCGATACGCCGTAATCACTGCGTTTGGCTTTCAAGGCGTTCAGAAAATCAGTATCATTCAGTTGTCATACCCCCAATCGTGATATTTTTGTGATTTTGTGATATTTTCAAGTGATTATCACACATGGCTGAAAATGGTACAAACCCTTATTCCTAGCGGACTTCTAAAGGTTTTTGAAGCAGTTTCCAGCGTAATTGTGCCCCTCTGTTAGATAATGAGGGGCTAATGTCTGCTGGCGTGGCTAACGCCACACCAGCAACGGCATACACGGTCTTGTTCGCTTCGCTGACCGTTCCTGCCGTTTCGGCTAGTTATTCGCATACGGACATACCCATATACATTACAATACAGTCCATATCTTCGTTTTTGCATATTTCTAAGGCTTCCTTATCAAACTCATACTCATGCTGCATACGCATGAACATAGGCTTGTCCATGATGATGAACTGATAACAGAATGTACTATTTAAAGAAGCCATTTCCTCGTCAAGCGAAATAGAAATCAATAACGGTAATTTCTGCTTCTTATGGTCTATCTTTTCCAATACTTCGCTCATTTTTTCGTGATAGCGTTCAATCGGATATTCGTCCCATTTGTAATATTCCGTATCTGTGGAAAAATCCAAGTCAGTAAGAAATTTGCCAAAGTTTAGGCATATCCCGTTTGTGCTGGTTTTGTTTTCATCATTTCTTAACTTCATTTCTAAATAACTCATAGTCTTTCATTCTCCTTTTCTTGTTGTTCTGGCACGGCTTGTCTTTGTTCTGCAAGTCTGCCGATTGTATGTAAAAAATCATGCCCTTTGGGTACAAGGGGAGTGTAAAACTCGCTGATTACACTTGTCCCTACATCACAGTAGCCACGTCCTTTGATACGCTTCTGAAAGAATTGTTTCTTTACATCTGAACCAAAGAGCATACCGTACCCAAGTTCACTGATACGACCAAGCCCTACACGGAAGTTGAAGTTGTCCCTTATCCCGTCGCTGAAATACTTTGCGTCTGGTCTTTGACAAGCAACGATAAGAAAGTAGCCAGCTTGTCGTCCCAACATCACGATTTTCTTTAACTGACTAAGTAAGCTCATACTTTCCTTTGTTGCCAGCATTTCAAAAAATGCCACATATTCATCAAAGATAAGGAAACAGGGCGGTAATCCCAAGTAGGCGTAGTTCTCGCCCGTCTTGTAGTTCGGGTGCTGTTTCATTTCTTCGCTTCGTGCCACCATGCCGTCATAAAAGGTATTGACGCAATCAATCATTTCCTCTTTGGTATGATACACATTCGGCATAACCGTTCCCAAGTCGGCAAGGTCAGCGTTCTTTGGGTCTAAGATGTAAAGTTCGGCGTTGGTCTGCAACAGTGCTTCAATAATCGTCAGTAGAAAATAAGTTTTACCGCCACCAGTCCCACCAGCTATCAGAGCGTGAGGGAGTGCGTCATATTCCCAGACAAGACTTTTCATCAGTCGCAAGCACCCGTTTTCTGCCTTGACTTCCTGAATGGAAATACGGTTCGCTATCATATCATAAAGTAAGGTATATTCAATGTAACCGTCATGTAAGGTCTTGTCGGTCAGCTCGCAGTACAAACCGCTTTCCAGCTTATCCTCTAACCGCAAGAGCTGGTCTTGATACTTTCCTAATGTAATCTCACAGCGGATATGAAGCAGTCCCGTATTCATCTGATAATAGATTTTGGGAAACCAGACGATTTTTTCCCTTGATCTGCCTTGCAGGTCAGTGAAAAAAACGCTGTCCTTGACAGTATCAGCTTCATACCACTTGTTTTCCAGTATCATTCGTGCCAGCTTTTGACGGTGCAATAACTGTTTGAAACGGTCATAACAGAAGCGGTAATACAGAAAAGCGACCAGTATACAAACACCAGTCGCTATCAGTATGGTTATGAAGTTGTAAGCAGAAAGCGTCAGCCCATTATCTAACAAGCTGAACTGCTCCCAATCGGTACGCATGAGCTGTTTTAGGTTCAGTAGCAGAACAACCGCCACAAACAGAAGCAGAAGCGTACTCAATGAAAAGCGGTACACAAGGCTCTTGTCGCTGGCTCTGATACGCTTTCCCTTATATTTCGGTAGGTTCATAGACACTCCTTTCTTTGTATAGAAAAAGCGGTCAATCTCTAAAGACTAACCGCAATTATATGAAGTATGATTATTCCATTTTTTCTTGACATTCGCTACACTCTCTATCATGGATTGAAATAATACCGCCACATTTAGAGCAAGTGTATTTTTCTTTCTGTTTTTCCATAAAGATTTCTAAACCATGCTGTCGTACAGTATCGCTGTTTTCCATAAGGCTTGCTTGATACCTTTTGTTATAGCTTTTTTCAAGATTTTTAATCAATTTACAAGGATAATCGGAACATTCAAAACAGTAAGATAGTCCCTTATCTTTGATACAGTCCTTTATTTTACATTTACGGCAATACTCAGGTTTTCCTTTATCGCTATTCAAACAACCTGCACATGGTTTTTTATGGTAGCAATGCTTGTAGCAGACAAGACAATTCATTCCACAAGGAGCAAACATAGTAGTATCAATATTTTCTTTTGGCATTTTCATAATGAGCTACTCCTTTCTTTTTATATCTACATTATATCAACTCCATATATCCGCTACAATGAAAATCTAATTCATTAACTTATTTCTTCGGCTGTCCCTGCGGATTGTTGTTCTGTGGATTTCCTGCTGGCTGGTTACCTTTGTTCTTCAAGATAATATCGTCTGCCTTGATATACCAGTCCACATCAGCCCCTCTAAAGTTGGCGTTTGCTACTGTATCGGCTATCGGATTGATAAGCTCCACCTCGGCATTGTACGGATATTCTTTGACTGCCACATCAGCAGGAATAGACACTTGTATCATACGTTCCTGCACACTGCATTTGAGGTCATAGGTTCTGCGTTTAATTTCTTCACTTGTCGTTCCGTCCTCATTTTCCATACGCACCTCGTGTCTAAGAGCAGAGAACTTCAACACACCGAATGTCTTTTCTTTATCTAATACAATTCCATTTGCTAATCTCATAATTTTGTACCCCCTTATTTACTTTCCACTGGCAACATATCATCAGCCAGTAAGATATAGTTTGTAAAGCCACGCCCACGGATATTGTAGCCCTCTGCGGTAATGCGTGGGTTAATCAATTTGACTTTCTGCTCTGGCTTGAAATGCTTTTCGCCAGCTTTGGCAGGAATGGTTACGACAATATCGTCAGCCCTCTGTACATCGGAATACAAGTTATAGCTTCTTGATACGGGTGTGTAGCGTCCGTTTATGCGTTGCTGTTCCACCTTGCTTTCGCCTGCAAATTCCAAATTGCCGAATGTCTTTTCCATATTCGGCACAACATATTTTAATTCCATAGTGTTTTACCTCGTTTCTTTCTTTACATTTATTTTGATAGGTTCTTATTCTGGCGGTATAGGAAATACCAGCAAGCCCCCAGATAGTAAAGGGTAAATAAATGCTTCGCACCCTTGACTATCCGTGTTCTTGCAGGTTGTAGGCAGACAAGCCAGAATAAGCGGAAGTCTGCCGACACGGTAACGGCGGAGAGCGTGATTTTTCTTTTCTCATACAGTTACCGTCCTATGATTTTTTCATGCGACGGCGTTTGTAGAAGTATGTACCTGCAAGACCGCCAGCAGAAGCAATCAACATCACGATAAATGCCATAAGGTTTGTACTGTCGCCCGTTTTTGGACTGTCGGTTCTGGTTGGCGTATCGGGTGTCGTTGGTGTTTCTGGCTTCTCTGGTTCTTCGGGAACTTCTGGTATTTCTTTGATTGTTACCGTCTGCCCCTCGTCCTCAATGTCCTTATGCTCCGTAACCTTTTTCGGTTCGTCTGGATTACTTAAATCATACAATTCTTCAAAGGTTACAAGCTGTTGACCGCCAAGCTCGGAAGCGTTGAATGTAAAGGCAATCTGTACTTCCATATTTTCACTGTCAGCGGTAAAGGTATGGTCATTCTCTACACGCTTGCCGTCAATAATAAGTTCTGCATTTTCTTCTTGTAACATCTGCCAGCCCACAAGCTGATACTTTGTGCCGACTTCCAAGCCCTCTAAAGTAACGGTATCAACAATCGTTACGTCTTTGTCAGCTTCGATTTCTTTCTTGCCGTCCTCAAAGGTAGCGGTAGTGTGTATCTTGATGATACGCTCTGTAATCAATACGGTTTGCCCGTCGTCCTCAATGTCCTTGTGTTCTGCCACTTTAATAGGCTCGTCCTTATCGGAAAGGTCGTACAATTCTTCAAAGGTTACAAGGTTCTTGCCACCTAAAGCGGAAGCATTGAATGTATAGGCAATCTCAACTTTCATTTCTTCATCATCAGCGACAAAAGTATAGTCGTTTTCTACACGCTTGCCGTCAATGATAAGTTCGGCGTTTTCGTCCTTAATCATTTGCCAGCCTTTCAACTGATACTTTGTACCTTTCACAAGTCCGTCTAATTTGACGGTATCAATGATTGTTACCTCTTTGCCTGCAATGATTGACTTTTCGCCGTCCTTGCTGGTTGCTGTGGTATGGATTGAGATTTCTTTTTCATATTCGTCGGTCAATGTTCCTAAATCAATGGTTACTTTGTTTCTGGAAATTACAATCTCAAACGGTGGAATAAGGGTAAAGCCTTTATTAGAAGAACATCTTAATTCTTCAATGATGTAAGTATCATATAATAACGCACCTTTGCTGTCGTCTGGTTCAGAAGTGCCAAACCATACACCGTCCTCACTGGTCTTGCCCTCGTTAGTGTTGTGCTTGTGGGAAGCCCAGTCAGAAGAAGTAGAGAACTGCCCGTTATCGTCTGTTACGACAATATGGCTTTCGCCCGTCGTCTTGCTTGTGATCCTGAACGGAACATCAGCAAGACGCTTGTGCGTACCAGCTCCAATCTTCACGCCCTCTAAGTCGCCACGTTTAATCTGATTGTAGATAGAATGAGCTTCGTCGGTTAAGTCAACGATTTTTCCATTCTCTGTAATTGTAAAAGTAATCGGCTTCGCACCGTCAATCAAATAGCCCTCGCCAATTTCCACTTCATCAATGCGGTATGTACCGTATGGTAATAAGTCCGCAGAAGTAGAAGCGATACCGTCCAAACCAGCATAGATTGTCTTTACGACTTCATTTTTCTTGTATAACTTGCCCTCAACCAGTACGGCGTTATCATTTAATGTCGTGATTGTAAATCCAGTGTCCTTAAAGGTAGCACCGCCTTGTGCTTTGGTGTCTTTGGTTTCTAAATCACGTTTTTGGATTTTCACACCGCCACGAATAACCTTGTCTGATACATGAAACTGATTGCTTCCAGTCAGTACGGCAAGGTCGCCGTCCTCGGTAATCTGTGTCAGATACATTCCTTTGATTTGTTCCTCACTGCCGTTTGCCTGCATATATGCACCGTCTAACAAATAACCTGTCGGACTTTTCACTTCTTCTACGGTCAGCGTTCCAAGTGGAAGTACGGCTTTCCCGTCCTGCATATAAAAGTTGTCGCCAGCTACTTTGTAAGCGTCAGCTAAACGGGTAACGTAGTAGATTGTACCGTCGCTTTCTTTTTCAGCGATTGTCTTTGTCGTCCATGTGCGTGTTGGTTTGGCAGGGAGATTATCTTTGTTGTAGTAGCCAGCATAATACTTCCATGTGAACTCCGCACCCTCTAAAGTAGCGTCGCCCTGCGGATTGCTTTTCTGTGTTTCCATATCAATCTTGAAAAGCTCAATCAAGGTGTCAGTAACTTTTGGTGTATCAGCTACTTTTAAAGTGGCTGTTTTTCCTGCTTCTACTTGTAAGCTGTAAACAGTAGTATCTACTTTATAACCAGTCGGTGCGGATAATTCCTTAATGTAGACTGTGCCAGCCTTGACTTCTACGGTTTCAGTATCGCCGTTGCTATCTGTCGTAAGAGTGGCAAGCTGGTTGGTGCAGTCCTTATCAGAAAAGACACCATACGTCGCACCAGCAATACTGTAATTTCCGTTACCGTCTGTAATGCTGGTGTTGGTGGAACTCTTTTGTAGTGTAGCGTTACCTACATTAAGGTTCGCCCAGAATTGCCCCAATTCCTGCCCCTCGCCAGAGTAGATATAACCGCTACATTCATAGCGTCCTTTATTCTCTTTGACAAAGGCTTTCGCTCCTGCGAATACTTCGTCCTGCGTTGCCTTTGGGATTTCATCATAGGAAGCTCGCACGTTATCGCATTGCCAGCCAAGATGTACGCTCAATCTTTGCCAGACAACCAACTGTCTTAAAAGGTAAGCGTGGTTACTGCTTAAACCGCCGTGACTGGCTGTGTATTGCTTAACGTATTCAATGGATAAGGCAACGTCGGCTATCTGGTCGGCACTCATGCGTGTGCTTGCGTCAGCTCTTGTCTTATATCCGTTTCTAAAGTCGGTGTTAATGTCAATACAGTATGCGTCCTCGCCGTCAACGGTCAAATGTCCCTCATTAAAGGTTGAACCAATAGAACCGTCATTCATTACCTTTTCAACGATACCGACACGTTCATTCGATTGTGTCCAGTATTGCTTGCTTTCTGCATGAACAGCAGTAGTCGGCAAGGCGGTAACGATAGTCGCAAAGGCTAAGAAGCCCGTACATAATCGCTTGAATATCTTTTTCATAATTCTTAATGCTCCTTTCATTTTGGGTAATAAAATAGCCGTCCACTAGGAACGGCTGGAAATAGAAAAGGAACGTCATTTTAGGCGTTCCATAGTCTATCAATCATTCAATTTTTTCTTGTTTCAATACTGATGTGATGTACCTTATCTTTGCAAATCTAGGGAATAGGACGTATCAAGGCTCATTCATTCGTAGTAAAATCGTAGTAATTTGATGTTTTTACTCCCTTGTAAATGCTGATAGATACAGTGTTTTAGGGGATAATCAGATTTTTAGTGTGTTTTTTTACAAAAAAGACTGTCCCTCTGTTCAGATATTCTTTACCGAATATTCTGCCTGAGCTGACAGTCTTTTTTTATTTCATATGTCAAACGGGATATTCGCAATCTTCTGTAAAGTTAATGACAGAAAAGATGATATCCCAACAACAGGAAAACTCCGGCCGAAACCACCAGAACCACATTTTCTGCGATCAGCATCCCGATTATCATCCCAATCCCTATGAAAAACAGCATAAAGCCGAACAGCTTTTCCAATTCTTCTGCACCTTTTTCATCGGTTTGCTATAGTCTATGCAAAAATTATTTTTCTGATTCGCCGACAGATTCCTCGTCACCTTTTCCGGAGGTAAAACGGTCTACAAAATCCGGAACCATATCAAGGATCTTGGTGAGACCATCCTGATTTTTCACATTGACCAGCTTTGTTGTTCCATTCTGGATCACAAGCACTGCACAGGGAGTCATCTTTCCTGCCATTCCGCCGCCGCCGTTATCCTTCTTCTCTCCTGAAAAAGCACCGGCACCTACACCGAAAGATACATCCATCAGAGGAAGAATGATCGTATCGCCTACATGGATTGCCTCTCCTACCACTGTTTTTGCAGAAATAAAACTGTCCATTCCCTTGAATAATGAATTTACGGTTTCTTTAAAATTGTTTTCATTTGCCATGGTCATGCCCTCCTGGTTTTCCAACGTTTTATAACGTATTTTATATTTTTATTGAAATAAATACTCACTGCTGCCCGCACAGGAACAAATCCGTAGATCCTGCCTTTTGCCCTGATGTTTCCATACAGATAATTCTCACTGTCAAAACGGGGATTGATCTGTATACAGTTTTTGTGAAATGGAATTGTCATCCCAAGTACAGCAAGTGCCGCACCTGTCAGCGCCGGATCTTCAAAAGAAAAAGTAACCTGCCCTTCTATCCTTGTAGGAAAAATATGCTTAAGCAAAAATTTTCCATGTTTCCATACAAGCTTTCTGGCAGCTGTCACTCTGGGATGTTCTATAAACGCCTTCCACCAGGACACATTCTTCTTAATCTTCCCGAATGTCCTGCGGATATTTTGCAGTTTTGTACGAATCGACTGAAATATATTTCGGATCCGGTCATAGATCCTTTTTATAAAAAACTGCCTCTTCTTTAGACTATTCCGATCTGTATCATCTGCATTCAGTTCCTGCTGTCCGGATATCTGACTGTTTCTGATCCTCTCTGTATCAGCAGATGTATCTGAAGCTGAATTTCTGTCTGTTTTCAGATCCTCAGTCTCCATATTCTCTGATTTCTGGTGATCAACCACTGATTTTTTATGCTCTTCTTCCCTGTTTCCGTCTGTGCCGGATACAGATACCTTTTCTGCGCCGGATTTCTCCGGATTTTTCCCGGATTTCTTTGTTACAGCCCTCTTCTCCTGCCGTTTTTTCAACAACTTGTCTACAGGAATTCCAAACAGATGAAAGGATATCTCCATCTGCTGATCTTTCCATTCCGCTCTCAGCGAAATCCCATGAAACAGCCAGCTTACGATACCCTCTCCCTCTGTCTGTTTCCAGCCACCTTCTGCCTTGACAGCTGATGCCTTATATCTTACAGGACAGAACAGTACAAGAAGAACTGCCAGTAAAAGAAGGCCCAGCAGAATTCCCAGGATGATCAGTATAAATTTAAGGATCAGCCATAAAATATGTAACATATTCTCACCTGTTTTCTATATATTCAGCTGTTGCGAAGGTTCCCGTTTCCCTGTACATTTCATCGATCAGACTTCGCACCATCTCCAGGGCTTCCTCTTTGCCCTTCGCCATTCCTATGATCTTCGGACAGATTCCATAAAAGCTCTTCTGTATCAGCATTGCTGCAGGAATAATATTCATCAGATTCACAGGATTCTCTGACAGAGTAAGGAGATAAATGCCCAGAACCGGTTTTCCGCTGTTCAGTTTCTTTTTTATCTTCTCAGGATCCTTTACAGATTCCCCTGCAAGAAAATTCTCCTGCCATTTCAGCATCTTACACCCTCTCCCGTTTCTATACCACTTCAGTTACAGTATTTCCATTTTCTCCAAAATTTAAACCGGGCTGCGTTGCAAAAAAACACAGCCCTGTTCTCTCGTTAATAATACTTATGCTGTTTTCCCCAAAGTCCATTGCTTCTCATCTCCAGATATTCCTGATAAGCACGCTCTACGATCTGTTTCTCGTTTGAAAACCTCAGCAGATGATAGATCTCATGAAATTTATAATATCCGGAATCTACAAAAAACTCCTCTCTCTGGGGCTTACTATGATAATTATCCGCAGTCATAAGATACCAGTGTACCTCTTTGAAAACCACGTCCTCCGGAACGGTAAAGTTATATTGGCTCTTTCCGATGTATTTCACAATGGTCGCACGCACTCCAGCCTCTTCCATCACTTCCCGCAATGCTGTCTGTTCATGCGTTTCGCCTGGTTCCACTGTTCCTTTCGGCAATACCCAGCCCTCATAACGGTTCCTGTAAGATTTATACAAAGTAAGAATCTTACCCCGATGAATTACCACACCGCCACAGCTCGTTGCTTCTATCATAATGCAATCCCTCCTGTTTTGCGTGGTATTATAAACTGAGTATAGTATATCTCTTTTTTTCCAAACCCGCAAGCTATAAATATCATTTCATAACATATTACCGATTAATTAGTTACTGTTCACTCCGTTCACAGTAACGTAGCCAAAATTCATTCCAGATTGCCTGCAACATGGAATTTATTATTGCTTATCATAATAATACGCATCAAATATCTGCTCTGCGATGGGCACTGCTGCTTCACTTCCGGTACCGCCATTCTCAACAATGATCGCAACTACCAGATCCGGATCATCCACGTTGGAATAACCGATAAACCAGGAATGACTGGAACCATTCTCATCAAATTCCGCTGATCCGGTCTTGCCTGCCACTGTATATCCTCTTCCGTTCAGAGCCGATGCGGTTCCGTTTTCCACAACACCTTTCATAAGCTTTCCAAGGATATTCGCCTCATTTGTTGTCATCAGACGTTTATAGTTCTCCGGCTCTGTTGTCTTCACTGTCTCTCCGTCTGAACTTACAACAGAATCAATGAGATAAGGCTTCATGAGCTCCCCGCCATTGGCGATCGCACTGGTAATCAGCGCCATATGCATAGGTGATACCAACGTATTACCCTGTCCGATGGCAGTCTGCATAACCTCTGCAACAGAAGATTTTCCATTTAATGTAAAAGTACTCTTTTTATAGGAAGAAAGCGGAAGACTCTTATTAAAAAGAAGATCCTCGGCTGTTTTTTTCAGAGAGTTGCCTCCGAGCATGGTTCCGATCTCTGCAAATGCACTGTTACAGGAATTGGCAAAAGCACTGTAAAAATCTTCCTGTCCATGAACAGTTCCGCCATAGCACCTGATCGTGTGATCTTCTCTGGTAATACTTCCCTCACAGAGATAGGAAAATCCCTCCAGACTGCCCTTGGTTCTGAAATAGTCCAGGGCGGTTACCACCTTAAATGTAGATCCCGGAGGATAGGCTCCGTTTGTAGCTCTGTTCAACAGACTGCTGTCATTGGAATCATTTACCAGTGTGTCCCAGTTCTGGGAAATAGTATTCGGGTCAAAGTCCGGTCTGCTCATTTCCACCAGAATCTTACCTGTAGAGGGTTCTATGGCAACAACCGCCCCTCTCCTGTCACCAAGTGCATTATAGGCAGTTGACTGAAGATCTGCGTTTAACGTCGTGATCACAGAATCACCCGTATTTTTCTGATTCTTAAACTCATTTTTCATCTGGTTCAGGAAAAATTCATGAGAAGTCAGAAGCTGGAAGTTCGCCTCTGATTCCAGTCCGCTTTTTCCATTAGTGTCATATCCGACTACATGAGCGAACATATTTGCATAGGGATAAGTACGTTCCTCTGTTCCGTCTTCGTAAACATTGGTCTGGGCAAGCACCTGCCCATCTGCAGATATGATCTTACCTCTTACAACCCTGTCTGAAAAAGTATCCTGCCTTGTATTATAGGGACTATTGATAAAATCATCGCTCTTTGCATAATTAAAGTAGATCAGATATCCGATCATACTGACAAAGATCAGCACAAAAAAGCAGGATACCAGTGTATACTCTCTGTTACGGGGCCTTCTCTTTTCAGAAATCTCCCGGGCTTTGCGCTTCTGGCGCTTCTTCAACTCTCTGCGCCGTTCCTTTTCTTCGATATCTCTCAATTTCTTCGTCCTCATCTTCTCTCAAAATATACAATCCCTGAATGATCGCCAGCATCAGTACTGTACACGCGACAGAACTTCCTCCATAGCTGACCAGAGGAAGAGTTACACCTGTCATAGGGATAAATTTCGTTGCTCCGCCAATTGTCAGAAATACCTGAAATGCATATTCCGTACCAAGTCCAAGTGCGATCAGTTTGTAGAATGGTTTCTTAATTTTAAGCGCAATATTTACGATCATCAAAAAGAAACTCATACATACCAGGATCAGGCAGATTGCAAAAATCCCACCCAGTTCCTCACAGATTGCACTGAATATAAAGTCATTCTTGACAACAGGGATCTTCTCAGGCGAACCCTGACACAATCCCATTCCAAACCATCCGCCGGTTCCAATGGCAAACAGTGACTGGACGATCTGGTATCCTTCATTCTGATATACCGCCATGGGATCCTTCCAGGCTGTCACTCTCTGACGCACATGGCCAAACAGATGATATGCGACAACTGCCCCTGCAGATCCGCCTGCAAGACCAAGTGCCAGATATCCCACATTTCTGGATGCCACATAAATCATCACAAGATATGCCGCAAAGAAGATCACTGCACTTCCAAGGTCTCTGGAAAGTACAAGAATCCCCACATGCAGTCCCGCCACTACCGTAGCCTGGACCACTTTTGAAAAATCAGCACCTTTTCTCAGCAATGCCGCCATAAAGAACACAAATGTAATCTTTATCGCCTCTGAAGGCTGGATTCCCATCAGGGAAAGTTTTGCTCCATAGCTTGTCTTTGCAAGCACAAATACCGCCGCCAGCAAAACGATTCCGATTCCCGCATAAACCCATGTCAGGTCCTTGAGAAATTTCATCTTCCTGATCAGGACAGGTACGATCAATGCCACCACATTTACGCCTGCCACAATCACCAGCTGTCTGGTAGCTGTGGAAACATCCAGCCTGCACAGCATAATAAATCCTACGCTGAGAAGCATGCACATATTGTTGAGCAGTAAAATCGATGCTTTCTTATAAAAAATCCTGTACAAAATCTGGATTCCCGCAAAAAATGCCATCATTTCGATATAAAACAACACGACCTGAAACTTACCTGTCTTCAGGTAGATGACCAGAAACGCAGTGAAATCCATAAAAAAGATAAGCATCAGCTGCTGGCGCAGCGATTCGTTTCTCTCCTCCTCACTCTGCTGTTTCACCAGATAGAAACAGTGAAAAGTATAAATCACCATCAGGGTAAGGATCACATACTTGGATAATTCTACAATTACATTAATCATATGCCTTACTCGGCTCCTCTTTTAAAATGTCCCTTTGTATATTCCCGTTTCGGAGGATTCTTCCCATCACGATAAACAGCTCTGAACTCTTCATATATCTTCACCGCATCCTGAGGCTTCTCAATGGTAAATGCAAGTCTCAGGGAAGAGACACCAAGTCTGTCTATCTGTGATTTCTCTTTCAACAGGCCGTAAGGGATACTGTTGTAAATGATATTATAGCAGGGTATACAGAAATCTGTATTCTCAGTTTTCCATGGGTTACATATACATTTCGCCGTAAATTCTTTATCGTAACGGTCTTTTAAAGTTACCCCTTCTTCCTTATGATTACATCCGTAAAGATTTTTATGCACACACTGGGCCGATATCATAAGAGGCAGATATCCGTAGATCAGCATCTCGCTGTCCCGGTTATCTCTGTGGCGGATTTCCCCTTCGTTCAGCTCAAGCGGTACCGTATTTCTGAGGACTTTCTGATCTTTCCAGAAATCAGCAGCTTCATCATTCCATGTATACATACTGTGATCCAGAACACATTTCTCAGCCAGACCTGCCTTTCGCAGAACTGCAAAAGTCTCCAGATTTCTTACCAGAAATCCTGTCATTCCTCTGTCCATCCACTCTCTGATCCTGGTAAGAAGCTCCCGGGGCATCTCACCTCTCATAATATGCGGAAGAGACAGATACATCTCCATTCCTCTGCTTACACAGTCATCCAGGCAGACCTCCATGGCATCAGCGTTCAGATACATTCCATGTATCCCCTCTCTTTTATATAACGCCAGTGCAGTGGATTTTTCTTCACAGGAAATATAAATCGGAAGATTTTTCTGCTTTGGCGAATCTGCTTTTCTTCCGGCATCCTCTGATAAGCGTTTCTTCCCATTATTTTCTTCTCTCTTATATGGTTTGAGCAATTCATTTTCCAGCGATTCCAGTGCCTCTCTTCTCGCCTCATTCAGCATTTTCATCGGGATAAAAATATTCTCATCCATCTGGATTTCCAGATTTTCCCACTCATATTCTGTATTTCCAAGCTTCTCCATCTGTGAACGGATGCGCTCTTCTGTCAGCGGCTGGTTCTGCGCATACTGTACCTCACCCACAGACGCAAATCCATGGATTCCCCTGCATGACACATCCAGTATAGCAGGACTTCCTGGAAAAAGAATGAATGTTCCCTGAATTTTTTCTTTCTTTTTTCTTAATACAGGACTGACATCTCCTGTTTTCTTCTCATTACTGAATGCCATCATGGACGGACCATTCTGCATCTGATAATAACCGGTACAGGAACCTCCCCTGTTAAACAGATCCAGCAGATATCTCTTATCCTCCTCTGCTACCCTGTAATTCTCAGCTCCCTTCTCAAAAAGAAGATCCAGGTACTTCCGATATACAGAAGTTACCCCTGCTGTATATCCCGGCTGCTTCATCCTGCCCTCTATCTTAAGAGAAGTAACACCAACCTCCAGAATCTGCGGAAGAATCTCTATCGTAGAAATATCTTTCAGACTCAGAGGACATAGTTCTTGCGCTTTCCTTTTCTCTGACCGTCTGCCATTTTCCCCGCAACAAAGCGCCGTCTGGTAAGGCAGACGGCAAGGCTGTGCACACCTTCCTCTGTTACCGCTTCTTCCACCCAGGATACTGCTCATCAGGCACTGTCCCGAATAACTGTAACATAAAGCTCCATGGACAAAAGATTCAATCTCGATAGGACTTGTCTCATGCATCCTCCGGATTTCCTCAAGGGAAAGCTCTCTGGCAGTTACCACTCTGGAAGCACCCTGTTCTTCCAGAAACTTCATCCCCTCCGGACCTGTCACAGTCATCTGCGTGCTGGCATGAAGATGCATACCCGGAAACATCTCCCTGATCATCTTAAACACACCCATATCCTGAACGATCACCGCATCCAGACCTTCCTTATAATATGGAAGCAGATAATCATACAACTGTTCAGACAGTTCCCTGTTCTTCAACAGCGTATTCACTGTCAGATAAAGTTTCCTGCCATGGATATGAGCAGTATCAATGGCACGCAAAAGCTCTTCCTCTCCGAAATTCTTCGCATAAGCCCGCGCGCCAAAGGCTGCTCCCCCTACATAAACCGCATCTGCACCTGCACCGATCGCTGCCTCAAATCCCTCATAGGAACCGGCAGGTGCCAGAAGTTCAATCTCTTCTCTTTTCAATTCTATACCTCACGTTTTCTATAACAGTCATCTTAAATGCATTATTTATGAGCATTGCTATAATATTCAAATCGAATACATATGAAACAAATCATAAAGGGGAAATCACCGAAGTAATCCCCCCTCTATTATTTCAGCAGCTCATCAATCTGCTTTTCCAGTTCCTTATTCTTTCCCTCCAGAAGGCTCTTCTGTTCCAGGGCTTCCTGTTCATGCTTCTGCGCTTCCTCAATCTGCATACGAAGCGAGATCAGCTCATGCTTCAGATCATACATCTCCTGATCCTTCTGCTGTAAATCCTGTTCAAAAACCTCCGCCTGTTTCTTTGCCTTAAAATAGTCATCTGTAATATTCAGGCTGATAAGTGTATGCTTGGTCTCCATGGGCTGTCTGCTGTAACCCGGCATAGCACTTAACTCATCCATCTTTTTATTTATATAGGATGCTACTTTCTGAAAATATTCTTCCGATTCATAGCCTCCCAGCGTAATAATCTTACCACCTATGATTACCTTTGCTGTATTTTTGACCGCCATCCGTACGAGCCTCCTGTATCTTCCTTCAATCTGCCCGGAACCCCGGACATTTACTTCATTATACTCGAAAGCAGTCGAAATGTATAGGAATTTTTAAAAAACTTTTACTTTTTTATATTTTTACACCCTTAACTTCAGTTTTTCTCCGGCATCTGATAGCCCAGATGCTCATACGCAAGCGCCGATGCCATACGTCCTCTCGGCGTACGGTTCAGGAATCCATTCTGCAGCAGATAAGGCTCATACACATCCTCCAGCGTACCGGAATCCTCCCCTATCGCCGCAGCCAGAGTCTCCAGTCCCACAGGACCACCCTGAAAATTCACGATCATAGTCTGAAGAATCCTTCTGTCAATCTTATCCAGACCATACTGATCCACTTCCAGAAGATTCAGCGCAAAACACGCCACATCATAAGTAATCCGTCCATCATACTTCACCTGCGCAAAATCACGAACCCTCTTCAGCAGACGGTTGGCAAGCCTCGGAGTTCCCCTGGATCTCTTGGCAATCTCAGCCGCACCCTTCTCATCAATCTCCACTCCAAGAACCTGAGCAGAACGGATAATGATCGTCTTAAGCTCCTCATGAGTATAAAACTCCAGATGATGCATCACACCAAAACGGTCACGAAGAGGTGCAGACAGAAGTCCTGCCCTGGTAGTCGCCCCCACCAGTGTAAACTTCGGCAGATCCAGACGTATAGACCTGGCAGAAGCTCCCTTCCCGATCATAATATCAATAGCATAATCCTCCATAGCAGGATAAAGGACCTCCTCCACCTGCCTGTTCAGGCGGTGGATCTCATCCACAAACAGAATATCTCCCTCCTGCAGATTATTAAGGATCGCAGCCATCTCCCCCGGCTTCTCAATAGCCGGCCCGGAAGTCACCTTCATATGAACCCCCATCTCATTGGCAATAATCCCCGAAAGAGTAGTCTTACCAAGCCCCGGAGGACCATAAAACAAAACATGATCCAACGCATCATGCCTCTGCTTCGCAGCCTCTATATAAACCTTCAAAGTACTCTTGGTCTTCTCCTGACCAATATAATCATCCAACGTCTGCGGCCGGAGATTCCCCTCCAGAGAAAAATCCTCCTCCGTCACATCCGTAGTTATAATACGTTTCTCCATCTGTTACCCATCCTAACCTATAACAATTCTATAACAATACAGGCAATCCAATCTACCAGAGCGTAAAGTCCTGCTTCAGTTAAAAATTCTTCAGTGCAGCCTTCAAAAGACCTTCCACATCATCCGGCGGCACATCCGTAACCTTACGCACCGCCCGAAGCGCATCCGCACTGCTGTATCCCAGCGCAACCAGAGCCTCAACAGCTTCCTGCCTGCCATCCGAAACCTCACCGGCTCCCACTGCTGCCCTCTCCTGCTCATGAGCCAGCTTCAATTCAAACGCATCCTCCAGCTTCATCTTATCCTTCAGCTCAAGAATCAGCTTCTGAGCCGTCTTCTTCCCGATACCCGGAGCCTTCGACAACGTCTTCACATCATCCGAAAGAATTGCAAACCTCAATTCATCCGCCGTAATCCCCGCCAGAACCCCCAGCGCAGCCTTCGGCCCCACACCATTCACGCCAAGAAGCAGCTTAAACATCTGCAGATCATCCTTAGCCCTGAACCCATACAGCTTCATGGCATCCTCTCTCACACTAAAATAAGTATGGACCTTCACATCCTCCCCCATACGAATCTCAGACAAATCTGCCCCCGTCATATATATCTCATAACCAATCCCCCCGGCCTCAACAACCACCGAGCTCTCAGTCATATCCACAGCCATTCCATGAACAAACGCAATCATGATACATCCTCCGTCCCAAATTCATCACTTCCGATTCATCATACCACATCCCACCCCATAACGCAAACATATATTCGCATCCCTTAATCGAAAAAAAGAACCGCCATGCCTTCACACAGCAGTTCTTCCTCCCATTACTGAATAATATGTCTCGGACAAACCTCTTTACAAGCCCCACAATTCGTACACTTACTATAATCAATATGCGCACAGAAATTATCAACCGTAATCGCCCCATTCGGGCAAGTCTTCTCACACTTCTTACATCCGATACAGCCAACCTCACACGCCGAAGTAACAGCCTTACCTTTCGCATGAGAACTACACTGCACAAACGTAGTCTGCTCATAGGGCACAAGCTCGATCAGATGCTTCGGACACTTGGCAACACACTTACCGCAGGCCTTACAAGCCTCCTTATCAACAACCGCCACACCGTTCACAACATCAATCGCCCCAAACGGACAGGCCTTCACGCAGCTTCCGAATCCAAGGCATCCATAAGTACAGGACTTCGCACCACCACCGGGAATGAAAGCCATCATCTCACAGTCTTCCACACCTGTATACTCATAATTATCCTTCGTCTTCTCACAGGTACCCGCACACTTCACATACGCCACCTGACGGGCAGTCTCCACAACTTCCTGTCCCATGATCGCTGCGATCACTTTCCCGACAGGCTCACCGCCTACCGGACATCCATTTACAGGTGCCTCACCTTTGGCGATCGCTGCTGCCAGACCATCACAGCCGGGATAACCACAGCCACCGCAGTTATTACCGGGAAGCGCCTCACGAACAGCAACTTCCTTCTCATCCACTTCCACAGCAAACTTCTTACCGGCAACACCAAGGAAAACACCGATAAAAAGACCTACTGCCGCAACCAGTACAGTTGCCGCGATAATTGCTCCTATATTCATACCAGTCCCCTCCTTAAATCAGTCCTGAAAATCCGAAGAAGGCAATTGCCATCAGTCCGGCTGTCAGCAGAACTGTAGGGAATCCCTGGAAGGATTTTGGAATGTCATTGTATGCGATTTTCTCACGGATACCAGCCATCAGCACGATGGAAATAGTAAAGCCCACTGCTGTTGCAAATCCGTTCACTGTTCCCTGAAGAACATTATACTCTTTCTGCACGTTTGTAAGGGCAACACCAAGAACTGCACAGTTTGTTGTGATCAGTGGAAGATACACACCAAGTGCCTGATACAGGGAAGGCATTGTCTTCTTAAGGAACATCTCTACAAACTGTACCAGCGCCGCGATCAGCAGGATGAATACGATAGTCTGCAGATAAGTCAGGTTCGTAGGAACCAGGATAGCATTGTAAATAATACCTGTCACAAAAGATGACAGTGTAATAACGAAGATGATCGCACCGCCCATGCCGGCTGCTGTCTCCACACTCTTGGAAACACCAAGGAAAGGACAGAGGCCAAGGAACTGGCTGAGAACTACGTTATTTACAATCGCTGAGCTTACAAGTATGATCAAAAGTTCTTTCATAATCCATTACCCCCTTTTTCCCTTACACATGGTATTGCCACAGGCTGCACAGCTTCCGCCGCAATCAGGATTACTTGGATCAATGCCACGTTTGGCTGCACCGATTTTGAATTTGTTCTGTAATGCAGAAAGCGCTGCCAGAACAAAGAATGCTCCGGGTGCCAGGATAAAGATTGTGATCGGTTCATAACCAGCCTTACCTGCTGCAGCATCTGCCAGAGGAAGGATCTGATGTCCGAACAGAGAACCTGCGCCGATCAGCTCACGTACTGCACCGATACAGGTGATACTTAAGGTAAATCCAAGACCCATACCAATACCATCAAACAGAGAGGCAATCGGTTTATTCTTGGATGCATATGCTTCTGCACGTCCAAGGATGATACAGTTAACTACGATCAGAGGAATATAGATTCCAAGGGAGTCATACAGACTTGGGATAAATCCCTGTAAAAGAAGCTGTACAACTGTTACAAAGGAAGCAACAACTACGATAAATGCAGGCATACGCACTCTGTCCGGAATAAAGTTTCTCAGAAGAGAGATCATTAAGTTGGATGCTGCAAGAATCACTGTTGTAGTAAGTCCCATTCCGATACCATTGGTTGCAGATGTGGTGATAGCCAGTGTAGGACACATACCAAGCATCAGTACAAAGGTAGGATTTTCTTTGATGATTCCGTTATATAAACGTTCAGCAGGTGTGTTTGGTTTCATCACTGATTTCCCCCTTTCTCATACTGGAATGCACATAATCCGGCATTAACACCGTTTGTCATGGCATTCGTTGTAATAGTGGCACCACTTAACGCATCGATCTGATCATCCGCTGTGGCACCGGTCTTTGTATATTCAAATTTGTCTACGTTCTTATCTTTGAACTGATCCTTAAATGCATCTGTGTTTGCTCTCATACCAAGACCTGCGGTCTCACCGATGGAAAGAATGGAAATTCCATTTAAGGTACCGTCATCCTGGATACCCATTGCAAACTGGATATCTCCGCCGTAACCCTCGGAAGTGGTTACTGTAAATGCATATCCCAGTTCATTGCCTGAAGCATCCTTGGCAAGCATAGTCTCATCTATGGACTGTGCCGCATATCCGTTCTCATCCAGATAAGACTGCATGGCATCCGCATCCACATCCACTGTCTCAAAGCTGTCCGCATCTGCAAATACTGCCTTATAAGCATCCTGTTTCGCCTGAGCTTCCTGCTTTGCAATAGGATCTGCCGTAATATCCTGGACTACACCAAGGGCAAGTCCTGCCACCAGTGTGATCACTGTAATGGCTATGGTATCTTTGATAATTCTGTTACTCATGCCTTTTTGCCCCCTTTCCCAAATGCCGGGTGACGAGTCACACGTTCAATCATCGGAACTAACAGGTTGCAGAAAATGATCGCATAGGATACGCCCTCTGCGGAACCGCCAAAGAGACGGAAGACCGCAGTCAGTACACCAAGACAGACACCGTATACATACTGTCCTCTTGGTGTGATCGGTGTTGTGACATAGTCTGTAGCCATAAACCATGCACCAAGCATAAGACCACCGCCGAAGATGTGGCTGAACAGATAGTTCACGTCAAATCCCTTGCCTGTTCCAAGCATGTAAAGGATTACAAATACTGCGAAACTTCCAATATAGGTAAGCGGAATCTTCAGATCGATCACCTTGAAAACCAGAAGGATTGCTGCTCCGATCAGGATCGCAAGGGCAGAAGTCTCACCGATAGTTCCCTGGATATCACCGATAAACATATGTAATACAGATACAGAACTGTCTGTAAATCCATTCTGTTTCAGAGCTGCCAGAGGAGTTGCACCGGATACAGTATCTACCACACCTCTGAAGCTGTCGCTTACTGCGAAATCTGTCATCTTTCCTGCGAAAGAGATCATCAGGAAACATCTTCCTGCAAGTGCCGGGTTCATGAAGTTCTGTCCCAGACCACCGAAGAGCTGTTTTACAACGATAATCGCAAATGCACTGCCAAGTACAGGCATCCAGAGCGGAATTGATGCAGGCATATTTAATGCAAGTAATAAACCTGTAACAACTGCACTGAAGTCTGTAATTGTGTTCTTCTTATGCATCAGCTTGTCATAAATCCACTCAAAGAATACACTGGAAGCGACGGTGATCACTACTACCAGTAAGGCACGAAGGCCAAAATTATAAATTCCAAACAGTGTGGCCGGCAGAAGCGCCAGTGCCACAAGCTGCATGATTTTGCTTGTTGTCATCTTATCCCGGACATGGGGATTGGATGATACATGTAACATCTGATCCATTACGATGTCCCCCTTTTACTTTTTCTTACGGCTTGCCAGAACCATCTTACGCATAGATTTGATCATCTGGGTCAGCGGACGCTTGGCAGGGCAGATATAACTGCAGCAGCCACATTCGCAGCACTCCATACCATCAAATTTCTGGAAGCTCTTCATGTCACCATGCTCTGCAAAGGTTGCAAGTCTTGCAGGAATGACATGGCCGGGACAGACTCCTACACATCTGCCGCAGTTAATGCATGCAGTCTGTTCGGCATCTGCCACATCATCCTTCTCCAGGCAGAGACATGCGGAGCTTGTCTTAATACATGGTACATGAGTGTCATACATGGCAAATCCCATCATAGGACCACCTGAAATTACTTTGGATACATTGTCTGTCAGTCCGCCAGCAGCTTCTATAAGCTCTGCCATATCTGTTCCGGAAAGGACATCAAAGTTCTGCGGATTCTTAATCCCCTGTCCTGTTACTGTCACGATACGGTCCATAACAGGTTTTCCAAGGATAACGGCTTCATAAACAGCAATTACGGTATCTACGTTGTCAACTACGCATCCTGCATCTGCCGGAAGCATGGCAGAGTTGATCTCTCTGTCTGTGACAGCTTTGATCAGGAAACGCTCACCACCCTGTGGGTACTTGGTCATCAGCTCTGCTACTTCAATACGTGGAATATCTTTTACCATTTCTTTCAGTTTCGCAATACAGTCAGGCTTGTTATCCTCAATACAGATATATCCCTTCGCATTGTCAAAGAGCTTCAGCATAACTCTTAAGCCCTCGATCAGCTTCTCAGAGTCATCCAGCATTCTTCTGTAGTCACTGGTAAGATAGGGTTCACACTCGGCACCGTTTACAAGGATATGATCGATCTTCTCCGGTTCCTTTGGCGCAAGCTTTACCTGTGTGGGGAATCCGGCGCCGCCCATTCCCACTACTCCGCCTTCTTTAATTCTCGCCAAAATCTCCTCTTTCGAAAGATCTTCCAGACGTGCAGGAGTAAATTCCACACTTTCATACTGCTGGTCATTCTCAATGATAATGGAATTGACCATAGAACCTGTTGCTGTCAGGCGCGGTTCGATTCCTTTTACCGTACCGGAAACAGACGAATGGATCGGTGATGAGACAAACCCCGCAGCATCTGCGATCTTCTGTCCTGCGAGCACATGGTCTCCCTTCTGAACTATCGCTGCAGCCGGAGCACCGATATGCTGGGAAAGAGGATATACCATATCTCCCTTTGGCAGATATTTCACTACCGGACTGTTCTTGGATAATTCTTTTCCGTCATAAGGATGAACACCACCCTTAAAGGTTAAAATTCCCATTTCGTTCCCTCCTTTTATATTAAGCACCACCAAAGTGCTCTATTTTTGATAAAATCCATATACTTTTTTGTACATTTTTATCAACCTGTTTATAATATAAACCATTTTTTCAAAAAAAGCACTACCCAAATTTCATTTTCTTGTGTATAATTAAAAACAATTTCAGAAAGGAAAAATTATTAACATGATTGTTAAAAAAATGCCCATTTTACAAGGGTTTCCAGACTTTGAGACTGTTAAATTTTTCACTGGAAAATTCTTCCAAAAATACAATTTTACACCTGTTTTTTACGACATTGAAACCACCGGATTATCAAGAAATTCCACGTATTTATACCTGATCGGAGCTGTTGGAATTGAAGATGAAACTTGGAATTTTTATCAATGGATGGCCGAAAATGCCAGTGAAGAAGAGACAATTCTGAGAATTTTTTCACAATTTCTTCAGCAATATAATTTGATGATTTCTTACAACGGAGAACGATTTGACCAGCCCTATCTGGAAGCACGATATGAAAAATATGGAATTCCCTCTCCGTTTACAGGAAAACAGTCGCTGGATCTCTACCTGACATTAAAACCGTTAAAGTCACTTTTAAAACTGTCTGCCATGAAGCAGCCCTGCATGGAAGAATTTCTGGGGATCAAAGACAGGATTTATGATAATGGTAAGGAATGCATTAAACTTTACAAAGATTTTCTGAAAAAAAGAGATGCCTTTACAGCTGATGAAATCCTTGGACATAACCTGGAGGATGTGCTGGGACTTGGAAGAATCTTTGATATGCTGGGATATCTTTGCATCTATGATGGAGATTATGAAGTTACATACAGTGAATTTGACGGAGACAACCTGATTCTGAAACTGAAGCTCCCCTGCACACTGCCACAGGAATTTTCCAATGGAAACACCGACTTCTATCTGACAGGAAAAGACGAAGAAATCAATTTAATTATCAAAACAACTGACGGGAAACTGAAACAATACTATGCAGATTATAAGGATTACTATTATCTCCCGGAGGAGGATACGGTTATCCCGAAATCTCTCGGATCCGGAATTGACAGAAAGCACCGGAAAGCAGCAACCAGAAATACCTGTTACACCTGGTTTACCTGCTCCGATGCCTTCCTCAGTTCTCCCGTACAGCAGAAGCAATATCTGACATATACGCTTTCCTGTCTGATTGGAACTCTAGAATGCGTCTGAAAAATCCTCTGTGATCATACATAAATATCGTCGAAAACAATTTCCAATGGATTGTGAAGAGAAAAAGCCCTCTCACTGCTGACCGAGAAAATATAACCGTCAAATTCCATTGTCTCAAAAAAGCATGGCCTTTCTGAGGATTTTCCGAGGACAAACCCCTCTTCTGTGGGAACCACTTCAAAAGAATCCAAAGGGAGGCTCATTCCTCTGCCTGTCATTTTCATATAACTTTCTTTTAATGTCCAGAGCGTAAAAAACGCCTTATCTTTGTTCTTCGCAGCCTTGATGTAAGCAAGCTCTGAATGGTAGAAATAATGTTCTGCCACCTCAAGAGGCGCATTGGCATTTTTCTCAATATCGCACCCGACTTCGCAGTCTGACAGCACACCCACAACATAGTCCCCCGCATGAGATACATTAAAAAAAAGGCCATCCACAACCGGCTTTTCATTGTCAGAATATCTCAGGCAGCTTTCCGTAAGCCCGTTTTCATCGAGGATTTTTCTGATGATGATCCCTGCACCCAGACTTCTTTTGCGGTCATCAGGCATACGATACCTGATGACCTTTTCTCTTCTTCTGATCCCAACCAGATCCAGAAGCCTTTCATTCTTAAGCGGATCCTCAAAATGATTAATATTGATCCTGTATAATTTCTGCATCTGATCAACAGTTACTTCTTCTGAATATCGATCTTGCTGTCAAACCCTGTAAGGCTGAATACATCGTAAACCTCATCAGAAACATTGATGATCTTAAATCCATCCTTTTGAGCCATTTTTTTGTAGGCCACGATCACCTGACGTAAACCTGCAGATGAAATATACTCCAGATTTGTAAAATCAAATACCAGACTTGTGATGCTGTCTTCAAGTCCGGACAGAGCCTCCCCTAACTGGGGAGCTGTCTGTGTATCAAGCCATCCGCTGATTTCCATAGTTGCTTTGTTACCTTCTGTTTTTGTGATAATTTCCATTGTAATTTTCCCTCCTGAATCAATCAAAAAATGTAAGTCTGTCAAGTGCTGCAATTGCATTTTCCAGATATCTGTCATCTGTAACCGGCCATTTATAATCCAGCCTGTACAGAACCTGTGCTGTAAAACGATTGCTGTAATCAATGGTATAGATTTCATTTTCATTATGTGAGGTATAGGCGATCAGTCCGGAAACCGCATCAGAATCCTGACCGGTCTTTGCAAATTCCTTCACTGCTGCCTCAAACTCCTCATCTCTTACAATATCAATCCTGAATCCATAGCTGCGCATTGCGTAGATCAGGTCTGCCATATAAATATGATGGCTGTTGCATGCATGGAATACAGTAAATCTCCGGTCGGTCTGAGCCAGTCTCAGAACTGCCAGCGCAGTAGAATCAATCGGTGAGAATTCTGCCACCTCATGCATACCGCCCATAGGGAATTTACCTACAGCCGCATAACCTCTCAGGCTGCGAAGGAATCCATTGGTAATGAAATTAATCTGGAACTCGCCGTCAGAGTTTCGGCTCATCAGATTACCTACCCGGACTACCTTGCCGTCCAGTCCCTCGGAAACTGCTTCCAGAACCGCCCTCTCTGCCAGGAATTTGGTGCGGATATATTCGTTGGTAATATTCTGTCCGATGTACAGATCATTCTCACAGAAAACTCTGGACATTGGCGGAACACCGTCAGAACCCTCTCCCGCAACGGAAACCGTAGAAATCTGGATCAGTCTGCGGCCGTTATTCTTACAGAAATCGATCAGATTTTCCACACCCTGCACATTAATTCTTTCCAGTACATCATCAGCCGCAAAATGCTTTACGCAGGCAGCGCAGTTAATGATGGTGCTGAATTTGTATTCTGAAAATCCTGTTACCTGTTCCTTTGAGGTAATATCCCCATCCACACAGATAATACGGCTTTCAAACAGCTCTTTGTATGGATCATCAAAATAGTACATCAGCATGTTCATCATTCGCTTTTCAGGCGATTCATATTTGCCCTTACGTACAAGACAGTAAACCTTACCGTCATAATTGTCAAGGAATGCTTTAAGGACATGGATCCCCAGGAAACCTGTGGCACCTGTGACCATAATATCTCCCAGCTTTTCCTTTGTGATCCGGTCTGCATTTTCTTCTGTATTTGCGCTGATCACATTCTGGATCCTGTTATAGTTATAATCCGAAAATTCATTCTTGCTCTGTGCAGCCTCTGTAACTCCGTCATCATCAACCAGAGCTGCAAGTTCCCGTACAGTAGGATATTTGAAAATATCCGCATATACCAGTGAAATATTCTTTGACAGACACATAACAGCAACCTTGGATGCAGTAAGGGAAGATCCGCCCAGCTCAAAGAAGTTGTCCTCAATCCCTACTCTTTCAATTCCCAGTGCTTTCTCAAAAATCTCACAGAGTGCTCTCTGAGCTGCAGTAACCGGCTCTACATAGCTGGCAGTGTTCGTGGTTACCTCCGGCATTGGCAGTGCTTTTTTATCAATCTTACCGCCCGGTGTCACAGGCATTTCCTCAATGCTGACAAAGAAAGACGGCATCATATAATCCGGGATCAGCGGCTCCAGGAAGGTCTTCAGTTCATCCTCCGGGATGGCTTCTCCTGTATAATAAGCTGTGATATATTTATTTCCACCCTTTTCAATTACTGTAACGGCTGCATTTTTCACCAGCTCATGTTTCAGAAGGGCACCTTCGATCTCACCAAGCTCCACACGATATCCTCTGATCTTCACCTGTGAATCGATCCGGCCTATGTACTCAATATTTCCGTCGCCTTTCATGCGGACCATATCACCGGTCCTGTAAAGACGGCTTTCCTGCTCACATACAGCAAATGGATTTTCTACAAACACAGATGCTGTTTTTTCCGGAAGATTATGATATCCTCTGGCAATCTGCCTTCCTGCGTGACAAAGTTCGCCGGACGCACCCACCGGAAGCCGGTTCAGATTCTCATCCACAATGTAGCTGCGCACATTCCGCTGTGATTTTCCGATCGGGATGTTGTCATACTGTCTGTCTACCAAAAACTCTGTGGAAGAAACCGTATTCTCTGTAGGACCGTAGCCATTGATCATCTGATAGGTACGGTTACGGTAATGCTTGAATTTCTCGCCGCCAAGTGTAACAAATTTAAGAGCAGGTGCATCCTCCAGAAGTTCTGTAACCAGTTCTCCCATCTGGGTAGGGAAGGTTACGGTGGTGATCTCTTTTTCCTTTATATATCTGCTTATGGCAATGGCGTCCTTACGGATACTCTCCGGTAAAATATACAGGACTGCTCCTGCGGTAAGAGGTGCAAACAGATCGATCACTGACGCATCGAAACAGAAGCTCGCAAACTCTGCCACAATGTCATCCGGTGAAGTATTTCTGCTCAGTGTGATATATTCGATCAGGTTCAACAGATTTCTGTGCTCAATCATAACACCCTTTGGCTTTCCTGTGGAGCCTGAGGTATAGATCATATAGGCAAGGTTCTCCGGTTTCGGAGAAATAAGCTCTGCAGAAAGTTCAAAATCCTCAGCCTCATCTGACACACTGTCCAGACTGATCACATTTCCGTCATAAAATTCCACAAGATTCTGATACTGATCGATCACAAGGAGATTTCTTGCTCCTGAATCCTTCAGCATATATTCAATTCTGCTCTGTGGATACTCCGGATCCAGAGGAACATAGGCTCCGCCGGCCTTCATAACACCCACATAGGCTACTGTATATTCCTTTGTCCTGCCGCACAGGATACCTGCTGCCTGTTCCGGGCCAAATCCGTTTTCCGTAAGCTTCTGAGCAATATAATCAGACATTCTGTCCAACTCTCTGTAAGTAAAATCTCCGGAGTCATCCCGCACTGCCGGTCTGTCCGGATATCTGGCAGCCATCTCCTTAAACAGATCTATGAAGGTCTTTCCTGCATGTTCCGGAATATCCTCCATCTGAGTTTCTTCCTCAAACATCAGCCGGATATCAGCCGGATCGCATTCCCTTAAGATTCCCTCTGCAGTGGTTTCCAGATTGTCAGCCAGATACCGGATAGTTTCCTCATGGTACATATCCCCTCTGTACTCAATCTCAAAGACAAATCTGTTCTTTTCAATGGAAATGCTGACAGAAACCGGTGCCTTTGCCATGTTCAGGCTGACAGGCTCCTCCTGTGCATATTCCCCACCAATGGTGTCAAAAGCAAAATTGTCGCCCTGGTAAATAACCATGGCATCTGCCTTAATATCAAACTCATGGCTGATCTGTGAGAAAGGATAAATATCGTTGTTCATGGAATCGATCAGCTGTTTCTGTACACCGCTCAGGCAATCTTTGGCTGTTCCTGAGAAATCACAGAAAACAGGGAGTGTTTTTACCAGCATACCCACTGTTTCCGAAAGTCTGGAATCGTTTCTTCCATGGTAAATAGTGGTAAATACAGCATCCTTTTTGAAATTATATTTTCCAAGTGTGATACCAAAAGCGGAAATGAAGAATACATTCTCCGTAATTCCATGCTTTTTACAGAATTCCTTCACATCCTGCACGGAAATGGATCTGGTCTCTCTGTGGTAAAGTTCTGCTGTTGGAGCCGCACCGTTTTTGTCCGGATAGAAGCTGATGCTTCCACCTGCATGTTCAAATACTGACTTATAATAATTCTCTGCATTTTTATAGATATCACCTGCCAGGGCATCTCTGTTATCCAGTGCCAGATCATAGGAAGTATAACCTTCCGGTTCCAGCTTCTCACCGCTGTAAGCTCTGTTAATATCATTAATTATAATAGCCAGAGATGTACCATCGGCAACAATGTGGTGAAGGTCCAGGAACAGATAATTGCCATCACAGGTTCTGTAGATTTCAAACCGGAAAAGCTGTTCATTAAACAACATATATGGACGTACCAGAGTGTCTCTGTTCATTCCGTTTAAAATCGGTGTTTTATAACTGAGCCCATCGTTTCGTTTCTGAAGTACATTTCCGTTGTCATCCATAAACAGACGGGTTTTCAGATAAGGATGCGCCTCAACAGTACTGTCAATGGCTTCTGCCAGTCTGTCCAGATCCACCTTGTTATCAAGCTTTAACAGATACGGGATATTGTAAATGGTAGAACCCATATTTGCAGTACACTCAATGAAAATCCCCTCCTGAGTGTTGGTAAGAGGATAACTTTCCTGTACTTCTCTTTTGCTTTCTTTTCCCGCAGTTTTTACAAATTCCTCCATCATTCGGATAGTGGGATGATTCTTAATATCTGAAGTTTTGATCACAATGTCAAAGGCTTTGGAGATCAGGATATTCAGCTTAATGGCAGTGATGGATGTCAGACCTGCCTCATAAATATCTGTGGTAATCCCAAAATCCGTATACCCCAGAACCTCTGCGATACAGTCAAATAATATCTGCTGAACCTCATTCTCAGGCTTAATGATCTCCGCTGCTTTTTTCTCAGGCAGAAGAAGAGCCTTTTTATTTACCTTCTGGTTCTGGTTCAGAGGAATTTTGTCAATCTGCATGGTAACTGCAGGTACCATATAGGCAGGCTTTGTCTCTTTAATAAAATCATTCAGGGCATTGATATCAACAGTGCTGTCCGATACCACATAGGCAGCAATATATTTTCCACCCTTTGGATCATCAAAGGCAACTACAGTGGCATCCCTGATGCCCTCATATCTGCGGATCACTTCCTCAACCTCAGAAAGCTCAATCCTGAAACCTCTGATCTTAACCTGGGAATCCTTTCTGCCAATGATCTGGATATTTCCATCCGGAAGAAATCTTGCCACATCACCTGAATGATACATCACTTCGTATCCCGGTGTATCATCATAAAGATTCTTTGTATAGACCTCGGCAGTTTTTTCCGGCTTGTTAAGATATCCTCTGGAAACCTGCCAGCCGGTGATCATCAGCTCTCCGCATGCACCGGGAGGAAGCATATGCCCCAGCTTGTCTGTAATATAAAGCTTCACATTGTCAAGTGCTTTTCCGATCGGGACATTTGGATAATATTTGTCCACTTCAAATACAGTCGTAAAAATAGTCGCCTCTGTAGGTCCATAAGCATTAATAAACTTATAATCTTTTGGCGGCTCACATGGAACCAGCTTCTCTCCTCCTACAGAAAGATATCTCAGGCTCTTACAATCCATCTCCAGCGCAAACTGCCTTCCCACCTGAGTAGTCATAAAGGAATGCGTGATGCCATTTTCCTCAAAATAGCGCTGCAGTCCAATGAAATCCAGACGGATCTCCTCCGGAATAATGTGAAGCTGTGCACCGTTTGTGATGGCACCGTAAATATCCATCATGCAGGCATCAAAACCAAAGGAAGCATATGCAGCTACCCTGGAATCCGAATCTATGCCATAATACCTCTTGAACCAGTGACAGAAAGCAGTAATATTTCCATATTCCAGCATACAGCCCTTTGGCACACCTGTGGAACCGGAAGTATACAAAAGGATAAACAGATCATGCAGCTGCGGCTTCTTAAGCACAACATCCCTATCCTCCAGCTGCCAGATCTGATCTGTAAACAGCACCGGTCCTTTATATCCGTCTACCAGAGGAAGAAGCTCTCTGTCAGCAATGAGAAGCTTTGCAGAGGAATCCTCCATCATGTACATCAGGCGGTCCCTGGGATAGGTTGGATCCAGAGGCTGGTAAGCTGCACCTGCCTTTATCACGCCCATCGGTGCGATCGCCATATATTCACAGCGGGGGATCAGAATGGAAACAACATCTTCACTGCCAATTCCCTGGGATGCGATATATTTTCCAAGTCTGTCACTGATCTCATCCAGTTCTCTGTAAGTATATTTTTTATCCTTAAATACCACAGCCGTATGGTCAGGAATGGTCTGTACCAGCTCCTCAAACATATCAGCGATGGTCTTACTTCTGTCATATTCGCAGGCAGTATTATTAAATTCCGCAATTTTGTCCGCTCCATTTTGGGAAAGAACAGAAACTTCCGAAATATATTTTGCTTTCAGCAGGGAATCCATAGCTGCCTCATAGGATTCCAGCATTCCACGTACAAAGGCTTCACTGTACATGTCACTGCGGTATTCTGCAGTAAGCACATATTTATGATCGTATTCTCTTACCTGGATCAGCAGAGGCATCTTTGACATATCCGGAGAAAGGTCATGGCCCCTGGCAACAGTATCACCGATCGGGAAATCATCCCCAAGCTCTGCCTGATATGCAAATACCAGATCAGAATTAATCCCGTACTTTGCACAAATATCAGAGAACGGAAAAATATCATTTGCCATGGAAGACAGAATCTGCTCAGAGAGCTCTGTCATATAGGCCTGTATGGTGACTTTCGGATCACAGGAACAGTAAACCGGCAGAGTCTTTACAAGCATGCAGACTGTATTCTCCAGTCTGGAATCATTTCTTCCATTATAAATAGTTGCAAAAAGACTCTCCTCGGAATTGGAATATCTGCTCATGAGAATGCCGAATACACCTGTAAACAGAATGTTTGGAGTAACCCCCAGCTTCTCGCAGGCAGAAAGTACCAGAGACTCTCTGGTATCCACAGGCATCGACAGATATCCTCTCTCAGGAGTCTTTCCTGAGCAGTCAGGAAGAGGCAGGGATTCTGTCTCAATTCCCTCGAAAATACTGTCATAATATTTCTCGGCCTTCTTATATTTTCCCTCTTTCATCTGCTGTTCTTCATCAAGGGCAGCATCAAAGCCTGTGTAGGATTCTTTCTCCAATTTCTCACCCAGATAGGCCCGATCGATATCCTCAAAAATAATATCATAGGAATTACCATCTGCTAGAGCGTGTCTGAAAAACATTTTAAATTGTTTATTTTAACCAAATTAATATTG
>OBZQ01000143.1_pt1 | contig 73893 bp, 67 predicted proteins | sample 1495531 | NCBI WGS metagenome assembly OBZQ01 (sample SAMEA2580237, study PRJEB22360) | human gut metagenome | biome: human gut; feature: human-associated habitat; material: faeces | place: Denmark | collected 2008/2010
CATACAACGATTCAAAAATAAGAATGAGAAATGTGACATTAATCCTTGACGACGGGAGCCGGTTTTCCGGTAAGTCGTTTGGCTACGAGAAGCCGGTGGCGGGCGAAGTAGTTTTCAACACCGCCATGACCGGATATCCGGAGAGCCTTACTGACCCTTCCTACGCCGGACAGTTGATGACTCTTACCTATCCTTTGGTGGGTAATTACGGAGTTCCTCCTTTTACCATCGAACCCAACGGACTCGCCACTTTCATGGAAAGTGAAAAGATTCATGCCGAAGCGATCATCGTAAGTGACTACTCTTCTGAGTACAGCCACTGGAACGCAGTGGAAAGCCTTGGCGACTGGCTGAAACGTGAGAAAGTACCGGGCATCACAGGCATCGATACGCGCGAACTGACCAAAATACTTCGTGAACACGGAGTCATGATGGGACGTATCGTCTTCGACGATGAAATTGTCGGGGAAATTGACAATGGACAATTGCCAATGGACAATTACGCTGCCGTTAATTACGTAGACCGTGTTTCCTGCAAAGAAATAATCTCCTATCTCCCTGATGGAACCTCCCAATGTTTTCCTCTTAGCACTTCTATTGCGCAGCTTAACTCTCAACTTTCAACTTTCAATTCTCAACTTAAAAAAGTTGTTTTGGTGGATTGTGGTGTAAAAACCAATATTATCCGTTGCTTGTTGAAGCGTGGTGTAGAAGTGATCCGTGTACCTTGGGATTATGATTTTAACGGACTCGAATTTGACGGGCTGTTTATCTCCAACGGCCCGGGTGACCCGGATACCTGCGACGCAGCTGTGCAGAATATCCGCAAGGCAATGGCGAACGAGAAACTTCCCATCTTTGGAATCTGCATGGGCAACCAGTTGCTCTCGAAAGCCGGAGGGGCAAAGATTTACAAACTTAAATATGGACACCGTAGCCACAACCAGCCGGTACGCATGGTGGGTACGGAACGTTGTTTTATTACTTCGCAGAATCATGGTTATGCGGTAGACAATAATACGCTGGGGGCAGATTGGGAACCGCTGTTCATCAATATGAATGATGGTTCTAACGAAGGAATCAAACACAAGAAAAATCCTTGGTTCTCTGCACAGTTTCATCCCGAAGCTGCAAGTGGTCCTACGGATACGGAATTCCTATTCGATGAATTTGTAAACCTGCTTAAATAACCGACTATCATGAAAGAAAATATAAAGAAAGTATTGCTGCTGGGTTCCGGTGCCTTGAAAATCGGTGAAGCCGGTGAGTTTGACTATTCCGGTTCGCAGGCACTCAAAGCCTTGAAAGAAGAAGGGATTGAAACCATTCTTATCAATCCGAATATTGCTACCGTACAGACATCCGAAGGAGTGGCAGATCAAATTTACTTCCTTCCGGTCACTCCGTATTTTGTAGAGAAAGTAATCCAGAAAGAAAAGCCGGAAGGTATTATGCTGGCATTCGGCGGACAGACCGCGCTGAATTGTGGAGTTGCTTTATATAAAGAAGGAATCCTTGAAAAGTATAATGTAAAAGTACTCGGTACTCCCGTACAAGCCATTATGGATACGGAAGACCGTGAACTCTTTGTACAGAAACTGAACGAAATCAATGTCAAGACCATTAAAAGTGAAGCTGTAGAAAATGCGGAAGATGCCCGTCGTGCAGCGAAGGAATTGGGATATCCGGTCATTGTCCGTGCGGCTTATGCGCTGGGTGGCTTGGGCTCCGGTTTCTGTGACAATGAAGAGCAACTGGATGTACTGGTAGAAAAAGCCTTTTCTTTTTCTCCGCAAGTGTTGGTGGAAAAATCGCTTCGGGGGTGGAAAGAAGTCGAATACGAAGTCGTCCGCGACCGCTTCGACAACTGTATTACAGTTTGTAATATGGAGAACTTTGACCCACTGGGGATTCATACCGGTGAGTCTATCGTTATTGCTCCGTCTCAAACACTGACCAACAGTGAATATCATAAACTTCGTGAACTGGCTATCCGTATTATCCGCCACATCGGTATTGTCGGCGAATGTAATGTACAGTATGCTTTCGACCCCGAATCGGAAGATTATCGCGTCATCGAAGTAAATGCCCGTCTTTCCCGTTCCTCGGCCCTGGCCTCTAAGGCAACCGGATATCCGTTGGCATTCGTGGCTGCCAAACTGGGACTCGGCTACGGACTCTTCGACTTGAAGAACTCGGTGACAAAGACTACTTCTGCTTTCTTCGAACCGGCTTTGGACTATGTGGTATGTAAGATTCCACGTTGGGACTTGGGAAAATTCCATGGTGTAGACAAGGAACTGGGTTCTTCCATGAAGTCGGTAGGTGAAGTGATGGCAATCGGACGTACTTTTGAAGAAGCTATTCAGAAGGGCCTCCGTATGATCGGACAGGGAATGCACGGATTCGTGGAAAACAAAGAACTAGTAATTCCTGATATTGACAAAGCACTGCGCGAACCGACCGATAAACGTATTTTTGTGATCTCAAAAGCCTTTCGTGCAGGATACACCATTGATCAGGTGCATGAACTGACGAAGATTGACAAATGGTTCCTTCAGAAGTTGATGAATATAATGAAGACTTCGGAAGAAATGCACGAATGGGGAAATAATCATAAACAGATTGCCGATCTGCCTGTGGAACTGCTTCGCAAGGCTAAAGTTCAGGGCTTTTCCGATTTCCAGATTGCCCGTGCTATCGGTTATGAAGGTGATATGGAAAATGGAAGCCTGTATGTCCGCAAGTATCGTAAGGCTGCCGGTATCCTTCCGGTGGTAAAACAGATCGATACACTGGCTGCCGAATATCCGGCGCAGACCAATTATCTGTATCTGACCTATAGCGGAGTGGCAAACGATGTACATTATCTGGGTGACCATAAATCCATTGTCGTATTGGGTTCCGGTGCCTACCGTATCGGTTCTTCTGTAGAGTTTGACTGGTGCGGTGTGCAGGCTCTGAATACCATTCGCAAGGAAGGGTGGCGCAGTGTTATGATCAACTATAATCCGGAAACGGTATCTACAGACTATGACATGTGCGACCGTCTCTACTTTGATGAACTGACATTCGAACGGGTAATGGATATTCTTGAACTGGAAAATCCGCATGGTGTCATCGTATCTACCGGTGGTCAGATTCCGAATAACCTTGCTTTGCGTCTGGATGCCCAGAACATTCACATACTGGGAACAAGTGCTCAGAGCATCGACAATGCCGAAGACCGTGAAAAGTTCTCAGCGATGCTCGACCGTATTGGTGTAGACCAACCACGCTGGCGTGAGTTGACATCGCTGGAGGATATCAATGAGTTTGTCGATGAAGTCGGTTTCCCGGTTCTTGTTCGTCCGTCTTATGTGCTTTCGGGTGCTGCGATGAATGTCTGCTCCAATCAGGAAGAGCTTGAACGCTTTCTGAAACTGGCTGCCAATGTATCAAAGAAGCATCCGGTGGTAGTAAGCCAGTTTATCGAACATGCGAAGGAGGTAGAAATGGATGCTGTGGCGCAGAATGGCGAAATCATAGCCTATGCAATCAGCGAACATATTGAGTTTGCCGGTGTACACTCCGGTGATGCCACTATTCAGTTTCCGCCTCAGAAGTTGTATGTGGAAACTGTCCGTCGCATCAAACGCATCAGCCGTGAGATTGCCAAGGCATTGAATATTTCCGGTCCGTTCAACATCCAATACCTGGCAAAAGATAATGATATTAAGGTAATCGAATGTAATCTGCGTGCCAGCCGTTCTTTCCCGTTTGTCAGCAAAGTGCTGAAGATAAACTTCATTGAGCTGGCAACCAAAGTGATGCTGGGTCTTCCTGTGGAGAAACCGGAAAAGAATCTCTTTGAACTGGACTATGTGGGAATTAAGGCTTCGCAGTTCTCTTTCAACCGTTTGCAGAAAGCTGACCCTGTATTGGGAGTGGATATGGCTTCTACAGGTGAGGTCGGCTGTATCGGAAGTGACACTTCCTGTGCCGTACTGAAAGCCATGCTGTCTGTCGGCTACCGTATTCCTAAAAAGAACATCCTGCTTTCTACGGGTACAATGAAGCAGAAGGCTGATATGATGGATGCAGCACGTATGTTGGTAAACAAGGGATACAAACTCTTTGCAACCGGCGGTACTCATAAAACCTTTGCTGAGAACGGCATTGAAAGTACGCTTGTCTACTGGCCGAGTGAAGAAGGACATCCGCAGGCATTGGAAATGCTTCATAATAAGGAAATTGACATGGTAGTCAATATCCCGAAGAACCTGACTGCCGGAGAACTGGACAATGGATATAAAATCCGTCGCGCGGCTATCGACCTGAACGTGCCGTTGATAACGAACGCCCGTCTGGCAAGTGCATTTATCAATGCTTTCTGTACGATGACCGTTGATGATATTGCCATCAAGAGCTGGGAAGAGTATAAGTAAGAAATAATAAATTGTTGTATAATAAGTTGGAAAAGTCGTTCCCGTGCATTCGGGGGCGGCTTTTTTTTATGAATTTCTGTTTTTGGGATGGTGTCACTATAAGCATGGGATAGTGTCACTATCCTGTCAGTATGCTTACACTATCCTTCCTGTATAGTGTCACTATCTTTTTTTAATGTCTATAAGTTGCATGATTGGACAAATTGGTGTAAATTGCGCAATTATTTCACAAATATTCTAAAACAGGGGAGTAATATGAGCATGGATAATCATATCGTAATTATGGCTGGTGGCATTGGTAGTCGTTTTTGGCCGATGAGTACACCGGAATGTCCCAAGCAATTTATTGATGTAATGGGATGCGGGCGTACGTTGATTCAACTGACTGCTGATCGTTTTGATGGCGTCTGTCCACGGGAAAATGTGTGGGTAGTGACGTCCGAGAAATATATTGATATCGTCCGGGAGCAATTGCCGGAGATTCCTGAAAGCAATATCCTTGCAGAGCCTTGTGCACGAAACACTGCTCCCTGCATCGCCTATGCTTGCTGGAAAATCAAGAAAAAACATCCGAACGCCAATGTGGTGGTGACTCCGTCGGATGCATTGGTTATCAATACAGGTGAATTCCGCCGGGTAGTAGAGAAAGCACTTCGTTTTACTGACAACAGCAGTGCTATCGTAACGCTGGGTATCAAACCGACTCGCCCGGAAACCGGATATGGATATATTGCTGCCGGAGATCAGATCATGACTGATAAAGAGATTTTTACGGTAGATGCATTCAAGGAAAAACCGGACAGGGAGACTGCCGACAGATATCTGGCCGAGGGTAACTACTTCTGGAATGCAGGAATTTTTGTTTGGAATGTGCGTACTATCACTTCCGTGATGCGTGTATATGCTCCGGGCATAGCGCAAATCTTCGATCGTATTTTCCCCGATTTCTATACGGAGAAGGAAAATGAAACGATTAAAAAGCTGTTCCCTACCTGCGAAGCTATTTCCATAGACTATGCCGTAATGGAAAAAGCACAGGAAATCTATGTACTTCCGGCTTCTTTCGGTTGGTCGGACTTGGGGACCTGGGGAGCGCTCCGCGGACTGTTGCCACAAGATAAATCCGGAAATGCTACGGTAGGGGCCGATGTCCGTTTGTACGAAAGCAAGAACTGCATCGTACATACCAGTGAAGAGAAACGGGTCGTTATTCAGGGTCTGGATGGATATATCATTGCTGAGAAAGATAATACACTGTTGATTTGTAAACTGGATGAAGAACAGCGGATAAAGGAGTTTTCAAAGTAATCCTTAATTCTTTTGATATTCCTGAGGCGTCATTCCGGTCATTCGTTTGAAAAACTTGCTGAAGAAAGACGGATTGGGAAAGTTTAATTCATCTGATATCTGATAAACAAGGCGGTTGCTATGTTTTAGCAATACTTTAGCCTCTAGTATAATGGACTGGTTTATCCAGTCCATTACTGTTTGCTGGCTGGTTTGCCGGATTACAGTGTTCAGATAACGGGGAGTGAGACAAAGTTTATTCGCATAGAAACTGACATTCCGCTCTGTCTTGCTATAGGTGTTGACCAAAGAAATGAGGCGCTGAAAAATGTCGTTTTGATGGGTTAATGGACTGAGTTCGGCCTGCCCTTTGCTTTTGGCTATATACTCTATATTATATAGTAATCCTACCAGTAAATGCTGAATGACCTCTTTTCTGAATACAGGTTCTTGCAATACACTCCACATGACCGTCACAAAATTCTCTATCTGTATTTGTTCTTCGGTAGACAGTGGAAACAGGAGATTTTTCTTTTGTTGGAGGAAATGGGTGAAGAATTCTTCCTTTCCGGATATCGGCAGAAAGTTCAGGTCTACTGCCATCATGTGAGCATCAAAATCGTGAGATACTTCTATGATTTGTATGATAGAGTTGGGAGCTATCAGGGATATATGGTCGGGCAGGAAAATATATTCGATCAGATTGATTAAAACACGTGCCGAGCCATTAGTGACAATAGCAATACGGCCTTCCTGTAGCCGGTACGGTTGTCCGACACTGAAGATAGTCGTTTCCATTTTAGAGAAACTTGTCACAAATCCGAATTCGGCATTGATGAAGCGAAATTCGTTGTGACGTACTATATTTATATCCTTCAACAGTTGGAGGCCTAATTCCATCGGTTTCTTCTGTTCCATTTTCTCAGTTCTTTTCCGGCAAAGATAAGAAATAGCCCTTGAATCTTCTCTTTTTTTAGGATGAATCGAACTATTGGGACATATTTTCCAACTATCAGAATGTGAAACTATTACTTAAAGGTCTATCTTTGTCTTTTGAAGAATTCATAGAAAAAATGCGTATGAAAAGAATTATTTTTAGTCTTTCGCTTTTACTGTTCATGCCCGGAATGTATGGGCAGCCCGGGCATATAACATTAGAAGAATGTCAGCAAAAAACGCAGGATAACTATCCGTTGGTGCGTCAATATGATTTAGTGGAGAAGACGAAAGAATATAATCTGGAAAATGCGGCGAGGGGATACTTGCCTCAGTTTGCTCTTTCGGCAAAGGCGTCTTATCAAAGTGATGTGACGGAGTTACCCATTGCCATTCCCGGTGTGGATATCAAAGGGATGGCCAAAGACCAGTATCAGGTGATGCTGGAGTTACAGCAACAGATATGGGATGGCGGAGGAATCCGGATGCAGAAGAAAAAGGCTACGGCGGAAGCGGAGATTGACAGGGAAAAGTTGAACGTCGATATGTATGCGTTGAATGGCCGTGTGAATGATTTGTATTTTGGAATTCTTATGTTGGATGAGCAGTTGGCTCAGAATGCCTTGCTGCAAGATGAACTGGGACGGAACTTCCATCAGATTACAGCTTATGTGGACAATGGAATAGCCAATCAGGCCGATCTGGATGCTGTGAAAGTGGAGCAATTGAATACCCGCCAGAAGAGAGTGGAACTGACTTCTTCCCGTATGGCTTATTTGAAGATGCTTTCGTTATTGATGGGAGAGGTGCTTTCGACGGAGACAGTATTGGAGAAGCCTGTTCCTCAAAACGAACTGTCGGCTGTCAGTGAGATTCGCCGACCGGAACTGTCGTGGTTTGACGCACAGGGAGCCGGTTTGCAGGTACAAGAGAAAGCCTTGAATGTGCGCCATCTTCCTCATTTCGGATTGTTTGTGCAGGGAGCTTACGGTAATCCGGGATTAAATATGCTGAAGAATGAATTTTCTCCTTATTATATTGCAGGTATCCGGCTTTCATGGAATTTCGGAAGTCTGTATACGTTGAAGAATGACCGTCGGGTGATTGAAAACAAACGGCAGCAACTGGATAGCAATCGGGATGTGTTTCTTTTTAATACGAGACTGGAAATGACGCAGCAGGATCAGTCTGTCCGTTCGTTGGAGAAGCAGATGCAGGATGATGATGAAATTATCCGGTTGCGTACGAATATTCGTCGGGCTGCGGAAGCCAAAGTAGCGAATGGTACGTTGACAGTGACAGAAATGCTCAGAGAACTCACGAATGAGAGTCTTGCCCGTCAGGCGAAGGCAATGCATGAGATTCAACGGTTGATGGGTATCTATCAATTGAAATATACTACTAATCATTAATAAAAATCTGTCAGATATGAAACGAATGACAAAAATAGGAATATACGGGATGGCAGTATGGATGCTTTCTGCCTGTGGAAACGGAACGCCCGATTATGATGCAACAGGAACCTTTGAAGCTACGGAAGTGATCGTTTCCGCCGAAGCGGCGGGAAAACTGCTGCAACTGGAAGTGGAAGAAGGAACAAGATTGAAAGCCGGCGAAGAAGTAGGGCTGGTAGATACTGTCCAGCTATATCTGAAAAAGTTGCAACTGGAAGCAAGCATGAAATCGGTGGAAAGCCAGCGTCCCGATCTGGCCAAACAGATAGCCGCTACCAAACAGCAAATTACTACAGCGCAAAGGGAAAAGAAGCGGGTAGAGAACCTGCTTGCTGCCGGAGCTGCCAATCAGAAACAACTGGATGACTGGGATGCACAGGTAACCTTGCTTCAGCAGCAGTTGATTGCTCAGGAATCCTCATTGATGAAGAGTACGAACAGTCTGACGGAACAGGGGAATTCGGTCAGTATACAAGTGGCACAGGTAGAAGACCAGTTGAACAAGTGCCATATTCAGTCGCCTATTGAAGGTACGGTACTGGCAAAATATGCGGAAGCGGGAGAACTGGCATCCGTTGGCAAACCGTTGTTTAAAGTGGGTGAGGTAGACCGGATGTATTTGCGGGCTTATGTTACTTCAGAGCAATTGTCCCAAGTGAAATTGGGGGATAAAGTGACGGTGTATTCCGATTATGGAAATTCGGAACAGAAAGCCTATCCCGGTGTGGTCACTTGGATTTCGGACCGTTCGGAGTTTACCCCCAAAACGATTCTGACTAAAAATGAACGTGCCAATCTGGTATACGCAGTGAAGATTGCCGTGAAAAATGACGGTTCGTTGAAGATTGGTATGTATGGAGGTGTGGTATGGAAAAAGGAGAACCCATAGTCGTTGTAAAGGAAATCAGCAAGAGCTACGGGAAAGTAGAGGCACTGAAAGAGGTTTCTTTTGCGGTAGAGCAGGGAGAAGTTTTCGGGCTGATCGGTCCTGACGGGGCGGGGAAGAGTACCTTATTCCGCATCCTGACCACTTTACTGTTGGCTGATAAAGGTACGGCAACTGTCAACGGACTGGATGTGGTGACGGATTACAAACAGATTCGTACGAAAGTAGGATATATGCCCGGACGGTTCTCGCTTTATCAGGACCTTTCCGTAGAAGAGAATCTGGAATTTTTTGCTACGGTATTTCATACGTTGATACAGGAAAACTATGATTTGATTAAAGATATTTATCAGCAGATCGAGCCTTTTAAAAAAAGAAGGGCAGGCGCTTTGTCGGGAGGTATGAAGCAGAAGCTGGCATTGAGCTGTTCCCTGATTCATAAACCTGATATTTTATTTCTGGATGAACCGACTACGGGTGTAGATCCTGTGTCTCGGAAAGAATTTTGGCAGATGCTCCGTAATTTGAGAAAACAGGGGATTACGATCATTGTTTCCACTCCTATTATGGATGAGGCTCGTCAATGCGACCGGATTGCTTTTATTAATCACGGGCAGGTGCACGGAATCGATACGCCCGAACGGATTCTTCAGAAGTTTGCTTCCATTCTTTGTCCGCCACCCTTGGAACGGGAGGAGGCGCAACAGATGGCAGCTCCTGTTATCGAGGTGGAGCAGCTGACCAAATCCTTCGGACATTTTACGGCAGTCGATCATATCTCTTTTCAAGTGCAGCGGGGAGAAATTTTCGGTTTTCTTGGAGCCAATGGAGCAGGTAAGACGACTGCGATGCGTATGCTTTGCGGATTGAGCCGTCCGACTTCGGGAGTAGGAAAGGTGGCAGGCTATGACATCTTTCGGGAAGCCGAACAAGTCAAAAGGCATATCGGATATATGAGTCAGAAATTCTCTTTGTATGAGGATCTTAAAGTCTGGGAGAATATCCGTCTCTTTGCCGGAATTTATGGGATGAAGGAGATGGAGATTGAAGAAAAGACAGATGAATTGTTAGAACGCCTGGGATTTGCAGACGAACGGGATACGTTGGTGAAAAACCTTCCTTTGGGTTGGAAACAGAAACTGGCCTTTTCTGTCTCTATCTTCCATGAGCCGAAAATAGTCTTCCTTGATGAACCGACCGGAGGAGTTGATCCTGCTACTCGCAGGCAGTTCTGGGAGCTGATTTATCAGGCTGCCGATCGTGGAATCACTGTATTTGTTACCACACACTATATGGATGAAGCGGAATATTGCAACCGGATATCGATTATGGTGGACGGCCAGATCAAGGCACTGGATACGCCGGCCCGGCTGAAAGAACAGTTTGGTGTGGAGACAATGGATGATGTGTTTCAACAACTTGCCCGCCATGCGGTGCGTAAAGCGGATTGATTATGAAACAATTTATTGCTTTCGTAAAGAAAGAATTTTATCATATTTTCCGTGACCGGCGTACTATGCTGATCCTGTTGGGAATGCCGGTCGTGCAGATTATTCTGTTTGGGTTTGCTATCAGTACGGAAGTGAAGAATGTCCGGCTGGCAGTTCTTGATCCTTCGAATGATGTGGTAACAAGGAAAATTATAGACCGGTTGGATGCGAGTGAATATTTCACGGTTACCACCCGTTTTCATTCTCCACAGGAGATGGAAACTGCCTTCCGGAAAAATAAGATAGATATGGCAATTGTATTTGGAGAGCGTTTTGCCGACGGACTTTATACGGGGGATGCCCGTGTGCAGCTGATAGTCGATGCAACCGATCCCAATATGTCTACCTCGCAGAGTAATTATGCAGCCAGCATTGTTTCTTCGGCAGGACAGGAGATGTTGCCTCCCAATGTGTTCGTTTCGCGTTTGACTCCAGATGTCAAATTGCTGTATAATCCGCAGATGAAGAGTGCCTACAACTTTGTGCCCGGAGTCATGGGGCTGATTTTAATGCTGATTTGTGCGATGATGACCTCTATTTCCATTGTTCGTGAAAAGGAGACGGGCACGATGGAAGTATTGCTGGTATCTCCGGTAAGACCATTGTTTATCGTGCTGGCCAAGGCGGTACCTTACTTTGTTTTATCTTTTGTCAATCTGACAACCATTTTGCTGCTTTCAGTCTTTGTACTGGATGTGCCGGTAGTGGGGAGTTTGTTTTGGTTGGTGATGGTGTCTTTGCTCTTTATTTTCGTGTCGCTGGCTTTGGGTTTGCTGATTTCCTCTGTGACAAGTACACAGGTGGCGGCCATGCTGGCATCCGGAATGATATTGATGATGCCCACCATGGTTTTGTCCGGAATGATTTTTCCGGTAGAAAGTATGCCGGTGATTCTCCGGGCCATATCGGATATTATTCCCGCCCGCTGGTATATTCAGGCTGTGCGCAAACTGATGATTGAAGGAGTGCCGGTTGTGCTGGTACTTAAAGAGATTGGTATTTTGTTGCTGATGGCAGTAGTGCTTATTACCATCAGTATCAGGAAATTTAAATATCGATTGGAATAAAGGAATTTATTATGATAAAATTTCTGATAGAAAAAGAGTTTAAACAGTTGCTTCGCAATTCGTTCCTGCCGAGATTGATTCTTATCTTTCCCTGCATGATCATGTTGCTGATGCCATGGGCTGTGAATCTGGAAATAAAGAATATCCAGCTGAATATTGTAGACAACGATCATTCGGTGATTTCTCAGCGGCTGGTGAATAAGATTGCGGCTTCTACCTATTTCCGTCTGACGGAAGTGCCGGCATCTTATGAGGATGGATTACGGAATATTGAACAGGGAACAGCGGATATTATAATGGAGATCCCCAGGCACCTGGAGCGGGACTGGGTGAACAAAGGAGAAGCCCATATACTGATTGCAGCCAATTCGGTAAATGGAACGAAAGGAGGGCTAGGCAGTTCTTATCTGGGCACTATTATCAAGAACTATGCAGCCGAGTTACGTGCAGAATATCCTGATGCCATATCTGCGTCGGGCAGTGCCCCTTCCATTCGTATCGATACGCAGGGATTATTTAACCCGAATCTGAATTATAAACTTTATATGATTCCTGCTTTGATGGGAATGTTGTTGACTTTGATATGCGGATTTTTGCCTGCCCTGAATGTGGTTAGTGAGAAGGAGGTAGGAACGATCGAACAGATTAATGTGACTCCCGTACCGAAATTTACTTTTATTCTGGCTAAACTTTTACCTTACTGGATCACAGGCTTTATCGTATTGACTTTGTGCTTTTTGTTAGCCTGGCTGCTTTATGGAATAACTCCTGTAGGGCATTTCATCGTGATTTATTTTTTGGCGATTTTGTTTGTATTCGTTATGTCCGGTTTCGGGCTCGTTATATCCAATTATTCGGCAACTATGCAGCAGTCTATGTTTGTAATGTTCTTTTTTATGCTGATTCTGATGTTGATGAGCGGATTATTCACTCCGGTGAGCAGTATGCCTGAATGGGCACAGGTGATTACTTATTTCAATCCTTTGAAGTACTTTATGGAAGGAATGCGTATGGTATACCTCAAAGGAAGCAGCTTGTTGGAACTGCTGCCTGAAATAGGAGTCCTGCTTCTTTTTGCACTGGGTTTCAATACCTGGGCGGTGATCAGTTATCGGAAAAATCAATAATTGAGAATTTGATTATATAAAAAACAGCTCTTATCCTTATTGGTTGGAAAAGAGCTGTTTTTATTATTGTTTTCACCCCTTGGGATGAATCGTGGTTACTGTATTATTTTACTTCGATTTGCTTTTCGGCCTTCTTCACTTCTTCTTCAGAAATCTTAGGAAGTTGGACGCTCAAAACTCCGTTTTCTACTGCGGCAGAAATTTTTTCTTTATCTACATTATCCGGCAGAATCATCGTCTGCTGAAACTTAGAATAAGAGAATTCGCGACGTAGATAGCGACCTTCTTTCTTCTCTTCTTTGTTTTCAGTCTTCTTCTCCATAGAGATAACGAGGTTGTTGTCTTCATCAATGCGAACATTGAAGTCCTCTTTTGTCATTCCCGGAGCAGCCAGTTCAACTTTGTATTCTTTTTCTGTTTCAAAAACATTGATTGCAGGTGCAGTTGCATTTGCTTTTACCATCCAATCGTTATCAAAGAAATCGTTAAAAATACTTGGTAACCAACTTTGAGTTCTTCTAACAGGCATCATAATCTTAGTCTCCTATCTTTTAGTTAAACATTCGGTTTATTCACTCTTGAATTTCGGTTCGCTGCTTTCCGCAGAGGGGGGTATCCCGACTCTTGCCGTCTGCTTTTGAACCGTCGTTCACTGCTATTAGTGCAAACCTTATGCCAAAGGAAAACTGAGATTGAAAATGTCTATTTGTCATTTTAATAATGCCAATTTTGCCTGTTTTGTGACAAAATGTAACCGCAGTATATTTATTTTATATAATATAGATATTAATTTGATAATCTATTTTTTTTCAATGAGTTTGAATCTTAACCTTAAAGTTTGCCTTTCTTCATTATAATCATGACTGATGATTTTGAAAGTTCCTACCTCTGAGGTATTGGATACATGTAACCCTATACAGGCACAGGCGTCATAATCTCCTATGCGTATAATGCGAAGAGTCTCACTGGCGTCAGCAGGAAGTTTGCTCAGATCTACGATGCCTTTAGCTTGCTCATGAGTCATAAATTCAACAGTTACGGGCAGATTTTGACTGATAACTTCGTTTACCTTATCTTCTATCGCTTGTATCTCCGCATCTGTAGGACAAGTAGGAAGAATATAGTCGCACTTACTCTTTTTCCTTTCTATATGGGCATTTCTTGAGCGAGGGCAACCGAAAGTTTTTACCATAGTGGCATTTAGTAAATGCTCTGCTGTATGCATAGGAGGATACTCCTGTTTGTTGTGATCATTGAGTTGAGGTTGTTGTTCCATAAATTTTTCAATAACTTTTTGTTTTTGATATTTTCTTATTTGCCGGATGGCAGTTTGTACTTTTCTCCCAGGAAATGCGGTTGCTTATCTATCGCTAAATCGATAAACATCTTGACCCTTGCAAATAATTCTCTGATATTGGTTCTCAATCCTGCATAGACGTCTACATCCCTGGCATTAAAACCGATGGCGGTAATCCCATTCTTTTCGGCAAGATAAATAGCCCGCTCATTGTGAAATCGTTGAGAAATGATGGTCAGACGGGTCTGACCGAATACTTCTTTAGCACGCACAACAGAGTCAAGGGTACGAAAACCGGCATAATCTAAATAGATAGACTTTTCAGGAACACCTTTTTGCATAAGCGCTTTCTTCATTTCTTCCGGTTCGTTGTAATCTTCTTTGCGATTATCTCCACTGATAAGAATATAATTAATTTTGCCTGCCTTGTACAGTTCAACCGCCGCATCAATGCGATAGTCAAAATATAAATTGTTATTTCCGCTTTTCAGCTTAGGAGAGGTGCCGAGAAGCAGACCTACATTGTTTGCAGGAATATCACTGATTTCAGTATAGATGCAGGAGGCTGCATTCTTCTTGATGGTCCAGTCGCAGATAAAGATACTGATAACACAAAGTATGGCAATTATCAGTGTGATATAGAATAGTTTTTTTTTCATTTTCCGAATAATTCACTCATATAATCAAGGGAACGGCTAATGTCGAAATACATTTGATTTCCTTCATAGTACTGGCATTTATCAAACTCTATCAGATCACATTTATTGACTAGCGATTGACCTTTCATGTTTTCCATTTTGAATAACATGTTCAGCAGTTGGTATTCGTCATTTACGCAGATAACCTTAAATGCGGTTTCTTCGCTTGTACCGTCACCTGTAAGCGCAATCATAGTAAGCAAGGCTGCGTATCTTTTTGAATAGTGTTTTATTTCCCGGATATCTTTCTGGAGCAAACCGGCTATTCCGTACATATTATATAGTAATTGGAGAGATACCGGATTCTTTTTTAGTAGTTCTTTGCCGATATTATAAGCATCTTCATACTTTTCTTCTTTAATCAACTTTCGGAAATCCTGAAAATCATCCATACTTCCTTTGTAAGCTGGTGTGAATGAATACCCGTAATATAGCATGGCATGATCTTGCCGGGTGAGTAAAGTATCATTTTCTTCAAAACGTTGCATGAGCTTTTGAAATTCCGTATTGTGATTAGTCACGTACTCTTTGATGGCCGGATAATCCACTTTTAATATTTCTTGTGCGGAACAATAAACCTGAAGGCTAAGTATGCTTATAAAGAAAAGGGTAATGAGCTTTTTCATGACAGTGTTTTTTTAGGGTATTATGATTCACAAAAATACCATTCTTTTTTAGGAAACCAAGCGTATAGGCATAAAAAAAGGAGCAACGCCTTGCTCCAACCTTTGTTAACCTTAAATCTAATACTATGAAAAACACATTGCAAAGATACGGACTTCTGTGAACTTTGCAAATTAACCAAGAAAAATCTTATGTTATATAACATAGATTAAGAATTTTCCCTTTCCGCTTAACGGATATTCGGTATTTGATCGTTCATATAAAGAGTTTTTTTATCTTTGCAACCAATTTGAATTACTAATCTTTATATATGTATATGAAAAAGAAAAGACTGGGTCAATGGATGTTGTTGGCCATCGTTTGTTTGAGTTTCTCAGTAGGAGAGACCTATGCACAGAAACATGAGTTCGCTAATTACAAGCGTTATGTGACAGAGAATGCAGCACTTGCACAACCTGTAAAGAAGGAAAAAAGAGTGGTCTTTATGGGCAATTCCATTACGGAAGGATGGGTGAGGACACATCCTGATTTCTTCAAAACAAATGGATATATCGGTCGGGGTATCAGTGGTCAGACGTCCTATCAGTTTTTACTTCGTTTTAGGGAAGATGTGATCAATCTTTCTCCGGCATTGGTTGTCATTAATGCAGGAACAAATGATGTAGCCGAAAATACAGGTGCTTATAATGAAGATTATACATTCGGAAATATTGCATCTATGGCAGAACTGGCGAAGGCAAATAAAATCAAAGTGATTCTGACTTCAGTATTGCCGGCTGCTGAATTTCCGTGGAGACGGGAGATTAAAGATGCTCCTCAAAAGATTCAGTCATTGAATGCCCGCATAGAAGCTTATGCCAAAGCTAATAAAATTCCATTTGTGAATTATTATCAGCCAATGGTGGTGGGTGAGAACAAGGCCTTGAATCCTCAATATACGAAAGATGGAGTACATCCTACAGGAGAAGGATATGATATCATGGAAGCACTCATTAAACAGGCTATTGAAAAAGCGCTTTAATTATAGATAGAGTGTAGATAAAAAATGCCCTTTGATAAGATTTCAAGGGGTATTTTTGTAGGATCGGAAGATGCTAAGATGGGGTATGGGCATAAAAAAAGGAGCAACGCCTTGCTCCAACCTTTGTTAACCTTAAATCTAATACTATGAAAAACACAGTGCAAAGATACGGGCTTTTGCGAAATCTGCAAATTATTTCTCCTAAATAGGTGTTTTTATAACACTAATTAGCAAAAGCACGGGTTTCTTATAGATTTATTGATATTTATAAGCCGTTTATCCCCACTTTTCTTTCATCAAATCTTCCAGTTTCAGCAGCTCGTTCCGATATTGGGCAGCTTCGATAAATTCCAGCTTTTTGGCGGCCTCCTGCATTAATTTGCGGGTACGCTCTATGCTCTTTTCCATTTGAGCTTTGCTCATATATTGTACGATTGGGTCGGCTGCGATATTAGGTGAAGAAGGTTCCACATAAGCGTGTTTTTCTTTCAGCAACTCATCGGCTTCGGAACCTGGACTGCCAAATACAGACAAGTTTCTCGCCTTTTTGATTTGTTGTGGGGTGATGCCGTTCGCTTCATTATAAGCGAGCTGTTTCTCGCGTCGACGGTTTGTTTCATCGATCGTAAGCCGCATACTGTCTGTTATTTTATCTGCATACATGATTACTTTTCCGTTTACATTACGGGCAGCACGTCCTGCAGTCTGGGTCAATGAGCGATGCGAACGGAGGAAGCCTTCCTTATCGGCATCGAGAATAGCGACAAGGGATACTTCCGGAAGGTCAAGACCTTCACGAAGCAGATTGACACCGATAAGTACGTCATAAACGCCTTGTCTCAAGTCATCCATGATCTTCACACGCTCTAATGTATCCACATCGCTATGGATATAGTTACATCTCACATTATTGTTGAGAAGGTATTCTGTCAGCTCTTCCGCCATACGTTTCGTAAGTGTCGTTACAAGTACCCGTTCTTCTTTTTCGATACGCAGCTGAATTTCTTCCATCAGGTCGTCAATTTGATTGAGACTCGGGCGTACTTCAATAACAGGATCAAGCAGACCGGTAGGGCGGATCACTTGTTCTACAACGATCCCTTCCGATTGTATCAGCTCATATTCTGCCGGGGTAGCACTGACATAAATCACTTGTTTTGTCATCTCCTCAAATTCTTCAAATTTCAGAGGGCGGTTGTCCATTGCGGCAGGCAGTCGGAACCCATATTCTACCAGATTGATTTTACGGGCACGGTCGCCTCCATACATGGCGCGAACCTGCGGCACGCTTACATGACTTTCGTCAATAACCAGCAAAAAGTCATCCGGGAAGAAATCGAGAAGGCAATAAGGACGGGTGCCGGCAGCGCGACCGTCGAAATAACGGGAATAATTCTCAATGCCGGAACAGTGCCCTAATTCCCGGATCATTTCCATGTCATACGTAACTCGCTCGTACAATCGTTTCGCTTCATATTCTTTGCCGATAGATTCGAAGAACGCTACTTGTTTGGTTAAGTCATCCTCTATTTCGTGGATGGCACGAAGAGTAGCTTCCTTGGTGGTCATAAATAAATTGGCGGGATAGATCTTATAAGCTTCGAAAGGAGCGGTAGTCACACCAGTAATCGGGTCCACTTCTTCTATACCATCAATCTCGTCTCCCCAGAAAGTGACACGAAGCAGAGTGTCTGAGTACGCAAGGAAAATGTCGACCGTGTCTCCTTTAACGCGGAAGTTGCCACGATTCAAATCGATATCATTACGGACATACAGGCTGTCCACAAGACGACGCAGAAAAACATTACGGTCAAGCATCCGCCCCCGTTCAATTTCGATTACATTTTTATAGAAATCCGACGGGTTTCCCATACCGTAAATACAGGAGACTGAGGAAACGACTACCACATCTTTCCGGCCTGAAAGCAGGGAGGAGGTAGCGGCGAGACGTAACTTGTCAATCTCGTCATTGATGGCGAGATCCTTTTCTATATAGGTATCTGAATTTGGCAGATAGGCTTCCGGCTGATAGTAGTCGTAATATGAAACGTAATATTCTACGGCGTTATTGGGGAAAAATCCCTTGAACTCGCTGTATAGCTGCGCAGCCAATGTCTTGTTGTGGCTCAAGATCAACGTAGGCTTGTTGATGTTGGCGATCACATTGGCGATGGTGAACGTTTTTCCCGATCCGGTAACCCCCAATAAAGTCTGTGCGGGAACTCCTTGAAGTACCCCCTCAGTAAGCTGGGCGATCGCTTCTGGTTGATCCCCGGTAGGTTTGTAAGCTGATGTTAGTTCAAAATTCATAGTTAAATCCTAAAAAGTGGAGCAATATTCGGCAAAATAATTGAGATAACAAATCATTTTTCCAAATAAATCCTTTACTTTGCAACATATTAATATCATGAAACAGATTCATACAACTAATAATACCAAGAGAACATGATTTGGAATGAGACCATTGAGTGTATGGACCGCGAAAGTCTTCGCAAGATTCAAAGCATACGACTCAAGAAAATTGTGGATTACGTTTATCACAACACGCCTTTTTACCGGAAGAAAATGCAGGAAATGGGTATCACCCCCGATGATATCAATACGATTGATGATATCGTGAAACTGCCGTTTACCACGAAACATGATTTAAGAGATAATTATCCTTTCGGACTTTGTGCCGTGCCGATGAGCCAGATCGTGCGTATTCATGCCTCTTCCGGAACGACCGGAAAGCCGACGGTAGTGGGATATACCCGCAAAGACCTTTCTTCGTGGGCAGAATGTATATCGCGTGCTTTTACTGCTTATGGAGCAGGACGCTCAGATATATTTCAGGTTTCCTATGGTTACGGACTTTTTACGGGTGGCCTGGGAGCACACGCCGGAGCTGAGAATATTGGTGCTTCTGTGATTCCGATGTCCAGTGGTAATACAGAAAAGCAGATTACATTGATGCATGATTTTGGATCAACGGTTCTTTGCTGTACTCCTTCGTATGCACTTTATCTGGCGGATGCCATTAAAGATTCCGGCTATCCGCGGGAGGAATTCCAACTGAAAGTGGGAGCCTTGGGTGCGGAGCCCTGGACGGAGAATATGCGTCATGAAATCGAAGAAAAACTCGGTATTAAAGCATATGATATCTACGGACTGAGTGAAATTGCCGGACCGGGTGTAGGTTACGAATGTGAATGTCAGCATGGTACGCACTTGAATGAGGATCATTATTTCCCGGAAATTATTGATCCGAATACATTGCAGCCGGTAGAACCCGGACAGACGGGCGAGCTGGTATTTACGCACCTGACGAAGGAAGGAATGCCATTGCTTCGTTATCGTACGCGTGACTTGACGGCCTTGCATTATGATAAATGCTCCTGCGGGCGTACATTGGTTCGTATGGACCGTATCCTGGGACGTAGTGACGATATGCTGATTATCCGTGGTGTCAATGTATTCCCGACTCAGATCGAGTCCGTCATTCTTGAGATGGAAGAATTCGAACCACATTATTTGTTGATAGTGGGGCGTGAAAACAATACCGATACGATGGAACTTCAGGTAGAAGTGCGCCCGGATTTCTATTCGGATGAGATTAACCGTATGCTAGCGTTGAAGAAGAAACTGGCAAGCCGTCTCCAAAGCGTACTTGGACTGGGAGTCAATGTGAAACTGGTAGAACCGCGTAGCATTGAACGCAGCGTGGGCAAAGCTAAACGAGTGATTGATAACAGAAAAATTTAAAATAGGTAATAGGTAATAAGTATTAGGTATTATCGTAGCTGCAACATGGAATCCGTGTGGCTATTACCTATTACCTAATATTTAATACTTATTACTTAATACCTAATACTTAAAACTTTACGATAATGGTAGCAAAACAACTTTCTATCTTTTTGGAAAACAAGTCCGGCCGTTTGACGGAAGTGACTGAAGTGCTGGCAAAAGAGAACATCAATCTTTCTGCCTTGTGCATCGCTGAAAATGCTGATTTTGGCATTTTGCGTGGAATTGTATCCGATCCGGATAAAGCATATAAAGCATTGAAAGATAATCATTTTGCCGTGAATATAACAGATGTGGTCGGCATTAGCTGTCCGAATGTGCCGGGAGCTCTGGCAAAAGTGCTGGGATTCTTGTCGGCAGAAGGGGTCTTTATTGAGTATATGTATTCGTTTGCCAATAATAACGTGGCAAACGTTGTGATTCGTCCTAGTAATATGGATAAATGTATTGAAGTACTGAAAGAAAAGAAAGTCGACCTGTTGGCGGCAAGTGATTTGTACAAGCTGTAACCGGACGGCGGACCATAAGCGAACGGTGAACGAAGAACGATAGCGCTGGTATACCAATGACATATAGCGCGCTTGTTGATCGTTCACCGTTTATTATTGACTGTTTATAGCTTCCTGTTCGACGTCGTTTTTTCTCTTTTCGTCGATGTTTAACGCCTTTTATGTATTAAAAAACATAGATTAATTGGTTAATTCCCCGCGAATAAGTAACTTTGCGCAATATTTTTTAAAAGGATGAAGAAAAATATCATTATAACTTTGCTCGCAGCAGCCTCTCTGACATCGTGTGGAGAGTACAATAAGTTGCTGAAAAGTACCGATTACGAATACAAGTACGAGGCCGCCAAAAACTATTTTGCTAAAGGGCAGTATAACCGCTCAGCTACCTTGCTGAACGAATTGATTACAATCCTTAAGGGAACCGATAAAGCGGAGGAGTCTCTGTATATGTTGGGTATGAGTTACTATAATCAGAAAGATTATCAGACAGCTGCCCAGACGTTTATCACCTATTTCAACACTTATCCCCGTGGTACTTTCACTGAACTGGCACGTTTCCATGCAGGTAAATCCCTGTTCCTGGATACTCCGGAACCACGTTTGGATCAATCAAGCACTTATCAGGCTATCCAGCAACTGCAGATGTTTATGGAATATTTCCCGAACAGTACCAAGAAGCAGGAAGCACAAGATATGATTTTTGCTTTGCAGGATAAACTGGTGTTGAAAGAACTCTATTCTGCAAAGTTGTATTATAATCTGGGTAACTATCTGGGTAATAACTATGAATCCTGTGTAATTACAGCTCAGAATGCTCTGAAAGATTATCCTTATACAGATTATCGCGAAGAACTTTCCATATTGATTCTGCGTGCCAGACATGAAATGGCTATTTATAGTGTAGAAGACAAGAAGATGGATCGTTACCGTGAAACGATAGATGAATATTATGCTTTCAAGAACGAGTTTCCGGAAAGTAAATACCTGAAAGAGGCTGAAAAAATATTCAATGAATCACAGAAAGTAATTAAAGACTAAATTTAAATAGATTTATGGACTACAAAAAAACGAACGCTCCCGCTACGACGGTAACCCGTGACATGATGGAACTCTGTGCTGACACAGGGAATGTTTATGAAACTGTTGCCATTATTGGTAAGCGTGCTAACCAGATTAGTGTGGAAATTAAAAACGATCTTTCTAAGAAATTAGCAGAGTTTGCTTCTTACAACGATAATTTGGAAGAAGTATTCGAGAATAGAGAGCAGATCGAAATTTCTCGTTATTATGAGAAATTGCCGAAACCTGACTTGATTGCTACACAGGAATACATCGAAGGGAAAATTTATTATAGAAATCCGGCTAAGGAGAAAGAAAAACTTCAGTAATTTATTTTCTAACGAAAGAATTGATAGTCAAGTAGTAAGCGGGAAGCATTTTCCTATTCCTTATTGCTTGGCTATTATTGTTTAACTTAACTACTATAGAATACTTATGATTCAACGAATTCAAAGTTTTTACTTATTGATTGTAACAGGGTTGCTGATTACAGCAATGTGTTTACCGATGGGATATTTTATTGACACTACAGGAGAACATCCTTTTAAAGCACTGGGGATAGACGTGAATGGAATTTTCCAGTCTACTTGGGGGATATTTGGTATTCTGATGCTGAGCGCTCTGGTAGCTTTTGCGACTATTTTTCTGTATAAGAACCGAATGTTGCAGATTCGTATGTCAATCTTCAATAGCTTGTTGCTGGTGGGCTATTATATTGCCTTCATTGCTTTTTATTTTGCATTGAAGAGCGATGCCAATCTGTTCCGTATTGGTTGGGCGCTTTGCTTACCATTGGTGTCTATCGTTCTGAATGTGCTGGCTATTCGTGCTATCGGACGTGACGAGGTGATGGTAAAGGCTGCAGACAGACTTCGATAAGAATGCGGGAAGCTCTCGCATTGGGAGTTCCTGATAGAATAAAACAGGCGCGAATTTCGCAGACTCACGGAAATATAAACCGTAGGTTCGAGCGAGATTCGCGCCTGATCTTTTTGGGTACTGCTTCTTATTTCTTTAAATCGAATAGATAAGTAAGCTTCACTGTAATTGTGCCATGAGCCGCACGGGAGAAATAGTCTTTCTTCGTTGTGCTGTAAAAGTCTGACAGAGCAAAATAATAGCGTCCTTCGAGCAGAAAACTACCGGCTTTCTTTGTTCTGAATTCTATTCCGCCGCCTCCGGCTATACCATAATCGAATTTGTTTTGGATTTTATCCCCGTAAACAGCTTTTTGAGTGTCTGTCAGGGCATTCATGTCTATATTCTCCATGCTTTCAGATTCACCGATCAGAAGGCCGATCTGAGGACCTGCATTGATAAAGAACTGTAGTCCTTTTTCATTGCCGAAAGCCAAGTGGGCGAGGAAGGGAATATCGAGATAGGTCATCTTTCGGGTGTATTTGCGGGTAGGATCTTCTACGGGTTCTCCATTCTCCCCCGGTACTTCAAATAATTCATCCCAGCCACGTTGGGAGATATTTAACTCTACTTGCGCACCACAGATCATGGCAAAATACTTTTCGGAAATGTAGCGTGCCGTCAAACCTCCGGTAATACCCATCAATGAGTTCTGTTTGATTTTAGGAGTGAATGAAGCGCTGTTTAAGTTGACTCCTCCATTAAATCCGACAGAAAAGTTCTGGCGTGGTTCGCCGATCTGTGCGGTGGCAGGAAGTGCAAGTCCCATCATCAGGGAAGCGGCAATCAGAAGTGATTTTATCTTTGTCATTTTCGTCTTATTCGAAGTCAAGTTTTACTAATTCAAAATTCTTCGTGAAATGGATAAAGAATACTTTCTTATTAATGAATCCTCCCCAGTTGTTGACACGTTCGAATTTGAAGCCTGTCTGTATCGGAGTCAGGTTCATTTTCGGTAAATTGTTTTCCAGTTCCGAGCCATAGCGTGACAAGCCTTTCAGGAAGAAGAAGCCTGTGTCGAAACCAAGCATTCCGTAGCTTGGGAATTTACTCACCAAGTCCTTGCTATACCATTTGTGATAATTGTTGGTGAACTGTATGGCAGCCGGAAACAATGTATTTGTGTAGAACGATGAATAGAAATAGGTATCCAGTTCAAAGAAACTTTCCAGGTGATCCCGGGTATATGTCTGCCATTCGGGATAACCGAACAGATGAATATTCTGCTCCGGAGTATCTCTGACCAGTAGAATCAGTTGAGGAAGAATCTTGATTAACATGACATTTTTGCCGGAAGTCGGAATGAAAATATTGTCTTTGTCAAAGCGGAGAGCTTCCTTCAGCATATCCTTGGTTGCGTTTTCATTGACGGTTTTCATTGACATTCCCTTGCTCTTCAGCTCTTGTTTCATGCCGCTGATAAACTCGGCTTTTTCTTTATCTTCGCTGGTTGGTTCAATAAAGATGACATGGGCATTGGGGAATTGACGGGTAAAGTGTTCGTATACTTCCGAATATAAATAGGATTGCGGGGTATTAATCTGGTAGATGGCAGGATTATTAAATACTTCTTCCCCTTTCGAAGAGAAAGGAATCACCAGTCGTATATCATTCTTTTCTGCAAAAGTAGATAAAGGTTTGATCTGTTGCTGGTGCATCGGACCGAAAATGACATTCATGTTCTTCATCTCATTTTTCGCCAGAATAGTATTTAATGTAGAAACATCTTTTCCACAGTCATATACATATAGATCAATAGAAGTACCCGTACGTTTCAGGCTGTCTACCGCCATCAGGAAACCTTCGTAGTATTCCACCATACGTTTGTCTTCCTGGAAAGGCAATAGCAGGGCCGCTTTGATAGTAGAGATTGCTTGAGGGGCTTCTTTACTCTTGCGGAAAAGCTCATTGTTACTGGGTGGGATAGCGTACGGATCCTCTTTGGGAGCCGTCGGTTGCATGGTGGTTGCACTGGGATAGGGGATACAGAGGTATTGTCCCTTTTTCATTCCCTTTTTCAGTTCGGGATTGGCTGCAATCAATTCCTGTTCGCTGATTCCATATTCGCGGCTTACACTGAATACGGTTTCTTTGCGTTTTACCTTATGCATATCTTTGCATCTGGATTGTACAGGCCCCTGTATAGCGGGTTTTTCAGCCGGTGCTTGTGCAGTTTCCGTTTCCTGCTCTTGTTCCAACGGAATGAGAATAACCTGACCGATACGGAAGTTTTCGGCGCTTAATCCCGGATTGGCTTCACAAATGGCTTTTGCAGATATATTATAAATGGTAGTCAGTTTGTATAAAGTTTCTCCGGCTTGAATTGTATGGAATGTTTCCCCTTTTTGGCTTTCTTTTCCTTTAGGGATTTTTATAGCTTGTCCGGCATAAATTTTTTCATCACATCCGGGATTCAGACGTATGATGTCGTTTGTTGTGACATTATACATCTTGGCAATGGAGTATAAACTCTGTCCTTTTTCGATGGTATGCAAGAAATAAGATTGGTTCTCTTGTGCATAACTAATAGCGTATGAGGCGCTTATAAAAAGCAAAAATAAGAATATTCGGCTTATCGGTTTCATCAATTTATAACTATTGGTTCTTGAAATCAAGGAACAAAGGTACGAATAATGCCCTATATCTTCATAAGATTTGAGTTAAGAAAATAATATTGTGCTTTTTTAGGAGCATATTTCAGTCGGAAACATTAATTTTGTACCGTTTATGAAGGATATGAATATGCAAGAAACAGAATATATTAATGTGTATGGTGCCCGTGTGCACAATTTGAAAGATATTGATGCTGAAATTCCCCGTAACAGTTTGACAGTGATTACCGGATTGAGTGGTAGTGGTAAATCTTCCTTGGCTTTCGATACGATATTTGCCGAGGGACAGCGCCGCTATATCGAGACTTTTTCGGCCTATGCCCGCAACTTTTTGGGGAATCTGGAACGTCCGGATGTCGATAAAATAACAGGGCTGAGTCCGGTTATCTCTATCGAACAGAAAACTACGAATAAAAATCCCCGTTCTACCGTGGGAACAACAACGGAAATATACGATTATCTTCGTCTGCTCTATGCCCGTGCAGGTATTGCTTATTCGTACCTGTCAGGAGAGGAGATGGTGAAATATACGGAAGAACAGATTCTGGATTTAATCCTGAAAGATTATAAAGGAAAGAAAATATACTTGCTCGCACCCTTGGTTCGTTCGCGTAAGGGACATTACAAAGAACTCTTCGAACAGGTGCGAAAGAAAGGATATCTCTATGTACGGATAGACGGCGAACTGCGTGAAGTGACGCACGGCATGAAACTCGACCGTTACAAGAATCATGATATTGAGGTAGTCATTGATAAACTGATAGTAGCCGAGAAAGATGATAAACGCCTGAAACAGAGCGTGGCAACTGCTATGCGCCAAGGTGATGGTTTATTGATGATTCTTGATGCGCAGACAGAAAGTGTCCGTCATTACAGTAAACGCCTGATGTGTCCGGTTACCGGACTGTCTTATCGGGAACCGGCTCCTCATAACTTCTCGTTCAACTCTCCGCAGGGAGCGTGCCCGAAATGTAAAGGATTAGGCGTGGTCAATCAGATTGATGTCGATAAAGTGATTCCCGACCGTGAACTTTCCATCTATGAAGGAGCGATAGCACCTTTGGGAAAATACAAGAATGCCATGATTTTCTGGCAGATCGGTGCTTTGCTGGAGAAGTATGAAGCCACTTTAAAAACTCCGGTGAAGGAATTGTCGGATGATGCGGTTGAAGAAATATTATATGGTTCGGATGACCGGATCAAGATCAAGAGTTCGCTGATAGGAACTTCTTCTGATTACTTTGTAACCTATGAAGGAGTCGTAAAATATATCCAGATGCTTCAGGAAAAGGATGCTTCTGCTACCGCGCAGAAGTGGGCGGAGCAGTTTGCCCGTACCACTGTTTGTCCGGAATGTAAAGGTGCCCGGTTGAATAAAGAAGCATTGCACTTCCGTATTCATGACAAGAACATCAATGACTTGGCCAATATGGACATCAATGAGCTATATGACTGGTTGATGAACGTAGATCAATTTCTGTCCGATAAACAAAAGAAAATCGCAGCCGAGATTCTGAAAGAAATTCGTACGCGTTTGAAATTCTTGTTGGATGTAGGATTGGATTATTTGGCATTGAACCGTAGCTCGGTCAGCCTGTCCGGTGGTGAAAGTCAGCGTATTCGTCTGGCTACACAGATCGGCTCGCAATTGGTGAATGTGCTTTATATTCTGGATGAACCGAGTATCGGGTTGCACCAGCGTGACAATCTGCGTTTGATCCGCTCGTTGAAAGAGCTTCGTGATATGGGAAACTCGGTTATCGTTGTTGAACACGATAAAGATATGATGCTGGCTGCCGATTATGTGATTGATATGGGGCCTAAAGCCGGTCGTCTGGGTGGGGAGGTAGTCTTCTCGGGAACCCCGTCAGAAATGCTTCAAACCGAAACGATGACTTCGCAGTATCTGAACGGAGAGATGAAAATAGAAGTACCCGCCAAGCGAAGAAAAGGAAATGGAAAATCTATCTGGCTGAAAGGAGCGAAGGGAAATAATCTGAAAAATGTAGATGTTGAATTTCCGTTAGGGAAGTTGATTTGTGTGACCGGAGTATCCGGAAGTGGTAAATCGACGTTGATTAATGAGACTTTGCAGCCGATTCTTTCACAGAAATTCTATCGCTCTTTGCAGGATCCTTTGGAATACGATTCTATAGAGGGACTGGAAAACATAGATAAGGTAGTGGACGTAGATCAATCTCCGATTGGTCGTACCCCCCGTTCCAATCCGGCCACTTATACAGGTGTATTTTCCGATATCCGTAACTTGTTCGTAAGCCTTCCGGAAGCTAAGATTCGCGGTTACAAGCCCGGACGCTTCTCTTTTAATGTATCGGGCGGTCGTTGTGAAGCCTGTACCGGAAATGGATACAAGACGATTGAAATGAACTTCTTGCCGGATGTGTATGTGCCTTGTGAGGTTTGCCACGGCAAGCGGTATAATCGCGAAACGCTTGAAGTACGTTTCAAAGGAAAGTCTATTGCTGATGTGCTTGATATGACTATAAACCGTGCTGTCGAATTCTTTGAGAATGTGCCGCAGATTCTGAATAAGATAAAAGTCTTGCAGGATGTCGGTTTGGGCTATATTAAATTAGGGCAGTCATCTACTACCCTTTCTGGTGGAGAGAGCCAGCGTGTGAAACTAGCAACAGAATTGTCCAAGCGAGATACCGGTAAAACACTTTACATTCTCGATGAACCGACTACCGGACTTCACTTTGAGGATATCCGTGTATTGATGGGGGTACTTAATAAGCTGGTGGACAAAGGTAATACCGTCATTGTAATCGAACATAACCTGGACGTTATCAAGATGGCGGATTATATCATAGACATGGGACCTGAAGGTGGTAAGGGCGGGGGAGTACTCCTTAGCTACGGAACACCGGAAGAGGTTGCGAAGAGCCAGAAAGGTTATACTCCTAAGTTTCTTCGCGAGGAATTAGGACTTTAATATTGAAGTATAAGTGTCGGCTTACTAAAAAGAAACAACAAGATGAAAATCAATAAAACGAATGCGGCGCGTCTGCTGGATAAAGCTAAAATAGCTTATGAACTGATTCCTTATGAAGTTGACGAAAACGATCTGAGTGCCATTCATGTAGCTGCCAGCTTAGGCGAGAATATAGAACAGGTATTTAAGACACTGGTTCTTCACGGTGACAAAAGCGGTTATTTTGTTTGCGTCATTCCGGGTGAGCACGAAGTCGATCTGAAGCTGGCAGCAAAGGCTTCCGGCAATAAAAAGTGTGATCTGATACCGGTGAAAGAACTTCTTCCGCTGACGGGATATATCCGGGGCGGCTGTTCGCCTATTGGCATGAAGAAACATTTTCCTACTTATATTCATGAAACCTGCCGGCAATTTCCGTATATTTATGTAAGTGCCGGTGTACGGGGGCTGCAGATAAAGCTTGCGCCGGGTGATTTAATCCGCGAATCGAGGGCAGAAATTTGCCGTTTATTTGAGGAATAAATCCAAAAAAGTATATATTTGCAGAATATATGTCATTAGAAAAATTATCAATCATTAATTAATAAATTTATATCTATGTTTGACAAACACCCTAAAGGACTGATAGCAGCCGCTTTAGCCAATCTAGGTGAACGCTTTGGCTTCTATACAATGATGGCGATCCTCGTGCTTTTCTTGCAAGCTAAGTTTGGAATGAATGGAAAAGAAGCGGGATTTATTTATTCAACTTTCTATTTTTCCATTTACATTCTTGCTTTGGTTGGAGGTATTATCGCCGATAAGACACGAAACTACAAAGGAACTATTTTCACGGGAATTGTGCTGATGGCAGTGGGATACTTGTTGTTGGCTATTCCATCCAAGACTCCGGTAGACAATCAGACCTTTTATCTGGTCATTACTTGCGCCAGCTTGTTTGTGATTGCATTTGGTAATGGATTATTTAAAGGAAATCTGCAAGCTCTGGTAGGGCAGATGTACGATAATCCTCAATATGCCAGCATGCGTGACTCCGGTTTCTCCTTGTTTTATATGTTCATTAATATCGGTGCAATCTTTGCTCCGTTTGCAGCGGTAGGTGTACGTAACTGGTGGTTGTCTACTTTCGGTTATAATTACGATGCTGATCTTCCTGCATTATGTCACGGTCATTTGGCTGGTACTTTGTCGCCCGAAGCTACTGAAACTTATCATACGTTGGTAGAGAAAGCTTCCAACGCTCCGGTACAGGATTATACAGCTTTTGCATCCGATTACCTGAACGTCTTTACTACAGGTTTCCATTATGCATTTGGAGTGGCTATCATTGCTATGGTCATTTCTTTGACTATCTATTTGCTGAATAAGAGAAACTTCCCCGATCCCAGCAAGAAAGCCGTTGCGTCTTCAGCATCTTCGGCTACTGTAGAAATGAGTATTCAGGAAGTGAAACAACGTATGTATGCCCTGTTCGCAGTGTTCGGAGTTGTTATCTTCTTCTGGTTCTCTTTCCATCAGAATGGTTTGACTTTGACATACTTTGCAAAGGAATACACTGACCTTAACTTGTTTGGTATGCCTATTTCCGCTGAGTTGTTCCAGTCGTTGAATCCGTTCTTTGTTGTTTTCCTGACTCCTGTGATTATGGCAATCTTTGCCAGCCAGCGCAGACGTGGAAAAGAGCCTTCTACTCCTAAGAAGATTGCAATTGGTATGGGTATTGCCGCATTGGCCTTTATCGTAATGGCTGTCGGTTCTTATTTTGCCAATCTGCCTTTGCACAAGGACATTATCGCTGTAGGAACTTCACCGGTGAAAGTGACTCCGTTCTTGTTGATGCTGACTTATCTGATTTTGACGGTAGCTGAATTGTATATTTCTCCGTTGGGAATTTCATTTGTGTCTAAAGTAGCTCCTCCGAAATACCAGGGTATTATGCAGGGAGGCTGGTTAGGTGCGACTGCACTTGGCAATCAGCTGTTGGTGATCGGTGCTATTTTGTATGAATCCATTCCTATCTGGATGACATGGACAGTATTTGTGGTAGCTTGTACTATTTCAATGTTTACCATGATCTTCATGCTGAAATGGCTGGAACGCGTAGCGAAATAAGCCCGCTTGGTAATAAATAAACGAATGCCCCGGAACATTGATTGAGTAACAATCTGTTCCGGGGCATTTTGTATATGGTTACCTTACTTTTCAGATATCCAGTCCCATGATATAATCATTCATATAGTACCCGTTGCCAATCGGAAAATCCCCTTCCCGCAATTTTCTCATACCCATCCGTTCATAGAACAGTAAAGCCTTGTTGTTACGGTTCACGTTAAGCTCCATTAAGCAAGGTTCCGGATGCACCTCCTTGATATATCTGACAGCCTCTCTGAATAAAAAACTACCGCAGTGTGCGCCTTGAAAATGGGGGAGGACATAGATTTTCTGCAGATGGAATACATTCTCTTCCTGTTGCTGTACGGAGACATAGCCACAGGGCTCATCTCCTTCATATGCGATAAAATAAACATGACCTTCTTCTTCCATTTGTTTCCGGATATTTTCGGGAGAGTACATCCAGTCCATCATATAGTCCAGTTGTCCGGGAGATAAGATCTCTTGGTAAGTGGCGGGAAATACTTCACCGGCCATTTGGTTGATCAGACCGCAATCATCTATCCTTGCTTTTCGAATAGTAAACATACGTATTTTCTTTTTTGTGGTTTTATGAGCTGCAAATATAGCTATTATTTCTTTTTATAATAAGGAGAAAACTTCTTAATGATTTAATTATTATTAAATTATAGTACTTTGTAATGCAAGGTACTAGAGTAATGCATATATTTGTCCTGTCAAAAAGAAAAATAACAATGAATGTAGACAATGTAAAATCTCAGATGAGAAAAGGCATGTTGGAGTATTGCATCATGCTTTTACTGCACAAAGAGCCGGCTTATGCTTCTGATATTATTCAGAAGTTGAAAGAGGCACAGCTGATTGTGGTGGAAGGTACCTTATATCCATTGCTGACACGTTTGAAGAATGACGATTTGTTGAGTTATGAATGGGTAGAATCCACGCAGGGACCTCCTCGCAAGTACTATAAGCTCACAGAAAAAGGAGAGGCTTTTTTAGGCGAGCTTGAGATATCCTGGAAGGAACTGAACGAAACCGTGAATCATATTGCTAGTAGATAATTCGATAAAGAAGAAATAATAATGAAAAAAACATTGACTGTAAATTTGGGAGGAACTGTCTATCATATAGATGATGATGCCTACCGCTTGCTGGACGACTATCTGGCCAACCTGAAACATTTTTTTCGCAAACAGGAGGGGGCGGAAGAGATTGTGAATGATATCGAGATTCGTATTGCCGAGCTGTTTGCCGAGAAAGTGTCCGCAGGGAAGCAAGTCATTACTATTGCCGATGTGGAAGAAATAATTGCCCGGGTAGGCAAACCGGAAGATTTTGGTGTATCTGACGACGAATCCGAACCGCATAAGAAGGAACAGACAGCTTCTTCCGGTCAGGGATATACACGGACCACTACAGCCCGTCGCCTGTTCCGTGATCCGGATAATAAGTTGCTTGGGGGAGTAGCTTCCGGGCTGGCAGCTTATTTTGACTGGGATATCACGTTGGTGCGTATCCTGATGATCGTATTATTGTTTGTTCCCTATTGCCCGATGATTATCCTTTATATTATAGGATGGATTATCATTCCCGAAGCACGTACGGCAGCAGAGAAACTGAGTATGCGTGGCGAAGCGGTAACCATAGAAAATATAGGCAAAACGGTGACGGACGGATTTGAACGGGTGGCCGACGGGGTCAATAACTTTGTGAACTCGGATAAACCGCGTACCTTTCTGCAAAAAGTAGGAGATGTATTTGTCACGATCGCCGCTATCATTCTTAAGATATTCCTGGTAGCTCTTGTCATCATTTGCTGTCCGGTATTGTTCGTGCTCGCTGTGGTGATAGTAGCTCTTGTGTTTGCGGTGATTGCTGCGCTTGTTGGCGGCGGAGCTCTGCTTTATGAAATGCTTCCGGCTATTGACTGGACGCCTATAGCTACCATATCTCCTGTGATGACATTGCTTGGCACCATTTCAGGAATTGCACTCATTGCCATTCCATTAGGAGCTTTTCTGTACACTATAATGCGTCAGTTGTTTCATTGGTCACCGATGGGGACCGGCTTGAAATGGTCTCTGTTTATCCTATGGGTATTGGGACTGGTCATCGTGATTATCAATTTGTCAGCTCTCGGATGGCAGTTGCCGTTGTATGGACTGCATTGCTTTTAATATAAGATCGCTCTATTAAAAAAGAATAATATTTATTCTTTTTCTGAGAAATGTGCCCCGATAGTGTGTCCGGGGTACATTTTTTGTTTGTCCCTCTTTGTAAATCGAGATTTTTAATTAAGTTTGTGAGGACTTATTCAATAGATAAAGAAAATGGGTGAACATATATGTTTCAGGAGAAACGAACGTTTGGCTACCGTCAATCCTTATTGGAGAGGAAATCCGATGGTACGCGGACGTTTTTTTAACAGGCAGCACCGTTTCCGCCCCGGTATGGGAAGTGTGTTGAAATGGCGGTTGTCCCCCAATCCTCAGCGGAAAGAAAAGAAAACGGTGAAGTGGGACCCAAAAGTCTGTTATCTTCGTTCGCTGGATGCTGTGGTGGGAGATTCTTTAATATGGCTGGGACATAATTCCTTCTTCCTTCAGTTGGCAGGCAAAAGAATCATGTTCGATCCGGTTTTCGGAAACATCCCTTTTGTGAAAAGACAGAGTGAGTTTCCTGCCAATCCCGACATTTTTACAGAAATTGATTACCTGCTTATCAGCCATGACCATTTTGATCATTTGGACAAGCAAAGTATCACCCGTTTGCTGAATAATAATCCGCAGATGAAACTGTTTTGCGGTTTGGGAACCGGAGAACTGATAAAGAGCTGGTTTCCGGAAATGAGAGTGATCGAGGCCGGCTGGTATCAGCAACTGGAAGATGAAGGGCTGAAAATAACTTTCTTGCCGGCACAGCATTGGAGCAAACGTTCCGTACGTGATGGAGGGCAGCGATTGTGGGGAGCTTTCATGCTGCAGGGGAATGGTGTTTCTCTCTATTATAGCGGAGACACAGGGTATTCTACCCATTTTAGGGAAATCCCGGATCTGTTCGGAGCTCCGGACTATGCCTTGTTGGGTATCGGTGCATATAAACCCCGTTGGTTCATGCGTCCCAATCATATTTCCCCTTATGAATCACTGACTGCCTCCGAAGAGATGCATGCAGGAATAACCATTCCGATGCACTACGGTACATTTGATTTGTCTGATGAACCCTTGCATGATCCGCCTAAAGTATTTGCGGCAGAAGCAAAGAAAAGAAAGATTCGTGTGGAAATCCCTTATCTGGGAGAAATCGTAAAACTGAGTAAAAGAAAGTAATTATAAAATAAACTGAGAGATGAAGAAGTTAGAAGTAAAAGACCTGAAAGAAAATTTCTTTGAGGCGATTGGCAAAGAATGGATGTTGGTTACTGCCGGCACCAAAGAGAAATTCAATACAATGACTGCCAGTTGGGGTGGTATTGGTTGGCTTTGGAATAAGCCTGTTGCTTTTGTTTTTGTCCGCCCCGAACGATATACGTATGAGTTCATCGAGAAAAGTGATTATCTGACACTTTCTTTTTTGGGCGAAGCAAATAAGAAGATTCATGCAGTTTGTGGCTCAAAGTCCGGTCGTGATACGGATAAGGTGAAAGCAACCGGATTGAAGCCGATCTTCACAGAACAGGGGAATGTGCTTTTCGAACAAGCCCGTCTAAGTCTGGAATGCAAGAAGCTCTATACAGATACTATTAAACCCGAATGTTTCTTGGATAAAGAATCTTTGGAGAAATGGTATGACGATGCTCATGGAGGTTTTCATAAAATGTATATAGTAGAAATCGAAAATATTTGGGAGGGAGATTAATTCTCCCTTTTTTTATTTTTTATCGGTAAAGCTTTGATAAGTGATATAAATATTATACATTTGCCTTAAACTAAACTATTGTAACACAACTAAAACTAAGCGTTATGAAAACAAAAATGTTCTTTCTTGCAGGTATCTGTGCTGCACTCGCAGCTTGTAGTAGTGATTCGGATGATGTGTCTTCTTCTCCATCCAATACTCCGGCGATATTAGAGGTTGTTTCCTATAAGTTTGTGCAGGAGGAAACGGATGTAGTAGAGCGGGTTGAATATCCTGTAGTAGTCTTGCAACATAAAGTAAATGATAAAGATGAACCTCTTCCAATGATATATGCATGGGATGTGGAAGAGGAAGAGAACTCTTTATTTGTATTGACTGAAGGTTCTTTGCCTGTTAATGCTGAAAATTTGGCGGATTTGAAGATTCCTGTTCCTTTCATTGATGCTGGAGGTAAGCTTTTTATAGACGGAACGGGTGCGAAGACTCCGTTGATTTTTGGAGAAACATTAAAAGTAAAGAATGGATCACGTTCTATTGGAAATGTAAAGTATGAGATACCTCCCTATTCAACTTATGAGTTAACAAAACAAGAATGTGGATATCGATGTACCTTAACTTTTTATTTGGTACTGAAGGCCGTAAATAAAGGGGAAGAATACCATTTAAAAGGCAGATGGACTGGAGAACAATTAAGGGAGCAAAAAATGGGATTAATTGATTTATCAGACGAAAAAGGTGCTGAAAAAACTGTTTTAATGGAGGCTCCGATTGAGCTATTTGAAAAGGATTATGAAACAGGTCTAGATTGAATCATAGACCTTATCTAAGTATATAGTAGCAATCGAAAATATATATCATGAGTAAAGTCTAGCGGATTTTAGATGTAATGCAGAAGGCTCTGAACTCAATTTGATTTGAGAACAGAGCCTTCATTATTTGTCTTATATCAAAGATTTATTTTGCAGGAGCCTTCAGCCACTTATCCAGCCACTCAAAGAAAGTGCGTTGCCACAAGACGCCATTCTGTGGTTTCAGTACCCAGTGGTTTTCATCCGGATAAATCAGCAACTCTGCAGGTACACCACGCATTACAGCGGCATCAAATGCAGCCATAGCCTGATTAGCCAAAATACGGAAATCTTTTTCTCCATGAATACAGAGAATCGGAGTATCCCATTTTTCCACGAAGAGGTGAGGGGAGTTGGCGAAAGTACGTTGTGCTATCGGATTCTGTTTTTCCCAGTACGCGCCGCCCATATCCCAGTTGGCAAACCATTTCTCTTCTGTTTCCAGATACTGCATTTCCATATTGAAGATTCCGTCATGAGCGATAAATGCCTTGAAACGTTTGTCGTGATGACCGGCTAACCAATATACGGAGAATCCTCCGAAACTAGCGCCCACACATCCCAGACGATCTTTATCTACATACGATTCTTTTGCCATCTCGTCGATAGCAGTGAAATAGTCTTTCATACACTGGCCACCATAATCACCACTGATCTGTTCGTTCCATTCCACTCCGAATCCCGGTAATCCGCGACGGTTCGGGGCTACAATGATATAGTCGTTGGCAGCCATAATCTGGAAGTTCCAGCGATAAGACCAGAACTGGCTTACCGGACTTTGAGGGCCACCTTCACAGAACAGCAATGTCGGATATTTCTTGTTCGGATCGAACTGGGGAGGATAGATCACCCATGTCAACATATCCTTGCCATCCGTCGTTTTCATCCAGCGACCTTCTACCTTACCCATTTCCAGCTGATCATAAATCTCCTTGTTCTCCTGTGTCAGTTGAGTGGCAGAACCATCCAATGCTACCGCATAGATCTCATCACCCATACTCATTGAGTGGCGTTTAGCAATCAGTTTGTCACCGAAGAGTGCTACCCCTTCATAATCATACATACCCGAAGTAATCGCCTTTACAGAATCATTCGTCAGGTCAAGAGAATAAATCTGAGTTTCTCCGTGCCATACACCTGTAAAATAGATGGTCTTGGCATCGTTGCCCCAGACAAACGCATCCACATTAGACTCAAATGCTTTGCTGACAAAACGCTTCTCTCCGGTTTCCAGATTCATGATAAACAAACGGTTCAGATCAGCTTCGTATCCATCGCGCTCCATGCTTTGCCATGCAATGTACTTGCCATCCGGAGAGTATTGCGGATTGGTGTCATACCCCTTGTTTTCTTCGGTGATATTATCCGTTTTCTTTGTATTCAGATCATACACATAAATATCCGAATTGGTAGAAACAGCATATTCCAGCCCCGTTTTCTTGCGACAGGTATAAGCCACTTTGTCCGAAGTCGTATTCCACGCCAGCTGCTCAATGCCGCCCCAAGGTTTCATCGGACTTTCGTATGGTTCTCCTTCCAGTATATCCACGATATTGGAAATACCGTTACCGTCAAAGTCTGCCACGAAAGGATGCGGAGCAGTTGTCACCCATTCATCCCAGTGCTTATACATCAGGTCGGTGACAATAATACCTGTAGCTTTCGGCAGATCCGGATATTTATCGGCAGTGCTTTCTTTGGTTTTCACTTGCGAGATGAACAGCAGTTTCTTGCCGTCCGGTGAGATAGAATAACCCTCGATGTCACCGTCGTAGTTGGTCAGTTGTTTACGGCCGCTACCGTCCGGATTCATTTCGTATAGTTGGCTGCTTCCGTTGTCGTTGCTCAGGAAAGCCAGCTTCGTTCCTCCTTTTATCCAGGTCACCTCATTCTCCTGATAAGGAGTGCGGGTGATTTGCCGGTTATCGCTGCCGTCCGCGTTCATGACGAAAACTTCGCGATTACTCTTGTTCTCCGGTACACTGTAGTATGCTACCGTATACGCAATTTTCTTTCCGTCGGGCGATACCGCCAGTCCTCCGATACGTCCCATTGCCCAAAGGGCTTCAGGTGTCATACGCTTCCCTTCGATCTTAATATCGGATTTTTCGATAAGCACCTGATCCGTTTTGCCCGCGTCTTTTGTTCCGCCGCAGGCAGCTAACAACATTGCTGCCGACATCATAAATAGATTTGCTTGTCTCATATTTTATAAAAATGTTTATTTTATTGCGAAGATAATGAAAAAAGGATTTAAATCTGCTTTTTCTGCCAGTTTCCTTTCTTCATATACCAGTAGCAGAAGAGGAGGATAAAGATTCCATACACACTTTCTGTTGTCCAGGCAAACGCAATGTCCATTTTAAGGTAAAGAATAAAATAAGTAGCGTAAGCTACATAAATTGTCAGTACACAAAGTTCCATGGCCAGTGCCGTGCGTGTGTTACCTGTTCCCGATACCGACTGGAAATACACATTGGCTGGTACCAGCACTACGTAGGCTGCGCATAACACCCATAAAGAAGGGATGGACGCATCCCTCAAATCGGGCATATCCGTGTATATGCGCAGAATCAGGTCGGGAAACAGACAGAAGAATATCAATATCGGCAGTACGAACACATATCCGATACGGATGTGCTGATTGATGGTTCCCCGTACACAATCTTTTTCGCTCGCACCGATAAGGTTGCTGACCAGAGATCCGCAGGTTGCAGCAAAAGCCATGGCGATCATAAACGGGATACCCGACACATTTCGGATAATGTTCGCGATAGCCAATGACCGTTCTCCCAGGTGTTCCACGAACAGGAAGAACATAAACCAGGTAGACAAAGAAACGAAGTTCTGAATCATTGTCCACACGGAGACATTGAGAATCCGCTTCAATGTCCGGCTTTGGAATTTCGGCAGGATATTCAGTGCATACTTCTTGCAGTCGATCCGCTTCCAGGTATAGATGATAAAGAAAATCACCGATACCAGTTCAGCCAGGGATGAACCGATGGCTGCACCGGCAATGCCCAGTTGCGGGAAACCGAACTTACCGAAAATCAGAATATAGTTGAATACCACGTTAGAAAGCACCATCACGATGGAGTTCAGCGTCAGCGTCTTGGTCTGTGTCGTACCGACAAAGAAGGCGCGGAACATCACTCCGACAAATGAGAAAAAGAACCCGTACACCCGCCAATGAATATAACTTTCCGCTGCATCATAAATGTGAGGGGACGAAATGATATTCTTTAAAATAAATGGCGAGAATACGATGGAAAGTGTAAACAGAATCGCAGCAACCACTACCAGGAAATAAATCCCCTGATAGAAAATCGGTCCGATTTCCTTGTAGTTTCCTTCCCCGTTGCGACGGGCGATCAATATCTGTGCTCCTACGCTGAATCCGAATGCCATCATGAAAATAGCCAGGTAGTAAACCCCGGCGATGGCGGATGCCCCTAATTCAATTTCCCCGACACGTCCAAGAAAGGCCGTGTCCGTCATGCCGATCAGCTGCTCCATAATCAGGCTGATCAGAATAGGGTAGGCGATCGTCCAGATTTGTTTATAAGTATATTTTGTCTTCATATTAAGTTTGTTTTTTAGAGAAAGAAAGCCGGACAAACCCCTTTCGGTTGCCCGGCTTTCTCAGAATATATCTTCGGATAATTTCTTATCGTTTATTCTGTTTTTGCTGCTGTAACTGTTCCTGTTGCTTTTGCATAGCTTCCAGGCGTGCAGCAAATCCGGTCTTTTTCATTTGTTTCGGGTCTTTTTTCTTAGCTTCCAGAATAGCCAGTAATTTTGTTTCGTCTGTAGTTTTACGCAACAAAATCATGGTTCCTACACTAATCAGTGTTGACACGAAATAATAATAGTTCAATCCCGAAGGATAGTCGTTCAGTACGAACAGGAACATAATCGGCATCAGATACATCATCCATTTCATCGCAGCCATTTGCGGTTGTGCTCCTGTATCCTGCATCGTCATTGTATACTTTGTGTTCAGGATGTTGGTTACCGTCATCAGCAAGCAGAACAAGCTGAGATGGTTGCCCAGGAACGGGATATGGAACGGGAATGTGATGAACGCGTCGTAAGTGGACAAGTCGTCCGCCCACAAGAAGCTCTGCTGACGTAACTCGATAGCGCTCGGTACGAACATGAACAATGCCATCAAGATCGGGAACTGCAATAACATTGGCAGACAACCGCCCATCGGGCTCACGCCATACTGGCTGTAAAGGCTCATCACCTCCTGCTGTTTCTTCATCGCATCTTCCTGCTTCGGATACTTCTTGTTGATCTCGTCGATTTTCGGTTTCAATACACGCATCTTGGCAGAAGACATGTATGTTTTCCAGGTAGCAGGGTAAACTACCACCTTCACCATAATTGTCAGAATCAACAGTACGATACCCATGCTCAAGCCCCAGCCCGACAGCCAGTCGAATACGTTGATCGTGATAAACTGGTTGATCCAGCGGATTAACGGCCAGCCCAGATATACCAGTCTGTTAAGTTCCCATTTCTCTGTACGTCCTTTGTCCAGTGCCTTCAAGGTCTTGAAGTGGTTCGGGCCAAAGTAGAAGTACATTTCTGTCGGTTGTTTTCCGCTCGGATCGAAGAAGGTACTCATTTCTGCAGAATAATCCTTGATATATCCGCTTCCTTGTTGTTCCATTCTTGACTTCACAGAAACCTTGTTGAAGTCCTGGTCTGCAATGAATACAGAAGAGAAGAACTGGTTTTTGAATGCTACCCAGTCTATCGCTGTATTGCCCAGATCCTTTTCGTCATCCTTGGCAGCCGACAGATTATCTACATTGTCACCTTTTACCTTATAAGTCAGCTCTGAGAGGCGGTTTTCGTAAGTGAATCCCTTTTCCAGCTGGCGTGCACGCTGTGTCCAGTCGATGTCTACATACTCCGTACTGGCCAGTTTGCCTTCCATGCCTGTTGCTTTGATTTCAAAGTTCATCAGGTAGCTGTTCGGTTTCAGCGTATAGATAAAATCGATGTAGCTGGCGTTGTCCGCAGCCAGACGCATAGTTACGCTGCTGTCTGTCTTATTGACAGCTTCGAAGTAACAGTCTTTTGTCTGGATGGCTCCTTGCTTGTTGTAGAAGTTGAAACTCATGGTAGCATCATCACCGTCGAACAGTACGACAGGGTTTGTCTTGTCCTGTCCTTTGTATTCTTTCAGCATAGCCGAATATACCCGTCCGCCTTTCGTAGTGAAAGTGATTTCCGCTACGCTGTTCTGGATGCTTACTTTGGAATCAGTTCCATGCATCGCGTTGAAAAACAGGGCAGAAGAATCTGCTGCCGCCGCTGCACCTTTGTTTTCATTGGCGAGTGCGGCTTCTGTTTTTGCTTTCAGCGCTTCCTGCTGCTGTTGCACCACGGCAATAGAATCGTAGTATTTCTTCTGCGCAGCTATCTGCTCCTCGCTTGGACGGCTCAGATAACTGAATCCTACCAATAATATACCTATTAAAACGAGACCTGTAATGGTGTTTTTATCCATTCCTATTAATTATGAATTATAAATTTTTGAATAATAAATTGTCAATTGCCAACTGTCAATTGTCAATTCTTCTCGTTCTCGATGGCTGCCTTCACGAAAGCCACAAACAACGGATGCGGGTTCAATACCGTACTGCTGTATTCCGGATGGAACTGAGTGCCGATAAACCACTTCAATGCCGGGATTTCAACGATTTCCACCAGATCCGATTCGGGGTTGATACCCACGCATTTCATACCGGCAGCTTCGTATTGAGCCTTATAGTCATTGTTGAACTCATAGCGATGGCGGTGACGTTCCTGAATATGTTCTTCACCATAAGCAAGGTATGCTTTCGATCCTTTCTGAAGCACACATTCGTAAGCGCCCAGACGCATCGTACCTCCCATATTGGTGATCGCTTTCTGTTCCTCCATGATGTCGATCACGTTGTGCGGAGTCTTTTCATCCATTTCGCGTGAGTCGGCATCGGCATATCCCAATACGTTGCGGGCAAATTCGATAGCGATACATTGCATACCCAGACAGATACCGAAGGTCGGTATATCATGTGTACGTGTATATTTGATGGCAACGAACTTACCGTCGATACCACGCTGACCGAATCCCGGACCGATCATCACGCCTGCCATGCCTTTCAAGGCTTCGGCTACGTTCTCATCTGTCAGTTTTTCGCTGTTCACAAAGTGAACCTCCACTTTGCGGTCGTTGTAAGTACCTGCCTGTGACAATGCTTCACGGATTGACTTGTAAGCATCCTGCAAGTCATATTTACCTACCAATGCGATGTTGATGGGTTCTTTCGTTTCAGCAGCATGACGGCGTTCCAGGAATTTACGCCACGGACCTAGTCCCGGAGTTTCTCCTACGGGCAGCCCCATCTTTTCAAGGATTGTGCTGTCCAGTCCCTGTGCCTGCATCAGGAGAGGTACTTCATAAATTGTTTCTGCGTCGATAGACTGCACGACAGCCTTGTCATCCACATTACAGAATTGAGCTACTTTTTTGCGGAGTCCGTCGCTCAGCGGGTGTTCGGCACGAAGCACCAATACGTCCGGCTGAATACCTACGCTCTGGAGTTCCTTGACAGAATGCTGTGTCGGTTTGGTTTTCAGCTCTCCGGCAGCGGCAAGATAAGGCACATATGTCAGGTGTACGCAAAGAGCGTTCTTACCCAACTCCCATTTCAACTGGCGGATACTTTCGAGGTAGGGGAGTGATTCGATATCACCTACCGTACCACCGATTTCGGTAATTACAAAATCGAACTTGTATTTGTTACCGAGCAATTTTACGTTCCGTTTGATTTCATCCGTGATATGAGGAATCACCTGGATCGTCTTACCCAGATAGTCTCCGCGACGTTCTTTGTCAATAACACTTTTGTAGATACGTCCCGTAGTGATGTTGTTAGCCTTTGTAGTCTGAATACCCAGGAAACGTTCGTAGTGTCCCAGGTCAAGATCGGCTTCATGGCCGTCTACGGTCACATAGCATTCTCCATGCTCATAAGGATTCAATGTTCCCGGGTCGATGTTGATATACGGGTCAAACTTCTGGATGGTTACATTGTAACCTCTTGCTTGCAGCAATTTACCGATGGAGGATGAGATGATCCCTTTTCCTAAAGAAGAGGCAACACCACCGGTGACGAAAATATACTTTGTTTCTCCCACAGCTATAACTGTTTTAATTATTTTTACTTAGTAGTTTCTTACGAACTTAAAAAGCGCAAAATTATAAAAAAAGGGGAAGAATGCAGACTTTCCCCTCTACAATTTTATTAAAAAATGCAATTTTGAAAGATTCCTATGTTTTCTAAACAAAATAATGTAGATTTGCACCAAATTAGGAATATTATGAGAAGAGAGTTATTATCATTCGTAGTTTTTACCTCGACTTTATCTTTATCGCTTTCAGCACAGACCGCCACTCAACCTTCTACCGTAGTGGCAAAAGCGAAAATTGTGAAGGCAGACACGCTTTCGTCAGAACTTCAGAAGTATTTAATGCTTAAATTGAATCTGTCCGGAGAAACTCCTAAATTGGACACTGTATCAATCTTATATAATAAGTATATCGGTCAGTTGGACTATCTGAATGACCCGTCTGTACCGGAACGTTATATTCCGTCCGATCCTGACTATTTTCGTCTGTTTACTCCGTTAGCCTATTATTATGCTCCGATGGCGCAGTATTCAAAGGTGGATTGGAAACCGGTACAGTTTGACTCTTTGCCCGACAACTTGAAAAAGTTGACAGCGGAACTTCTTCCTTATGATACTTTGGCATATACGAAGTCCGAGCGTGCCAATCAATCGGTCAATAAAGCACTGATGGCTCTTTATCTCAATCATCCGGAATTGGTTGTCACCACGGAAAACCGTATCATGAGCCGTGATGTCTTCCGTAGGGATGTGAAACCGAAGATTTCTCCGAAGGCATCTGTTGTCCATCTTTTCCAGCCGGAAGAAATGAGCAACGATGTAGGCAAGGCAAAAATGAAAATCAGCCGTCCTAACTGGTGGGTTACCGGAGGTAACGGTTCTTTGCAAATCAGCCAGAACCACCTTTCTGAGAACTGGTACAAGGGAGGAGAAAGTAACTTTGCTGGTCTGGCTACCTTGCAGCTTTATGCCAACTACAATGATAATGAGAAAGTCCTTTTCGAAAATCAGTTGGAGGCTAAACTGGGTATGACATCCACACCGTCGGATAAATTCCATGATTACCTGATTAATACCGACCAGTTCCGTCTGTACAATAAGTTAGGATTAAGAGCGTTAAAGAACTGGTACTATACTATTTCTTCCGAGTTTAAGACTCAGTTCTGCCACGGTTACAAAGCCAATAGCGAAGAACTTGTTTCCGCATTCCTGTCTCCGGCGGATTTGGCAGTCAGTATCGGTATGGACTACAAATTGAATAAGCAGAAATTCAATCTTTCTGTTTTCATCGGTCCGCTGACTTATAACTTGCGATATATCGACAATTCGGAAGTAGATGAAACCAAGTTCGGTCTGGAGAAAGGCAAATGCTCTAAAAACGACTTCGGTTCTCAGTTGCAGTCAACGTTCAACTGGAAAATCATTTCGGCTGTTTCGCTGGAATCCCGTCTGAACTATCTGACCAATTACGAATGGGTGCGTGTGGAGTGGGAGAATACATTCAACTTTGTTTTGAACCGCTATCTTTCTACTAAACTTTACGTACACGCCCGTTTTGACGACAGTTCAAAACCAACCGTTGAAAATGGCAGCTTTTTCCAGCTGAAGGAATTGCTGAGCTTCGGTATTAACTATAAGTGGTAATTTTTTTTAGGCACGGATTACACAGATTTCACGGTTTCAGGAATTGAGTAACTAAAAACCGTGTTAATTCGTGTAATCCGTGCCTTATTTTATCTCTATGTCCTCAACGTTGAAATGATATACCTTCCCGGATTATCAATCTTTCCCCACTTGGTGGTAGACAGCGTGATCCATATCTGCGTCCCCTTCTTTCCGTAATCCGACAGCTTGAGAATAGCTGTAATTTCTTTCTTGTTTGTTACTCCATGTTGTGCCAGGCTGTCCAGAAGTCCTTTGACGTTGTGCGTACTCTTGTTGTAGGCATAACCGGGGATTTCGAGCGAAGGCGAAGCCGTATTGTCTTCTTCCTCTTCTGCTTTCCTTTTCTCTCCTTTACTTTGTCCGGAAATGTCAGCAATTTCGGGTGAAATGTTCTCATTTTCCAGTTTCAATTCACCTTGTACTGACGAATTGTTTGCGTCCTTTGTATTATTTTCCTTTTCCTGTTTTTGGGTGTCATTGACTAACAGGTAGGGCAAATCTTCTAACTTTCTTTTCCTGCGGCAGGTAGCATCTATCCAGATGTGCTGAATTTCAAGGGAAGTCAATATCTGAAACTTCTCATAGCTTTCTTTGTCAAAGAATCCTTTGTCAAGCAAAATTTGAATGATTCCGTCTATCTCTTTTCCTTTCAGTTCTCCTCCCAGTTTGCGGGCAAAAATCAACGATTGTTCCTCACCCCATGGGATGTAATATCCTTCTTTGAATATTTTACATAGAAGTTTGCATACAGCTCCATCCACTCTGATGCCATATTTGGCTTCAGCCAGTTCAATGGCATCTCTGTCGAAAAAGTTTACGGTAAGCGGGAAATAGTCTACGCTTAAATAAGTTGTACTCATATCAGTCTTATTGTTTGTTTTTAAGTTTATACAATTGGTTTCCAATCGAGAAAATTCTCAATCTGAAAGGTTCTCCATCCTTTCTCTTCCATGCACCAGAATATGAAGGTACTGTGTATCTGCTTCATGTCATAAGAGTGGTGAAAGTCTTTGGAATAAGAAATAAGAGTGCCTGTAACTAACTGAAAACTACCGTTCTGTCTGTAGTATGCGATGATGGCATGGCCATATTGCATGTAGTCTGCCAGTGATTTCACTTTTTCGGCTATTCGTTCTGCGATCGATTCCGAATAACCTTTCTCTGATACGATACGTTTTTTCCATACTTCTGTTAATCGATCTTTTTTTTCTTCTGTTTTGTTAGTGGCTATCAGCCGTTTTTCTTTTGTCATTACATTATAAATTTGTTAGTAAAATAGTTATATTTAAAGAAAAGGCGGAACTATCTGTAGGATGCTTACACTATCGTGCGATGATAGTTACACTATCCTGCCGGGATAGTGACACTATCTTGCTGTTATAGTGACACTATAATTTCTGCCGGATAGTTCGTTCATTTCTTTATCTAAAAAACGGGGGCAAAAGTATAAGTTGTATTTTTTCGCTCCAATTATTCTTGCTATTTTCTACTGTGATACTTTGATTTGTATTGTTCTTTCTCTTCTTTTTCGTGCTTCGAAATTATTCCGATTCCTTTGCTTAAACTGCTAATTTCGCTGAGTATACTCCTGAATTTCATTAATCTATATCCATGATGTGTGTTTACGTAAAAGATTCTCCAGTCTGCAATGTACTTGGCTAGTCCTGTTAAAGATTTTACGTAGGAATTAAACTCGTCATCTTCGTAATAAGTGCGAAGACAGGCAATGAAATAGTGTTTTTTTTCGCCTGTGATGCCATTTCTTTTTCTGACCTCATCGATGTCAATAATTTCGTCATCATCCTGATAATCAGTTTCAAGACTTCTCTTCTTTTGTGTGCCAGTTGCATTTTTCAGGCATTTTTTTGTCGTTGTCATTTCTTTTGATTTAAATAAAATTAATAAATGGCATTAAGATGGAAATTCCAAATTTTCGCCCTATAATTGTATATAAAATAACTAGTGATGCAAATAATGAATAAAAATGGATTTAGCCGATGTGGGGAACTATACATCGGCCTTTTACGAAAAGAAGGTCGTTTTTCTACGGCACATGTCTATCAAAATGCTCTTTTCTCTTTTAATAAATTTTGTGGTAATGCCAGTGTATCTTTCAGGCAAGTCACTCGTGACCGATTGCGTCGTTACGGGGAACATCTGTATGATTCGGGCTTAAAACCGAATACGGTATCAACGTATATGCGTATGCTTCGCAGTATCTATAACCGTGGGGTAGAGTTGGGTAGTGCGCCCTATGTACATGGTCTGTTCCGTGATGTGTATACAGGAGTGGATATCCGTCAGAAAAGGGCTCTTCCGGTGAGTGAACTTCGACGGCTTCTTTACGAAGATCCCAAGACGGATTGTTTGCGGCGCACACAATCGATTGCTGCTTTGATGTTTCAATTCTGTGGGATGTCTTTTGCCGATTTGGCTCATTTGGAAAAGTCGGCTTTAGATTGTAATGTGCTCCGATATAATCGAATTAAAACCAGAACTCCAATGAGTGTGGAAGTTTTGGATACAGCTAAGGAAATGATGAATCAGCTTCGCAATTCCCAGTCATCGCGTCCGGGTTGCCCCGATTACCTTTTCAGTATCCTTTCCGGTGATAAGAAACGTAAGGATGAACGTGCTTATCGTGAATATCAGTCTGCACTTCGCCGGTTTAATAATCATTTGAAAAGTTTGGCGAGGGCTTTGCACCTGACTTCTCCGGTAACTTCTTACACGATTCGCCATTCTTGGGCAACTACTGCAAAGTTCCGTGGAGTTCCAATTGAAATGATCAGTGAATCTTTAGGGCATAAGTCTATAAAGACGACACAAATTTATCTGAAGGGGTTTGAGTTGAAAGAGCGTACAGAGGTAAATCGTAAGAATTTGCATTACGTGAAGACTTGCCCTTTAGGTCGAATTTGAATGGTTAAAAAATTGATAATCAGCACTGATGCTGGTGTGTTACTTCTTAGGTAACGGATTTAAATTTGACGCAAAGATAGACAAAAACACATGTATTAAACAAATAAAAACCTACTTTTTTTCGATTTAACCCTGAATTTGAAAAAAAATGTATCTGAACATGAAAAAGGCCTATTTTCATGCTTAGGAATTTATATGCCCAATTTTCCTAAGAATCTCTACTTTTTCTAAAGCCAAGATGCTCTCAACCCTCATTAGTCGATACTTTTCGACTTTTTCCTTCCGATTTATTATGAAGTGTACTTTTCCGTTACCTAAGAAGTAACGGAAAAACATGGGGTAAAAAAGTATGATTTTAACAAAAGAGAAATCACTAAATGCTGGGCCTATTTATGGGACAGGGGAAGGCGTAGCACACTCAAAACGCTGGTATGTTGCATTAGTTCGTATGCATCATGAAAAGAAGGTTTCCGAGTATTTGAACAAGGTGGGGATTGAGAATTTTGTACCTGTTCAGAAGGAAATCCATCAATGGAGTGACCGTCGTAAATTAGTTGAATCCGTTCTTCTTCCGATGATGGTTTTTGTACACGCTGATCCGAAAGAACGTATGGAAGTCCTGAACTTTACTACTGTGAGCCGCTATATGGTGATGCGCGGTGAGAGCAGTCCTGCTGTTATTCCTGACGACCAGATGGCACGTTTCCGTTTCATGCTTGATTATTCGGATGAAACAGTCTGTATGAATAGCTCCCCTTTGGCACGTGGTGAGAAAGTTCAAGTAATTAAAGGACCTCTGCAGGGGCTTGTGGGTGAGCTTGTCAATGTAGATGGTAAAAGTAAGATTGCTGTTCGACTGAACATGCTTGGTTGCGCCTGCGTAGACATGCCGATTGGCTATGTTGAGCCTATAGGTGAAAAAAACTAAGTGGGTAATGACGACTTCCTGTTTACAAGAAAAAATCGATAAACTTCAAAATACAGTTCATGCTCTGCTCCATAAAAGTAATTATATGGCGGGTGTGTATGTTGATGATCTTGCACGACTGAACAACGAAATCCATGAACAGATCAATGATCTGTATCCTTGTCACGGTAAGACTGCTGAGCAGGAAGCTGCTTTGTGTCTGTCTCTTCTGATGGGATATAGTGTGTCTATGTATGCCAATTCAGAGGATGAGGCAAAGAAGAAAACTGTTCTGAGGCGTTCGCAAATGATTCTGAAAAACCAATTGCCTTCACCATTGAAAATTCAGTTACACACAATCTACGATAAACTATTGTCATAGTAAATCTACTTTTTTGGAAAAAGACTTTATAATTTATTGGGGTATTTAAATTATGAAACACGCATTTGACCGTTTTGTTCAATATTTGCAGAAAAACTATTTTAGTTATTGGATTGTATTAGGAATTGATACGTTCATAGCTTTGATTTGTACCTGGGTGTCATTTATCGGCATTCATTATATAACGGAGACTTCTAAAGAAATCACTTCTCTTTTCCATATTTTAGCGATTTCGGTGATCTCCAGTGTCTTAGGTTCCTTTTTATTCCATACCTACCGTAATACGATCCGCTTTTCCCAGTTGAAGGAATTATGGAGACTTGCCGGAAGTGCACTGATAAAAGCAGTCTGTATCGCAATGGCTATCTGGCTTTTCCTGCCTCAGACGGGACTGCATAATAGTCAGAAAATAGTCTTTGTACTGTTTGATGGTATGCTGACTTTTATTGTCATGGTAGGCTTTCGTATTCAGCTGATTTTGGTTTATGAACTCCTGCTGAATATGCTGAATAAGAAGAATATGCATATTCTGATCTATGGTATTGATGATAAGAGTGTGGCATTGAAAGTTCGGCTAATGAACAGCTCCCACTATAAGGTGGTAGGCTTCTGTATCTACGGAACAGGCGACTCCATCCGACGCGTGGCTGATCTTCCCGTTTATTCATTTAAGGATGAAGATTGCTTCAACAAGCTTATTCATAAGAAATGTATCGGCGGCATCCTGTTTGCCCGTTACGAGAATACCCGTGAAGAGGAAGACCGCCTGCTTCAGTATTGTAAAAGGAGTGGATTGAAAACGTTGATTGCTCCGAGTATCAGTGAGGCTGACGAAAACGGAAGTTTCCACCAATGGGTACGCCCTATCAAGATTGAAGACTTGCTGGGTCGCTCAGAAATTCATATCAATATGGAGGAGGTGATGACCGAGTTTTGCGGTAAGGTTGTGCTGGTGACAGGAGCTGCCGGTAGCATTGGTAGTGAGCTTTGTCGGCAGCTGGCTCAAATGAACATCAAGAAACTGATCATGTTTGATTCCGCCGAGTCACCTTTGCATAATGTCCGTCTGGAATTTGAGAAGAATTATCCCGGTCTTGATTTTGTTCCTGTCATAGGAGATGTCCGTGTGAAAGAACGTCTCCGTATGGTGTTCGAAACTTATCAGCCTCAGATAATCTTTCATGCCGCTGCCTATAAGCATGTTCCATTGATGGAAGAAAACCCCTGTGAAGCTGTATTGGTCAATGTTGTCGGTTCTCGCCAGGTTGCTGATATGGCAGTTGAATACGGAGCCGAGAAGATGATCATGGTTTCTACCGATAAGGCGGTGAATCCTACTAATGTTATGGGATGTTCTAAACGTTTGGCCGAAATCTATGTACAGAGTCTGGGATGTGCCATTCGTGAGGGTAAAGTGAAAGGTCATACCAAATTTATCACTACCCGTTTTGGTAATGTATTGGGTAGTAACGGTTCTGTAATTCCCCGTTTTAAAGAACAGATAGAGAATGGCGGTCCTGTTACAGTAACCCATCCCGATATCATTCGTTTCTTTATGACTATTCCCGAAGCTTGTCGTTTGGTAATGGAGGCTGCCACGATGGGTGAGGGCAATGAGATTTTTGTCTTTGAGATGGGTAAGGCTGTGAAGATTGTTGATCTGGCTACCCGTATGATCGAACTTGCCGGTTATCGTCCGGGTGAAGATATTGAGATCAAGTTTACGGGCTTGCGTCCGGGTGAGAAGCTTTATGAAGAAGTCTTGAGTGATAAGGAGAATACGATTCCTACAGAGAATAAAAAGATAATGATAGCGAAGGTACGTCATTATGAATATGCTGATATTCTTGATATTTATACAGAGTTTGAGAAGCTATCTCGTACGGTAAAGATCATGGATACAGTGAGGTTAATGAAGAAAATAGTACCTGAGTTTAAATCCAAAAATTCACCTCGATTTGAAGTTCTGGATAAATAGCCCAAATAATCTATAACACTAACATAAATCAACAATGGATACAAAAGATTTTAAGATTGCTGTTGCGGGTACCGGATATGTTGGTCTTAGCATAGCAACACTTTTGTCGCAACATCATCAGGTGACGACAGTCGATGTGATTCCTGAGAAAGTAGATATGCTTAACCGTAAACAATCACCTATTCAGGATGAATATATAGAGAAGTATCTATCCGAAAAGGCATTGAATCTAACCGCTACGCTTGACGGTTCCAAGGCATACAGTGACGCTGATTTTGTGGTCATTGCGGCTCCTACTAACTATGATCCTGTGAAGAATTATTTTGATACCCATCATATAGAGGATGTCATAGACCTGGTTTTAAGTGTCAATCCTGATGCTGTGATGGTAATCAAGTCTACTATTCCTGTTGGATATTGCCGTGGACTTTATTTGAAGTATGCCCGCAAGGGAGTCAAGAAGCTTAACTTGATTTTTTCTCCGGAGTTTCTTCGTGAGAGTATGGCTCTTTACGATAATTTATATCCAAGTCGTATCATTGTTGGCTATCCAAAACTGATTGATGGCGAGCAGTTTGACGAGGAAAACGAAGCTATAAAGACCATTGCTGATGTTCCCGCCCTAGAGAAAGCTGCACATACTTTTGCTGCATTACTCCAAGAAGGTGCAATCAAGGAAGATATTCCTACGCTTTTTATGGGTATAAAAGAGGCGGAAGCTGTTAAATTGTTTGCAAATACCTACTTGGCTTTGCGTGTCAGTTATTTTAATGAATTGGATACCTATGCAGAGATGAAAGGTCTGGATTCTCAATCAATCATACAAGGCGTTGGGTTGGATCCTCGTATTGGAACACATTATAATAATCCATCCTTTGGTTATGGCGGTTATTGTTTGCCTAAAGACACGAAACAACTATTGGCCAATTATCAGGATGTTCCTCAGAACATGATGACTGCTATTGTAGAAAGTAACCGTACAAGAAAAGATTTTATAGCAGATCAAGTCTTGCGTAAAGCGGGGTATTATACCGCCTCCTGTTCATGGGATGCTCAGAAGGAACGAAAAATAACCATTGGTGTGTATCGTTTGACCATGAAGTCTAATTCTGATAATTTCCGTCAGAGTGCTATTCAAGGGATTATGAAGCGTATCAAGGCGAAGGGTGCTACTATTGTAATTTACGAGCCTACTATGCAAGATGGTGAAACATTCTTTGGAAGTCAAGTGATCAATAATCTGATCAAGTTTAAGGAAGTAAGTCAGGCCATAATTGCCAATCGTTACGACGCTTGTCTGGATGATGTGAAAGACAAGGTATATACTCGTGACATTTTCCAAAGAGATTAACTTTATGGTAACATACAATGTTAGTTTAGAGAATAAAGTGGTTTTGGTAACCGGTGCAGCCGGGTTTATTGGAGCCAATTTGGTGAAACGTTTGCTGAATGAATTTGATACCGTGAAGATTATCGGTATTGATAGTGTTACTGAATACTATGATGTACGTTTAAAGTATGAACGCTTACAAGAATTGTCAGCTTATGGTGACAGATTTGTTTTCATAAAAGACAGTATTGCTAAAAAGGAAATTGTAGAGTCTATTTTCACTAACTACCATCCTCAGATAGTAGTGAACCTTGCTGCCCAAGCTGGGGTACGTTATAGTATTACTAACCCCGATGCTTATATTGAAAGTAACCTTATTGGATTTTATAACATCCTTGAAGCCTGTCGTCATTATGGTGTGGAGCACTTAGTATATGCTTCTTCCAGTAGTGTATATGGAAACAATAAGAAAGTGCCTTATAGTACCGATGATAAGGTGGATAATCCTGTATCACTTTACGCTGCTACTAAAAAGAGCAATGAGTTAATGGCACATGCTTACTCTAAGCTCTATAACATCTCATCAACCGGCCTCCGTTTCTTTACTGTCTATGGTCCTTGCGGTCGTCCTGATATGGCATATTTTGGCTTTACCAACAAACTTCGTGAGGGTAAGACCATCCAGATATTCAATTACGGTAACTGCAAACGCGACTTCACCTACGTTGATGATATCGTAGAGGGTATTGTCCGTATTATGCAGCATGCTCCTGAAAAGAAAAATGGTGATGATGGATTGCCCATTCCTCCTTATAAAGTATATAATATCGGTAATAACTCTCCAGAAAATCTTTTAGACTTTGTAACCATCCTTCAGGATGAACTTATCCGTGCAGGTGTACTTCCCAACGACTATGACTTTGAATCCCACAAAGAACTAGTACCGATGCAACCTGGGGATGTGCCTGTGACATATGCTGATACGACTCCTTTGGAACGAGATTTTGGATTTAAACCGTCAACATCATTAAGTGAGGGATTGAGAAAGTTTGCAGGGTGGTATGCTAAGTATTATGGCACATTCAAATACCATCCATAGATTGATTATATAAAAATAAAAAGATAAAATCATTATGAGTATTTTTGCAGGTAAAACCCTTATGATTACTGGTGGAACAGGTTCCTTCGGCAATGCAGTTTTGAATCGTTTCCTCCGCACCGACATCGGCGAAATTCGTATTTTTTCACGAGATGAGAAGAAGCAGGATGATATGCGCCATGAATATCAGGTAAAGTATCCTGATGTGGCACACAAAATCAAGTTTTTTATTGGCGATGTACGTAATTTGCAGTCATGTAAGAACGCAATGCCTGGTGTTGACTATATCTTTCATGCTGCGGCTTTGAAGCAGGTTCCAAGTTGTGAGTTCTTCCCCATGGAAGCTGTGAAAACCAATGTAATCGGTACTGATAACGTTTTGACAGCTGCTATCGAGGCTGGCGTCGGTGCTGTGATATGTCTATCTACGGATAAGGCCGCCTATCCTATCAATGCTATGGGTATCACCAAAGCTGTTGAGGAGAAGATTGCAGTAGCTAAGAGCCGCTACTCTGGTAAGACCAAGATTTGCTGTACGCGTTATGGCAATGTGATGTGTTCTCGTGGTTCTGTAATTCCTCTGTGGATAGAGCAAATCCGCAATGGCAATCCTGTAACTTTGACTGAACCTACGATGACCCGCTTTATCATGTCGTTGGAAGAGGCGGTAGACCTTGTGCTCTTCGCTTTTGAACATGGACGGAATGGTGATATCCTTGTTCAAAAAGCTCCGGCTTGCACCATCCAGACTCAGGCAGAGGCTGTTTGTGAATTATTTGGTGGCAAGAAAGAAGACATCAAGGTAATCGGTATCCGTCATGGTGAGAAGATGTATGAGACATTGCTCACCAATGAAGAATGTGCCAAGGCTGAAGATATGGGTAATTTCTATCGTGTGCCTGCTGATAATCGTGGCTTGAATTATGATAAGTTCTTCAAAGAAGGTGAAACGGAACGTAACACACTTACGGAGTTCAATTCTAATAATACTTATATATTGAACGTAGAAGAGACCAAGGCTAAAATTGCAGCTCTTGATTACATCAAAAAGGAATTGAGTGGCGAGGGTAATTTCGTACAATAATAGAGTTATGAATATTTTAGTTACCGGTGCCAAAGGTTTTGTTGGTAGAAATCTTTGTGCCCAACTTAATAATATCAAAAACGGAAAGGCTCGTTGCTATGGCGATCTGAAGATTGATGAAGTCTTTGAATACGATATCGATTCCACTTCCGAACAATTAGATGTCTGGTGTCAGAAAGCCGACTTTGTGTTCAACCTTGCTGGAGTGAACCGTCCCAAAGAGAATGTCGAGTTCATGAAAGGCAATTTCGGTTTTGCAAGCACATTGCTTGATACACTGAAGAAACATCATAATACTTGTCCTGTCATGCTCTCTTCCAGTGCACAAGCTTCGCTGACTGGTCGTTTCGGTAACAGCGAATACGGTCGCAGCAAAAAGGCTGGTGAAGATTTATTTCTACAGTACGGTAAAGATACGGGAGCCAAAGTGCTGGTTTATCGTTTTCCGAATCTTTACGGCAAATGGTGTCGTCCCAACTACAACAGTGCTGTTGCTACATTCTGCAACAATATCGCTAACGATTTTCCTATACAAGTCAGTGATTCAAGTGTAGAACTGGAGTTGCTTTATATTGACGATCTCGTAGACGAGATGATTCATGCCTTGAAAGGCGAGGAACATCGTTGCGAATTTGAAGGTCTTGACGTACATCCATTGGTGGATGGCAGATACTGTTATTGTCCGGTTACCCATAAGGTTACATTAGGCGAAATAGTTGATTTGCTGCATCAGTTTGCAGAAATGCCAAAGACGCTGATGATCCCTGAAATCCCGGCAGACTCGTTTGCCAAAAGATTGTATAGCACTTATCTGAGTTATTTGCCCAAAGAAAAGGCAATTTTTGATCTGAAGATGAATATAGATCAGCGTGGCTCATTTACAGAACTTGTACATACCTTGAACTGTGGCCAGGTAAGTATAAATATCTCCAGACCGGGTATTACTAAGGGTGAACATTGGCACAATACCAAATGGGAACAATTTATCGTTGTCAGCGGTCATGGGCTCATTCAACTCCGCAAGGAAGGTACAGACGAAGTGTTGAACTACGAGGTAAGTGGTGACAAAATACAGTCTGTTATCATGCTTCCCGGATATACCCATAACATCATCAATCTCTCCGATACAGAAGATCTGGTGACAGTTATGTACTGCAATGAGATATTCAACCCGGATAAACCGGATACATACTTTGATAAAGTGAAAAAATGATCATGGAAAAACAACCCAAATTAGATTATTCAGATATAAAGTTCAAGAACAATGGTAAGTTGAAGCTTATCATCGTAGTGGGTACTCGTCCCGAGATTATCCGTTTGGCAGCTGTTATCACCAAATGTCGTCAGTATTTTGATGTTATTCTTGCCCATACCGGTCAGAATTACGACTACAACCTCAACGGCATATTCTTTAAAGATTTGAAGTTGGCAGAGCCTGAAGTATATATGGATGCTGTAGGCGATGATTTGGGAGCCACTTGTGGCAATATCATCAACTGTTCCTATAAACTTTTTGCGCAGACAAAGCCGGATGGCGTGCTTGTGCTAGGCGATACTAATTCGTGTCTCAGTGTTATAGGAGCCAAGCGTTTGCACATTCCTATCTTCCACATGGAGGCTGGAAACCGTTGTAAAGATGAGTGTCTTCCCGAAGAGACAAACCGTCGTATTGTTGATATAATTAGCGATGTAAATATGGCATACTCTGAACACGCTAGAAGATATTTGGCGGATTGTGGACTCCCAAAGGAACGCACTTACGTTACAGGTTCTCCAATGGCGGAGGTTCTTCACAACAACCTTGCTGAGATAGAGGCTAGTGATGTTCACCAAAGACTTGGTTTGGAGAAAGGCAAATACATTTTGCTCTCAGCGCATAGAGAGGAAAATATTGATACAGAGAAGAATTTTATGTCTCTCTTTTCCGCTATCAATAAAATGGCGGAGAAGTACGATATGCCAATTCTTTACAGTTGTCATCCTCGCTCACGTAACCGACTTACTGCCAGTGGATTCAAACTTGACGAACGGGTTATCCAGCATGAACCTCTCGGTTTCCATGATTACAATTGTCTCCAAATGAATGCTTTTGCCGTGGTAAGTGATAGTGGCACTCTTCCAGAAGAATCATCATTCTTCACAAGTGTAGGACATCCATTTCCTGCTATCTGCATTCGAACTTCAACTGAACGTCCTGAGGCGATTGACAAAGGAGACTTCATCATTGCAGGTATTGACGAAAAGAATCTTCTACAGGCAGTTGATACAGCAGTCGAACTTTGCAGAGATGGTCAGCATGGAATTCCAGTGCCGGACTATGTGGATGAAAACGTATCTACCAAGGTTGTGAAGATCATCCAGAGCTATGTGGGCATCGTGAACAAGATGGTGTGGCGTAAGTTTTAATGGTATAAATTGTATAATAGTACGGGTGGCGCGACCATATCATTACGACTTACCAACAGATTAAACTATAGATTTGGCTTCTGATATAGAAGCTAACAAATTATTGTGGTAACCGATTGTGATAAAACTTTTGGTAAATATAGATCAGTGTTAGATGAAACTAGTTATGGAATATCTATTATTTAGATAATGTACCTAATTGGACTTCATGTATTTATATGAAGTGGACGTTAAAGCGAATTCCTTTATTCCATGTCTAAAGGTGACAACTTCAATGATTGTCCTTTCATAAAAACAAGTTCTTTCGATGCAATGCAGGTATATCCAAAGACATTTTCAAAAAATCCCCATAAAGGAAAGAAATTTCCGAATAATGAATTGTTTGAAATGGTTAAGCGTATAAGAAAATCAAAGATTCTATCAGGCAAAGCTTTTATTGGGAATCAGAGCTTGAATCTAAAGGATGATGCAAACGAAAATTTGAAGTTTTGTCTTGATGAAGGGGTAATAATCGACTTCAGTAGGAGTTGGATGGCATTCAATACGATAGAGAAGGATATTTTTTGATAGAAAATCTCTTTTGGCAGAATTTTTGTTTAATAATAACATTTTCTGGTGATAAAGACGGAAAGTTGCTACAAAAGTTTTTGGATTTTCTGAACAATCGGTCCTATAGGAAAATATTTCGATTGGAAACAATGTAAATCGGGTGAATACAAAGGACTATTCTTGTTTTTGCCATTCAAATTTGAATTAAGTGAGATTAAGGTTATTTTATAAAACTGCAAGTGTGCTGAACCTATACACTTTTTATGAGTAGTGTAAAACATTATTTCAGAGAATATTAAATTAGATTTGTTTATAGCTGATTTGGATAACAAAATAGGTGGAGTAAGATAAGAGATGAATGGTTTCCAGTAGGACACATCAAAAGTAATTTTGATGTATTTATTTCGTATTCACATCAATAGACTCTATTTCTAATCCACCAAACTTTTTCAATTTTAGTCACGTGCGTAATTGCTTGGAAAAAATTGGCCATGTGGGATAAATGGTTTACGTAATATATAATATTAGATAAATATGTCGGTTAATACTGCAAATAAACGTATAGCAAAGAATACCATTTTTCTATATGTCCGAATGATATTTGTACTTCTTGTGTCTCTATATACGACACGTGTCGTATTGAATACATTAGGTGTAAGTGATTATGGTATATATAATGTGGTAGCAGGATTTGTTTCAATGTTCGCATTTTTAAATAGTGCAATGAATAATACTACACAACGATTTATGAACTTTGAAAAAGGTGCAGGAAATAAGGAATCTCTTAATGATGTATTTGTTACATCATGTCAAATTCAGATACTAATTTGCTTTGTTTCTTTTACAATTTTGGAAATTTTTGGTATATGGTATATAAACAATGTCATGGTATTACCAGTGGAACGAATGATTGCAGCTAATTGGGTGTTCCAATTTTCTGTGCTATCTTTAATACTATTGATTCTACAAATACCATTTAGTGCTGCTATTATATCTCACGAAAAGCTGGATTATTTTGCCATCGTGAGTATTATTGATGTAATGTTGAAATTGATAGTGGTAGTTCTTCTCCCGTATGTATCTTACGACAAGCTTATATTTTATGGAATTATATCTATGTTGATATCCTTTTTAAATTTTATAATGTACTATATGTATGCTCGAAGAAATTTTGAAGAAATTCGGTTTAAACTAACATACAATAAGAAATTGTTTAAAGTGATGTTGTCTTTTTCCGGATGGAATATGTTTGGGGCTTTGGCATATACGCTTCAAGGACAAGGGTTGAATGTGTTGATAAACTCTTTTTTTGGAACCGTTGTCAACGCAGCACGCGGTATAGCATATCAAGTGCATGGTGCAATAGCGGGGTTCTCAGAAAATATAGCCATTTCTTTTCGACCGCAGTTGGTAGAAAGCTATGCAAAGGAAGAATATGATAGAACTTTGCAGCTAATGTATGTCATGTCAAAATCATGTTATTTCATGATATTCTTGATGTCATTGCCTATTCTCATTGATTTACAAAATATTCTCAATTTGTGGCTTGATGGTACTGTACCTGAATTCTCTATTATGTTTACGACACTTGTTTTAGTCAATTTACTTATTACGAGCCTTAATCTTCCAGTTTCTCAAACTGTTCAAGCTACCGGGAAAGTAAAATGGTATCAGATATTACGAAGTATATTAGTGGCTTCTACACTTCCAATATCTTGGATATTTTTGAAAATCGGTTTTGAGTCGACTATCGTTTTTTGGATTACATTAGTGATTTCAATTGCCAACCATCCTCTCAGTATGTATATTTTGCATCGTTATTTCAAATATAGTTATATGGAGTACATATCAAAGGTAATACTACCTTGCTTGAAGCTAACAATTTTTGCCCCTATGGTACCTTTGATAATTCATTTCTATATTGATGAGTCGGTTTTGAGTTTTATAATAGTAGGCTTTACTTCGGTCTTATGTACTGTATCAATCGCATTTTATGTATTAATCGACCATAATGATCGCAATAAACTTATTGGATTTTTTGTAAAAAATATTAGTCATAAATAACAATAATAAAATGATTAGTAAAGATTTTCTTAAAACCACTTGGATTTATAAGTATTGCCGTGGTTTCTTTATGTGGCCAAAAGATTTCTACTATTGGTATTCTGTAAAGAGGAAGTTCTTTTGGATGACCTATCAGAAAAATTGGATGGTGGATCCGTGTACAAACAAAAGGGAAAAATATTGGAAAAAATGTGGTGTAAAGAGTAACGGACATTTTAAGGTTGGTGCAGATGTGTATTTCGATGCCCAAAACGGTAATTATATTACTATTGATGATGGAGTATGGATTGCTGCTCGTTGTCTAATCTTGGTACACAAAAGGGATTTATCTAACTACCGATATGGAGATGACATAAATGAGATGCCCCACCTTATTGCTCCTGTTCATATTTGCAAAGGAGCCCATGTTGGTATGGGCACTATTGTTATGCCAGGAGTGACTATTGGTGAAGGGGCAATCATTGGAGCTGGAGCCGTTGTATCAAGAGATATTCCTCCATATGCAATTGCTGTGGGGTGCCCTGCTAAAGTTGTGAAGGAAATTTCGAAACGTGGGGAATGAATATTGTACACAATGAAAGGTTTTTATATAATTATTTCCATCATTTACGGGTTGATATTCTATGGTTACATAGTTACGGACTTCGATTTGCTATATACGTTTACAACAATGGGGGTATATTTAGCTTCTAACATTTTATATTTTTGGAAAAAGAAAAACATCGTCAACTTTGAATTTTTCTTTGCTTTGGCCTTTTTTTGTGCGTGCTTTCTTACCTATTTTATTATTAAAGAGGGTGAAGGTTTTGCATACTTCACATTTTCATCCAATCCATCGTTAGTAAGAGGAATTGCATTGGCTATGGTTGGCTATCATTGTTATCTTTGTGGTTTGCTGTCGATAAAAACGACTTATAAAAGCAAGAAAATTAACATTGATTCATTACGAATGAGCAAAAATGCTGCATTTTGGTCAAATATCATATGTATACTGACATTTTGCATTTTTATAGCTTTCGGTGGAATTAATGTTTTGTATATATATTCTGGAGAAGCATCTCGTGAAGGGGATTATATGGGCGTATTATTATATTGGATATTGGCATATTCAGTAGCTGCATTTGCGAACTTTTCATCGATGAATTTTGATACCTCAAAAGGAGTAATTGCTAATGTGTTTTCTTTTGATAAATTATTTGTTATTAATACATTGATTATAACAATCTTTTTGTTAATGTCCGGTTATCGTTCACAAGCTATGCAGGTGATTCTTCCTTTGTTGATATGTTTTAGTGTTTTCGTCAAACAAATATCAGCTCGTAACGTCTTTGTCATATTAATATGTGGTATGATGCTTATGGTGATTATTGGCATGACACGTTCAGGAGGTGAATTTGAATCAGATTTGTCATATATAACATATTTTAGGGACTTTAACGCAGCTAATTCATCATTAGGCTTTTTTATTGATGAGGTCGAAAGAAAAGGAATAACTGGTGGAAGTAACTATATACCACAAGCATTGAGTATTGTACCATATCTGCAATCTATAGTAAGTAATTTTGTTGATTTTGATACATTTGCGACACCATCTTCCAGATATTTTACATGGAATTTTGATTCAGATTCTGGGCTTGGAACAAATATTATCGCAGATATATACTATACTTTTGGTTTTGTAGGCGTTGTTGTGTTAATGTTTATACTTGGAAGAATGTGCACAGTTTTTTCTACATATAAGAATAAGTACTATTTCCTTGTTTACATTATTTTTACTGGTAATGCTATTTTTTCAGCTAGAGTAGAGTTTCCGTATGTACTTAGAATGCTGGCATGGGGGTGTTTGTTTTTATTAGTAGTGAATATTCTTTCAATATCAAAATTAAAAAACGATACATGAAAAATGAGGATTATTTTGATAATTTGGAATTTGTATTATAAAAGAGGGGGATGAAAAAAAATATGAGGTGATTGTACTTCTCCGAAAGATAAAAGAAGAAGAGTTTAATATTGTATTTAATAGAAAGGAGGTTTGCTTATGCGTATAGTGTATTGTGGGTGTTTTCGATTGCCAAACTTTGATGCAGCTGCCCCGAGAGTGTTGAACAATGCATGTGCGATGAAACAATGTGGTCATCATGTTAGCTTCATTAGCTGGGGGGGAGAATATAGAGAAGATGACATAAATGATAATGGCAAGTACATGATAAATGGTATGGAATATACTATTACTGGAGAATTGGATTTTATTGGTCTTGCAGGTAAAGTAAGAGGGCGTTTCACTAAAGGACGGAAAACGTTAAAGCTATTAAAGCAAATGCAAGAGAAGCCAGATTTAATCATCATGTACAATGCTGATAGATGGTTTACAAGAATGATTATTCGTTTTTGTAGAACGAATAATATAAAATTAGCTAATGATATAACAGAATGGTATGATAGCAACGAACTCCACTTTCCAGATATTCTTCCGAATTACATCAATATGACATACACTCAACATAAAGTACAGAATAAAATTGTTATAAGTAGTTTTCTAGATAAGTATTATTCGGAATCAAACAACATTCTCATTCCACCTTTGTGTGATCCTAACGAACCAAAGTGGGCTACAGATGTGGTAGATGAAAGAGTAAAACCATTTGATGGAGTTACCTTGATTTATGCAGGAAATCCTGTAAAGAAAGACTGTATACATTCAGTTGTTAATGCAGTCAATACGCTGGCTAATGAAGGGGAATCTATACGATTCCTTATTCTTGGTTCTACACGAGAATCATATATGAAAACAAATTTACATACTTTGGTGAATACTACTCTCCACGAAAATGTGCTATTTCTAGGGAGAGTGTCTCAGAACTTGATACCAGCCTACTATAAAAAGGCAGACTTTATGGTGCTATTTCGTGAACCAAACCGAAAGAGCATGGCGGGTTTTCCAACAAAGTTTGCAGAATCAATGACTGCTGGAGTGCCAGTCATCACTAATGCAACAAGCGATCTGTCAAAGTATGTAATAAATGGGAAAACAGGATTTCTTATAGAGGGGTATGATTATGAGAAAATCCTTTCAATTTTGAAAAAAAAAGTATTGAAACTCCACAAGTTAGACATTAAAGTAATGAAAGAGAATGTAAAATCCTCGAATAAAGATTTTGATTGGCATAATTATATTGATAAGTTTAGAGAGTTTATTGAAAAATTGAGATGATTTTATTTAGGTAAGTTTATTTTCTATGAGTATCGAAAAAATAATGTGCAAAATATGAGTTTAAAATATAGGGTAAAACGCTTTGGTAGGCATCTGATTTACTCGGAAAATTGGAATATCGGTTTTTCTGATACAACTGTTGAAGCAATGTTGAAGAAAGGATGCTTGAGTAAAGTACATTGGATGAAACATAAGTATAATGATAGGTGGTTCGCTGATCCATTTCTTTATAAAGTTGATAGTAAAACGTTGATTGTTTTTGCAGAAGAGTTGGAGATAGATTATCCAAAGGGGCGTCTGGTAGAGTTGCATATAGATAGGAGCACGTATGAACTGAGAGAGAGGTTTGTGATATTAGATATTGACTCGCATCTATCGTTTCCTGTGTATTTTGTTAAAAAAGGTGTTACTTATGTATATCCTGAAAATGGAGAATCAGGTAAACTGAATCTTTATAAATATGACTGTAATCAGCATAGTCTTATTTGGGAGAAGGTTTTGATACATGAAGCTCTTGCCGATGCAATAATATTCGAAAGAGGTGAGCATTGTTTTATGTTTGCTACTAGAAGTGAGAGTTCTCAAAAGGATTGCTATTTGTTTTCTGCAGAAAAAATAGACGGTCACTATTTGTTGTACTCTAATAATGTTTTCGTGGAAGATTCTGAATTTTCGAGGTCTGCAGGTAACGTCTTAACGAGTGTAGGACGTTATTATAGAGTTGTTCAGAATTGCAGTTTACGATATGGTGGCAGCGTAAATATTATGGAGTTGGTATTTGAAAATGAGACTCCAGTGAGACAATCGTTTGTGATGGAGATTAAACCAAGTGGTTGGAAGTATAACTTGGGTCTTCATACATTAAATTTTAAGGAAGAAATGTGTATCATAGACGGTAAAGGATATCTCTATCCATTATTTGGCAGATTGTATTATTCTGCATTCGTTACAAAAATGAAAACTTTACTAAAGAATATCCTGAGTTAGGGTTTCTATGCAATTGATATTTATATGAGACGAAAGGTTCTATATGTTATATCCTCGTTTGGTACAGGCGGCATTTGTCGTGCATTGCAGAATACTCTGAATCTATATGATACAGAAAAGTATGATGTAGATGTCTTCACATTGATACACGAGGGATTATATAATGGAGAATTTAAACATTGCAAGGTCTTAAAACGTAATTATTTACTTGAGGCGATATGTCTTAACTATTATTCTCTACGTGGTGCTAAAAGGATTGTGGGTTATTTTGCAAAGGCTCTCAATAAATTGCTTGGAGGAAAATTAATGGTGTTCGTAATGGGAAGAGTTGCCAATTTTTTGCTTAAAAAAGGGAATTACGATGCTGTTATAGCATATAGCGAAGGATTACCTACTAAGTTTATAGCAGAGGCGAAACATAATAATAAGGTTGCGTGGATTCATTGTGATTATCAGAGCTATTTGAAAATATCGCCAATTGACGAGCAGAAGATTTACGAAAAGATAGATAAGGTGATATGTGTGTCAGATTACACAAGGAAGTCATTCCTTCAAGTTTATCCTAATTTTGCGGAAAAAACTAAATTTGTATATAATGTCCTTGATGTACAGTTTATCAAGCAGCAATCGTTTGAAGAAATTTTTCCTTGCTATGAGAAAAAAAATATTAATATCGTTTCCGTCGGTAGAATAGATTCAGTAAAACGTTTCTCTTCGATACCAGCTATAGTGAAAGAATTAAAGAAAAAACACGGAGTTAAATGGTATATTGTTGGTCCTGCCGTAGGAAATCATTCTGAATATAACAAGCTTTTAGAGAATATTAAGACACATGGAGTAGAAGAAGAAGTGACTCTATTGGGAGAGAAATCGAATCCGTATCCTTACATTCGCCATGCAGACATATTAGCATGTACATCAATTTCTGAGGCTTGTCCGTATGTAATAAACGAAGCAAAAATTTTGGGGGTGCCCATTGTGTGTACAAACTTTGGTTCTTCTATAGAATTTATTGATAATAATGAAGAGGGAGTTATTACATCTATTGAAAAATTCCATGAGGTTATTGAAAAATTAATTGAAAACAAAAAGTTTTATAATCACATAAAGTTTCGTCTAGGTGGGTTTGAATATAAAAATGAGGATATAATGTCAAATATTTATGCTTTAATTGATATGGGAAGTTAGGTGGTAGGCTCGTTTAGGATTGGTGATGGTGTGACTGTAGCAGCACATTCGCTTGTTAATAAATCATTCGATGGCAATGTGTTGATAGCTGGAGCACCTGCTGTGGTGAAATGCACCGAGCGGCTAGCTTGGTATGATAGAGACAGAGATAGAGCGCGTTTCTCAAAATATAAGGAGCAAATAGAAAAAATAAGAAAGAAAATATATGGCTAAACTATTGATGTCGTGTGACGACTATGTATATTGTTGCAAGGGTAAGTTTTATGCTCGAAATCAGGATAAGTACGATTTTTACCAGCGCTATTTACGTGTGTTTGACGAGTTGCGACTAACTACCCGTTGTGTGTATGAAGATGCATTGGGTAAGTCGCGCGTGTTGCTTGACGATCCTCGTATAGAGTATGTTCCGTTGCCATTCTTCAGCGGACCAGTGCAATATGCCAAAGTTTACCATAAAATAGGTAAGGTTATCCGTCATATAACCGATGGGTGTGATGCGGCTATCCTGCGACTACCTTCAACGGTAGCACAACGTGTAGCAGACAAAGTGATTAAGGCTGGTATCCCGTATGGAATTGAATTGGTGTTTGATGCCAAAGATGCTTTGGCGTCAGCTACCAATAGTATTGAACGCATCCTATGGCGCAGAATTCACAAGCAGATGGTGAATACTTGCAACAAAGCTAATGGTGTGGCATGCGTGACTGCTCACTATTTGCAAACTCACTATACAAGCAAGCGGCCTGATGCCTTCTTCGCTAATTACTCCTCGTTGGCACTTCCTAAATCATTCTATACCTCAGCTCGTCAGTATCCCGAGGGCAAGGAGTTTGTGATTTCACACGTGTGTACTCAGGTGCAGTACAATGGCCGTAAGGGGTACAACGAAATCATCGAGGTGATGAAGATACTGAAGGAGAGAGGTGTGAATGTTCGTGTAGAGTTTGCTGGACCCGATTATCACAACGGCATACAGTTGCTCTCAGACCTTGCTAAGAAACTAGGTGTGGAGAATAGAGTGAAATTCATCGGTGGTGTGACTCGCTCACGGTTGAGTGATTATTTAGAGTCTTCCGATCTTTATGTGATGCCTACATGGGCGGAGGGGCTGCCCCGTGTAATCATCGAGGCAATGGCAAAAGGTTTACCTTGTATCACTACTCCTGTATCTGGTAACCCTGAGCTCGTATCTGAGCATTTCCTCGTAGGTTATTCCGACATCAATACTCTTGCTGATCGCATTGAAGAACTAGTGAAGAATAAGTCAATTTACGAAGTTACTAGCAAGGAAAATTTCGAGAGAAGCTTACAGTATGAGGCAAGTGTGCTGGAGAAGCGACGTGATGCGTATTATACGAAATTGAAATCTTGCGTGAAATAAAAAATGTATGCATTGTCAAATTGATTACTGACTAACAGATATCTATATATGACATACGGTGAATTAAAAGTCTCGCAGGGTACATCCGACTTTCTGCAAGGAAGCAATGATTTTGACAAAAACATAGAACTGTTGAAAGACAAGATAAGAGAATTTTTCAATCTTAAGGATGTGAATTTCCTTTTTGGCTCTGGACAAGCAGTGTTGCAGTCCCTACCATGTCGAAGTTGTATGACGATTTACAGTTTGATGAAGGAGAGAAAGAGTTTAAACGTGGTTTCGGATGTATTCTCAAAAGGAAGGCGCAAGCCTTGAAAAATTTTTGAACGTGATGTATTCTGCAAGAACCTATTACTCCAGATTAGAGGATGCAGACGAAGATAAGAGAAAACAGTTGAATCAGAGAAAGAACTGTGAACTGATGCCTATAATGGTAAAGGTGGAAGAAACAAATCCTGCTCCAAATAGCAAGTGTGATATACGAACGGAATGGTTTAAAAATAAACAGAAGGGGATGCGAAATGGAAACTAAAGGAAAAGTTTTGCTTGTTGGAAACGGTTTTGAAATTCATTCAAAAGGTTATAAACTTTTTAAACAAGCAGAAAGAATCGGATTTATAAACGACAAAAAATATGCTTCGTTATCACAATTTAAATTTACCCGTCGCTTTCTTCGCGCAGAGATCACAGGATTGTTTGAATTGCATGACGGTGGCATAATGGCTGTTGCAAAGAAAGGTTTGTTCAAAAGTTCACCTGTTGGTGGCAACTTTAAAAAGGTTTTTACTATTCTTCGTGGTTCGAAGCCTTTGAATTTATGCGTGTTACCCAATGGACACATATTCTTTGGAGAGTATTTTCAAAACATGGGAAAGGAGGCTGTGAACATATATATATCTGTGGATAATGGTGAGACATGGCAGGTGGTTTATACCTTTCCAAAAGGAAACATCAATCATGTGCATGGATTGTTTTATGACAAGTATACTCAGTGTGTATGGGTACTGACTGGCGATAGGGAAAATGAATGTATAATTGGTTATACGGATGATGAATTTCAGACATTTTATGAGGTGCTGAGAGGTGGGCAGGAATACAGAAGTTGCCAGTTGTTCTTCTACAAAGATTTTATAGTATATGCCACTGATTCGCAGTATATGGAGAATGAAATACGCAGAATAAACCGAGATACATTTGAGATAGTCTCTCTTACTAAAATCCAAGGTTCTGCTATTAAGGGCGGACAAACAGGAGACGTGGCTTATCTTTCAACGACTATTGAGCCGTCGAAGGTGAACAAAGATCGTTTCTCGCATATTTGGGTAACAAAAGACGGACAGCATTGGCAAGAAGTGATAAAGGCAAAAAAGGATTGTTGGCCGGCAATATTTCAATTCGGTACATTTGAGTTTCCGCAGAATGCCTATCATAATGGTAAACTGTGGTTTTCAGGAAGAGCATTAAAAGGGTTTGACAACAAATCTTCGTATGTAGAGATATAAAATAATGAGAATACTGTTAGTGACGCAATACTTCTACCCAGAAGTGTTTAAGAGTAATGACTTGGCGTTTGAATTGGCAAGACGTGGACATCATGTAGATGCCTTAGTAGGCATTCCCAATTATCCGGAAGGGAAATATTTTAAAGGATATGGCTTGTTTAGCAAGCGGCATGAAGTGATTGATTGCTCTGATGACAATCGGAAAGGGAAAGTGAATGTGTACCGTTGCTTTCAGACTCCGAGAGGTAGAGGCGGTTGGCGATTGCCAATAAATTATTTTTCGTATGTGATAAGCGGTTGCTTGTGGGTACTGTTCTTCTTCGCATGGAGAAAAAAATATGACTGCATTATCGGACATGAACCTTCGCCCATTTTCCAGGCCTACCCATCTCTGCTGCTTAGAAAGTTGAGAAAGACACCTTTCTACTATTGGATTATGGACTTGTGGCCTGATGCGATGATGTCGGGTGGCGGTGTGAAGAATAAAAGGGTGCTTGGATTTATAGATAAACTGGTAAAGGGCATATACAGGCAGACGGATAAGATTCTTATTACAAGTAGGCGGTTTTACAAACCGATTGCAGCAAAAGGTGATTTTGCTGATAAAATTATTTATTTTCCGAATTGGAGCGATGATATCCTGAAGATGCCACAGGTATATGACATACCACAGTTGTTTGATGGATTCAAGATAATGATTACAGGAAACCTTGGTAAGTCGCAGAATCTAGAGGCTGTGACGGAAGTAATGTTGGGACTGAAAGATATTCCAGAGGTGAAGTGGGTGTTTGTTGGTGGTGGTTCACGTAAGGAATGGCTTGAGAACTTCATTAAAGAAAATGGTATGGAGGATAAGGCGGTTTGTTTGGGGCAATTCCCGTTCAAGGCAATGCCTGCGTTTATGAAAGAGGCGGATGCTATGCTAGTAACACTCAGAGCTGGTTTCGCTCATTTAGAAGCTGTGGTACCCGCACGTCTGCAAAGCTACATGTCAGCAGGTCGTCCTGTGTTAGCAATGATCGGTTATGGGGGAGTAGACATCATAGAAGAATCTCATTGTGGATATGCAGTACCTGCAGGCAATTCAGAAGCTTTGATAAAAGTTATCCGTGAGAAGGTTTTAGCTGATAAAGTTGCATTTGAGCGGATGGGGCAAAATGGACGTGACTATTATGAAAAGAACTATCGTATGGATATGTGTATAGACAATCTTGAAAAGATAATCGGAGTCAAATAAATAATTAATAATGGAAGAACAAAAGAAGTTAGGCACTACATACAAGATGCTTCGTGCTCTTGGATTCAATTATTCGGAAGAGGCTTACGGGGATGTGACCATGGGTAAACTATTGGACAAGGTGTTGGGCAATATATATAAGAAGCGTCTAGAGAAGATGATGGATTGGCCGATATTGCAGCCTATCAATCCTCGTGGTCTGCGTCCATGGATATTGAAGCGTTTGGGATGCAAAGTAGGCAAGGGGTGTTTCATCGGTGAGTATGTGCGTGTGGATTTAGGACATGCTGACATGATTATATTGGAGGACAATGTGAGCATTGCCAGCGGTAGTCGATTGCTCTGCCATCAAAGAGACTTTTCTGATTACTGTGTGGGCGATGACTACATGCAGTTAGGGTATACTATCAAGCCTATCGTGCTGAAAAAAGGGTGTCTGATAGGAATGGAGAGTTTTGTGATGCCAGGAGTTACTGTAGGTGAAGGTGCTATTGTCGGTGCCGGTAGTATGGTAACAAAGGATATTCCTGCTTGGACTGTAGCTGTTGGCCGTCCAGCAAAAGTTGTTCGTCTAATTCCTGAAAGAGAAAGAAAGTAATGAAAAAAGTTTTGATAACAGGTGCTGGCAGTTATGTAGGCACGAAAGTGGAGAAATGGTTACAACAATATCCAGAAGACTTTCAAGTGGATGCAGTAGATACAATCAATGATAATTGGAAGAAGGCTGACTTCAATAAATATGATGTTGTTTATAATGTAGCAGGTATTGCTCATGTTAAAGCTGCAAAAGGTGAAGGACCTTTGTACTACGCTATAAACCGCGATATGGTGATTGACATTGCCAGAACTGCAAAAATAGCAGGTGTGAAGCAATTTATACACATGAGCAGTATGATTGTGTATAAAGAGGTAAAAACATTGGAAGGTAAGAGAATTCATAAGGATACGGTGCCAGCACCTAATGGCTTTTATGGAGACTCAAAGTTACAGGGCGAGAAAGGCATACGGGAACTTGACTGTCCAACGTTTAAAGTGTGTATTCTTCGTCCTCCTATGATTTATGGTCCGGGATGCAAAGGTAATTTTCCAAGATTGGCATGGTTGGGTGTAAAAGCTCCTGTATTCCCTGCTTGGCACAACAAGCGAAGTATGCTTTTTGTGGATAATCTATGCGAATTTATACGTCAGGCCATTTTGCATGAATGTCAAGGAACATTCTATCCTCAAAACAAGGAATATGCTGATACAGTAGAAATCGTTCGCTATTTTGCGGAAAAGTACAATCATAAGATTTGGATTACTTCGATATTCAACTGGTTGATTTCGTTGTTTGGAAACCATGTGCGTGCTTTGGGAAAAATGTTCTCAAATAGTACGTATGACATGGAGATGAGTAAATATGATTTTGATTATCATGTAAAAGATCTAAAAGATTCTTTTGAAGGTATTGAACCTAGAAAAGGTATGAAATGAGTATGAGCAATGCCGGAATGGCTTATATATTGAATAGAATCATAATTGAAGATAAAGACAATGTTTTACAAAGTAATCAAGCGAATATTTGATTTCATCTGTGCCTTGATAGGAATCATTGGTACATCACCTTTATGGATAGTCGGCATTATCGGAATCTTGATTTCTGACTGGGGGCCAGTATTCTATACAGCTCATCGTATAGGCAAAAATAACAAACCATTCAAAATGTATAAATTTCGTTCTATGCGAGTGGTAAAAGCTGCTACAGAGGCTTCTTTAAGACCTGACGAAGATCGTATATTTCCGTTCGGACATTTTATCCGCAAGGTGAAGATTGACGAGTTACCGCAGTTGCTGAATATTTTGAATGGCACTATGTCGATAATTGGGCCACGTCCGGTAGCACAAGACCAATTTGATATGTTTCGTTATGGAAAATGGAATGAGGCGGCAAAAGTACCGGTAGGGTTAAGTGGACCGGCAGCACTCTATGACTTTATTTATGGTGACCAGATTACAGATGAGAAAGAGTATATGGAAAAGGTATATCCTACACGTCGTGAATTAGAATATACGTATGTCCAAAAAGCTAGCATTTTCTATGATTTAAAGATGATAGTATATACTGTCATTTGCATACTCTATGCAGTGTATGGTAAAGAATGTACATGGATGCTGAGTGAGTTTGTCGAGGGTGCAAAGAAGACAATGAACAAATGAACAAATACAATACCGGTCAGATGAATAATGATCAATGGTGTTAGAGTTTAGTGTGAGCAGAGGAAAATAAAATAAAGACAAATGCAATGAAATATTTATTAGTAGTAGCACATCCTGATGACGAAGTTCTCGGAGCAGGTGCATCCATGTGGAAATGGTCGCATGAAGGTAATGCAATTGACGTGGCAATTATGTGTACGGAGGCGAAGGCCCGTGCATTCCGTCCTTCTGACAAGGAATTAGAGGGAGATACGGATGCTGCCGTGTCTTTTCTTGGGGTGAAGAAAAAGTATGAGGGAACGTTCCCGAATATCGAGATGAATACTGTGCCACATTTGAAATTAGTACAGTTCATAGAGGGTGCTATCAGAGAAAGCGAGCCTGATATTATTATCACTCATCATCCTGCAGATACAAACAATGATCATCTTCAGACATCAATGGCTTGCCAGGAGGCTATTCGCTTGTTCCAGCGCCAACCAAGTGTAAAGCCAGTGAAGGAATTTTGGTATATGGAAGTGCCTTCATGTAGTGAGTGGGCAATCAATGATGCCATGAATTTGTTCCGTCCAAACTGCTATGTTGAGGTGGGTAAAGAAGGTGTGGCAGTCAAGTGCAAGGCATTGGCTATGTACCGTGGTGTCATGCGTCCATATCCTCATCCGCGCAGCAATGAATATATTTCAGGTTTGGCTGCAATACGAGGTAGTCAGTGGGGATGCAGCTATGCAGAGGCGTTCCAAGTGGTGCTAAGACGCTATTAATATTCTGTATATAAAATATTTGAAAGGTTTACAGGCATTTGTATCTACCTCTTTGTTCCTAGAAGAGCGATGTGAATGCTCAATAATTCAGTGTACAATATGGAAATAAATAAAGAATTACTTGAAACCCTCTTGGTGGAGGCTAAAGAAAATCCACGTTTGCGTCAGAATTTCGACTTGCGCACTTCATCTGCCGACACCAGCCAACGCATGCTCAATGCTTTGCAACCACAAACAGAGGTGCCTATTCATCGACATGAAAAAACATCAGAAACTGTAATATGTCTTGTTGGTAAATTAGAGGAAATTATCTATGAAGAAGTGAATGAATATGTTCATGAGACTACTTCCTGTTGTGATGATGTGATAAGACAAAAAAGTTTCAAAGAAGTTTCACGTCAAATACTATCTCCTGCAGATGGTAAATTCGGTATCCAAATACCTGCAGGGGCATGGCATACAATAAATATTATAGAACCTTCCGTCATATTTGAAGCAAAAGATGGGGCATATAGGGGAGATGGTCGATAAAAATGACTGATTTGTGTAGAGATAAATTAAAAAAACAATATAAAGAAATATATGAAGAGAATGAAACAACTAGGTTATTACGTGTTGGCAGCTTTTCTGTTAACAGCCTGCCAGTCTTACAAAAAAGTACCTTACTTGCAGGATGCGGAAGTGGTACTGTATAGTACCCAGAATGACCAACTGTATGATGCAAAGATTATGCCAAAGGATTTGTTAACCATTGTGGTATCATGTACCAGTCCAGAATTGGCGGCACCTTTCAATTTGACTGTTGCAACGCAGAATAATATGGCCTTGAATTATGCCACCACTCAGCCAGTCCTACAACAATATCTGGTGGATAATGACGGTAATATAAATTTCCCTGTATTAGGTGAACTTCATGTAGGCGGATTGACCAAGAAGGCGACCGAACAAATGATTGTGGAAAAGTTGAAACCTTATATTACGGAAACTCCTATTGTAACGGTACGTATGGTAAATTATAAGATTTCCGTGATTGGAGAAGTTGCCCGTCCCGGTACATTCACGATTTCCAATGAAAAGGTGAACATCCTGGAAGCTTTGGCTATGGCAGGTGATATGACTGTATACGGCCTGCGTGATGATGTTAAGCTGATACGGGAGAATGCCAATGGTAAGCAGGAAATTATTCCGTTGGACCTGAACAAGGCGGAAACTATTCTTTCTCCTTATTACTATTTGCAGCAGAATGATATCATCTACGTGACTCCCAATAAAGCGAAAGCACGAAATTCGGATATCGGCACTAGTACAAGCTTGTGGTTCTCTGCTACTTCGATCCTTGTTTCTATTGCCAGTTTATTGTTTAACATCTTGAAATAAAAAGAAAGGGTTATGAAGGAAGAAAATAAAAACGCGAAGGAACGTGAACTGACTGAGGAGCAAATTGATTTCCGGGCGCTTCTTTTTAAATATATCATTCATTGGCCCTGGTTTGTAGGTGCGGTGTTGCTATGTTTTGTTGGCGCATGGTTTTATTTGCATTGGGCTACCCCCATTTATAATATTTCCGCCACTGTTCTCATAAAAGACGAGAAGAAGGGTGGAGGTGCAGGACTTTCTTCGGAATTGGAGGATATGGGATTAAGCGGCCTGATGACTTCTTCTAAAAATATTGACAATGAGCTGGAGGTTTTGCGTTCGAAAACACTCGTAAAAGAGGTTGTGAATCAGTTGGGATTGTATATAACTTATAAAGATGAGGATGAGTTTCCTGCTAAAGGTTTATATAAGACCTCTCCAGTGCAGGTGAGCCTAACTCCTCAAGAGGCTGAAAAATTGAATGCACCGATGATGGTGGAAATGACTTTGCAGCCTGAAGGGAGTATGGATGTGAATGTGACTGTGGGTGAGAAGGGTTATCAGAAGCATTTTGAGAAGTTGCCTGCTATTTTTCCGACTGATGAAGGCACGCTGGCCTTCTTTCAGGCTGTTGATTCGGTTACTTTGCAGGACGGGACAAGAGTTCCTCGGATAGAGAAGGGCGTATGTCATATAACTGCGACAATAAACAAACCGATGAGAGTGGCAAGAGACTATTGTAAAAGCCTGTCTATTGCCCCTACTTCTAAGACTACTTCTGTAGCCGTAATTTCGTTGAAGAACTCCAGTTTGCAGCGTGGACAGGATTTCATCAACCAGTTGCTTGAAATGTATAATCGCAATACGAACAATGATAAAAACGAAATTGCTCAAAAAACAGCAGAGTTTATTGATGAACGTATTGGTATTATTTCAAAAGAATTGGGTAGTACAGAAGCTAATTTAGAGACTTTCAAGCGTGATGCGGGTATCACGGACTTGACGAGTGAAGCTCAGATAGCCTTGGCCGGTAATGCTGAGTATGAAAAGAAAAGTGTGGAGAACCGTACTCAAATTAGCTTGGTGAATGACTTGCGTAAATACTTGGGAGGTAATGAATATGAAGTATTACCAAGTAATGTAGGTTTGCAGGATGCTGCCTTGATCGGAGCAATAGAACGTTATAACGAGATGCTTGTTGAGCGTAAACGCCTGTTGCGTACATCAACAGAGAATAACCCTACGATTGTGAATTTGGATACGAGTATCCGTGCAATGAAAGCCAATGTACAGGCTACCCTTGAAGGAACCTTGCAGGGCTTGATGATCACCAAAGAGAGTCTTGATCGTGAAGCGAGCCGCTATTCCCGTCGTATCAGTAACGCTCCGGGACAGGAACGGGCTTATGTAAGCATCGCCCGTCAGCAGGAAATCAAGGCGGGATTGTATCTGATGTTGTTACAGAAACGTGAAGAGAATGCGATTGCGCTTGCTGCCA
>OBZQ01000174.1_pt1 | contig 65560 bp, 49 predicted proteins | sample 1495531 | NCBI WGS metagenome assembly OBZQ01 (sample SAMEA2580237, study PRJEB22360) | human gut metagenome | biome: human gut; feature: human-associated habitat; material: faeces | place: Denmark | collected 2008/2010
GCGGACGGCGACCCCCCCCCCCCCCCCCCCCCCCCGCCATACCTTCGGCAGTAGCGGCGTATTGGTGCGGCCCCTCGACCTAAAGATCTGCGACATGGACGGCAACGTACTTCCTCCGGGGGAGAAAGGCGAGATCGTCATCCGGGGAGAGAACGTGATGGCCGGCTACTGGAAGAACCCGGCATCGACGGCCGATACCGTAAAGGAGGGTTGGCTGTACACCGGGGATATGGGATATATGCGTGACGGGCTTCTTTATGTGTTGGGGCGTTTCAAGAGCCTGCTGATCGGAAGCGACGGGGAGAAATACAGTCCGGAGGGTATAGAGGAAGCCTTGGTAGAGCATTCCTCTTGCATCGACCAGCTGATCCTGTACAATAACCAGAGTCCGTACACGACCGCCCTGTTGGTCCCTAACAAAGAACGGTTGAGGAAGCATCTGGCCCACCAGAATCTGGACCTCACGAGCGATCAAGGCCGGGAAGAGGCCATCCGTATCATCCAGCGCCAGATCGACCGTTTCCGCAAGGGAGGCGACCTGTCCACTCTATTCCCGGATCGTTGGTTGCCGACCACCTTCGCCATCCTCCCCGAGCCTTTCACCGAGCAAAACGGCATGGTAAATAGCACCATGAAGATCGTCCGGGGCAAGGTAGAGAAAGCCTACGCCGCCCGTATCGCCCAGCTCTATACCCCCGAGGGGAAGAACCCGCTGAACAAGTGGAACAAGGAGGCGTTGTAGAGACGCGGCGTGCTCGCCTACTCCATGCGTCCCCGAGAAGGCTCCCTAAGCACGAAGCAGTATTACAACCCGGAATATTATCCGTTCTTGGTTCCTACGTTAGATGACAATGGCAAGCAGATCGGGGATCTGGTACAGCCTGAGGGCGGCACGCGTATCATCGTGATCAAGAAGAAATGATTTATCGGCGAGGCCCGGCCACCAAGGTTGGGCCTCGCATTTTTTACAGATTTGACCTCGCGCCCGATATAAGTCCCATTTCAAATTTGAAATTCCACCTCGCACCCGATGTAAGCCCAGTCTCAAACTTGAAATTCCGTTTCACACCCAATGTAAGCCCCATTTCAAATTTGAAATTCCACCTCGCGTCCAATGCAAGCCCAGTTTCAAAATTGAAATTCCGTTTCGCACCCAATGTAGGCCCCATTTCAAAATTGAAATTCCATTTCATGCCCGATGTAAGCCCGAATACATGAAAAATGCGATAGGTTTTGGTGGCTGGATCCCAAAATTATCATACCTTTAGCACTGTAAAACGGATCTAGCGATCCTCCTAAAATTTTCAGATATGGAAAAAATAACCAAGGTGAATATTATTTATTTACAGAGATTGAACAACGCCGAGTACCGAACCTTCATGGCCCGCTACGGGAACCTGCTCGCGGGTGGCGGAGGCGACTCGGAATCTCCCGACGAGATCAGCTTCGACCCGAACGACCCGCTGGGCATCCCCCAAGAACTTCGTACGGCCTTCGCCACCGATTTCGCCCTGTTGACCGACGCCGTGAACCAATCCTCGGCCAGCGAGGAGACCGCGCAGATGTCCGCCCTCGACAAGGAGAGGGATGATCTCTTGATCTTCATTACTTCCACTATTACCCAAATGACGAAAAGCCCGCTGGCGGCGCAACGCACGGCGGCCGAGAAGCTATACCTTCCCGTGAAGCCCTACATCGGAGCCGCACGCCTCGCCAACTTGCAGGAGACGGCCGCCATCGAGGGCTTGCTGGTAGACCTCGACAAGGCTGGGATGCCCGAGGCGCTGGCGGCGATCAACCTCACCGAGGTAGTAGCAGCGCTGAAAGAGAAGAACAAGCAATACGCCACGCTCACCGAGCAACGCGCCAACGCCAAGGCGGACGACCCCGTAGAGAGCGCCAAGAAAATCCGCCTACGCATGGACGAGGAATACGACGAGATGTCCACCTACGCCTTCGCGCAAAGCGTGGTGAAGCCCACTCAAGAGACCGCCGCCTTCATCAGCCGCCTCAACGCGCTGGTCGACGAGACGAACGCCCTCTACAACCAACGCATAGCGCAGGCGAGGGCCGCAGCCGCCAAGAAACAAGAAGGCGACAAGCCCGCTACCGACAGCGACTCGCCATCAGAGATATAAAATAATGAAGATCTTTTTCGTTAAATAATGAAGCTCGCGTTTTCTACCGCCGGGTTTCCCATCGAGCGGTGGGAAACCCGGTGATTAATGATTATTAATAGCCTCTCCCCCCTCCCTCCCACGAAAAAAACATACCTTTGCCAACAGTATTATCCGTGAAGGAATAACGAGACATTTACATGATAAGATCTATTCGCTATATCACTTTGCTAGTCCTGTTACAATTCGTGACCGGCATTTCCGTCCTATACGCCCAGAGCATAACTTCCGCGTCCGGAATCGTGAGAGACTCCGTAAGCGGGGAACCCCTATCCTACGTATCCGTCATGTTCGAGAACTCGACGATCGGGGCGATGACCGACGATGACGGGGCTTTCAGCCTCCAGAATGACAAAGGGCTTACCCGGCTGGTCGTATCCTCGCTTGGATATGACAATAAGGTCGTAAACCTAAAGGCGGGGCAAAAGAACAACGCCCTCAACGTGCTCCTCCGGCCTACCTCGTTCGAGATTGCCGAGGTAGTCGTCAAGCCTAAACGTGAGAAATATTCCCGCAAGGACAACCCCGCCGTGGAACTGATCAAGAAAGTCATAGAGCATAAGAACGACAACCGCATCGAGGCGAAAGACGAGTACCAAAGCGAGGTGTACGAGAAGCTCAGCATGTCGCTGGACGACTTCAACCCCAATCTCGAGAAGAATAAGTTCCTGAAGAAATTCAAGTTCATCAAGAACTATCTGGATACCTCGGAGTTCAACGGGAAACCGATCCTGACGATCTCCGTCCGTGAGACGATCTCCGACCAATACTACCGCAAACATCCCAAGGCGGAGAAGACGATCACCAAGGCCAAGCGCCAGCAGGGTATCGACAAGACCTTGGACGATGGAGGCGCCATCACCGCCAACCTTGAGGAGATATTCAAGGGCGTCAATATTTTCGACAACAATATCAATATCTTGTTGAACCGTTTCGTGAGCCCGCTGTCTTCCACGCTGGCCGTCACCTATTACAAATATTATATCATGGATACGGTGGACGTTGCCGGAGATAAATGTGTGGATCTCGCCTTCGTGCCCGTAAACAGCCAGAGCTATGGTTTCACGGGCCGCTTGTACATCACGCTGGACGGTAATTACGCCGTCAAGAAATTCCTCTTGAACACCCCGGCGAACATCAACCTCAACTGGGTGGACAAGCTCCGGATCGAGCAAGAGTTCAAGCGGATGCCGGATAGCACTTGGGTGCTCGCCAACGAGAATACCTACGTTAATTTCTATATCGTAAAAGGGGCGCAACAGCTCTATGCCCACCAGCTAAGGAATTTCGATAAGTATCAGTTCGACGTGCAGAACGCCGACTCGATCTTCGGCCTTCTCGGTCCGATCCATGAGTTGCCCGAAGCCACCGCCCAGACCGACACCTTCTGGATACACAACCGCCATGTCCCCTTGAAAGAGAAAGAGAGCGCCTTGGACGACTTGCTGGCGCAACTTCGCAAGGTACCGGCTTTCAACGTGATCATCAAGACCGCCGAGATATTGATCACCGGTTATATCCCGACCACGGCGGACAAGGATAAGAGCAAGTTCGATTTCGGACCGATGAATACCACTTTCAGCGCCAACCATCTGGAGGGCTTCCGCATGCGTGTGGGAGGTATGACGACGGCAAACCTCAACCCGCACTGGTTCGGTAGCGGTTATCTGGCCTATGGCGTAAACGACCGTAAGCTAAAGTATAACGCCAAGCTGACGTATAGCGTGAACAAGAAGAAATATCACGAGGGAGAAAGCCCGGTGAACAACATCTCCGCGATCCAAGAGTACGACGTATATACGCCCGGTCAGGACTTCCTCTTCACCAGCAAGGATAATATGTTCGTGGCATGGAAGGTAGGCGAGCCCGTCACCATGATGCAATACATCCGCAAGACCATGCTCCAGTACCAGAAGGAATGGCTGAATGGCCTGACCCTTACCACTTGGGCGCGGAACGAGAACAACGAGGCGGCCGGAACGCTCCGCTACGACCGTTACAACGCCGACGGGACATTGACGAACCTAAAGAGTTTCACCAACACGGAGCTAGGGGCCCAGCTTCGTTTCGCCCCGGGCGAGCGTGCCTATAACGGACGAGAGGGTAAGAACTCGCTTTTCAACCTCTCGAAAGACGCTCCCGTATTCAAGCTATCCCATCAAATGGGATTGAAGAACGTGTTGGGGGGCGACTTCAACTACAACCATACGGAGATCAGCGCCGAGAAACGGATCTGGCTCTCTTCCTTCGGACATATCGACGCCTTGGTGACGGCGGGCAAGGTATGGGACAAGGTTCCTTTCCCCTTGCTCATCATGCCGAATACCAACCAGTCCATCACGATCCAGCCGCAAGCCTTCAACATGATGCGTGCACTGGAGTTCGTAAGCGACCAGTATGTTTCGTTCTACTTCACGTATTATATGAAGGGATGGATCTTAAACCGTATTCCCGGCGTGAAGTGGCTACGTTTGCGTGAGGTGATATCGTTCAGCGGTTTCTACGGAGGACTGACCGATAAGAATAACCCGGCCTTGGACCCGATGGGACTATACCGCTTCCCCGAGGGAACCTCGCCGATGGGCCGTACGCCTTACCTAGAGGCCAGCGTAGGTCTGGAGAACATCTTCAAGATATTACGGATCGATTATTACCGCCGGTTGACGTATCTGGATCAACCGAATATCAAGAAGGGGGGCGTGCGTATAGCGTTGCGGTTCTCCTTCTAAGAGAAGGGACGTAGAGAATTGACAGTTGACAGTTAATTTAAGAGAGATAAGAAAAAATGGGGGAGTTGGAACGCAGACCGAACGCATGGGCGTTGACGCCACTGGTGGTATTCTTATTGACTTATTTGGTGGTATCTATCGTGGCGGGAGATTTCTATAAGATGCCAATAACGGTAGCCTTCGTCATCTCCTCGATCGTAGCGATAGCGATCTCCAAGGGAGGCAAATTAAGCAACCGCATCGAGCAGTTCTGCCGGGGGGCGGCCAACAGCAATATCATGCTGATGGTATTGATCTTCATCCTCGCCGGGGCCTTCGCGCAGACCGCCAAGGCGATGGGTGCCGTAGACGCTACCGTGAATCTGGCGATGTCCATCCTGCCCGGTAACCTGTTGGCGGCCGGAATCTTCCTAGCCGCTTGCTTCATATCCATCTCGGTAGGTACGTCGGTGGGCACGATCGTGGCCTTGGCCCCGGTAGCTGTCGGTATAGCGGACAAGACGGGGATGCCGGACGCCCTTATGCTGGGTGTCGTGGTGAGCGGCGCCATGTTCGGCGACAACCTGTCGTTCATATCCGATACGACTATCGTAGCTACCCGCACGCAGGGTTGCCAGATGTCCGATAAGTTCAAGGTGAATATCCGTATCGCCCTCCCGATAGCGATCCTGACCGGATTGATATACGTGCTGGTGGGAAGCGGCGTGGAGAACGCTTACGCCCCGGCCCCGATCGAATGGGTCAAGGTGATCCCTTATCTGGTGGTGTTGGTAACCGCCGTTTGCGGGATCAATGTCATGCTGGTGCTATTCATCGGGATCGTCCTGTCCGGTATAGTAGGTCTGTGGACCGGTAGCTTTGATATCTGGGGCTGGAACGCCTCCATGGGATTAGGTATCACCAATATGGGCGAGCTGATTATCGTGACGCTTCTGGCAGGAGGCATGTTGGAGATGATCCGTTATAACGGGGGTATCGACTGGATCATCCGCAAGCTTACCTCCCGCATCCATTCCTCCAAGGGGGCCGAGATGAGCATAGCGGCCTTGGTGAGCTTCGCCAACCTCTGCACGGCCAACAATACGATCGCCCTCATCATGGCCGGCCCGATCGCCAAGGATATAGCGGACCGGTTCAAGATTGATCCCCGCCGCAGCGCCAGCCTATTGGATATCTTCTCTTGCTTCGTACAGGGAATCATCCCCTACGGCGCCCAGATGTTGATGGCCGCCGGACTCGGGCATGTCTCCCCTATCGAGATCATGCAATATCTTTACTACCCGTATCTATTGGGAGCAGGCGCCTTATTGGCGATCTTATTCAATTATCCGAGGAAATATACACTCGTATAGACTGCCCGTCCTTACGAAAAAACACAATAGTATTCAAAGCAAAAAGACTATTGTGTCCGGGATTGAATACTATTGTGTTCGCTGATGAATACTACTGTGTTCAAGCGGAAACACGGTAGTGTTTGGAAGTGATGGGAATGCGGATACGGCAGTCGGATTAGCCGAACAAATCCAGCGTAAGTTGCTTCTTCTCGGCCTCCAGTTTACGAAGATGTCGCTTGCCTTGAGGGGTGACGATCTCCATCTTATCGAAACGGGTACGTATCACCGTAGTCACGGTATAGCTCACGTTGACCACCTCTCCTAGCTCCGACAGACGGCGAGCGATCTCCAAGACGCAATCGATGCACATACCGCTCGTGAACGAGATCTTGTCCTCGAACATCTGTTTCTTGAAATCCTCATCTTGCATATAGAAATCGATCGTCTCGCCTCCCTTGTTGTAGATACCTTTCCACCGATACTTACTATCTTTCAGTACCGGCGAGATGATCTCTATCGTGGCCTTATTATCCTTGACCGTAGGCAGATCGTCGCTACGCAAGATAAAATAATCGAACTGGTCCCGTTTCACCTCCAGCGAACCGGAACGGTTGCGATCCTTCTCGTTCAACTCACGTACCGAGATTTTCGTCACCTTCGGATACCCTTTCAAAGCCTCGTAGAAATTAGACTTACACTTACAGAAACGGGGCGAGGCGTTCAACAGGTCGATCAAGCGGTGTGAAGGCGTAGCCCCCGGAGTCTTCAGCCGTAGTTCACGGCGTAACTTGAACAGCTCACGCTGCATCTCCTCCTCGTCCGCCGGCGTACGATCCATCAGCGGTTGTCCACCTACCGACAAGGAAGGACGGGTCAATATCTGCATCACCAAGTTCAACACGATAGAGATAGAGCGGCTACTCTCCCCAGCCACGCCCAGCTTCTCACGGAAACCACCCTCTTTATCGTAAGGCTCGTTGTAAACCGTCAGCTTCACGTCCAGCATATCCGCCAAGGAACGTATCAGCGTAAGAATCTCCTTCTCACACCGGTGCTTGGTCATGGCATCCATATAATTGGATTTATTATTAAAGGAATAACGTATCTCTAGCTTATTCGCGAATTTTAGAATAGAGTCACTCATTTGTTTCTAGTTTTTCGGTTCTTCTTTCGGTTTACGATCAAAAAACGGGTTCTTCGACGAGGCGCTGACCGGTATCGCCATCACGCATTTACAGTCTCCCAACAGCCCCAATCGCTGGGCCGCCAAGCCGGCGCTGAACATGACACGGGTATCCACACGCAAGTCCGCCGCCGTAGCGCAAGCCGAGCCGATTGCGATACCCAGATCGACGGAATTAATAGCGCACGGAACCAAGTCCGGCTTCTCCACGCAGGTATCGAAACCGCAATGGGCGCAGTTCAAGCCTTGTACTTTCTGGGAGGTACCGATAATCACCACGGCGTCGGCACTCTTTATATTCTCGGCGTCACGGAGCAGGAACTTGAATCCGGTCTCGGCCGCTATCCGGATCATCTCATCGGACAGGCGCAAGATATCCCCATCCGTCACCATCGCTATCTCTATGATATCAATACCCTTGCCTTTAGGAGCCGTGCGTGCGGCTGTCATCATGCGGCGTGCGGCCTGTAACACAAGCTCATGCCTGATTTCTCTTTCGTTCTGTATCATATCCTTCTAAATTCAATGAAACAAAATTAAGCAAAATATACGAAACCAAGGCAAACACATGAGGATAGAATTCATAATTCAAGATTAGTCATTCGGTCCGTGGCCTTAAAGGGATAAGCCGGGTATTCATAAATACTGAAACGAGGCTCGGTCTCTCCCTCGCAATAATTCCAGATCGTACGGTACTCATTGACATCCTCTCCCATCTCCTTCAATTGCCTGAGGTAAGCGGCCACGGATTTATTCTCCACGATATAGACCTTACCCATTTGATCGATAATCGGGCTATGCCGACGGCTCCCGTCGTGATCGAACTTAAGAATCCGCTTTCCCTCGGAAGTCAGTCCAATGGTATGGAAAGTCATGCTCTTACCAATAGCAGGCAAGTTCAACACGTTACGATCCGTCCCGGCGAACAGCAACCCGTTCTCCTTCAGGAAACGAACCAAGCGCTTGCCTAAAGGACGCTGGTTACGGATCATATCATACAACTCCGCCTGTTTCTCCTCCGGCACCTGCCCGAAGATCTTCTCCTCACGAGCCTCTTGCAACGAGCGGCTATTCGGGGTATAAACCGCATAATTCTCCCGGAATCCCTTCACGGAGAACGTATAATAGCAAACCACCCCAAGGGCGTTTAAGGTCTGCCGTAATTTCGCCGTATGCCCCCTACGGGAAGCCGAGACCGTATAAACCAACTGATTCGTGATCGTCCAGCCCGCCGCCAAGATCGCCTCGATAGCGTGCCTCGCCTCCGGTGTCACCTCCAGTGGAGACTGGAAATGCGTTTGTATATAGAACTGGCTCACGCCGATAGCGGAAGCCTTCTCCTTGAACTCCCTCAATATACCGACCAACTCATCGGTCACACGCAACGGAAGATAAGCCAGCAACCGGGAACCTAGCCGTACCCGTTGCAACTCGGCGTACTTCTCGCCCTCCGGACGGCTCTCGTTCGCCTTCCGTTTCCGCACCGCCATCTTATATACCGCCTCCAATATCTTACGCAAGGTAGCGTTCTGGCTCATCAAGGCATCCCCGCCCGTTATCAAGATATCCCTCAGTTGGGCGTCTTCCTCAAAATAACGCATCAGACGACGTAACTTCCGGTCCCAACTCTCCTTAGGCTTCAGAGCCTCGAAATCGAAATTCAACCGCTCGCTCTGGAAATCATACATGCGCTGGCAAGAAGCGCACAATCCACCGCAGGCACGCCCCATCGAATCGGGGATCAAGATCGCCACCTCCGGATACCTCCGGTGTATATTATGTCCCTCCGGCAATAGCCAGCCCGCCGCGTTCGGCTCATCGGCGACGACCATGTCTTCCTTTTCCCACGCCTTAATGCTTCCATACGTATCTACCAGCTCGTTCGAGTACATGATGTACGATCGCACCGTAGCGTCGTCATACCCCTCATGTTCTATATTTAATAGGGAAAGATAATAAGGAGTCACGAAAAAGGGCATCCCCTTCTTTTTGGCACGGGCCAATAAGCTCATCGTCTCATCCGACAGGGAATATCCCAAAAAGAAGTTCAATTCCGTAGGACTCTTGATCGCCATCGACAAATGGAAACGAGCGGTGTTCCACCACTCACGTACCCGAGCCTCTTTCTCCTCATAGGAGATGCCCTCGGCGAACTGAAAACGTGACGAAGGGCTATGGCGTCTTTCTATCTTCTTGATCAAGCAAGCGATGATACGCTCCTTGTTCCTCTCACGGATAGCGATTACCTCCGGGTCAAGCCCGGTCGGCCAGCGGCTCATCTGCCTTTTCACCAATGCCCGGTCCGGTAGGATCTCAACCGGATGTTCCAATAAATCAAACTGATGGTATAGGTCGATAAATAAATCAGGAGAGACCTCATTTTCCAAATGGCCGGTCAGGAACTGCCAAAGATAAGTGACCGTCCGCACCGGAAGACGCTCGCCCGTAGACAGCTCGTCCACGAAAGTATCATCATGCTCAATCAAAAGAAGGATATGTCTCGCCACCGCCATTCCTACGTTTTCTTGGGTACTTTCCTTTTCCGTGAGCCGGGATAAAATAAGAGAACGCAAAGCATCCTTAAAATACTTTGCGTTCTCACTTTCTTCCGCTAAGGTCACTAACCAAGGGAAGCTCTGATTATATACTTTTTTTAGTTTAGAAATGTCGGATACAAGATGTTCTTTTTTTATCATAAGCATGTCATTTTTGTAGATTAGAATACATTTGTAAAGCGCCCTCTTGACGATTTTCTACAAAAATAACAAAAAATACGGCAAAATGCCGTTTATACAAATCTAAAACATCTTAATAAATCCTTACCATACGATCGACGGACAATACTGCGATATCGTATTTTTCAATACCTTTAGATTGATCGGCTTCGTGATAAAACCGGAAGCCCCGGCTTCTTTAGCGGCTTCCATATCAGAGTCGAATACATAAGCCGACTGCATGATTACGGGGATATCTTTCGATAGCTTACGGATTTCCTTCAAGGACTCGATACCCGTCATCTCAGGCATCTTTATATCCATCAAGATCAAGTCCACCTCGTTTTCCTTAAAGAGAGCCAAAGCTTCCAAACCAGTTTTAGCACGGATCAAATTACAATATTTATGTAAAATGGTCTTCAGAAGTAAATAATTACTTTCCTCATCCTCCGCGATTAGCAACGTGGGCTTTCCTCCACCCAAATCATTTTTCACATCCATATATATAACGTTTTATTCTTTTAATCAAAATCAAATAAACTCTGATGAAGCAAAGATAAAACAAATATTAGAAAGTAGACATAAAATTCAAGGAGATATGAGTATTCGGGGAAGTTCTTTTTCCACCCATGCTAGAAAGTTACGTCTATACCTCCCATAAATATCGCCTTCGGCATCGGGAATCCTTCGTTGATGGAATAACGGGCAGCCGTTAAATTCTCTCCTTTGACAAATAGATTCAAGCCTTTATCACGTGTACCGAAACGGTAGGCTGCCTTCGCGTTCAAAACCGTGTAATCCTCTTTCACCTTGTCCGCCGTATTGATATAAAGGTCGAAAATGGATTGTACGTTCACGTTGAAAGTGAAACGTCCCGGGGCATACATCACGCCAGCGAAAAACTTATGTGCCGGAGCCGCCAGCAGGGCCTTGCTCGTATGCAAATAGCTATAATTCATATCGAGGCTCAAATTCTTGAGAATCTGGTAACGGGAATCGAACTCGATACCTTTATTCGTAAAAGTACCCGTATTGACATTCTTAGGCCGTCCGTTTATACGTGTCGTCTCGATCATATCCTGCCCGTCGATAAAAAAGGCAGTCAACTCCGTAAACAAGTTGCCGTCCAAAAATGTCTGCCCGATGGATACCTCGTAGTTCATCATGCGCTCCGGTTTCAAATCTGGGTTCTGAGGCGGGAACATGTACATCTCCCGTATATTCGGACTCCGGAAGCCTTTCGACAAAGAAGCCTTTATCACGTTCCCCTCGAACGGACGTACCGTGAAGCCGGCCTGCGGAATCCACTCGCCGCCGAAGATACTGTTATGCTCATAACGAACCCCGGCGTTCAAGCTTACCTTGTCAAATAGATCCTGCTGCATGATAACGTATCCGGCTACCTCGTTCACGGTCTTATTCACCAACTCATTCTGGTTACCATTGATACTATCCTGCCATGCGTGACCACCCCAGTTCTTATAATCGATGCCGACCGTAAAACTATTCCCTTTCACCAAGCGGAAAGACTGATAAAGCAAGAAACCCGCATTATGATCGTCCGAATAAAACAGATAAGGATTAGGCGTCCCGCCCGGATTATACCCATCATCAATCTTATGATGGCCCCAGTTGTAGAAAGCACGAAGGGCACCACTTGTCTTCCCGTAATTATTCTCTAAAGCGAAGGAGGTAGTACCTCGCAGGATATTCATGATATTATCGATAAGCGGATTTGTTATCTCTCCCGGGTTCTGGTTCTTGAACTTAGCTAAGCTCACGTCTCCCGTCACCTTATAATGATCATCAATCTTATATCCTAACTTAGCGAAACCATTCGTGATATGAAACTTCGAATCCGGACGATGTCCATCTGTGCGGTCATGATTCAATGAGATATAACTACTAAAGTTACCGATATTGTACCCATTATTAATCATATACTTCTGGGTGTTATACGAGCCGTACATGATACGGGCTTGCGTACGCCGTCCCGGCTGATTATGCTGGCGGGTGATGATATTCACGACACCTCCCATAGCGTTCGAGCCGTATAACAAGGAACCCGGACCACGGATCACCTCCACCTTTTCCACGTCCGAAGCCACATAGGTATCCGGAAGCGAATGGCCGAATAGACCGGCCCATTGAGGCTGTCCATCGAACAACATTAAGACCTTATTACCCTGTCCGACCCCCCGGATATTAACCGTCCCGGCCGCTCCCTCGGAAACGCCGAAACCTGTGATCCCTTTTTCCGTGACAAACAGCCCGGGTACTCGCTCCGACAATACGGGAAGCAACGCCGATTCACTGCTAGCCTCAATCTCTTCCCGTTCGATGACCGAGATAGATAACGGCACACTGTTCCGGTTCACATGGATCTTGTTGGCGGAAACCACCACCCCTTTCAAATTGATCAGACTGTCAATCTCTGCCGGATCTATCGCAAACGCCATGGAGCCTATCAACAGTCCGGAAACTAGTAAAAGTTCTTTTCTCATATACTACTTACATCTATAATATTTATCATTTTAAACACCACGTAGTGGCACGTTCACCAGAAAACGTGTTACCAAGCCTGCAAAAAAAAGCATTAATCCGCCCGGCTCATCACCAACTTACCATGCTTAATGCCTTTGATTGTCGTCAACTTATCCGACAATTCTGTCAAGCGGTGAGCCGTTCCCATCACCGTCACTATATGCAAGCAAAAATTCTGATTGATATAATACTGGGAAGACGACAAGATCACATCCTTATAATTTTGTTGGATACCCGTGATTTTCAAGGAGATCTCTTTCTTGACTTGGTCATACATGATCACGATCGTCCCGGCTACGATATGGTTGCATTGCCATTTACGTTCGGCTACATTCTTCTCTATCAGAAAACGAATCGCCTGTGAACGATTGGCGAAGCCATTCTCATTCACATATTGATCCAATGATTCCAACAGATTGTCTTCCAAAGAGACACCAAAACGTTTTAAAGACATAAACCCTTTTTTTATAATTTTCGGTGCCAAAGGTAGTGTTTTTTCAAGAATCTCGGTATTCTATCGGCAGGAAGAGGAAAAATTAGTCGCTAATCACGAAAATTCACTCCGGTATCCCACCATAAGCGAGTACCTCCGGTATCCGGACCTCCCAAATACTCACACAAGGCGGAATATTGAGCCGGGTTACCGGAAATAATGCTAACCGGGAAATTCAAACGACGAATCATCGTTCGCGTATCGATCTTTCCATTGCTTTTATTCACCAAAACCGGGAACAAACGGGGATAACCGGTACGCCTCTGCTCCGCCCAAGCCTCACAGCCCTCGGGGTAACAAGCGATCCATTTTTGGGTAATGATCTTCTCCAGCTTGGTCTCCCTAGAGGCTTCTTCATCCCATGCCGGAGACACCAAGCAAAGCGCCTTCGCAGAATAGTCGGGAGTAAACGTATCCACGAAATCGGCGGCTATATGATCACTTTGTAAATAAGCGTTCGCCTCTCCTACCCTCCATTGATTGAACGATGATCGTACGCCTTGCTCATAGCAAGTCCCGGCGTCCTCCCCGGACCAGCCCCGCAAGGCTGCCTCCGCACGTAAGAACCAAACTTCCGCAGGCGTCATTAAGATAGCGTCCGTTTTCTGGGTAATCGTACTTCTCGAATGCTCACTATAGCGGGAATGATTAAATCCTGTCCCTTGCCGGATTCCCCGGTACTCCCCGGAATATCCCTGTCCGGTAGCAGGCTCAAAATAACGGGATAACCGAGGGTCTTTATATCCTTTAAGGATCGATTCCATATTAGCGTTCATAAAAACCTCTCCCCACGCCTTATTGATCTCCCCCAGCGGATTCGAGTAGCCGGTTCCGGCGGTAGAAACCGCGACGACCTCATAAGCCTCCTCCAGCAAACCGGCTGGATGTGTCAGCGACTTATGCGCCTCATCCCTTGCCTTATCAGGGTCAGCCATAGCGATACGAATCGCCAAGCGCAAACGTAATGAGTTGGCGAAACGCATCCATTCCCCAAACGTCCTGTAATTCTCCGGCATAATCATATCGAAACGAGAAAAGGTTTCTTCTCCATCATATTCAGACAGCAGGTGAATAGCCTCCCCCAAATCTTGGAAAAAAGCATAATAAGCGTCTTTCTGGGAATCCGGCATTACCCCGGCATCCGACTCCCCAAACTTTGTATACACGATCGGGCCATAATAATCCGAGATCCGATGCATGATCTCTACTTTCAGTATTTTAGCGATCGCATAGAAAGCCGGATATTTATCACGGGAATGATCTTCCGTCTGCTTTATCTCCGTCATGATATATCCATACGTATTATCCCACATCGTACCATTCCAGCCATCCTGCAAATTATAGACCGTATTCCCCAATCCGGCGTTGAAGGGTTTAAAATCATGCATATAACCGGAAAACATATCCGCATTCAGATTTTGCATCGTCTGGAAATGCCAGTTCTTGCCACTCCCCCAATCATAATTAAAATAAATCCCCATCTGGACTACCTTTAGCCAGACACCGAACGTATTATAATCATACGTTTTCTGCTCATCGGTAAAACCCGTATTATCGGTATTATACTCCTCGAATTTACCCGTACAGGAAAAAAGGAGTAATACGGCCAACAGACCTGCCATCTTATTCAGAAATCTCGTCTTCATACGCTTAGAATGAAAGTTTCACATTAAAGCCGACACTTCTCGTAGTCGGTATCCCGAATATATCGATCCCTTGATTGCTATTGCTCGCCGAAAGCACGGCATCCGGATCAAATGGAGCCTTTTTATAAATAAAGAATAGATTCCGGGCGACAAAAGACAGTTCCGCCTTTTTAACAAATTGTTTCCTTCCCAACAATCTCTTCGGTAGCGTATATCCTAAAGATAACTCCCGCAAACGGATATTGGTAGCATCGTACATATAATATTCAGTCACACCGTTTCGTCCTCCCACCTGCTCATAAAATCCTTTTATGTTATAAATATGATGTCCTTCCAAATCCACATACCCCATCGTACGGGCCTCTCCGGAAACTTTACTCACTCCCGTTTGGTCAAGCACAGCCTGAGTCTGGGCCAGCACATCTCCCCCAAAATGCCCGTCAATCAAGAAATAGAACGAAAAATCCTTATACGTGAAACTATTTCCCCAACCCAATAAGAACGCCGGATTACAATTCCCCACCTTAGCCGTATTCCCGCTACCGATCTCTTGGGGCAAGCCGTCCCGACCATACACGATCGCACCATATTTATCCCGCTCAAAAGCTTTTCCATAGATATCACCAAACGAGCCACCTTCCACCAAACGCATCGTATAGCTAGAGGAGAATCCTTCATCTCCTTGAATAAAGCTAGCCAAATCATCATGTAGTTTCTTTACTTCATTTTTATTCCGGGAAAAGTTGAGTGTCGTATTCCATTTAAACTGATTCGTTAAGATAGGAACCGCACCGAACGTCAATTCCACTCCCATATTCTGTATATTTCCCGCATTCACAAAATAATACTTGTATGCGGCTCCAGCGGAAGAAGGTAAAGAGAAGAGTTGATTTTTCGTATTGGTCTTATAGAACGTAAGATCCACGTCCATACGATAATCAAAGAATTTCCATTCGGTACCTATTTCAAAAGAACTGCTCATCTCCGGCTTCAAGGTACCGAACGGAGCCGTATCATTCGGCTGGGGAATCCCGCCCGCAGCGATATGGCCTACCGTATTGCTAACGAATAAGGGTATATCATTACCCACCTTACTCCAAGAAGCCCGTACTTTCCCAAAAGATATCAAGGAAGGCATCGAAAAGGATTTAGGGATAATCCAAGAAAGACCGACTGAAGGATAGAAAAAACCTCTTGATTTACGTTCCGTAAACGCAAGGGTAGATGACCAGTCATTACGTGCGGTCACATCTAAGTAAAGGCTTTCCTTATATCCCAACTGCGCCATAGCAAAAAAGGATTGCATTTGCCGGCGTGCGTCATCCGACTCCTCGATGTAGGCACTGGACGACATGTTAATATTAGCGATCGTAAAGACATTCGGATAATACAAGGAAGCCGTTTTCGAATCCAGCCTCAACGCACTGGTGCGTGTGTCCGTTATGCTCGTACCGATAGCGGCGTTCAAGGAGAAATCATCCCAGCTCTTATTCAATTTAGCCATCAAATCCCCATAGAGCAACGTAGTCTGGTAGGTGTAATAAATGTAACGCCCGTTCTCACCGGCGATACCCGGAGAGGTAGAAGCGTATATTTCCTGCTGATACTTATCATTCACATAATCGATATTTCCACGGCCCTGTAATGTAAGCCAATCTGTCACCTTGAAACTAGCGGAAGCCAACGCCAACACACGGGCACGTTTGTCCTCGTTTTCCGTACGGTTGACCAACCAATAAGGATTTTGCTCAAAATCAGTAATCGTAGTATACCAGTTCTGGACGTTCATATTCCGTTTCTCGTTATATACCTCAAAGTTCTCCTTATAAGGTGCCATATCCATCCCTCTAGGAAACGTGTATAAACCTTGTAACGGGTTCATATAAAATCCCCCGGCCGTAGGTTTTCCTTTGATTGTTTGGAGTATCAAGTTTACCTGCCCCTCCAAGATCAAACGATCATCAAAGAAAGAAGAACTTTCACGGAGATTAAAATTATGCTTGCTTAAATTATTCTTAGGAACGATGCCCCGTGCGGTCGTATTGGCATACGAAAAATAATTTTGCACATGGCTATTCCCTGCCGTAAATATCAATGAGTTAATAGCGGTAATACCCGTCCGGAAGAAATCGCCGACAGGGTCATAGACCGGAAGAGAAGCCCGGTCTCCCCAACAAGTTTCCGCCCCTTCCATCCGTCCGAACTCATTCTGAAACTTGGGGAGACTGATCGCTTGATCAACAGTCAGCGACGAGGAGAAATGAATATTCCGTACCCCGGCCTTACCTTTTTTCGTTTTGATCAAGATCACACCGTTCGCCGCTTGTCCCCCATACAACGCAGAGGCCGAAGCCCCTTTCAAGACACTCAAACTCTCTATATCATCAGGATTTAGATTAGAGATACCATCGCCCGCATCCCGGTTACCGGCATCGGCCGTACCACCGATCGTTGTCAAGGCTTGCTCACTGCTAATGCTCAAGATCGGGACACCGTCTATCACATACAAAGGCTGGTTATTTCCGGATGCGGAACGACTACCTCGAATAATCACCCGGGACGAGCTACCCAGACCGGCGGAAGTCCGGTTAATCTGGAGTCCAGCCATCTTTCCGGAAAGCGTACTCATAAAATTAAAATCCTTGGCCCTTACCAATTCCCCACCTGTGATTAACTGGGTGGCATAAGGCAAGGAAGATTCTTTCTTCTCGATACCAAGAGCCGTAACAACTACCTCGTCCAAAATCTGGGCGTCATCCTCCAACTGCACATTCAATGACAATTGCCCCTCATACTCAATTTCCCGTGAACGATAACCGATATAAGAAAAAACCAAAGTAGCCTCCTCGGGAAGCTCCAATACAAAGCTGCCATCCATATCCGTAATCGTACCGTTTCTCGTTCCTTTTTCCACCACATTCACGCAGGCAATAGGCTCTCCTTTGTGATCGGTCACGATGCCTTTTACCTTACCATCCAGCTTTTGTTGCATTTGGATTATCGCCTCTTTCTTATTCAAGATGATCTGGTCATTCATGACCGTATAGACGATCTCCGTGTTCTTAAATAATAAATTTAAAATCTCGAAAACCGTACGTCCGGATAAAGATTTACGCACTTTCTCAGATAAATTGATCACCTGAGCGTCATAAATAAAAGAATAATTGGTTTGACTCTCAATCTCATCCAGAGCGCCCGCCAAGCTAACCGGGGGAGAGATACGAATATAGGATTCCGAACGTTCCTGTTGGGCACCCAGCGGGAATATACATAATAATAGTAGAATGAAGATATAAATATATAATCTCATAATTTACACACGCACAATTTATCATGGGTAAATGTAAGAATTATTATCTAATACTATTCAATTATAACAAAAAATTCTCGCTTGGAGTACTGTTCTTCACATATAAGTATCTCCAAACGAGAATAACCATCAGCTTCTGTTAAAGCTCAATATAATCAATCTGTCTGTTTATTTATTTTGAAGATGTGCAATAGTTGGAATTCTTATCCCACCAAATCGGGGTCGAAACCACATCACCTTTCCCACCTAACATGGATTTGCCTTTCTCATATTCAGCAGCATTTACCAATTGCTCTTTCATCGGGTATTTCATACGTTTGATGAAATTTTGAGGATTCAAGATATTTGTATCACTATTATTATATACAGCTTGATCTCGATAAACAGCCACATCCAAACGAGGCAAGTTCAAACGACGCTTGTCATTCCAAGCTTCCTGCGCCAAATCTGGAAGTCCGGCGATATATTTCTGCGTGATGATCTTCTCTAAAGCCGTATTGCCTGCGCCTTGTTGATCGTCATATTTCGCGCTGGTACCAGCCTCATTCTTTTCCGTGGAAGCCAAATACTCCTCAACATCACCCGATACACCCCAAGTCTCGAAGGAAGCACGTACCCCTGCCTCATAAGCAGCTTTAGCATCACCGGCGACCAAATTACGGGCGAACAACTCAGCTTTCAAGAAATCAACTTCCTCAGAAAGGAACATATCATAAGGACGAGATTTATACGGAGCGCCATCTTTAATAATAAAGCCCATCTCTGCACATTGCTTAGACTGATAAATACCAGTATTCGCCTCCTCTGCTTTCGCACCGTATACCAAACCTTTCCAATCACCATTCTCAATACCCGGCTGGAACATCTTCGGGGCACGAGGGTCTACCTTAGCGGGATGTACATTCGATACGGCAACTCCGGATGTCTGGTTTACCACGCCGGCAGGCCAATCGATATTACCGATATTAGTCACTAATTTCTCAAATGACTTAGACATACAGATCGGACCGCTCCAAGTAATCTGGAACATCGTATAGTTATAGTCCTGTCCCCAAGAACCATCCGCTTTTGGAGGCATATAAGCATTATCAGCCTTGCTTGAGATCAAACCACAAGGAGATGTCAAAGCGGCATTTGCCTCAGCGACACATTTCTCTCGATCCACCTCAGATAGACGAACAGCGAAACGAAGACGCAAGGAGTTTCCAAATTTTTTCCAAAGAGAAACGTCATTCTTATAGACCAAGTCGATACCTGCATCCGAGAATATAGGCTCAGCGCTATCGCTAAAGCTATTCAACGCCTCATCCAATTCCGTGAAATATTCATAATAGATATCCTTCACCGATTTATAAGGAGGATTATCTTCTACGGTAGCATAGGCCGGGAAAGGCATCGGACCAAACTTATCCGCAGCCAGGCTATGGATATACACACGCCAGATACGAGCGAAAGCGATCGTATTAGCGTATAAGTCCTTATCTTTTTCCATCAAACTACGGATCACGATATTGATAGAAGAAATCTGTGTCAGATACGCTTGCCATGTTAAATTGTTCCACTCGTCATTTTGGATATAATTCTTAGTTGCCCAACCACCGCCATCGACCAACATTTGAGAGTAGAAATCAATTTGCAAAGGTTTCAAGCGTTGTTCCACATCACCATCGATAATCATCCCACCACGTAGCGTAGAGGCCAATCGAGGTTCGCTCATATTGTAATTTACATCATCCGTCGGCTTATCCGGGTTATCATTTATACCTGTCAGGTCGCAACTGGCCATACTCGCCATCATAAACGAACAAGCTGCTAATATCTTTATATTACTTTTCATAATAATTCCATTTTTAGATTTATGTTTCATTAAAATGCCAAATTAATATTGAAACCTAAGCTTCTCATAGTAGGCATAGAACCGTACTCGATACCTTGGGCGTTACCAGATGTATAAGCAGCCTCCGGGTCGAATCCCTTTGTCTTACTATAAATCATGAACAAGTTACGAGCTACGAAACTCAAGCGAGCGGAAGTAAATGGAGTCTTCGCCAACATCGTTCTCGGGAAATTATAACCCAAACTCAACTCACGTAAACGGATGTTTGTCGCATCGTACATATAAGCCTCTGTCACGTTATTGCTAGAAAGACCATTCCAATAAGCTTGAGCCGTAATACTCTTCGTATTGGGAGTACCATCGGCCAATACCCCCGGAACAACCATACCATCACGACCATCCAACGTCATCTCTAAATTACCGGATGAAGCACCCGCACGGATAGATCCCATATACACATCACCGCCATAACGCATATCGAACATGAAGTTCAACACGAAATTCTTATATGACAAGGTATTGCTCCAACCCATCATCCATTTCGGCTGGTTGTTACCCAACAATACCATATCGTCCGTTCTCAAAGGAACACCATCGGCACCGATAATAATGTTGCCGTTATCATCCCGTTGATAAGCGTAACCGTAAATATCTCCATAGGCTCCACCCTCGTGAGCGACGATCTTCAAGAAACTTACTGATGCATCACTAAGGATCTGCTCTTTCGTATCATCTGTCAATGAAATTACCTTGTTGATATTCTTTGACCAGTTCAACTGAGTATCCCATTGGAAACCACTCTCGGAGATATAAGGAGTAGCGTTAAACGCAACCTCTACACCCTTATTCTCAATATTACCGGCGTTGATCATCTTTTTCTTGAACCCTGTAGCGGAAGGAACATCGATCTTTAAGATCTGGTCTTTGGCGTTCTTCTTATAATACGCTACGTCGACACCAACCCTATTCTCAAACGCCTTCAACTCAAGGCCTAACTCCCAAGAGTTGATCGTCTCATTCTTTAAATTTGGATTTGCCATCCAATCCTCGTTGCTGGCATTAAAAATACCCCCTTTAATATCATAACTGATATTATAATAGTCACGCAACATATAAGCGTCCGTATCATTACCTACCTGAGCCCAAGACGCACGGATCTTACCGAAAGAAAGAATACCCGTGTTATGCCCCATCTTATTCAACATTTGGGTGAAAATCCAGCTAACACCTACCGACGGGTAGAAATAAGAGTCATTGTCTTTCGGAAGTGTTGAAGACCAGTCGTTACGAGCGGTTAAGTCCAAATACAAATAGTCGTCCCAAGACAATGATGCCGTAGCATATAGCGAGTTGATTTGTTTACGGTTGCGAGTATACTCACCACCATGTGTCTTACCGTTGGCGATCGCATGGAAATCGGGAATCACAAACTCACCGGATGATTCCTTGTACCATGTAGAATTACGGTACATCATATTACCACCTACCGTACCTACGATACCAAATCGATCCCAGTTGCCTTTAGCAGTCAATAAGAAATCAGAGTTGATCTCGGTGAATTTCTCCATATTGGCAGTCATGCTACCGTTGTTCTCCCAATACGGGTTACCTGTCGCACGAATCGTCTCATACTGGATGGTGTAATTATCCATACCAGAGCGAAGCTTCAAGCTCAACCAATCCGTAAACGTGAAATCCAAGGCCGCAAATCCGATAAAGCGGTCTTTCTTATCCTTGTTCGTATTGCGGTAAGCGGACCAATACGGGTTATTGGCGTTGGCTCCCGTGTCGATCAGATAACCAGCGGGCTTTCCGTCCGCACGTTTCCAATCATTATCTTTATAGGCGTCATAGTCAGAGAAGCCCACACTTCGGGGCATACTTAAATAGTTAAGGAAGATATTATCCGGGTCGCCCGCTAATTTCACACGGTTGTTCGTATGCTGGCTTACATAATTAACCTTCACGTCGGCCGATAACCATTTAGACAGTTTAGCCGTAGAACGCAAGTTGATAGACGTACGATCCATTCCGCTATTCGGAACAACACCCTTATTATCCAAGCGTGTCACGCCGGCACGGAAAGTGATATCCTCGGAACTCTTGCTCAAATCCACGCTGTTTGTCCAAGTGGTACCAGTGCGCAAGAAGTCCTTATATAAATCATTGTCTCTCGCCGCATACTGGTAAGAACCCATCGCCATATCCTTAGAAGAACCGTCCATAGCGGCACCCCAGCTCGTCGCTTTATTATTATCGAAAGCGCCGTCGATACCTTGTCCGTATACATCTTGGAACTTCGGGGTTTGCATCGGGTTCTCAGCCGTGAAATTCGAGTTGATACTTACGCCCCAACCTTTATTCTGGCTACCTTTCTTAGTCGTGATCATCACGACACCGTTACCTGCACGGCTACCATACAACGCCGCGGCTGCCGGGCCTTTCAATACGGACATACTCTCGATATCATCCGGGGAGATATCAGAGATACCGGAACCTTTATCCACGTTACCGTTACCCCAATAGTCATCCGTACCACCGCTAAAGTTATCGATAGGTACACCGTCCACAACAATCAACGGCTGGTTATTACCAGTAATAGAGTTATTACCACGAATCACGATACGAGAGGAACCACCGACACCGGTACCATTTTGCTTGATCTGCAAACCTGCTACCTTACCAGCCAAAGCGTTGGCCACGTTAGCATCACGGGTTTGCGTCAGGGACTCACCTTTCAATTCAGACATAGAATATCCCAAAGCCTTTTTCTCTCGCTTGATACCCAAAGCGGTTACCACGACTTCATCCAAGGCTTGCGTATCATCGACCAATTGAACCTCGATAGAAGGTTGTCCGGTAAAGACGATCTCTTGCGTATTAAAACCGATATAGGAAACTTGTAAAGTCGCATTGTTAGGAACATCCAACTCGAAACGGCCATCCATATCCGTGATGGTACCGTTGGTAGTTCCTTTGACAATTACGTTAGCACCGATAATAGCCTCGCCCGTTTTGTCCGTAACGACACCGACTGCTTTTCGTGTCTGTTGTTGAGCGTTTAAGACTGTGACTTCATGCGTGTTCTCTGCGAAAACCATGGCCGGTACCAAACAGAATGCGCATACCCCCATGTTAATCATTAACGGAATTTTTCGAAAAAGAGAATAACTATTCCCCCTTAAAGCATTTAAGGTTACAATTTTATTCATATTTTTGTAGTGTTACTATTTATAATAAAGTTATTTGTAGCTGCGCCAACAGCTCTTCTTGACTTTTCGTACGGGAGAATACGCCAATATTCTTCCGTATGTTTTTAATCCTTGTTTATTCTTTCTTCATGGGCAGACGTATTTTAGAAGGTTACACATTATTTCTCATTTTGATATTTCCACGACTGAGGTTCCCGATCCACTGTCCTTAACGGTAGGTTTATGTATCGCATACTGGATTCCCGACGCCAATTTCAGGTATTCCAATACTTGAGGCAATTGCTCGTCCTTGAAACGGGCTGTTATTATGGACTTGAGTATCTCGTTATCTTTTACCTCGAATACTACGTGATAATGACGTTCCAGCGTTTTCAATACTTTATCCATCGGATGGTTCCTGAAGATAATCTCCCCGTTCTTCCAAGCCGTGTCATATTCGGTATTCACGTCGAACACCTTGATCTTGCCAGCGCCCTTTTGATACTCGGCTTTCTCGTTTGGCTTCAACATCTGTGTCATTCGCTTTCCTCCGGACACGACGTTCAGCTTTACCGATCCCTCTACCAAAGTGGTCTCTATCATACTCTCGTCTTTGTAAGCGGATACATTGAAAGAAGTTCCCAACACCTCTACCGAGTAATCTTTATCCGCTTTCACAATAAAAGGCTTATGGGCATTCTTCGTCACCTCGAAATATCCTTGTCCGGTTAATTCCACCGTACGGGTATCCGCATTGAAGTCCGAAGGATATCTCAATTCGCTATTGGCATTCAGCCAAACCTTAGAACCGTCAGGTAAATCGAACGCCGAAACCACCCCAGGATTCGTGCGTACGGCTAGCGTACGCACGTTCCCTTGACCCTGCTGTATGAACAAATAAGCGGATAAAAGAAAGACTGGAATGAATAACACGGCCGCAGCCCGTTGAATAACACCTAACACTTGTCTTAAAGCTAATCTTTTCTCTTTCTTATGGATTCTTGATTTAAAACGAGACAACGCCTCGTCCGGGTTCACGGTCCGCATGACTTTTAGGCGACTTGCTACTTGAGTCGTAAAATAGACCTGCTCCAACAGTTTCTCGTTTTCTAGAGAGGCGGCCCGCCAGTTTTTCACCTCCACAGCTTCCTCCTCGGTCAACATCCCATCGATGTATCGGATCAATATGTCTTCGTTTATTTCCATTTTTTCTTGTTTCTATAATTAATACAGTTGAGACAAAAGATGTACTAAACAAAAAAACGATTTTTTTCAAGAAAATTGAATAATGGCAAAAATACCGTTCCTAAAGAAAGGCTCAACAATATCCCTCTTTCTACTGTTTTACCACAAAATGAGACTTCTTATGGTAAAGATTCTTTTAAAACGGATTTATGAGGAGCCAAGTGAGGCGGATGATTATCGCATTCTTCTCGACAGGCTATGGCCCAGAGGACTGAAGAAAGAGGATGCGAAGTTTGACGAATGGAGAAAAGACATCACTCCATCTAAGGAGTTACGCCAATGGTTCCACGAGGATAAAGACAGGCATTGGGAAGTATTCCAAGGTCGCTACGGGATGGAGATCAAGCAGAACCCGGATTTCATTCCTTTCTTACGAGAGATCGAGAAGCATCCGGTTGTCACTTTCCTCACGGCAGCGAAGGATGTACAACATAGTCATCTACCTATATTAAAAGAAGTCATCGAGGATTTCGAGAAAAACAAATCATAAAAATAAAAAGACCTATGAAAAGTATCGTATTGCTTCGCCACGGCGAAAGTGTATGGAATAAAGAGAACCGGTTCACCGGTTGGACCGATGTGGATTTGACAGAAAAAGGCGTGGCCGAAGCTTATAGGGCCGGCAACCTATTGAAAGAAAAAGGATATGTGTTCAATAAAGCCTATACCTCTTATTTAAAACGGGCCGTCAAAACCTTGAATTGTGTATTGGATCGCATGGACCAAGACTGGATCCCGGTGGAGAAGAGCTGGAGGCTGAACGAGAAACATTACGGATCGCTACAAGGGTTGAACAAGAGCGAGACCGCCCAAAAGTATGGAGACGAGCAAGTCTTGATCTGGCGTCGCAGTTACGATATAGCCCCGCTTCCCCTATCGGAAGACGACCCTCGTAACCCTCGCTTCGATATCCGCTACAAAGACGTGCCGGATAAAGAGTTGCCCCGTACGGAATCCTTGAAAGATACGGTTGAGCGGATTCTCCCTTATTGGAAAGAGGTTATCTTCCCGACGCTCCGGACCGCCGACCAGATCCTTGTCGCCGCTCACGGAAACAGCTTGCGGGGAATCATCAAATATTTAAAAAACATCTCCGATGAAGAGATCGTTCATCTGAATCTCCCGACAGCCGTTCCATACGTGTTCGAGTTCGATGATGACTTGAAACTCGTGAATGATTATTTCCTTGGCGACCCGGAGGAAATCAAGAAACTCATGGAAGCCGTAGCCAACCAAGGAAAGAAAAAGTAGCGGGATTCATGCCTCTTATCCGGAATTATTCATTAAGTTTGCAACCAAACAAACTTAAACACTATTGTGGACGAGAACGCAGAACGAATTTCACTAGAACTTATCGCAGGAGACGAACAAGCGTTCGACACCGTGTACAAACAATATTACCGGGGATTGTGCGCCTTCGCCTCCCAATATGTAACAGTACCAGAATCAGAGGAGATCGTACAAGACGTGATGATGTGGCTGTGGGAAAACCGAAAATCCCTAGTAGCGGACATGTCCCTGAAATCACTCCTCTTCACGATTGTCCGCAATAAATGCCTCAATACGATCAGCCACATACAGGTTAAGCAACAAGTGCACGAGAGATTGTACGCCAAGTTCCAAGAGCAATTCGAGAATCCTGATTTTTATATAGGAGAACTGATGGCCTTGGCCTCCAAGGCCATCCGGGAGCTCCCGGATGAATACCGTAAGGCATTCGAGATGAACCGTTTCGAGGAAATGACCTACAACGAGATCGCCGAGCGGACAGGCGTATCCCCCAAAACAATCGCATACCGCATCTCTCAAGCGCTCAAGATATTACGGACGGAATTAAAGGACTATATCCCTTTATTGGTATGGCTGCTTTACGAACAAACACGCTCATAACGGAGGAAGCATCCTACCGCCATGAGCGTTTTTTTAATGAGTCAAAAGACTTATTTCACGAACGGTGCTTTCAATAAATAATCCACGCAGCCTTTCACGCCCTCAAACTGGGAACGTCCGTCAGGCATACCCTCCAACTCCACGAAATAATCCTTGATTCCATTCGCGTAAGCTTGCCGGAATATATTCTCGAAATTCATCATCCCGGACTCGCCTAGAATAGCACGGTCCTTGATATGCAATACCTTGATACGGTTCGGATATTTCTTCAACCACTCTATCGGATCTTGTTGTCCCATCACGGCCCAATAAACATCCATCTCGAAAAATACAAGCGAAGGATCAGTATTCTTCAAGAACAACTCATAGATGCAATCTCCTTTCACACGCCTTCCCAGCTTGGCCTCCGTACTGCCCGGATTTACCTTGGCGAACTCCATCTCATGGTTGTGATAGCCGAAAGGAATACCGGCCGCTTTCACGATCTTACCCGCCTCGTTAAAAATCTCGCAGACGAAAGCGGTTTCCTCGGTGCTACGGGTACTCGGTTGCCCGGGCTGGATCAAGTACTTCACGCCTAGTTTGGCATGGTCATCAGCCGTCTTCTTCCAATACTCGGAGATCTGGGAGCGATTGGCCTTCGTGTACTCACGTACCGGAGGATTCACGTGGGAACTGGTGATCTTCAATCCGGCATCATCCACCATCTTCTTGAATTCCATCATGTCTACACCGCCGATCTTGCCTTCCTTGTAACCGGCCAATTCCAGATTCGTGTACCCCATTTGCTTGATCTTTTTCAATCCACCGGGTACATCCGCATAAAGTTCCTTGCCTAAAGAATAGATTTGTAAACCAACTGTCTTAGCGGCCATCGTTTCAGAAGTGACAGGTTTAGCCGCATCTGCGCTCCCGACCTTTCCGGCCATCAGGCCACCCAAGGTGAAAAGGGACGCATTCTTTAAAAAATCTCGTCTATTTATCATGATTATTAGAATTAAGTCAGTCCAAAGATAGAGATTATAATCTAAAAAAAGACCGCATAGGATGGAAAAATCCACCTATACGGTCCACAAATGGTATACATTATATAATAGGACTCGATTAACGGCGAGGCTTGATATCCAACTTCACCGGCTTGATCATATTCTCCGGGCTTAAGATCGTATCCAATTCCTCCTTGGTCAAGATACCATGATCCAGTACCAATTGATAAACGCTAACGCCGGTCTCCAACGCCTCCTTCGCGATCTTGGTCGAGTTCTTATAGCCGATTACCGGATTCAAGGCCGTCACCACGCCGATGCTATGATGTACCTCCTCACGGCAACGATCCTCGTTAGCGATAATACCGTCCACGCAACGGGTACGCAAGGTATCGAAACCATTGATCAGCAAATCCACGGACTCGAAGCAGCATTGTGCCATCACCGGCTCCATGGCGTTCAGCTCCATCTGGGCGGCTTCCCCGGCCATGGTCACACATAATTCATTACCCATTACCTTATAAGCGATCTGGTTCATCACCTCCGGGATCACAGGATTCACCTTACCCGGCATGATAGAAGAACCCGGCTGCATAGCAGGCAAGTTAAACTCACCCAAACCGCAACGAGGGCCGCTTGCCAACAAGCGAAGGTCATTACATATCTTATTCATCTTCACGCAAACCCGCTTCATGGCGGAAGCATAGCCTACCAAGCAAGAAGTATCCGAGGTAGCTCCTACCAAATCGGAGGAGAGACGGATATCCCATCCGGTTATCTCACGTAAAGCCGCGATACATTTCTCCGCGTATCCCGGCTCGGCACAAATACCCGTACCGATAGCGGTAGCTCCCATATTAACCACCAAGAAATCGGCGGCGGCCTCATTCAAGTGAGCGATCTCATCCTGCAAGATGCTGGCGAAGCCATTAAAGGTCTGCCCCAACGTCATAGGTACGGCATCCTCCAACTGCGTACGTCCCATCTTGATAATTTGCGAGAACTCCTCTCCTTTCTTACGGAAAGAGGCGATCAATTCCTCCAAATGGGGAAGCAATTGAAGATGCTTAAAATACATACCGATATGGATAGCGGTCGGATATGCGTCGTTCGTGGATTGCGAGCAGTTCACATGGTCGTTCGGTGAGCAGTATTGGTATTCACCCCGCTCATGCCCCATCAGCTCCAAGGCACGGTTGGCGATCACCTCATTCGCGTTCATATTCGTAGTGGTACCCGCTCCGCCTTGGATCATATCCACCGGGAACTGGTCGTGATGTTTACCATCGAGAATCTCCCCACAAGCGGCGATGATAGCGTCTTTTTGCTCTACGGTAAGCAAGCCTAATTCAAAGTTAGCCATGGCAGCCGCCATTTTTGTTATAGCTAATCCTTTAATGAATAAAGGATATTCACTCAAACGGAATTTACTGATTGAGAAATTCTCGATTCCTCTCAAGGTTTGAACTCCGTATAATGCTTCGGCGGGGATTTCACGAGCGCCGATCAAATCGCTCTCTATGCGAGTTTTTCCAGTTAATTTAGTATCCATATTAGAAATATTAATCGTTTTTTATTGTTTCCGCAAAGGTAGAAACTATTATTTTGAAAGCAAATTATTCTTCGAAATAATAAAAACAAATACCAAAAACGCCAATACACGTCTACACAAGGCTCAATGAATTACAATTTGTCAATAAAGCAGTTTTAATAGACCTTCTGATCTTTTTTATCTCATTCATAAAAAAAGTACGATTTTATTTGCTGTTTGTCAAAGATTCCATATATTTGCTGCCGTAATAACAAAACAGAGTCATGAGAACATTCGTAGTAAATACATATTGGTGGTGGCGCTCCGTACAACTCAAAAGGTCGTAAGGAACGAAGACTCGTATGTATATATAAACACTACATAAAGATATAAAGAGGTCTGTCGCACTTGCGGCAGGCCTCTTTTCTTTTTATAGCAAATTCAAAAGGAAAATAACTAAAATAGATAAAAGATGAAAACGTATCAAGTTGACAAGAATGGTTACTATGGTGAGTTCGGCGGGGCCTATGTTCCCGAGATCCTTCATCAATGCGTGGAAAATTTACAGAACACCTATCTGCAAGTGTTGGAGAGCGATAGCTTCAAGGAAGAGTTCGATCAGTTATTGCGTGATTATGTAGGCCGCCCCTCCCCTCTTTACTTGGCCAAACGGTTGAGCGAGAAGTACGGATGCAAGATCTATTTGAAACGGGAAGACTTGAACCATACCGGAGCACATAAGATCAACAATACGATCGGCCAGATCCTCCTAGCCCGCCGCATGGGGAAGACCCGTATCATCGCCGAGACGGGTGCCGGACAGCATGGAGTGGCTACGGCTACGGTATGTGCCTTGATGAATATGGAATGTATCGTTTATATGGGGAAGACAGACGTGGAACGCCAACATGCCAACGTACAGAAGATGGAAATGCTGGGAGCTACCGTCGTGCCCGTGACCTCGGGAAACATGACCTTGAAAGACGCCACGAACGAGGCGATCCGTGACTGGTGCTGTCATCCTTCGGATACGTATTATATTATCGGTTCTACGGTAGGCCCCCATCCTTATCCGGATATGGTAGCCCGGCTGCAATCCGTTATCAGCGAGGAGATCAAGAAGCAACTGCTGGAGAAGGAAGGAAGGGATCACCCGGATTACCTGATCGCCTGCGTAGGCGGGGGAAGTAACGCCGCCGGTACGATCTATCATTTCGTGGACGACGAGCGGGTGAAGATCGTCTTGGCCGAGGCCGGCGGCAAGGGTATCCACTCCGGCATGAGCGCCGCCACGATCCAATTGGGTAAAGAGGGCATCATCCACGGGGCACGTACCTTGGTCATGCAGAACGAGGACGGACAGATCGAGGAACCTTATTCTGTTTCCGCCGGCTTGGATTACCCGGGCATCGGCCCGATCCACGCGAACCTCTCCGTAAAGCACCGTGCGCAAATCCTAGCGGTCGATGATGACGAGGCGTTGGAGGCTGCTTTCGAGTTGACCCGTTTGGAAGGAATCATCCCGGCCTTGGAAAGCGCCCATGCCTTAGGAGCCTTGGCCAAGGTAACCTTCAAGCCGGAAGACGTGGTGGTACTGACTGTCTCGGGCCGTGGCGATAAAGATATGGACACTTACATTAATTATAAATTGAGAATTGAAAATTGAAAATTATATGATGGATTATACCTTTAGGACAATAAGCAAGAAGGTGATGGGCGACCTTCACACTCCCGTAAGCATCTATCTGAAAGTGCGGGATATCTACCCGGAATCGGCCCTGTTGGAAAGCTCAGACTTTCACGGAAACGAGAATAGCCTTTCCTTTATAGCGCTCCGTCCCTTGGCGAGCATCGGTATCAACAACGGGAAATGCACGGCGACCTTCCCCGACGAGACCCGTGAGGTTACCCCGCTCACCGAAGACTATAACGTACCCGAGGCGATGAACGCTTTTCTCGGCCGCTTCAAGGTAGAGGGAGCGGACAAGAAGGTCTGCGGATTATTCGGCTACACGGCTTTCGATGCCGTCCGTTATTTCGAGAACATCCCGGTCATGGAAGTTCATCACGAGGAGAACGATGCCCCCGATATGCTATACATATTATATAAGTATATCCTTGTCTTCAATCATTTCAAGAATGAGCTTACTCTGGTGGAGATGGTTCAAGACGGCGAGGATAGCGGGTTGGAAGAGATCCTTACGCTGATCGAGAACCGTAACTTCGCCTCCTACAACTTCCAGACAGCGGGTCCCGAGACCTCCCCGATCACCGGCGAGGAATACAAGGCGATGGTCCGCCAAGGCATCAAGCACTGCCTCAGGGGGGATGTCTTCCAGATCGTATTGAGCCGTCGCTTCGAGCAACCGTTCAAGGGAGACGACTTCAAGGTGTACCGGGCTCTTCGCAGCATCAACCCCTCTCCTTATTTGTTCTATTTCGATTTCGGAGGTTTCCGTATCTTCGGCTCTTCCCCCGAAACGCATTGCAAGGTAACGGGCGGACACGCCAGCATCGACCCGATCGCCGGGACCGCTTTCCGTACCGGTAATATCGAGGTAGACAAACAACGTACCGAGGCCCTGCTAGCCGACCCCAAGGAGAACGCCGAGCACGTGATGCTGGTAGACCTCGCCCGCAACGACCTAAGCCGGAACGCCCACGACGTGCAAGTGGATTTCTATAAGGAGGTACAATACTACAGCCACGTCATCCACCTCGTATCCCGTGTGAGCGGCGAGATCAACACCGATAGCGACCCGGTAAAGACCTACGTCGATACCTTCCCCGCCGGCACATTGAGCGGAGCCCCCAAAGTACGGGCCATGCAACTGATCACCGACATCGAGCATCATAACCGGGGCGCTTACGGCGGCTGTATCGGCTTTATCGGTCTGGATGGTGATTTGAACCAAGCGATCACGATCCGTACCTTCGTCAGCCGTGGCAACGTACTTTACTATCAGGCGGGAGCCGGGATCGTGGCTAAAAGCAACGATGAGCGTGAATTGCAAGAGGTAAACAATAAGCTGGGAGCCTTGAAGAAAGCGATAGACCTAGCGGAGAAATTAATCAATTGATTATCCGGTTGTAGAGACGGGGCGTGCCCCGTCTCCCACAGTCTGATAGTATTTTAAGTTACCATTTTGAAAGGATGAGACGGGGCACGCCCCGTCTCTACAACAACAACAATATATATAAAATGAAGATATTATTATTTGATAATTACGATTCCTTCACCTACAATTTGCTACATATATTGAAGGAACTGGGTGCGGACGTAGAGGTACACCGCAACGACAAGATCTCCTTGGAAGAGATAGAGCGTTTCGATAAGATCTTACTATCCCCGGGACCGGGCATCCCCGAGGAAGCCGGCATCCTCCTCCCCTTGATCCGCCGGTACGCCCCGACAAAGAGCATCCTAGGTGTCTGCCTAGGCGAGCAGGCCATCGGCGAGGCATTCGGCGCCACATTGATAAACCTTACCAACGTGCATCACGGCGTTTGCTCCGATATACGGATTGTCGCTAAAGATCCTATCTTCGAGGGACTGGAACCGGGTATACGTGTTGGGCGTTATCATTCTTGGGCGGTCTCCAAGGAAAACTTCCCGGATTGTCTGGAAATCACGGCGGTTGATACGGAAGAAGGACAGATCATGGGCTTGCGCCATCGTGAGTATGATGTACGAGGTATCCAATTCCATCCGGAATCCGTGTTGACACCCAAAGGGAAGACAATTATAGAGAACTGGCTGAAACGCTAATTACCTCCTAAGGCACTTATAGTTTCTTCCTAACGAAACATCAGTTTCCCTATAGTGAAACTAATGTTTCTCAAGCAAGAAACATTAGTTTTCCCCTAGAGAAACAAAAGTTTTTCGATAAAGAAATATCGCAAAACTGCAATAATTTATCATTCAACACATTACAGACATGAAACAGATTTTATACAGATTATTCGAGCACCAATATCTAGGCCGGGAAGAAGCCCGGAACATCCTCCAGAACATAGCGGAGGGACGCTACAACGATTCCCAGATCGCCAGTCTGATCACCGTATTCCTGATGCGCAGTATCTCCGTAGAGGAATTGACCGGATTCCGGGAAGCTTTGCTGGAGATGCGTGTACCGGTAGATCTAAGCGAATACAAACCGATCGATATCGTAGGTACCGGAGGCGACGGAAAAAACACGTTCAACATCAGTACCTGTTCCTGTTTCGTAGTGGCCGGTGCCGGTTACAATGTCGTAAAGCACGGTAACTACGGGGCTACCTCGGTGAGCGGTGCCAGCAACGTGATGGAGCAACACGGCGTAAAATTCACGAACGATATCGATAAGCTACGTACCTCCATGGATACCTGCCATATCGCCTACCTCCACGCCCCCTTGTTCAACCCGGCGCTGAAAGCGGTAGCTCCGGTACGGAAGAGCCTCGGCGTGCGCAGCTTCTTCAATATGCTCGGCCCGCTGGTCAACCCGGTCATGCCTACTTACCAATTGTTAGGCGTATATAACCTCCCGCTACTCCGCCTATATAATTATACGTATCAAGAGAGTGGTACCCGTTTCGCCGTGGTACATAGCTTGGACGGTTACGACGAGATCTCCCTCACGGCCGATTTCAAGGTAGCCATGCCGGAGAAAGAGAAACTTTATACCCCGGAGATGCTCGGATTCAAACGTTGCACGGAAGCGGACCTCGACGGCGGCGAGACCCCGGAGGAAGCGGCCCGTATCTTCGACGCCGTATTAGGGAACAAGGCTACAGAGGCCCAAAAGAGCTGCGTGATCGCCAACTCCGCTTTCGCCATCCAAGTGATCTGTCCAGAGAAGAAGATCGAGATGTGTATCGCCGAGGCACGTGAATCATTGGAAAGCGGAAAAGCATTGGCTACATTCCGTAAATTTATATCTTTGAACCAAAGATAAAGAAACATATCCTATGAAAAAGGACATCTTACAAGATATTATCGCCAATAAGCGCATCGAGGTAGCCCGGCAGAAACAGGCCGTAAGCTTACAGACCTTATTGGCTTTAGGTAGCGACCGTATGGAGCGTGACACACGTTCCATGCGTGCGGCGCTGGAATCATCCCCCTCCGGTATTATCTCCGAGTTCAAGCGTAAAAGCCCCTCCAAAGGTTGGCTGCATCCGGGTGCGAATATCGCCGACGTGGTGCCCGCTTACGAGGCCGGAGGAGCCTCCGCCTGCTCGATCCTTACGGACGGGGATTTCTTCGGAGGTTCCTTGGGCGACTTGCAAAAGGCCCGCAAGCTGGTGGATCTCCCGTTACTTCGCAAGGACTTCATCATCGATACCTACCAACTCTTCCAAGCCCGGGTGATGGGCGCCGACGCTGTCTTGTTGATCGCCGCCGCCCTTACGGAAGAAGAATGCCGGATACTCGCCGAGACCGCCCATAGCCTGCAATTGGAAGTCTTGCTGGAAGTCCATAGCGAGGACGAGCTCAAATACCTGAACGCGGATATCGATATGCTCGGCGTGAACAACCGTAATCTCGGCACCTTCCATACGGACGTAAACAACTCATTCAAGTTGGTCGATAAGATGCGAGGCTTCTCCCCTCTTTTAGTGTCCGAGAGCGGAATATCCGAGACCGATACCGTACGCCGATTGCGTGAGGCCGGTTTCCGTGGATTCCTGATCGGAGAGACCTTCATGAAAACCGAGAGGCCGGGCGATACCCTAGCCGATTTTATAGGAGGACTGGCATGATCATCAAAGTTTGCGGAATGCGGGAGCCTCAGAATATCCGGGAAGTAGCCGCCCTAGCCATCAACTGGATCGGCTTTATCTTCTACGAACGTTCCAAGCGCTTTGTCGAGCGATGCCCGACGGAGCAGCAGGCAACGGACAGTGAACAATTGTCCCCTAAGAAAGTGGGCGTTTTCGTCAACGCTACCATCGAGTCCATGATGGAGAAAGCCTCCGCCTACAAGCTAGACTATCTCCAACTTCACGGTAACGAATCGCCGGAAGATTGCCACACCTTGCAAAAAAGGGGCTATTCCTTGATCAAGGCTTTCCCCATCGCTACGAAAGAGGACTTCGAAAAAACAAGGGAATATGAGGGCCGGGTGGATTATTTCCTTTTCGATACGAGATGCGAGGGCTATGGAGGCTCGGGCAAACGTTTCGATTGGTCCATCCTAACCGAATATGAAGGAGAGACTCCCTTCTTGCTCAGCGGAGGCATCCGTCCGGAAAACGCGGAGGCGATCCGGAACTTCCGGCATCCCCGTTTCGCAGGTATCGACCTCAACAGTGGCTTCGAGATTGAGCCGGGATTGAAAGACGTCGACAAACTAAAGAATTTCATCCAACAAATTTTACATCCAGCTGTAGAGACAGGGCGTGCCCCGTCTCCCACCGTCTGATAGTATTTTTAAAATAGAATTCAAAATGAATCGCATCACAAACTTATTCCAGACCCAGAAAGACGGAATACTCTCCGTCTATTTCACCGCCGGTTATCCGAACTTAAACGATACGGCAAGCATCTTAAAAGCCTTACAGGCTAAAGGTATCCACATGGTAGAAGTAGGAATCCCTTTCTCCGACCCGATGGCAGACGGCCCCGTCATCCAAGAGGCCGCCACGCAAGCGTTGCGTAACGGGATGTCACTGCACCTCCTATTCGAGCAATTGAAAGAGATCCGGAGCGAAGTACAGATCCCGATCATCCTAATGGGCTACCTGAATCCCATCATGCAATACGGTTTCGAGAAATTCTGCGCCAGTTGCGTAGAGGCCGGCGTAGACGGAATGATCATCCCCGACCTGCCTTACGCCGATTATATCTCCGATTACAAGGAAATCGCCGATCGCCATGACCTAAAAATGATCATGCTGATCACCCCAGAGACCTCCGAGGAACGAATCCGGCTGATCGATGCCCATACCAGCGGATTTATCTATATGGTATCCAGCGCCGCCACGACCGGAGCCCAACAAGACTTCAACGAACAAAAGCAGGCCTATTTCCGTCGTATCAACGCCATGAACCTACAGAATCCCCGCTTGGTAGGTTTCGGCATCAGCAATAAAGCCACTTTCGAGGCGGCGACAGCCCATTCTTCCGGTGCCATCATCGGTAGCAAGTTCGTCCAGTTACTAAAGAGCGAAGCTACTCCCGCCAAGGCGGTCGATAAGTTACTGGAAGCCCTAAAACAATAGGAACCCTATTCATGTTTACATATAAAAACAGTAAATAGTCCTATGAATAACTTCACTTTTCACAACCCAACCCGTTTATTATTCGGTAAGGGCATGATTGAGAAACTGAGTACGGCCATCCCGATGGTGCATCGCATCATGATCACCTTCGGAGGAGGTAGCGTAAAGCAAAACGGTGTGTACGACCAAGTGATCAAGGCGCTAAAGGATCGTGACTATATCGAGTTCTGGGGCATCGAGCCTAATCCCACCATCGAGACCTTGCGAGAAGCCATCCAGATAGCGAAAGGCAAGCAGGTGGATTTCCTATTGGCGGTAGGCGGCGGCTCCGTCATAGACGGGACGAAGCTAATCTCCGCTGGCATCCAGTACGACGGCGATCCTTGGGAATTGGTACAGAAAGGGTATTACTATCATACCGTGCCCATGGGTACCGTACTGACCCTGCCCGCCACGGGTTCCGAGATGAATAGCGGGGCCGTGATCTCCCGGAAAGAGACGCAAGAGAAATTCCCGTTCTACAGCAATTTCCCCGTGTTCTCGATCTTGGACCCGGAGACGACCTTCAGCCTCCCCCCGTATCAAGTGTCTTGCGGTATCGCCGATACCTTCGTCCACGTGATGGAGCAATATATGACTACGACCGACCAATCCCGCTTGATGGATCATTGGGCGGAAAGTATTTTAAGTACCTTGGTTGAGATCGCCCCGAAGATCAAGGAAGATCCGAGGAATTACGACCTGATGGCAGATTTCATGCTATCCGCCACGATGGGCTTGAACGGCTTTATCGCTATGGGCGTAACGCAGGACTGGGCTACCCATATGATCGGACACGAGCTAACCGCCCTTCACGGATTGACGCATGGAGCGACCTTAGCGATCGTCTTCCCCGGAACCTTACGCACCCTTCGCAAGCAGAAAGAGGGCAAGATCCTGCAATACGGCGAACGGGTATGGGGTATCAATAGTGGAACGACAGAAGAACGGGTAAGCCAAGCCATCGAGAAGACTGAGCAATTTTTCCAAAGCCTCGGTTTATCTACCCGCCTCAGCCAAGAGAAGATCGGCGATACGACAATCACCGAGATCGAGAATCGCTTCAATGAACGAAACGCCGCCTTCGGGGAGGCGAAGAATGTAACGGGTAGCGTGGCACGGGAAATATTGGAGAGCTGTAAATAACGTACAACTTGTAGAGACGGGGCGTGCCCCGTCTCTACAAATGGGTATAGGTTTTATCTTAACAGGACTACTACCCGGATCGGGCCATGCGCCCCGAATACCAAGGCTTGTTCAATATCAGCAGTCTTTGAGGGACCGGACATGAAGACTCCGTAATCATAATCCATAGTGGCAGTACGGCGGTAAGCCTCATTCATCGTATGAACCAATTGAGTCTTGTCCAACAAGATCACCAAAGCGTTCGAGATAAAGTACAGACCTTTATAACGTACCTGACGGGGTAACCAGACAGCGGCATTCTCCGCCACGCCGAAACTACCCTCCACCACAGATACGTCCGTTCCGTTCAACTCCCGGGGATCGGTCAGCCCATCTGGGTTAAAGGTAGCGCAAGTAATCTCCTTCAAATTCGAGGCGATACGTTTCGCCTCCGGAAACTCACGGCGGATCACCTCATTCACATCCTCGCCGGGCTTTAACTCGATGGCCTTGCCACCCGCCCCGGCTAACACCTCCGAGAACGTAGCCAACTTATCCGCATAGGTAATCGCCTCCAACGTAAGCTCAGGCATCTCGTGGCGTGCACCCGTATGACGACGGATACTCGCCAATATAGAATCTTTACTACTCATTATCTCACCTTATTATTCTTCCACATATCATTAAACGACTCCTTGGCGAAAGCCGGAAGCTCACGTCCCTTGCCCCAAGCGTTCAAGCCATTGTAGACCATGAAACGGGGCAAATGATTCACTACCGGAGCAAACTTCAACGCCGTATTGAACAATCCCGGACGTTCCATCAAGAACTTCATGCCGAAAGACATCACTTTCTTCTCCTTGCTCGCCTTACCGATCTTATCCAAATCTTGCCGCCAACGGTAAATCTGCTCGCCCAAATCGATCTTTACCGGACAAACGTTCGAGCAAGAAAGACATAAGGAGCAAGCCGATACGTTATCCGAATATTCCTCCGGATTCCTCAGCATACCCAAGTTGATCCCGATCGGTCCCGGAATGAAATACGTATACGAATAGCCACCACTCCTGCGATATACCGGACAGGTATTCATGCACTCGCCACAACGGATGCAATTCAACGTACGAATATGATCCGGTTTCGCCAAGATATCACTACGCCCGTTATCCACGATAATGATATGGAACTCTTGTCCCTCGGGCGGACGGCGGTAATGAGAAGTATAAGACGTGATGGGTTGCCCCGTACCCGAACGAGCCAGCAAACGAGTGAATACGCCCAATGCCTCCAGATTCGGTACGATCTTCTCCATCCCCATCGTAGCGATATGCACCTTCGGGAAGGAGGTTCCCATATCGGCGTTTCCCTCATTGGTACAAACCACGATCTCGCCCGTAGAGGCGACGGCGAAGTTAGCGCCCGTCATCGCCACGTCGGCATGCAGGAATTTCTCACGCAGATTCTTACGGGCGGCATGCGTCAGGTAGGTAGGGTCGATATTCCCTTTCTCCGTTCCCATCTCACGCTCCATCATCTCGCTGATCTGCTCCCGTTTGATATGGATCGCCGGCATCACGATATGGCTCGGGGCCAAATGCATCAATTGCAAGATACGCTCACCCAAATCGCTCTCCACCACATCGATTCCTTTCGACATCAAGAACTCGTTCATATGGCATTCCTCCGTCAGCATCGATTTGCTCTTGATCAGGTTCCGGGCATCATGCTGGCGCAAGATCCGCAAGACGATCTCGTTATGCTCCTCGGCATCTTTCGCCCAATGCACGATAGCCCCGTTGGCGATCGCATTTTTCTCGAACTCCTCCAGAAGCGTGTCCAGATGGCTGTTGGAGTAAAGCTTGATCTCCGAGGCCAACTCTCTCAACCGCTCCCACTCGGGAAGCGAATGGCTCATCTTATCCCGTTTGGTACGTACCATCCAAAGCGTATGGTCGTGCCAAGCCTCATTCTCCTTATTCTCTAGGAAATGGGCCGCTGCTATAGCATGTTTCGTACTCATAATCCGGACGCTAATATTTGAACGATGTGAATAGTCTTGATCGGAAGTTTCTCTCGCTTGATAACCCCTTCCATATGCATCAGGCAAGAGCTATCCGCCCCGGTGATATACTCGGCGCCGGTACTCATATGATCCTTTACCTTGTCTTGTCCCATGCAAGTAGAGACCTCAGGCTCCTCGATGGCGAACATACCGCCGAAACCGCAACATTCGTCCACCCGCTTCGGTTCGAACACCTCGATACCCTTCACCAAGGAAAGGAGATCACGCAACTTGGAATAGTACGGGATATTACGCTCGCTGGGCGACGAGAGATGCAACTCACGCACCCCGTGGCAACTATTATGGATACTCACCTTATGCGGGAAAACGGCCGGCAGGGATTCCGGTCTCACCACGTCGTGCAAGAACTCGCAGATATCATAAATCTTCTTACTGTTCATACAAACGTGATCCCGCTTCTCCAAGATATGGGGATGGTTCTCTTTTACGAAGGCTACGCAACTGGCCGAGGGGCCTACCACGTAGTCATAGTTCTTAAACTGTTCCTCCATCCGGAGGGCCAAGCGAGCCGCCTCATCCTCGAAGCCGGCGTTCGCCATGGGTTGTCCGCAACAGGTCTGGTCCATCGGATAATCGACATCCACACCCACATGCCTCAACAATTTATACGAGGCGATACCCACTTCGGGGTACACCGCGTTAATGTAACATGGGATAAATAATCCTACCTTCATACTAATTTTATCTTATATATCATATACGACACCGTATATAATTAACACCTACAAGCCCCTCATAGCTGCATATTGGCCCTTACCCTGCTTAATGTCTCGGGAGTCATCAGCAAATAAGAGGCGATATGGGACAAGGGGGCACGCTGCACGATCTCAGGGTGTTCTTTCAATAAGCGGGCATAACGTTCATTAGCGGTCTCGAAACGAAGGAAATCCGCCTTCCGTTGAGACAGGATCAGCGAATTCTCCAACAGGCGGCGATACATGACCTCGATCTCGTAATCCTCGGCGCACAATGCCAATAAAGGATCATGAGGAATGCCATACAGCACCGTATTCTCCAAGGCCTCCACCAACAGATTAGCGGGACGCTGGCGCAAGAAGCTCTCGATGCAAATGAAGATGTTGTCCTCGCTGGCGAAATGCTCGGTCAGCTCTTTCTTATTCTTGAAGTAAAACTGGCGAACCATTCCCTTATAGACATAACCGAGTTGCGTACAAACCTCTCCTTCGCTCAAAAACAGGGCGCCTTTTTTCAATTCTGTCCGGATTAAGATAGAGGCCAGTTTCTGGGCGGCTTCCTCACTGAGTAGAATCGATTGCGCCGCGATCCTGCGAGCTATAAATATCGCTGTATCCATATTCATGGTTGTTTTTGTTTGTTTCCGCAAACTTACGAAATAAATACCACTTGATTTACATCAAGCCCCCATTTATTTATATTCCTGCCAACTCTTGATGCAGATATCATCTACGCTCAAGGTACAGAAGGCTTGAATGAAAGCGCTCGCCAGACGGGCATTCGTAATCAACGGGATATTCAGGTCGATGGCGGCACGGCGGATCTTATAGCCGTTGTCAAGCTCGCCGGCGGAAAGGTCACGAGGGATATTCACGACCATATCGATCTGCTTCTCATGAAGCATCTTAAGCGCCTGCGGTTCTCCCTTCTCGCTCGGCCAGTACACCTTCGTACTCGGAATGCCATTCTCCGCCAAGAAACGGTGCGTACCTCCCGTAGCGAATAGGTTGTAGCCTTTCGTCGCCAACATCTTAGCGGCATCCAGCATGGCTACCTTCTGCTTCGGCGTACCGGTGGACAGGAGGATATTCTTCTCCGGAACCCGTTGCCCGACAGCGAGCATACTCGTCAACACCGCCTCGGATACATCGTCGCCCAGACAACCCACCTCGCCCGTGGAAGCCATATCGACCCCTAATACCGGATCGGCTTTCTGCAAGCGATTGAACGAGAATTGAGAGGCCTTGATACCCACATAATCCAAATCGAACTCATTCTTATTCGGTTTCTCTACCGGCAAGCCCAGCATGACACGGGTAGCCAACTCGATGAAGTTTATCTTCAGCACCTTGCTCACGAACGGGAAAGAACGGCTGGCACGAAGGTTACACTCGATCACCTTGATCTCATTGCCCTTCGCCAGATATTGGATATTGAACGGGCCGGAGATATTCAGCTCCTTAGCGATCTGCTTACTGATACGCTTGATACGACGAACCGTCTCTACATATAATTTCTGGGCCGGGAACTGAATCGTAGCGTCGCCGGAATGAACCCCGGCAAACTCGATATGCTCGCTAATGGCATACATCACGATCTCACCATGATCGGCCACGGCATCCATCTCCACCTCTTTCGCATGCTCGATGAACTGACTTACCACCACCGGATGCTTTTGGCTGACGTTGGCGGCCAATTTCAAGAAACGCTCCAACTCCTCTTGATTCGAGCAGACATTCATGGCGGCGCCACTCAGCACGTAACTCGGGCGAACCAATACGGGGAAGCCTACCTCCGCCACGAAGCCATTGATATCCTCCATGGAAGAAAGCTCTTTCCAGCGGGGTTGATCCACGCCAATACGATCCAACATGGCGGAGAACTTCTCACGGTCCTCGGCATTATCGATGCTCTTGGCGGAAGTCCCCAAGATATTCACATGCTGCTCGTCCAGACGCATCGCCAAGTTATTCGGGATCTGGCCGCCGGTGGAGACGATCACGCCGTGCGGGTTCTCCAGCTCGAGGATATCCATCACACGCTCGAAGGTAAGCTCATCGAAATAAAGACGATCGCACATATCATAGTCGGTAGACACCGTCTCGGGATTGTAGTTGATCATCACGGAACGATAGCCCTCCTTACGGATCGTATTCAAGGCCTGCACGCCACACCAGTCGAACTCCACCGAACTACCGATGCGGTAAGCGCCGGAACCCAGCACGACAATCGAGCGATGATCGCCCAAATACGTCACGTCGTTTTCCGTACCGCTATACGTCAGGTACAGGTAATTCGTCTGCGCCGGATACTCGGCGGCCAAGGTATCGATCTGTTTCACCACCGGAAGAATGCCATGCTCCTTACGGAACTGGCGAACCAACATCATACCCTTCTCCACATCCCCGTCGAGACCGATCGCCCGTGCGATCTGGAAATCAGAGAAACCTTGTATCTTCGCCCGGCGGATCAACTCCGGATTGATGCGCCAACGTTGGATCCCCTTCATATCGAAAGCGTGAAGCTCCTTGGAGGTCTGCATGATTCCATATAGTTTCTGTAGGAACCATCGGTCTATCTTGGTAAGCTCATGAATCTGGTCTACCGTATAACCGGCTCGGAATGCCTTCGAGATAACGAAGATACGGCGGTCGGTAGGCTCATGCAAAGCCTTATCGATATCCTCGATCACCAACTCCTTATTCTCCACGAAACCGTGCATACCCTGCCCGATCATACGCAAGCCCTTCTGGATAGCCTCCTCGAAGGTACGTCCGATCGCCATCACCTCGCCAACCGACTTCATGCTGGAACCCAACTCACGAGCCACGCCATGGAACTTACCCAAGTCCCAGCGAGGGATCTTACATACCACGTAATCGAGAGCCGGCTCAAAGAAAGCGCTAGTCGTTTTCGTCACGGAGTTTTTCAAGTCGAACAAACCGTAGCCCAAGCCTAATTTAGCGGCCACGAAAGCCAACGGATAACCGGTCGCCTTAGAAGCCAAGGCCGAAGAACGGCTCAAGCGGGCGTTCACCTCGATCACCCGGTAATCCTCACTCTCCGGATCGTAAGCGTATTGCACGTTACACTCGCCCACGATACCGATATGGCGGATGATACGGATCGCCAACTCACGTAATTTATGATAATCCGTATTACTCAAGGTCTGCGAGGGGGCAATCACGATAGACTCTCCCGTATGGATTCCCAGCGGGTCGAAATTCTCCATGTTACATACCGTGATGCAGTTATCGAAGCGGTCGCGCACCACCTCGTACTCTACCTCTTTCCAGCCCTTCAAGCTTTTCTCCACCAATACTTGCGGAGAGAAAGAGAAAGCCTTCTCTACCAACACGTCCAATTCTTCCTCATTGTCGCAGAAACCGGAACCCAAGCCCCCCAGCGCATAAGCGGCACGGACGATGACCGGATACCCCAGCTCAGCGGCCGCACGACGAGCGTCAGCGGCGTTCTCCACGGCCTCGCTCTTGATCGTCTTCACGTCGATCTCATCCAACTTGCGTACGAACAACTCCCGATCCTCGGTATCCATGATAGCCTGCACCGGGGTACCCAATACCTTCACGCCATACTTCTCCAGCACGCCGCTTTGGTAAAGAGCCACGCCACAATTCAACGCCGTCTGCCCGCCGAAAGCGAGCAAAATACCTTCCGGACGTTCCTTCTCGATCACCTTTTCCACAAAAAAAGGAGTAACGGGCAGGAAATAAACCGTGTCCGCGACTCCTTCCGAGGTCTGTACCGTAGCGATATTCGGATTGATCAATACCGTTTGAATCCCCTCTTCCTTAATCGCCTTCAGGGCTTGGCTGCCTGAATAATCGAACTCGCCCGCCTCACCAATCTTCAAGGCTCCGGAACCGAGTATCAGGACTTTCTTTATATCTTCTTTCATTGCTTTACTTTTTTTAATGTTCTCTTTTAGGGTAGACCTAAACACTCATTTAGGGTTGCCCTAATCCCTCGTTTAGGGTGGGCGTAAATCCCCGGCTACAACAATTCCGTGAATTTATCAAACATGAACTCCGTATCCAGCGGCCCGCTGCAAGCCTCGGGATGGAACTGAGAGGAGAAGAAAGGCTTCGTCTTATGCTTGATACCCTCGTTCGTCCCGTCATTCATATTGACGAACAGCGGTTCCCACTCCTCACCCAGCGTATCGTTATCCACGGCGTAACCATGGTTCTGCGAGGTGATGAAGCATTTCTCCGTGCCTACCATACGTACCGGCTGGTTATGGCTACGATGACCGTACTTCAATTTATAGATAGAAGCACCGCCGGCTTTCGCCAACAACTGGTTACCCATGCAAATACCGCAAATCGGCTTATCCCCGGAAAGCGCCTTACGGATATTCCGCACGGCGGCATCGCAAGTATCCGGATCGCCCGGACCGTTGCTGATAAACAAGCCATCGTATTCCAGCTGATTGAAGTCGTAGTCCCAAGGCACACGGATCACCGCCACGTTACGCCTCAACAGGCAACGGATGATGTTATGTTTCACGCCGCAGTCCAAAAGCACGACGCGCTTTAGGAATTGAGAATTGAGAATCGAGAATCGGGAATCGGAGGCTTCCAATAAAGAACAGGTCTGGCTCGTACCATCGGGCAGGTAACAAATAATCTCCTTGCACGATACCCGATCCACATAGTTCACATGCTCATAATCCTCGATCTTCAATTCTCCATTTCCAATTTCGTTATCGGCATCGCCGATAACGATACGTCCCATCATCACGCCATGCTCACGCAATTTCTTAGTCAACGCACGCGTATCGATACCGTATATGCCCGGGATCTTCTCCTCCTTCAACCACTCGCCCAAGCTGCACTCGGCGTTCCAGTGGCTATACTCATGGCTGTAATCGCTAACGATAATCGCCTCGGCGTGGATCTTCTCGCTCTCCATAAACGTAGCGATCCCGTTCGGCTCGAATGTACGAGGCGGGACACCGTAGTTACCAACGAGCGGATAAGTCAACACCATCAACTGGCCTGCGTACGAAGGGTCCGTCAAGCTCTCCGGATATCCGGTCATAGCGGTATTGAACACGACCTCGCCAGCCACTGGTCTCTCATAGCCGAAAAAGTAGCCACGGAAGACGGTACCGTCGTCTAACATCAAAGTTGCTGTTCTGTTTGTCTGCATAGAATCTGTATGTTGTGTCATTTCACTAAATATTCTTCTTCCATATAGTGAATAAAAGCCTCGTTCACTAACCGAGTCCCGCCCGGTGTCGGGTAATCGCCGGAGAAATACCAGTCACCCGGATGCTCCGGACAAGAGGCATGCAAGCCCTCCAAAGTCTGGTAGACGATCTCTACTTTCGCCTGCGTCCCGGCCGGTGTAAGCAACTCCACCATCTTAACGGATATCTCCTCGTCCGTAAACGGGGCGTATATCTCCTTTACGTAATTCACCAACGGACCATCCGCCGCTGTTTGTTGTCGCTTCGCCTTTTGATAAGCGTCCAAGATCACGTATTCCATCCCCCGGTCACGTAACAGGGCCACCGCAGCCTTAAAAGCGATAAACTCGTTCATCCGGGACATATCGATACCGTAATAATCCGGGTAACGTACCTGCGGAGAAGAACTTACGATCACGATTTTCTTCGGATGCAGGCGATCCAAGATACCGATAATACTCTGGCGTAAGGTAGTACCCCGCACGATGCTATCATCTATCACAACCAGATTATCGATAAAAGGTTCAATACTTCCGTAAGTAATATCATACACGTGCGCCGCCAGATCATTGCGGCTATTGCCCTCAGCGATAAATGTACGTAATTTTATATCTTTTATAGCTACTTTCTCCGAGCGGATTCGCATGGAAAGGATTTGCTCCAGTTCCTCTTCCCTGAGCAAGTGACTACGATCGGCGATCCATTCTTTTTTCAGCTTATTCAAATAGTTGTTCAACCCCTCCTGCATCCCGAAATAAGCGACCTCGGCCGTATTCGGGATAAAAGAGAAGACGGTATGATTCAAATCATAATCCACCGCTTTCAAGATCGGATGCACGAGATTATCTCCCAAACGCTTCCTTTCCCTGTAAATATCCACGTCGCTACCCCGTGAGAAGTAGATACGCTCGAAGGAACAAGCCTTATTCTCTTTCGGCTCCACGATCTGGGAGATATGCCACTCGCCTTTCTTGTTGACGAGTATCGCCTCTCCCCGATTCAACTCCCGGATATTCTCTACCTGCACGTTCATCACGGTTTGTATAACCGGACGCTCGGAAGCCAACACGATAATCTCATCATCCGCATAATAGAAGGCCGGACGGATTCCCCACGGGTCCCGTACGCTAAACGACTCGCCACTACCGGTGATACCGCAAATCACGAAACCACCATCCCAGCCCGGGGTACAGCGTTTCAGCACGTTCGACAAATCGATTTGATCCTCGATGGCATGTGTGATATCCATCCCTCTCAATCCTTCCGCCTCACACTTTTGGTACAGGCGCTCCACTTCCCTGTCTAATCGATGTCCCAGCTGCTCCAGCATAATATAGGTATCGGAATATTTCCGGGGATGCTGGCCGATCGCCGTGATCTCCTCGAATACCTCATGAACATTTGTCAGGTTGAAATTTCCGCAAACGGCGAGGTTCTTTGCACGCCAGTTATTGCGTCGTAAAAAAGGATGGATATAAGAGATTCCGGATTTTCCGGTGGTACTATAACGGAGGTGGCCCATATAAAGCTCTCCGGCGAAAGGTAGGTTGGCTTTGGCGAATAACGGATCGTTGAGTTGTTCGGGGGTTAAATCCTTGTAGTGTTCGTGAACTGCGGCAAATATCTCGGTAATAGCTCCGGTCCCGACGGCCCGTTCACGGAACATATATTCCTCTCCGGCATTTGCCTCTAACTTCACGCAGGCTAAACCCGCTCCTTCCTGCCCCCTGTTATGCTGCTTTTCCATCAGCAAATAGAGCTTGTTCAGTCCATACATCCAACTACCGTACTTCTCGTGATAATACTCCAAAGGCTTCAGTAACCGGACCATGGCGACACCACACTCGTGCTTCAATACTTCCATTGTCGAATCAACTTTTTGATTTTGCCGCAAAGATACAGACAATCCCTAACATATTGTTTAAACAAACATAAAATAATTGACACTTTCACGGAAAAAATGTTTTTATCGGACGTTTGGTTAACAAAGCTTACATTTTATAAGCAAAAGGGAGGGTTTGTTTTCAATCCATAATGAGGCATGAAGGAGCATGAAAACTACGGCCTTATAAATCACATTGCCTCTGCTTTTTTTTCAAATACCAAACGACAATACTATTATACTCCTTATAACGTCCTTCCGCATCCATATTACTCCACTTACTTATTTGCTGGTTTAAATTAGAAGCTGTCCAGCCTTTACGATTCAAATAATCAATCACTCCCAGCAAAGCCTGCAAACGATTAGCCATCAACCAGCGGTTGTTCAAATTAAGCAACTGATTGATCTGCCTATCATAATCTTCATTCGCCGAGACAATCTTCCCAGATTTACTTTTATAAGAAAGGCTTGTAAAAAGCTCATCATCAAAAAGGTTAAATGTTAGATCCTCATTACCTTTCAACTTATCGCAATGAAAGTCAGAAGAGATTGCCCCAGGACAGCATATCACCATGTTATGATAATCCAATTCCCTATCCGGATGCTTTTCTCGGCTCAGCACATGTTCTATCCGGCTGGTTTCATTACTATTCCGGTCTTTCACAGGAATCCTACGCATACAATAAGCACAAACATATCCTTGCTCCTCAAGCAACGAACTTCGCAGTTCAGATATCGCTTCATACTTAGCACCGGGGGTCTGCCGATATTCCACCCACACCTTTGGTTCCGGTCGTTTGTCTATCTTTCTCATCCCTATCTTAAATCATCTTAAATCAAGCAGTTCAACATCGCTTCCGCCCGGGCAAGTTCGGGTAAAGAATCTCCATATTTCCCTCTCAACTTCCGTAACAAATCTCCAGCCTCTTTCAAGCGATCCACATCTATCAACTCAAACAATTCGTTCAACTGCCTATCTACTTCAACCGCACGAGGCGTTTGACCAAGCACGACATAGGTCAACGTCGACATATCCATACCATAAGTGACAGTCGGCATTATACGATAGCCCTGTTCCTCCGAGTAACTCAACTTATAAACAATATTCTCCTCATTACTTTCCACCCCCGACATAACCATCGGAGCATGGGAACTGACGATAAACTGCAATCCAGGAAATGCCTCGCACAATCCTTTCAGCACCACCGATTGCAACGTTGGATGTAAATGCAAATCCACCTCATCAATCAAGACGGTACCCCGGGTTTTCGCACAAGTCTCCTCACCATAAATACCCCGGTTTAGCAATGCGCAACGAAAAGCTAGATCCGTTACTATATAAACCAGCCTTCGATATCCATCTGACAAGAAATCAGCTTCTACCTCTCGCCCATCCATCAAGATATAATATACTTTTTTCCGGATAGGCCGAACCTCCATGTCTTGAATAATCGCACAACCACCCGCTCCAAGAGCCTTCTGTATAGCCTTGCGAACTATATCTATCTCCAAATGGTTTTCCCTACCTTCCTGTAAGACCAGCAATCGCTTAATCCAATAAGGGAAAAAGCCATCCCCCTCCAAGCATTCATAATAGCCAAAAGAAGGCTTATGGTTATACTCCTTGAACTTTCCAAAATCGATCTTTCGAATGGCATGAATATCTTCTGTCGAGAAATTCGCGAAAAGAGGTAAAGCGATTCTCTGTCCCTCCTTACTAATATAGTTATGCATCAACAAAGCTGCCCAATCCTTATACTCCTTAAGTCCCGAAGTCAAGGAACGGCTATTTTTCTTGCTTTTCTTTATCAAAGTATAAAACGAATCTCCACCCGTGGAATCCGCCTCCTTCCCCATCACATCAGCCACATCAAAAGAAATATGAATAGGACGCTCCTGCAATAAGATTCCACCGGTCTCCATTTGCATGAAATCCTCATTGCCGGGATTAACCCATTTGGTATTATCATCGCTAAACCCGCTGAAGAATGCGCTCAACACAAACTTACAAGCTCGCAACACGGATGTCTTCCCGGTAGCGTTATCACCTACAAGCAAATTGACTCTACTTTTCAAGGGGATGGATAGCTCTGTATAACACCGAAAATTCTCTAATCTAATCTCTTTCATAAGTCTTCCTCACCAGCTTAATGACAAACGTTAAAATCAAGCTATTATATGCAAAGGTAAGCTATTATTTTCACTCCGACAAACGGTTAAGCCGAGAATGTATTTTAAGGTGGTGAGAAGTATAACGTAATATTTCCGCAACAGAAAGAAAAACGTCAATATTCTTTCTGACACAGAAATATTCTTGCATAAATTCTTTCTATGACACAATATTACCTACACAACCTGATGCGGAACTGTTGAATCATTTAGTCTTCTGTAATACAAAGGCGGTAAGAAACATAATGTAATGTTTCCGGAAACAAAAAAAGCCTCCTTTTAGCGGAGGCCTTAACATGAGATCTTTCTTTTCTTCTTTTATCGGAATCAAGAATCATATTCCTGTAAAATTCGCTCATAGCAACTCCTTACAGACTTAATATCAAATCGCTCTTCCGCCAGCCGTCGGCTATTGATACTCATAGACTCCTTTTCCTCATCGCTCAACGACAAATAGCGAAGCATCGCGTCCGCCAAAGCGTTTACATCTTTCGTAGGGACCAAATAGCCATTCTCACCCTCACGCACAGTTTCCCGACATCCGGGAATATCGGATGCGATGATCGGTTTGCCCAAGGCACAGCCCTCCATCAAAGAGCGATTCAAGCCCTCATGATAACTGCTTAATAACAACAATAATATACCGGGTCTTCCCATAAACTTCTTCGGTTCGGTCGTATAGCCCAGATACGTGATGGCACCGCTCTCCTCATCCTTTTGGATCTGCTCACGGCTCACGGCATTCGGATACGCCTCGTCCACCGGACCAAGTAATTGTACCTTCACCTCCGGATGCGTATGCTTCACGATCTTGGCTGCCTCCACAACTTCCTTATAGCCCTTGTCGTAAAGAACTCGAGCTACCATCAGAAAGATCGTTTTATCAGATCGATTATCCGAGAAAGCGAACTTATCCAAGTCCACCCCCTCCCCCCCTTCCAACAGCACGATCTGCTCTTTCCGGGCCACTCCCCGCTCTACCAAGATATGCGAGTTCTCCTCATTCAATACCATGACCTTATCAGCCAAACTCAATCCCAATCGAAATAGACGATGCGCCACCTTACTGGCCAAACTACCATGCGAGAAAGTGAAACCCAGCCCCGCTACCATCGCTGTACTGTGAATACCCAATAAGCGAGCCGCCAGCGTACCGTATATATTCGGTTTGATCGTAAAATGGAAGATATAATCGGGTCGCTCCCTCCTATAAACACCCAGCAAACGGAAGAAATATTGAGTATCATGCAATGGATTTGTACTCGTCCTCCTCATTTCGATAGCGATATGCCGTACCCCATCGGGAACCACCATTCCCTTGCTCGGAGCATCTACAGGAGATACCATTACCACTTCATGCCCAGCGTCACGTAAGTGCATGATGATATTGCCCCTGAAGTTCAATTGACTCCAAAGGGAGTTGTCGGTAAATAGAACTTTCATGTATGTGGATATAAAATTAGATTAGAATTACTAGATTTGTCAGCAATTAAGAAAATACTCAATTGCTCCCAACTCCCACTTGTTTTCAGCAGGACAGCTTATTAAAAGCTTTTAGCGGTTATTAATAATTAATTATTCCACGGTTTTCTAAACGGGATTATCAACCAAAAACAATCCTCGTACATTGTTCCGTGGCTGTCCCATCTGCTACAACATATTCGTCCCGTATATATTTCCGGGTATATTCGCATTCTTGCTCATAATTCATTGTTTGAATGAAGTGTATAATGTCCTGCTGGTCTTTCATGATGCCATGCGATAATAGCTTTTCATAACCGTCGTACACACCCCGTTCTTTCTGATATTGATCGAAATCGTAGGCATACGAGATAATGGGCTTGCACAAGATGGAATAGTCCCATATGATGGATGAATAGTCGGAGATCAGTATATCAGATACCAATATTAGGTCATTCACATACGGATAATTGAAAGCGTTTACTACAAAAGGATGGTTGGAAGGTATCTCCATCAGTTTCTCCACCTCATAATGAGCAGTCAGCAATAGAATATATTCCTTTCCGAGTTCCTTATACCACAGGTCAAAATCAAAAGGCGGTTTTAGGAATGTGGCCAGGGCTGAATCTTTATTGTATTCCCTGAAAGTAGGGGCATATAGAATAACCTTTTTGCCCGCCGGGATATTCAGTTTCTGTTTTAGTCGGATTATGTGTTCCGGAGTCACTCCTAAAAGTTCATCGTTACGCGGAAGTCCCGTTACGGCAAATACTTCTTTCGGCATATTCCAAGCACGAGTACAAATATCAACCTCTTTCTTCCCATTTAGAAAGATATAATCAAAATATTCATGGTCTGGATGAAACGACTTATTCGCCTTATCCATATCATACCCTATTTTTTTAATGCCTGTCATACCATGAGCAAAAAATATGTTCAGCGTTTTCTGATTTTTAAAATCAAGCCCACGAGAAACCGAAGAATTTGTTATCCAATACTTCGCTTTTAACGCCACCTTGTAATAAGCCCACGTGTCGATTCGGACCTTCTCTACCGCAGGAACTTCTGAAACACTTTGCGGGTCAATAAATCCCCACATAAATTTGTACTCCCTGTACTTATCGTTCATTTTCATGTACTCGTAAATGCATCGGGGACTGTCTTCATAACGTTTTCCCCCATAGGCAACAAACAGGATAAGCCGCTCGTCTGTCTTGACCAACGTCCCAACCAATCTCAGAAACCACGACCCTATACTGCGGTAAAGTGAATAAACAGTGGTCGAACTCTTGGTTAGTCTTTTCAAATAAGTTTTCATCTGTCTCATTATTTATTTAGTATTTATTCATCAGCACTACTGCATCAGGCAAAAAATACCATAATTAATACTGATTAAATGCCCCTTTCCAATAATATTTCCACAACAAGGCCATTTCTTTAAGTCGGAGATTCGCTAAATACAAAACCGTGTATGCCATCAAGTTACGCAAGAACACCCACACGCCATAGTATTTGATATTGATGTACCCCATATTACGGTATCTAATTTTGAATTTGTCCAAGGGGAACTTGCCCTCGCTCCATTTCAAGAACCTGATTCTATTTGTAGGGATAATCCCTTTGTGGTAATGAATAGCCGAAGTCACGGTACCTACATTGAAGCCGCACTTCTTCGTCCTCAACAGGTATTCCCTTTCATCACCCCATATAAACATTTCTTTCTTGACAAACCCGGCCTTATCCACGACCCGGCGGTTAACGAACGTCCCATTGAATGGGTTTGCGGATCCATACACGACAGGTATTTTCTTTGCTTCCTCTACGGTCAGAACCTTCCCTTTGTAGCACAATTTGAACGAGAACTTTGTCGGATCTGAAATGTCAAGCACCATGGCGTTGGCATAATCAAGCTCGGCTTCTACAGCCGCTTTCCGCAAGTTCTGCAATTGTTCCTCGTGTGGAACACCATCGTCATCCATCAACCAAAACCACCCGTATCCGCGTGAGTACGCCTCTGCCATTGCCGAGTAAAAACCTCCGGCTCCTCCGTCATTAACGTGCTTATAGAGATAAATCAAGGTGATCTGTTTTTCTCTGACCACAAGGTTTCCCTCATATAACACAGCTTTTCCATGTGACCCGGCTTCCCGCAAAAGAAATCCCGCTTCACAGATTACAGTCTCCAATGTACCGTCCGTAGAGTGGTTATCCACTATGAGGATAGCATCTGGTAAAATAGACTGTTTCTGGATGGAATCCAAGCACCTCAACAGCAAATCTTTTCGGTTGTAGGTCACTATGCAGGCTGCGATTGTTTGATTTGTTTCCATAATTCTTTCTTTTTGGAAAATAGTTGTATATAAATATTTTATGTAAGATATCCATTGACCATACAATTCAGCTGCTTTTCCTTTCCGGACAAGCACCCGTCCGCCCCCTCGCTCCGTCGCAGATGCCTTTCAGCATAAAGCCGAAGATTTCCCAACCGTTCCCACGGGCAGTGATAGGGAGGTAAAACAAGCAAAAGAAGTACCGGACAAAACTTTTCGCTTTCCAAACCCAAGGTACATGTCTTTTGCGGTAAAGAAGCAGAATGTTACGGTATACATAATAATACCGAAACGGCTTGGCACAAAGCACGGGAAAACCCAGCACCTTGCGCTCATTCTCACCCACCTTGTGGGGCATATGCAGGGTAGTGTCTATAAAACTCTTATAGCCCCTATTTCTGGCTCGCCAGCACCATTCCGAATCCACGTAGTCAATAAACAGCCCTTCCATCATTAGCCCAATTGCAGCAAAGGTATCCATGGCCACGATGGATCCAGAGCTAATTACAAATCCCGTTTCCGAATAACGTTCCCGTAAGTCCGCACGATGTTTGTAGGGCTGCCCTGTGTCTTTGTTGATAATCAGTGGCCCAATAGCAGCCACCTTTTCCCCTGTGCTGGCCAATCTAAGATAGCTATCAAGCAAGCTGTCCACCAACTTGGGGCAGACATCACTGTCTTGATCAAAAAAAACGACATAGGCTGCCCCTCCTTCACACGCACGCCGTATACCGATATTTTGCGCACAGGCAATACCAAGATTTTCACCAAGGACAATGTAAGTTACATTTGGAACGTCGGAAAAATATGAGGAGAAGGATGTATTATCCGGTGTATTATCCACAGCGATTACCCTGTAGTGGTGCGCAAGTTCCTTGATATGGGTCATTTGCCCGTCGGATGGATGAAAAAGCACAATAACGATCGAAAGTAAATTCTCCATATATTTCAAAGTGTGTATAATGACTTCATATAAATGTTGCCAAATAGGAACATGATACCAACAAGTAGAACCACGACCATACCCATCACCCTTTGCTTGAAAGCATAGGCCAACATAGGAAACAGCAGGATGGAAACCACTTGTAGTACTTCCGACATCCGCACGGCTACAACAGGTAAATCTGCCAGCAAGGTAAACAAGAACATGGAAGCTGCGTAAATTTTCAGCAGCACGATGGCATATGGACTTTTCGGAGCAATGGAACTAATGCGAAAAAATAGCAGCAATAACACACCCATTTTAGCCAGTTGCAGCAAACTAAACAAATTTAGCCGCATGAAAGCACCCTCAAACTCTATTTTATAAACATAGCCTTGGTACAGATCCTGCACTGTGTCAAAGGGGATCTTCTCAATCAGACTTGCACAACGGAAGCCAGCTAAGGATAACGCATAACTACCTGTCATCCCACAAAGCCAAAACACCTTGTTGATTTTGTATGGATTAAGCACATAAGTGAACAGCCAAACTACAGCCGAATAATGGAACAGCGTGGCCATTACCGTGCAAAGGAGAAATTTCCAAATATCACGTTCCACTAAGTAAGGTACCGAAAACAACAAAATGGACACCGCTACAGCCGTGCGAATTTGGATGAGATCTTGGCAGAAAAAAAGGTGCGAGATAAAAATGACCAGCGAAAGGAAAAACAGGTTCGTTGAACGCCAAATGGCCAGAAACTTGAAGCTAAGCCCCAACAATGCATAGGCGAAAAACATGATAGTATAACACCCGAAAGGACGAGTAAGGCGAATAAGCAGGTAAGAAAACGGCTCGCTGCCCATCTCACCATATTCCAAGTACTTATATCTGTACACGTAAGCCTCCGCATCCCAAATTTGATAGACGGGCTTAAAAGTACATATCAACAACAAGACCAGCAAGATAGCGCCCACAAAAAAGCACTTCAACCAACTTTTTCGCTTTTTCTCAAAAAAAGAAAAAAGACCGCACAAGGCAAAAAACGCGGTGATGCCAAATTCTAAGGAAGTCATGATAAGGGTATATGGGATAGTGGGGCTACCGCTTTCCGTTCAGGTAATACAATAATTGCAAGCGAATGCGCTTCGCCCAATAATCAGAAATGCTTTCCTTGCGCACATCGCCATCCAAAAAGAGCACTTGTCGGTAACCAACTCGCAGACGCTTGTAGCGACAGTACACATTTAGCAACCGTTCGCCCATAAACCCAAATACACGGGCTTGATAAGGATGCCCAGACAGGGGAATGTCCTTTTCCACGGCAAAGAGCAAATTGAATAACCATGTGCAATAATCATCAAACACCTCACGACGGGCGATGAACATATTGTAGGGCGAAAGACGGTTTGACCGCTCGAGTACATGGTCGTAATCAGTCAAGTACTCAGGAGACACCCGAGCTACAGCAGTACGCAGAGCATTGAGGTCTTCAGGGATGTGACGCAGGAAGTATTGTTTTTTCAATGAGCATGGGCTCACCTCTGGTTTAGCCAACAGGATGTCTTTTCCTCGCAACAGTGCTTCCATGCAACCAAGGGTCACATCTGCTTTCTCCCACGTGGTGGCAGACACCGTGTGACGCTTTCCCCATGTGCTGTCACACAGATTGAAAAAACGTCGATAATGACAAAGTCCAACATAATCTACGTCTTTCAAATTCTTCCAAGCCCAATACATGGCGGTCAGCTCACAATAACTGGGATTCTTCGCACTTATATTATCTCCCGTATCATCCCCTTGAATACCCAAATCTATATTACTGACAGCTTTACCACACTGGATGGGCATATAAACATCGTTATCAAGCCAAATTCCCGGCTTATGGCAACAAACCAATATTTTCACATTCTCGTTCTTTTTCATATTTCTTTTTCTGATTAATCAATCACCTTTTCCATCTGTTCTTTCAATAATATCAACCAACGCTGAATGGAGTGGTCATGTACACTATTGTTCAGTTCGTGCTTTTCGAAGTGGCCAGATAGTTTTCTGGCCTGCTCATTCCCTTTCGTATCCGCATCTGTACGTTCCAAGCTTTTATATAAGGAATACTCTCTTGATCGGCTCCAATAGTGGTTCACGTAGGCTCTGGGATCACACCCCCATTGTGCGTATGACAACAAGAAAGGAACGAAGCGGCGAGAAACGTCCACAGCGTAGATGGGTAGCCCCATGAAAGAGGCCGTGTGCCAGTGTAACCAGATTCTTTTGAACCGCCAATCGTTGTTGATGAATGACTTCCCCACCGTACAAAGCCACGGCCACGTAGCAACATAGCGTTCCGTCACCAAATAGCTACCTCCTTCTTTCATTACTCCCGATGTACCAAACATTCGCCAATGCAGTAGTATGGATGGGAAAGCATTGTATCTTGATAAAAAGAACTTTATATCATTGTCTTGCAAAAGATTGATAAACTCATCCGCATCAATGTAGCCCAGCCAATGGGTTCCGCTTCCATACCGGCGGTAACAGTCTTCATAAGCTGCCACTTGCGCATACTTGTACGGCCATTCTATCAGAGTTACGATACCCCGTTCCACATAAGGACAAAGTACTTCCCGATAATTATCGTCAGAGAAGTTATTATACAAGTAAAAATGCTCCACCCCTATCAGACGATGATACTCAATCCACTCCCGCAGATACCTTGCCTCATTCTTGAATATCAGACACAGGGACACCTCATACCTATATTGTCTCCGTTTGTGCAGTATCCAGTGGAAGAGCACAAGCAGGTAAGCCACTGGCACAATCGCATATAAATGGGCACATATTTTGCGCACGACATCTTTAAACCTAACCTTATGAGGTTGCGAGGAATTGTAATAATGTTTAATCTTCATCTTCTTATTTTTAAATATATTCTATCCTTAAAGCACCTCCTTACTACGGCTTTCTCTCGATCTCCCATGCCTACAAACCAAAGACATACACCATAAATAAACAAGAACACTATACTAGTGAAGAATAATCTTTCCCATCCCTGTGGATATGGCAGGACAAAAGATATCCCAAACATTCCTCCCACAGTGAGGCACAGCACTACTCCAACCGGAAATACTACATTGCTGAAAAAACCACAGAATGAGAAACGAATGTATTTTCTTATAAACCACAGTCGAGTCATAAAGATGACAACCTCTATTACGCATTTTACAACTAACGCCACGAAAGGTTCGTACTTTCCTGTCTTGAATAAAGCATAGGTGATGACTATATTAAGAAATATCAATAGGCTTATCAAACTTTGGCTGTTCTTTATTTTTCCAGTGGAAAAGACAGCTGTATCCATAGGTTGCCCCACAGCGATTATAAGCATGGAGACAAGTGTTAGTTGACAAAAAACGTCAGTGTAAGGAGTCACGTTGTCACCCAGCCACAAATACAACAGGAAATCTATGTTCACAATCACCGGGTACACCAATGCGAACAGCAGGAAAAATGAATACTTGCAAGTCATATCAAGCAACTCGTGGAGGTATTCTATCTCTCCGGAAGCATAACTCTTCACTATCTGTGGATTTACCGCTTTCTGAAAATTGATGATGAATGAGTTTAAAGCCGCTCCTACTTGGCTTGCCACCCCATAGGCTGCATTTACCGCTACCCCAAAGAAAAGGTTCATCAGCACATTGATGCCTTGTGTTGCCATAGCCGAAGATAATGCACCGAATAGATTCCACCCCGAGAACGAGGCAATCTGCCGCATTAGCGCTCCATCGTATACAAAATGGAAACGAGTACAAGGTATATTTCGATTACAGTAGAGTTTATAACAAAACGTTACTACTAACCTCGACACGAATATCAGCACACTATATAGCACAAGTTTATCCACTCCCGCAGAAAATAACAGGACATAAACGATACACAACTGTAAAACCACCTCCACGATACACACTACGGCATAAAACGACATTCGCTCATAAGCAATGATGGCCGACTCGTAAGGCATCCGCACAAAAATGGCTAAGAACGACAGAATGGAGAATTGAAACACCCAATTGGTTATCGTAAGCTTTTCGGGTGCAATATTCATGTGTGTGTTCAAAAACCATACCCCCACGCTCTCTAACGCAACGAATAGTACAGCACCGATAAGCAGGAACAGTGTCAGGCTGGTACTAAATATTCGATTTAACCGATTTCCTCCACATCCTATTTCGTAATTCAGAAACCGCTGCGTGGCCACCGTGAGTGGGCCTTGTACAAACGAGAACGAAACGATGAGCGAAGCTATGACAGTCCACAGTCCGAAATCGTCCACACCTAATACTTCCAACACTACCCTCAAAGTGTAGAACTGCACCAGTAACATTACAGCCATGCGAATGTACAGGTAAAGCGTGTTGTGAATAATACGTTTGTTGCTTAGAGTTTTAGACATAATTCTTTTTCTTCACGTCTTTCGTTATGACATTTGGTTTATTTTCCTCTTGAGCAAGTAAAAGTTCTTATTTACAATTTCCCCAAGTCTTCCATGCATTCTCCACAATCTGGTGCATATCATAATACTTGTATTCTGCCAGCCTACCTCCAAAGAACACATTTGTCTCTTGGTCTGCCAGTTCTTTGTACCGTTTATATAACGTGTTATTCAGTTCATCGTTCACGGGATAGTAAGGTTCCATACCATCTTTCCATTCAATGGGATACTCTTTGGAAATAACCGTTTTAGGACACTTGTACACCTCTTCTCCAAACATCTCGAAATGCTTGTGTTCTATCACACGTGTATAGGGAACTTCACGTTCCGTGTAATTTATCACTGCATTCCCTTGATAATTGGGCATGTCCAGTACCTCCTCCTCGAAACGGACGGTACGATACTCCAGCTTGCCAAATCTATAACCGTAAAACTCGTCTATTTTCCCCGTAAATACAATACGCTTTGCCATCCTTTCCCAGTGGGGGCGATTCAAGAAGAAGTCCGTGTCCGTATGGATCTCTATTCCTTGCAACAAACCATCTATCAGCCTGTTATATCCACCGATGGGAATACCTTGATAGCTGTCGTTGAAATAGTTGTTGTCAAAAGTAAAGCGCACGGGCAATCGCCTAATAATAAACGCAGGCAGTTCCGTACAACGACGTCCCCACTGCTTCTCGGTGTAACCTTTTATCAAATATTCATAAATATCCCTACCCACAAGAGAAAGAGCCTGCTCCTCCAAATTGCGCGGCCCGTATCCTTGAAAGGCCGAGATTGCTTCTGCCCGCTGCGCATCAATCATCGCTTGCGCTTCGGCGGGTGTTTTCACACCCCACATTTGGTAAAATGTGTTCATATTGAAGGGCAGATTGTAAAGCTGTCCTTGCCAGTTGGCCACGGGAGAGTTGGTATAACGGTTGAATTCCACGAAAGAATTGACAAAATCCCACACCTTTTTATTGGAGGTATGGAAAATGTGCGCACCGTACTTGTGTATATGTATTCCTTCCCTGTCCTCGCAATAGACATTGCCGCCTAAATGCGAACGTTTGTCTATCACCAATACAGTCTTTCCTTCCCGGCCAGCAAGATAGGCGAAAGTGGAGCCGTACAGTCCGGCACCCACAATAAGATAATCATACTGTTTCATTTTTCAAGTGTTAACGTCCAGTTTTGACATGCCCCATAGGGAAAGCCGCATTTAAGCGACTTTCCTATAAACATCGTCAAAAGTTGGATTGTATTTTAATGTTTATTGTTGGTTATCCCGATAGTCATCAGCAATAAATTCTCATAATCGGTACGACCAAATACTATCTGTCCGAAGAATTCCTTCAGATATTGCGATACAGGTACGCCTTGCATCTTGCAGGTTAATATAATATATGGTAGGATATACTTGCCATCTTTCCGCTTCCGAAAAACAACAAGTTTTTACGTTCTCCCGCTAAAGGACGTATGAAACATTCGTCAGCCCTTGAGAGTTACCCTTAAATACCCCTCATTAAGCACCTCAACCTCATTTTCCCCGAAAATGATAACATCTAAGTCTTGCTTGTATTTCAGTTTCTTGTCTTGGTCTAGGACGAAGGCTTCAAAAGGGGCTTTACTGCTATGGTCTGGGATAGAAATAATCCAGTAAACACGATGACACTGGCGATTTATGATTTTTTTCTCGTCTCTCAAGAACAAGAATGTTTTTTCCAATTGCCTCAAAGCATTACCGGCATTCGAGGCTATATTTTTATCTAAGCAATATTTTAGTTCGAGTAAGAATAACCATCCCTTGTTTTTAGCTCCTGAAGACGCACACATACATTCACATTGCTTTACCACCTTGCCCTGCTCGTCTTTCAGCACAGATTGGTTCTCTTCAAAATTGACAGCATCAATAGAAATACCCTTTTTATTTTTCAAATGAAATACTTCCAGTTCCCCCGGTTTATTTGCCAATATTTTCACACCAGAAACAGAAGTATCGTGTGTCTTAGAATACTCCGTATAGTCAGCTATATAAATATCCGAATTATGATTCTCTATATGTGGAAATACGTCTCTCATCCCTCCTCATAATAATTAAGCATATTATTAAAATCCTTCATGATTCCTTGAATGATACGATTGAAATAATTAGCCCGGATCAATCCGGAGGCATCCTGAATGGTTCCGTTAGGATTATTCCCATCCGAACGCATCTTGCCATCCTCTATTTCCCAAACCGCTACATCTATCGGATTCAACGCCGCATTTCTACAATCCAATTCCTCATACTCTTCTTCTGGCATCTCGCTTTTCACCCTATAAGCCATCAAGCAGTTATTCAAGGCATAGAGGATATACGGGCTGTGGGTCGTAAGCACCAAACGGTGGTTCCTTCCATGATTGATAGCGGTTAACAGATAGAAAAGAAGGTCTCTCTGGGCCTCGGGGAAAAGATTTTGCTCGGGTTCTTCTATCACAAACTGCGTATGCGTATATACTTTTCCCTGTATAAAGCCCGCTAAACGTCTTTTCAGTTCCTCTACTTCCTTTGATGTCCGATTATCCCCGTCCAGCTTTTCCAACAGTTTTACGATCTTTTCTCCCTCCGCATAGGAATAAGGTTTCTCTTCCTCATATATGCCCTTGGAGAGCCAATTGATCAACAGGATCAATGGCACGATAGACTGCAATCCGCTGGATGCAGTACGCAACATCAATTTTTTACCGTTCCGCATCTGCAACACGTCCGTATCTCCATCCCCTAAATAGTATTCTATTCCCATATTCAAGATGTCCATCTTATGGTCAATAGGATATTTTCGTTTGGCATCGTACCAATTCTTTATAAAATCCAGAAGATTATCATTATCTTCCGCATAGTCACGAAGATTGGGGACGGCAGAGACAAAATTTCGTTCCGCCGGGATATAAATCACCTTCGGATTGATTTTCTTTTCTATCGGGAAAAAGAAAAACTCTTTCTCATTATAATGTGCCGATTCATATTCAACACGATATGGGATCGGTATCGCTTCGGCTTCATTCCAATTATAAGCATATGTCAAGTTATCGCCGGCATAATAGATCATGGAATCCTCATTAAAATAAGAACCGGATAATTTATGATAAGATTGTAAGCGTTTATAGGCATCCTTCCATGCCATCTTCTCTTCAAACGCATTTGTTTTCTCCATCCAAGTACAAAAACTGATAATTTTAGCCAATGTACTTTTGCCACAACTCTGTGGACCCATGAATATATTCACCTTCTTCAGTTCTATATCCACGGACTTTATGGGTCCTACATTTTTTACAATCAAACGGGACATATTTTTCACTTTTTGTTCTTATTCATGCAAATATAGCTCTTTTTTTCAATTATCCTCCTTCCCCCAGCACATACTTCCTGATCCCATACCGAATGCTCGGTACATTCGCCCCGTTCACGAACGTGAGGTGAGGCAAGAGGGCGCTGATGAAGGCACGGCTCTTGACCAGCTTGAGGGGAGACGAGTAGTCGGCTAGGATCTCGTTGTAAAGGTCCGTCAATACCGTCTGGCAAAGGGTGACCGTGTCCGGGCAGGCGCATAGGCGGGCCTCGTAGACAAGACGGGTCGCCTCGTCCGGGATGAACAAGGCCAACGAGGAGGGTTCAGCCGTCACTGGAGGGGCAGGAGAGTTTATCGGAGGAGACGGAGACTCATGAAGTCCCGATTCCGCGGGCGTAATCCAACGTTCCGTCCGTGTCACCGTCCCGTCACCCCAATGGATGTTCTGGATAGCGATGGTGGCATTGGGCAGGATCTGCACGTTACCTCCATTGACCGTAAAGGCAGAACGTGCCTGTTCCGCCCGCTCTTGATTTTCTGTCATATCCGTTTTTAATTTAAGTGTTAACAATAATCACCCCTTTCACGGGGGTATATTTTATTTCTATCCTCATTTCATCCACCGTACGTCCGTTTCCGTACCCGTCCCGTCCATCGCTATTCCGGGAACGGGCAGGAACGCGTTCCTTTACCGGCAGTAACCGAATAATCAATTTATTTTATCCGATCATGAAAGAGTCTATCTTTTCCTTTTTCAACGCCCCCATCACCAATCAAGTACCGAACGGGGTCGTCTGTGTCAGTCAATTGTACGCCTATATCACCACCAGCGAGTGGCTGCGTGAGCGTACCGATCAGGTACGTGCCGCATCGAGCGACGAGAAACGGTTCAGGCGGCTGAAACAGAGTTTGCTACCCTATGTCACGCCCGCCGGTATCTTCTCCTACCGCAAGGAAGATCACTTGCTCGTGCCCTCGGGCGAGTTCGTCATCGACATCGATCACCTTTCCTCACCCGAAGAGGCGATCTGTTGGAGGGACACGCTGTTCGCCGATGAGCGGCTACGCCCCGATCTCTCCTTCGTGAGTCCCAGTACCACGGGAATCAAGCTCCTCGTACCCTATCGCCTGTCAATCAAGAAAACCGTAGAGGAGTCTTTCGATGAGGCGGTACGATTCGCTTGGGAATATCTTGAGTGGAAATACGGGCTGAAAGCTGATGCCACGAACGCAGACCTCTCACGGGCTTGCTTCCTTTGCCACGATCCCTCAGCGAGGCTAGGAGACCGGAATCGTTGACAGAGGACAAGTGACAGTTGGCAGTTATAAATCGTTATTCATTATTCACCATTCATTATTCATTCATCATGAACCCATTATCAGATCTGGAGCGGCTCGTTGCCGCCATCGAGAAACAGGGGGCGAACATCGCTCCCACCTATCAAGAGTATATGCCGATCGCCTTCGCCATCGCCAACGATTGCGGAGAGGCCGGCCGGACATTCTTTCATCGTATCTGCCGGATGTCGGAGAAATATGTCTCTACCGAGGCGGATAAGCTATACGACCATGCCCTCAAAGGAGGCAATGGACGGAATGGCTTGGGATCCGTATTCCACTTGGCGGACCTAGCCGGCGTGAGGCTGGACAAATCCTTGGCCGAGACCGGGAAACTTTCAAACTTTCAAACATTCACGCCTCCTTCACACACGCACACGTGTACGCACGAGGAACAGTCCGTGAAAAATGTCCCGCCCGCCTTTCCGGAGTATCCTTGGCCCGCTTTCCTCAAACGGATGATCGACCGGGGCGATACCCCCGCCCAAAAGGATATCCTCCTGCTGGGAGGTATCACCGTGTTGGGAGCGACACTCAACAAATCGATCCGGATATCGTACGGGCGAAAATTCTACTACCCTTGCCTGCAAACGTTCATCGTCGCCCCTCCCGCCTCGGGAAAGGGAGCCCTCGCTTGGACACGCCGGCTTGCCGAGCCGATACATGAGGCGATGATGGCGAACTACCGGCAGAGGCATAAAGCTTACCGGGAGGAGAAGAGCCGTTGGGACTCGCTGGGCAAGAAAAAATCCGATACGCCGGAGCCCGAGATGCCTCCCCTCAAGATGTTCCTTATCGCCGGTAACAATTCCGGCACCGGCGTGCTGGAGAACCTCATCGAGGCCGACGGCATAGGGCTGATCTGCGAGACCGAGGCCGATACCGTGAGCACGGCCATCGGCACCGAGCACGGGCACTGGAGCGATACCTTGCGTAAATGCCACGACCACGAGCGACTGGCTTTCAACCGACGCACGAACCGGGAATACCGGGAGTGCCCGGCCTCTTACCTCAGTGTCTTGTTAAGCGGTACTCCAGCGCAGGTACGGCCACTTATTCCCTCGGCCGAAAACGGGCTGTTCTCACGCCAATTGTTCTACCGGATGCCGCCTATCGATGAGTGGGCGGATCAGTTCGAGCAGGGCGACGAGGACATGGATAGCCTCTTCTCCGATTGGGGGAGACAGTGGAAAATGCTCGTGGACTACCTACATGAGAGGGTCAATGTCATACAATTCCATCTCTCCGACACGCAAAAGGAGCGATTCAACAGCTGCTTCGCACGCATATTCGGGCACGCCGGTCTTTCCTACGGTTATCCGATGCGAAGCTCCGTGGCCCGTATCGCCATCAATATCTGCCGGATCGCTTCCGTGGTGGCCTTCCTGCGATCGGTGGAGAGTCTCCTCATCCCACAAGCCATTCTCTATTCTCAATTTTCAATTCTCAATTGTCCCGGTCTCTCGCCTGCCCCCGAGATCCCGGAGGAGAACGTACGGGACGGTATCGTTCCTTCCCTAGAATTACGCATCAACGATGACGATTTTCAAGCCGTCCTCTCGCTCGTGGAGCCGCTCTACCGTCATTCGGCGGGCATACTCTCCCTGCTTCCGTCTGACGAGGTGCCACGCTCTCGTACGCCAACGCCCCAAGAGGCCCTCTTCGCGGCCCTTCCACTCTCTTTCAACCGACAACAGGCCTTGGAGGAAGCAGAGAGGAACAACATCCCCACCGCCACCCTAGATACCTGTCTCAAGCGAATGCAGGAACGAGGCACGCTGGAGAAGAACGGCCGGGGCGAGTACAGCTTCGGCGACCGTGTCACCCATAAGTAATCCCGGCCTCCCTCACACCCCTATATAATGTACCCAACGGGCGTGTGTGTGAGGGGGGGGACGAATGTTTGAAAGTTTGAAAGTTTCATTCTCCCAAATCTATAAATCATAAATCAAATGTCCTTACCATTAAGAAAGTCCGCATTGGCGGCATCCTATTTCCCTGAGCTGGCCTCCCATCAAGCTTGTAACCGTCTACGCCGTTGGATCATCCGATGCACGGAGTTGTACGATAAGCTGCGGGAGACGGGCTACCGCCCCGAGCAACGTATATTTACGCCACGACAGGTGGGGTTGATCATACTCTATCTTGGTGAACCGTAAATTAGTTGACAGTTACGCACAGCGGTAAATTAAAACGGCCTATTGTCACTTGTCAACTAGAACAGGCATTCTAAGGTCTTTACAATGCCCATCCAAGGCTTCTTATAATGCCTATTCAAAGGGGCTTACGATGGGCAGCGTAAGAAACCGGCGGTTATCACCGTGTCCCATGTTAATTAATCGTTATTCCCTGCCTCGGGCATCAACCGGCATCACCGCCTCTTACGGCGGAACCTATCTTTGTAACGTTGATCAGCAAATAATTAATTTTCTATTATCAACTTTTAATTTTCAATTACCATGCCACAAGCATTTC
>OBZQ01000194.1_pt1 | contig 58734 bp, 56 predicted proteins | sample 1495531 | NCBI WGS metagenome assembly OBZQ01 (sample SAMEA2580237, study PRJEB22360) | human gut metagenome | biome: human gut; feature: human-associated habitat; material: faeces | place: Denmark | collected 2008/2010
ATGATATTCAGTATTAAATAGATAGAAAATTATACACATTAATTATAGCCAACCGAAACAAATTCGTATTAGGTGGTTCGGGAAGCGGCAAATCATTCTTTATGAATCATTTGGCAAGGCAGTATTATGAACAGGGCACACACGTGGTATTGATCGACACGGGAAACAGTTACCAAGGGCTTTGCTCGCTGATACACCAAAAGACTGGGGGCAAGGATGGTATCTACTTTACTTATACGGACGAAAACCCGATAGCGTTCAATCCTTTTTTCACGGATGATAAAGTTTTCGATATAGAGAAACGTGAGAGTATCAAGACATTGATCCTCACACTCTGGAAAAAGGACAATGAACCGGCGACACGTTCGGAAGAAGTGGCATTATCCAATGCGGTGGCTCTGTATATCAGGCGTATCAAGGAGGATGAAAGTATCATTCCCTCGTTCAACACCTTTTACGAGTTCGTAAAAACGGACTACCGAAAGATTCTGGAAGAGAAGCAGGTACGGGAAAAGGATTTCGACCTTGCGGGTTTCCTGAATGTATTGGAGCCTTATTACCGTGGCGGAGAATATGATTTTCTGCTTAACTCCGATAAGCAGCTTGACTTGCTCGGCAAGCGGTTTATTGTATTCGAAATCGATCAAATTAAAGATCACCCCATTCTTTTCCCGGTGACGACTATCATTATCATGGAGTTGTTTATCAACAAGATGCGCCGTTTGAAGGGAGTGCGCAAGATGATCATCATAGAGGAAGCGTGGAAGGCTATCGCCAAGGAGGGGATGGCGGATTATATCCGCTATCTATTTAAGACTGTCCGCAAATTTTATGGAGAAGCGGTTGTCGTGACGCAAGAAGTCGATGACATCATTTCCTCGCCTATCGTGAAGGAGTCCATTGTGAACAATAGCGATTGCAAGATTTTGCTTGACCAAAGGAAGTATCTTAACAAGTTCTCGCAGATACAGTCCCTGCTCGGTCTGACGGACAAGGAGAAGGCACAAATCCTGTCGGTGAACATGTCCAATGATCCGCAACGCAAATACAAGGAGGTATGGTTCGGATTGGGAGGCGTACAGTCAACGGTGTACGCCACAGAGGTATCGCTTGAGGAATATATGTGCTACACGACTGAAGAGAGTGAGAAGGTGGAAGTGGAACAACTGGCGGAACAGTTGGACGGCAACATCGAGCTGGCTATCAAGAGGCTTGCGGAAAAGAAACGAGCCCAAAGCTCTGAAATACCTAATGCCTATGGAATATGAAAACTTGTTTCCGCTCTACTGGATATGTGGGGAGTGGAAGAGCAACCGCAAATCACCGCCCGTCACAGTATTCCGTGACGGTGGCGCATACAGGATTGCCCTGATCTACCATCTTGATGCGGTGGTGGTCGGCACGATCCACCGAAGTGGCGGCATCATCTGGGCAGACCTGCTGGGAAGGGTACAGCTCGCTTATGACCGGGAGGAAGACCGTCTGGTGCTGGCTACCGAAGGGATATATATACGTGCGGATGATTCATAAGGAAAAAGGGAGAACTTCGGTTCTCCTGTAAAATGGCAGGAACAACTATCTGATTTATTTAACATTAAAATTTAAAAAGACATGAAACGAATAATGGCTGTTTGTCTGGTCGGGCTGCTTTGCTCGACCATGACGGTAAAAGCACAATGGGTAACATTCGATCCCTCGAACCTTGCACAAAGCATCGTGAATACAACCCGTAACGTGTTGCAAACCACGACGACGGCAGAAAATATGGTGAAGAATTTTCAGGAAACTGTCAAGATCTACGAACAGGGAAAGCGTTATTATGACGCTTTGAAAGCGGTCAACAATCTGGTGAAGGATGCCCGCAAGGTACAGCAGACCGTTCTTCTGGTCGGTGAAATATCGGACATCTATGTAAACTCTTTCCAGAAAATGCTGACGGACGAGAACTATACACCGGACGAGCTTTCGGCAATCGCTTCCGGGTATGCGAAGATGCTGGAAGAGAGTAGCGCTATGCTGAACGAGATGAAGACCGTTGTGACCGCCACCGGTCTTTCCATGACGGATAAAGAACGTATGGACGTGATCGACCGTGTGTATCGTGACGTGAGGAACCAACGTAATCTGGTCAGGTATTACACGAACCGAAACATCGGTATCTCTTACCTGCGTGCGAAAAAGAAGAACGATACCCAAAGGGTGCTGGACTTGTACGGAACGGACAATCAAAGATACTGGTGACATGGCAGGCGAGGAAACTTTCAGCAACCTTCACGAAGTGTTGCGTAACCTTTATGACGAGATGATGCCACTCTGTTCGGACATCACGGGAGTGGCAACCGGAGTGGCTGCGCTGGGTGCGTTGTTTTATGTGGCCTCACGGGTGTGGCAGGCTCTTTCGAGAGCTGAGCCGATTGACATTTACCCGCTTTTCAGACCTTTTTGTTTGGGAGCGTGCATCATGTTCTTTCCTACATTCGTTTTGGGGACTATCAACGGGATCATGAGTCCGGTGGTCACCGGATGTCACGGTATCATGGAAGGTCAGACGCTGAGCATACGGGAGTATTCCGAGAAGCGGCAGAAGCTGGAATACGAGGCGATGAAAAGGAATCCGGAAACAGCGTATCTGGTCGATAATGAGGAATATGAACGTCAGATCGAGGATCTGGGATGGTCGCCTTCGGATTTGAAAGCAATGGCGGGCATGGCGATGGAACGCATCAAATATCAGGCCAAACAGAGCATGAGTAATTTCTTCCGAAGTTTTCTGGAACTGCTGTTCCAGTCAGTATCGCTGATACTGGACACGCTAAGAACCTTCTTCCTGATTGTGTTGAGTATTTTGGGCCCCCTGTCGTTCGCCATATCGGTGTACGATGGTTTCCATAATACGATGATCCAATGGATTTGCCAGTATGTCAGCATTTATCTATGGTTGCCTATATCCGACCTGTTCAGTTCCGTGTTGGCAAGGATTCAGGTATTGATGATCGAGAAGGACATCGCCGCACTGAGTGATCCTACTTATGTACCCGACGTAAATAATTCCGCTTACATCATCTTCATGCTGATAGCCATTGTGGGATATTTCACTATTCCGACTGTATCGACATGGGTGATTCAGGCATCGGGAGCCGGAAACTATGGCAAGCAGGTGAACTCTTGGTCGATGAAGGGTGGCCGTGCGGCAGCTGCGGTCACGGGTGCTTCTGTCGGTCATGTGGCCGGTAAGCTAAGAGGAAAATAAATCAAAGTAAAATCTTGGAATATATGGAATTTAAAAGTTTGAAAAATATAGAAACGAGCTTCCGGCAAATCCGTACGATGGGTATCGTATTCGTTTCGCTCTGTGCGCTGGTTACCGGCTATGCGCTTTGGAGTTCCTATCGGTTTGCAGAACGGCAAAGGGAGAAGATCTATGTGCTTGACAATGGGAAATCCCTGATATTGGCTCTTTCCCAAGACCTTTCACAGAACCGGCCGGTGGAGGCGAAAGAACATATCCGGCGTTTTCATGAACTGTTTTTTACTTTGTCACCCGACAAGGCGGCTATCGAATCGAATATCCGCCGTGCGTTATTCCTGTGCGATGAGAGTGCGTTCCGCTACTACAAGGACTGGGAGGAAAAGGGGTATTATAACCGGATCATTTCCGCAAATATTAACCAAAGCATCCGGGTGGACAGTGTGGCGTGCGATTTCAATCATTATCCATACGTGGTGACGACTTACGCACGGCAGTCGCTCGTCAGGTCGAGTAACATCACGGAACGAAGCCTTGTCACCCGTTGCCGGCTGTTGAACTCGGTCAGGTCGGACAATAATCCGCACGGCTTTACGATGGAACAATTCAATATTTTGGAGAACAGGGATTTGAGAACCATTGAACGATAACTAAAAAAAACGAAGAATGAACCGATTGAAGAAATGGATCAGGTACGTGCCTGACAGGATAGACGACGGACTCCGCTATCTGTGCGGACGGATGTCGCCCGATGTACGGCTCATCTGCGTAGTGGTTATGCTCATCGGCTTCGGCTGTTTGTCGATATACATGACGGTATCTTCAATATACCATATCGGCAAGCGTGAGGGAGAACAATTGCAAATAGAGCATCTCAGGCAGATGGAACTGCATAGGGGAATAAATAAGGATAGTATAAACATTAAAAATCAGGTAGATTATGGAGAACCTAAGAAATCAGGACCGGCAACCGACGAACGCTACAAAGCCTGAAAAGGCGGAAAAGAAGGGGCAAAAAGCGGAAAAGGATAAAAAAGAAGTCAAGCCTCTGACTCCGGAAGAGATACGCAGACGGAAGAAGATGCTCGTGTATCCACTGTTCTTTCTCGTGTTTCTGGGAGCGATGTGGCTGATATTCGCTCCTTCAGACCGTGACGAGCCATTAAGGGAAGGATTTAACGTGGACGTTCCGATGCCGGAGGACAAAGGGTTGTTGTCGGATAAAAAGACCGCCTACGAACAAAGTGACTTTGAAAAGAGGCAAAGGGAAAAAATGAACATGCTTCAAGATCTGGCGGTGTCATTGGAACGGGAAGAGCCGATGACGGATGGAGTATTCCTTACGGAAGAAAACACGAATAATGACGGTTCGTCTATCCGTTCCTCCGCCAATGCCTACCAAGACATCAACCGGCAGTTGGGTAGTTTTTATGAAACACGACCTGAAGGAGATGATCAGAAAACGCTGGAACTGGAATGGCGTATTCAGGAGCTGGAGCGTCAGGCGGAGGAAGAGCGTCAGGCGAGGGAAAACGGCGAGGAACAACTTCGGCTGATGGAGAAGTCCTATGAAATGGCTGCAAAGTACATGCCGGGCGGCGGTGGCGAAGCCAAACAAGTCGCCGTGTCTTCCTCTACGGGTAAAACTCCGGTCTGTCCGGTTACACAGGTAGCGGAACAGGTGGTCAGCCTATTGGCTGCCCCACTGTCCGATGAAGAGTTCACCCAACAATACAGCAAGCCCAGAAACATGGGGTTCTACACGGTAGGGAGTGTCCAAAGCCGCACGGAGAAGAATGGTATCCGTGCCTGCGTGTACAAGACGGTAACGGTTGCGGGCAACGATGGTCAGGAGGTGGGACTCCGCTTGTTAGAGCCAATACAGGCCGGAGAGTTGTATATACCCGCTAACACGATACTGACCGGCACGGCGAAAATCAGCGGTGAGCGTATGGAGATCACCGTTTCTTCGGTTGCCTTTCAAGGAACAATCCTGCCGGTGGAGCTGGACGCTTATGACACGAGAGGCATGAAGGGCATTGAGGTCAGGGGATCGCAAGAGCTTACCGCTGTCAAGGAAATGGCGGCTAACATGGGTTCGACAATGGGAAGCAGCATTAATATTTCCACCAATGCCGGTGCGCAGTTCGCTGCGGACTTAGGCAAAGGAGTGATACAGGGTGCGTCGCAATATCTTTCCACAAAATTCAGAACTGCCAAAGCGACTTTGAAGGCGGACTATGAGCTATTGCTCGTGTCAAGACAATAAACTATTCAAATCCAATTTATTACCAAATAAAAGTAACAAGCATGAAAAGAGTAATTTTAATGATGGCTTTTGCCATTGGTATGACCGGTGCTTATGCACAAAAGACCGTGAAAGTGGAAAAGACAGAAAATAACACGGAAAAAACAGCGGATTCCGAAGACACGGAAACCATGCCACTATCGGATAAGGAGAATGCAAGACGCAGTCCGTCCACCGGTGATTTGTTTGACGGGTTGACACGACCGGTGACATTTGACCGGATGATTCCTCCATACGCTTTGGAGGTAACATTCAATAAAACAGTACATCTTATCTTCCCGGCAGCTATCAAGTATGTAGATTTAGGATCAGCGGATATTCTTGCCGGTAAAGCGGATGGTTCGGAGAACGTGCTTCGGGTGAAAGCGGCATTGAGGGACTTCTCACGTGAAACCAATCTGGCAGTGATCACGGATGATGGCAGCTATTATACGTTCAACGTGAAGTATGCAGATGAGCCGACCAAATTGAATATCGAGATGAAAGACTTCATCCACGATGGCGAGGCGGTGAACAGACCGAACAACTCGCAGGAAATCTATCTTACAGAACTCGGCAACGAGTCACCGCTATTGGTACGGCTGATTATGAAGTCCGTTTATGACAATAACAAGCGTCTGGTGAAGCATATCGGCTGTAAACGCTTCGGTATCCAATATATTTTGAAGGGGATTTATACACACAACGGTCTGCTTTATTTCCATACGGAACTGAAGAACGCTTCCAACGTGCCATTCTCCATTGACTTCATAACCTTTAAGGTGGTGGATAAAAAGGTGGCAAAACGTACTGCCATTCAGGAGCAGGTTATCGTGCCGCTTCGTGCTTTCAACTATGTGACGACAGTTCATGGAAAAAGCAATGAACGGACAGTATTTACCTTACCTAAATTTACCTTGCCGGATGACAAGCAGTTGATTGTCGAGATGAACGAGCAGAACGGGGGAAGACATCAGCAGTTTATCCTGACCAATGCCGAGTTGATCCGTGCTAAAGTTATTAACGAGCTAAAGGTGAAATAAGATGAAAAGGCTATCTATTATTATATGTATGTTTTTGTGCTTTGTCCTGATGGACAAGGCACATGCCCAACGTTGTCTGCCCGGAATAAGAGGGTTGCGTATTACTGCCGGCATGACGGACGGTTTTCATACGGTGGACAAGCGTAACGAGCTGGGTTACCATTTCGGGCTGGGGATGGACAGGTATGTGAACGGTTGCCATAAGTGGGTATTCGGGGGTGAGTATCTCCAAAAGTATTACCCATACAAGGACATACGTGTCCCGATTTCCCAATTCACTGCGGAAGGCGGTTATTATTATAATTTCCTCTCGGATGCCAACAAGGTGTTCCTCTGCTATGCCGGCGCTTCGGCGTTGGCGGGATATGAAACCGTGAATTGGGGTACAAGTACGCTGTTCGACGGCTCACGCTTGCGTGCCGGGGATGCGTTCATCTATGGAGGTGCTGTATCACTGGAGATAGAAACCTATCTTACCAATCAGGTAGTATTGCTGTTCCATGCCCGTGAGCGTTGTCTTTGGGGAAATGACAGCGGGCATTTTCATTTCCAATTCGGGGTGGGACTGAAATTTATAATTAATTAGGGCATGGTTCTTTTGGAATTATTTTCGGGTATTGGTGGCTTTAGTAAAGGATTGCAGGCTGCCGGATACTCGTTTGAGAAAGTATATTTCTCGGAGATAGAAAAAAATGCAATCGCCAACTTCAAATACAATTTTCCTTATGCGGAACATATCGGATCGGTTACAGAAATCGGAACAGCGAGAATCGAACATCCCGACATCATCACTTTCGGAAGTCCTTGCCAGAATTTTAGTTCAGTCGGCGACGGTAGCGGACTGCGTGGAGGGGCAAGTTCCCTTGTCTGGTATGCTGTCGAAGCCGTCAGGAGATTCAGACCTGACGTTTTTATCTGGGAGAATGTTAAGGGAGTCTTCTTCGCAAAGCATCGATCAGATTTTTGGAGCATTATCAAAGCGTTTGCCGACATTGGCGGTTATCGACTTGAATGGCAATTGTTTAATACGGCATGGTTTCTACCCCAAAACAGAGAGAGAATCTACCTTGTCGGACGTGTTGCAGACCGATGTACCGGAGATGTATTTCCTTTCCCGGCGCCGGGTGGAGGGAATCCTCCGTGCAGGAAAGACACGGTTTATCCCCGTGCCTGCGGAACGATAACACGTAACTACTACAAACAACCCAATTTAGGTAACTATCTGATAAACCTGAAACCGGGAGAAACTTTTAATGGACAACCGACCAAAGATCAGAAAGCCCGAATCCGTATGCTGACGGAGGTGGAATGTGAACGCTTGCAAGGCTTTCCCGATGATTTTACCAGATATGGAATTTTCAATGAGGAAGTGGGTACAATCTCACGAGCCAACCGGTATGCGATGCTTGGCAATGCTGTAAGCGTGCCGGTGGTACGTACCATAGCGGAACGAATCAGAAGAAACACAGTCTTAAACGATTAATTTTTTAATGTGTATGAAAAATATGATAGAAACATTGTTTATTGTTGCATTCACGCTTATCGGCGTGATTTGTGTAACTGCCTGTTCTGACAAATTGGACGTTCAGCAGGTGTATGAGTTTGATTTGGCGACCTTGCCGGTGCAGACGACAATCGTAAAGGGCGAGGAAGCGGAAATTCGTTGCCAGCTCATAAGAAGCGGTAAGTATCAGGATACTAAATACTTTATCAGATATTTCCAACCGACAGGCAAAGGGGAACTTCGCATGGAGGACGATACGGTTTTGTTGCCGAATGACCTGTATCCGTTGCCGGAAGAAACATTCAGGCTCTATTACAAGTCACTTGACACAGACCAACAGAAAATAGATATTTACATTCTTGATTCCTTCGGCCAGATTGTGCAAAAGTCTTTTGCTTTTAACAATGAAGTGGACGATAAAAAGGAGGATACCGAATGATCTATGCCGGATATACTCTGAAAAAAAGCAGCGACGAGCAGTACACGCCGGCTTATGCGGTGGCTCCTATAATCAAATATATACCCGGAAATAAAATCGTCTGGTGTCCGTTTGATACGGAACATAGTGAATATGTGTTGGCGTTGAAAGCCGCCGGTATCAGGGTGGTTCACTCCCATATCCTTACCGGTGAGGACTTCTTCGTTTACGAGCCGGAAGAATGGGATCTGATTGTTTCCAATCCGCCGTTCAGTATCAAGCAGAAGGTTGTGGCACGCTGCCTTGCACTCGGCAAACCGTTTGCGTTACTGCTTTCCAACCTATGGTTGAACAGTAGTGCGCCAGCTCGCTTGTTCCGGGAAAAGGAGATGCAGATGTTGTTGTTTGACAAGCGTATTCAATTTACGGAAAAGAATGCCGCCTATTTCGGATCAAGTTACTTTTGTTGGAAAGTCCTTCCAAAACAGATCGTGTTTGAGAATCTGAACCGTTCCAGATATGAGGAGAGCCGGATGGCTGATGACATGAAGAAATATGTTGGTACGTTGTCCGCATCCACACGGCGTGGAAGAACCGAACCTGAATGAAAACTAATGAGATAGCTCCCTTTACCGGCTTCCATTCCGGTAAAGGGAGCTTGTTTCTGTATTATTTCCTATCCTCTTTCTTTTTAAGCCATTCATTACACTGTCGCCTGCACTCTTCCAATGTAGGCTTTACACAGGAGAAAAGTTCATTGTCTGCCGTATCCCTGTAATCATAATGGTAGAATGTGCGCCTTTTCCGTCCTATGGTCATTTGGAATTTTTCATATTTCTCACCTGCCTTGCAGGTTGAAACTCCGTTCTTGTTCATTTTCGTTGTCATAACTTATGGATTTTATGGTTCATGAATATTAAAACAGACTTAATTGTCGGGGTTGGGTGTATTGCCGTTTGATTTCCAGTAATTTACCTTTCAGGTTGCGGATAATATTCGGGTTATAATTGCCTCTGTCAGAATCAGAGTTATGTTCCGCTTTATTGTATTGTTGCTCCAACAGGCGGATTCCTTGCCGGACAGCTTCTTTATAATCTCTGACAGGTGCATCCCAAACGGACGGGTGGCTACCGCCTCCGGCTGTGCCGGTACACCAATTGATGGTTACCGTATACGTTCCGTCAATGGATTGTCCGATGTGGATTGTATTGAATGTGTCCAATTTGATTTCCTCTATTATCGGTAACATGCCATTTATCCAACCGTGTTCGTTGAACTGCTTGCCAATATAGCCGAAAATCAACCCTCTTTCATACGTGCGCACGTTGAGTATGATGTGGCGTACACTCTTTCCAAAACTCTCGAAATAAGCGATTTGTTCCGTATCGTTACGGTGTATCGCTAACAAGTAACGAAGGACAGCATTACGTTCTATCCTGCAAGGATTGTATTCTACAATCTCCTGCAATTTCTCTTCTCGTGTCATTTGAGATATTGGTTTCATATCATCTATATGTTAGAGGGTTAAAATTCTGCAATGAATAGCCGACTTTGGATGAACAGTACATTCCCTTTGGAAATGCGCTGGTTGCACCAGAAATGGTGTGAACCGTAGCCGTAAGTGAAATACTCGTCCAGTTCGGTCGTTTCCCGAAGTTTATCAATAGATTGGCGGAGTTCTTCTTCTGTCCGGCAAAAGAGAAGGGTATTTACTAGTTGGATAAGGAGTGCAGGGATTTTTTCATCCCATGCACAAATTACGGTTTCAAATGTTACGTTCATATTTTCAGATTTATTCATTAGACAGTCATTTTCAAAATTTCTCTCCAGTATATCGGCTCCACCTCACTGAGAAGGAAGTCGACAAAATCTTTTCTCGCTTCTTTGCACAACTCTCGGTAAAGCTCTCCAAAAGTGGTGATGTTGCCATTCAGGTAAGTTTCCACCATGTACTCAAAAATGTTGCTTACCTCGTAATATCTGCACTGCTGTGCGACTGTCTTGCTGTATCGTTTCATAAGGCTTTATTTATAAAGGTTTATAATGATTCTGTTTATCATTTGTGCTTTTCCTATGGTATAAGAAGTACCGCCATAGGGTTGCTTGTCCCAATAGGCTAACATAATCTCGGAGTTGTCAATCAGGTAGTCGTTCCTGTGGTGGAAGCAGCCTTTGCGGTAATCTTCCCGGAGAATAACCGCTTTGTCGGCAGTTTTCATTATCCGATCGTATAAAGATTTATTCTCCGGCCGGTATCTGTTTGACTGATGGCGGAACGGTACAACGGCAATGAGTCGAATGTCCGTATATTCTGCTTTGAGGTCGGCTACAGCTTGGGCTGCAAGCAGATCAAAGCCTTCTGCCATTCCGCTTAGAAAGTATCGGTAGCCCAAATCATACAACCTTCTTACTTGCGAAACTATATCCAGATAAAGATGTAGCATACCGACTTGGTGGATACGTTCCGGACGATGTCCGGTGAACGCTACTGATATTGTAATATCCATTGTCATAACTATATGTGTTAAAACATTAATAACCAAATGATAATCCCGACTATGATAGCAAAGGAAAGCATGGCAATCAGGCAACCCCATACAAAACGGAACACGCCTGTCATCAGCTCTTTTGCAAGCCACAAACCGATAAACCACGCTAAAAGACGACCTCCGTACATACTCCAACAGAAGCCAGAAAGGATGAGCCGAACTGACCAGCCAAGCCATTTATGCAGAGGCAGATTGAGTCTGTTCTTATTTCCGTTATGTATTTCTCTTGCTGTTTTCATAATCACGACATTTTTTTTATGCATTGACGAGTTGAGCTGACTTATTTCATGTGCATCAAAAGGTAGGGTTCAGGAAAAACAAGGTTTTTGGAAAAAATACCTCGTGCCATTTATGGCGCAGGGAAGATTTTTTTCAAAACCGGAACGGCTTGACCTTGTTTTTTCGTTAAGAACCCGAAGTACCTTTGCACTTGAATAAGTTAGCTTAATTCGCTTCTTTGCTTTAAATGTGGAGTGATGGCTATTGAAAACAGTGAGAGAAATACCCCATAGGAAGTTAATCCTAAACATTACTTAAACCTGTTATGCTATAAATCCTTTATACAGAAAGCGATGTTAATGCGGAAAAATTTCTACCTTTGTGTTTGCGATGCAAGTAGCATCGTGTAATGTTGTTCGTTTACCGTAGTCCAGAAATCGCCAATTTCAAAAATACAGAGGGTAAATGAACCGGGTAGGTTATACTTTGACGTAACCTGTCGGTTTACTCTGTATTGAGCGTTTGGCGATGCTTTGGACTTGTAACTGGCAGTGTTACGTCAATTTATATAATAACCTTATGATTATGGATCTACAATCGACTTCCTTGAAAGGAATAGTCCGGTCTTCAGAAGATGGACTTTTCTATCTGTTACCTATTCAGAGTTTATCTACATTGCAAGAAATGAAAGGACATTTGACCTGTGCGATAGATGTCTTGAGTAATTTGGATGAAAGTGATACGGAAAAGCGTTTGGACGCAGTTAGGACATTGAACAGCCTTGTTGCTGCGTTGAGCGTGAATGACGGCGATCATTACAATGCAATGGATATTGCCTTTGAGGAAGTCTGAAAGTAAAAAACGGATAGACACAAAATAAAACTTTTCTATTTTGAAACCGGGAAAAAGAAAGGTGTTGTACTGGCCAATGAGTGATTCATCACGCTTGCTTGTACAACACTTTTCTGCGGTTTTGTGTAGATTGTTCCGGTTCCGAAGGAATGGGAATAATTTTTTTGCCAATAATAATATGGCTTTTATTCCACTGTTCGGGGTTGTGGATTGGATGGCAGAACTTCATCCGTTTCGTTATCAGCCTGTTTCTGTTCACGTTCTTTACGTCGCATTTCTTTGTCCTTCTTTTTTGCTTTAGCCTTTATTTCCTGTTCTTTAAGGATTTGCTTTAGGGTCTTGACTACATCAGGACGTTCTTTTTTGAAACGTTTATAGAAGCTCTCTTCTATAAATTCCGGCAAGGGGGCTTTCCACACCTCTTGCTTGTGGTTGTCAATCTTGCCGAGTTTATCGGGGTTGAGTCCAAGTTCACGAGACATCTGCACATGTGTGTCCGATAGCCGGTGTTTCTTTTGGGCTACTATCCATTTTTCTATCTGGGATTTCTTGATTGCCATATTGCTTTTAATTCTCAGACTTTATTGTTTTACCTAAAAATAAACCGGTAACGGATTTTGCACCAAGTTGCATCAGCTTACGTTTCATTTGCGTAAAATTCTCACCGGAAGAGATAATGTCATCTATTAAGAATACATCCCGCCCTTTAAAATAATCGGGGTGAAAGATCAAGTTGGACAACTTGTCTTGTCCATGAGTTCCTTTCATCTGCTCACGGTCTTCTTTTATCCATGTGGCACGAAAACCGTCCACGATTTTCAGCCGGCGTGAAAGAAGGCTGCAAAAACGGGCGAAGCGGGCGATGTTCCGTTCACGGGTTGCCGCAGGTATGGGGATCAGCACGGCATTGGCGGCTTTTTCTTTAAAGAATGGCATCCGGGCGATGCAGAGCGAGAATATCTTGGCAACAAGGGCTGCTTGTCTACCTTCCTTAAATCGAAACACCAAATTGCTCGTTTTCCTATCGGATACTGATATGTCCTTGCATCTGGTCGGGTAATAATCGTGGATATAGAAACACAAGGCTCCGTCGATACGCATCTTACCTTTGAAATGGGTATTGTACGGGAAGAACTGGCGCACGAAGTCGCTCTCGAAAGTAAAGCGGAGTATATCACGCCAAAGGGTGAGCGTGGTTTCATCCTGCACACGATAGAGTTCCCCATTGATACTTTCTTTGTCCGATAAACCAATGCCAATTATCAGGCGGTCATTAAAAGCGTCTTTTGATACAATATACCAATCAAAGGATTGGCAGATGCTCACGATGTCACAATCATTGGTGCAAAGGAAATGGAAGGTGTTATCGGGCTTCTGGATAATCAGAAACTTGCCGGACATTTCGGAAAGGCGAAAATAGTTTCCGACATGGGCTTCTTCTACTTCGCTGAAGGATACGGATATAGTGAGTTTTTCTATCATAACATTATTTTATTTACTCCCCCATTCTTTGGTTAACAGCTTTTCCAGCACCTCCACTTCTTGCTGGTAAATCGTCTTTTTCCTTGTGCCGAAATAGAGCGTGTTCTCCAGTGGCATGTTGCCCTCCCATACCACCTTTATCTTACCAGTGCAGACGGCCTCTTTGCACAGGAAGTCGGGCACGACCGAGAAACCGTCTCCCTCGCTCAGGCAGCGGATGATGGAGCTGATGTTGGGCACGATGTAGTTGGGGCTGAAGTCCGGGTGTTCCTTGAAGTGCTTTTTCCAGAAGTTCAGCAGATGCCCCATGTCGGCGGAGGTGCTGTACCACAGTCCTTGCTTGAGGAGGTGGACGGCCTCTTTCATCCGGTTATTCTCCAAGTGAAGCCCCAGTTGCGTAGTATCCGTATGTGCCCCCGTGACCAGCACGATGCGTTCTTTGGCAAAGTCCTTGTACTCGATGTTCTGCTGCGTGCCTTTGTGCGGGGTGATGATGAGGTCCAGCAGTCCGTTGTCAAGGTCTTGCAGCATCTGTGGATATTCGCCAAACTTGATAATCAGGTTGAAGGGCAGGGTGGGGATATACTTCTCCAAGGTGTACTGAAAGGTCTCGAAGCACATGCCTACGCTGATGGTGTTCCGCTCCTGCTGCGAACGTTTGTGGAAATGCTTCTCGCCCCTTTCGAGTTTCTCCAGCGGGGCGACAACGAAATTATAGAGTATCTTGCCCTTTTCGGTGGGCGTCATCTTCTTGGCCGTCCGCTCGAAGAGTTTATATCCTGTGTAGGCCTCCAAGGAGTTGAGGTGCAGGCTGACGCCCGGCTGGGAGATGAACAATTCTTGTGCGGCGGCTGTTAAAGTACCGGTCTCGTATATGGCTTTGAAGGTGCGCAACCATTCCAGATTCCATTTCATAACTATCAGTTTTATGATACACTCCTATTAGTTAAACTATTTTTATGTGGCAAAGATACGCATTATCTTTGCACCGACAATCTAAAAGAATAAACGTATGAACGTATTTATAATCAACGGCGGACAGACCTTTGCCCATTCGGGAGGGATGTTCAACAATACCTTGACCGGATGGACGGTCGAAGTGATGAAAGAGAAAGGCTTTGCCTATCGGGTGACCAACATCAACGATGCCTTCGACCCGCTGGCGGAAGTGGAGAACTTCAAATGGGCGGACGTCATCATCTACCACACCCCGATCTGGTGGTTCCAGTTGCCCAACGGGATGAAGCGATACATCGACGAGGTGTTTACCGCCGGACACGATAACGGCATTTACCGCAATGACGGTCGAAGCCGCAAGAACCCGGACGTGAACTACGGCACCGGGGGACTGATGCAGGGCAAACGCTACATGGTGACCACCTCTTGGAACGCCCCGCAGACGGCATTCACGCTGGAAGGCGAGTTCTTCGACCGCCACACGGTGGACGAGGGCGTACTCTTCGGCTTCCACAAGATGAACCAGTTCGTGGGCATGACCCGGATAGAGGGCTTCCACTTTCACGATTTGGAGAAGAACGCTACGCCCGAGCGCATAGCCGAGTACCACAAGGCGTATGTCGCACACATCAATCGAGTAATCATCTAAAAACAATTGAACATTATGGAATATAGAACATTAGGCACTTCAGACTTGCAGCTGTCGGCCATCACCTACGGCGCCTTTGCCATTGGAGGAAACATGTGGGGAGGCAATGAGGAGAAAGACTCCATCCATGCCGTGCAAGCCTCCATCGAACACGGGGTAACGACCTTGGACACCGCTCCTTTCTACGGCTTCGGGCTGAGCGAGGAGATGATAGGCAAAGCCATCAAGGGACGTGACAGGAGTAAAATACAGCTGCTCACCAAGTTCGGCTTGGTGTGGGACGGCAGCAACGGAGGAAAAGGCGAGTTCTTCTTCGATGCGGAGCGGAACGGAACTTCTGTCCCCATCTATAAGTATGCTGCCAAAGAAAGCATCATCAAGGAGGTGGAAGCGAGCCTCCGCCGCTTGGGGACGGACTATATCGACCTGTTGCAGATACACTGGCCTGACAGCACGACGCCTATCCAAGAGACCATGGAAGCCTTGGACGTACTGATTGGGCAAGGCAAGATACGGGCGACAGGCGTCAGCAACTACAGCGTGGAGCAGACGGCAGAAGCCGGAAAGTACTTGAATGTGGCAAGCAACCAAGTAAGTTACAGTATGCTGAACCGTGGCATCGAACAAGAGCTGGTGCCCTTTGCCCTGCAACACCATTTGGGAATCATTGCCTACAGCCCTATGGAGAGAGGTCTGCTGACCGGCAAATACTTCCAAGGCAGCCACCTCAAGGAGAATGACCATCGCAACGGCTACTTCCGGCAGTTCGATTTACCTAAAGTGCAGGCATTCCTCGAGACCCTCACCCCGATGGCAGAGGACAAAGGAGCCAGCCTCTCGCAATTAGTTCTGCGCTGGACTACGTTGCAACCGGGCATCACCATCGTGCTGGCCGGAGCAAGAGACGCCAAGCAAGCCATCGCCAATGCCCAATCCATGGACATTCACCTGTCTCCGGACGAATTGCAGTTCATCAACCATGAGCTTGCCAAACTACAGCTTTAAGCAGACGAGCGTTGTCCGAAAACCGGGCAACGCTCGCTATTTATTTATATTCTTCTAAATATATTAGTTATAAGAAATGGTCGTCTGATTGCTGCCGGGATTGAAAACGACAAGGACTTCGGGTTTTTTCTCTTGCAGGCGTTTGTACTCGCACAGGGAGTTGAGTACCCACTCACGGAACAGCTTCGTGCAATAGGTGTTGATGCGGAAGCTGAGAAATATGATCGCTTCCAGATTATAATAGGTAACGATGCTTTTGTCCTGCTTCTCAGTTATGGTCACATCGCCGTCGTAAAGCAGGCGGGATTTGAAGATGGAGCGCACATTGGCGTCTATTGTCTGCACGAACACTCCGAACAGACGGGCAAGCTCGTGCTTGGTCATCCATACGTTGCCGTTCTCTATTTTTACACTGACGATGGGTTGTTCGTCCTTGTTTTCCAAACCGGTGATGGTGATGTATCCTCTATTTTCCATAAAGCGTTGTTTTTAAATGGTGTGACAATATAATGATTTGTTTATTCATACAGCGTTTTGCGCCGTACCTTTTTGCATACTTTTTAGTTTCCGATCCAACATATTCATGTCATGGCTCAACTTTCTATCCACGACACGGGCGTAAATTTGTGTGGTCTGAATGTTGGTGTGGCCGAGCATCTTGGATACGCTCTCAATGGGAACGCCTTTGGTCAGGCAGATCTCCGTCGCAAACGAATGACGCGCAAGGTGATAGGTGATCCGCTTGTTTATCTGACAAATAGCTGCAATCTCTGCCAAATATTCGTTCATCTTCTGGTTGCTGATTACCGGAAGCAATCTTCCGTCTTTCAACTTGCCCTCGTACTTGGCGAGAATATCCAACGGTATTTGCAGTAAAGGGATGAATGATTCCACGCCGGTTTTACCTCTGTCTTTCATGATCCACTTTTTTCCGTCCACGCCGATTTTAATGTCATCGGCAGTCAGGGTGTATATGTCGCAATAGGGCAAACCCGTGTAACAGCTGAAGATAAAGGCATCCCGTACATGCTCCAGCCGTTTTGATTGGAACTCCTTATAATAGATCGTGTCAATCTCTTCCTGAGTGAGATAGCCCCTGTCCGTCTTGTCAAAGTTGAATCTGAAATTACCGAAGGGATCTATAAAACTCAATCCGCTTTTCTGGGCGAACAGCAAAATGGTATGGAAGCGTTGCACGAACTTCATGGCGGTGTTGTTGCTGACCTCACATTCCTGACGCAAGTAAAGGTAGAAGTTCTCAATGTGGGTGACGGTGATTTCTTTCACCGGAATATCCGATAGCCGATATTCTTTCTGCAAGAACTCTATCATCCGCTGTTTGGTGAGTTCATAGCGGCTGTAAGTCTTTTGGGTAGCCGTCTTGCCCACTTTCTTTGCGTACTGCTCGTTGTGTTGGGTGAAATAGCTGATGAGCGTCTTCTCCTTTTCCTCCAACCCAAGGAATGCGTTCCTGATTTTCTCCGGCAGGGCATAGCCGTCCACGTTCATCATGCGTGTGTAGTGCATGGTGATGGCCGAACGTATCTCGTCCAATGTCTTGTTGAGTGAGGATACCCTGAGATTTTCTTTCTTATCCGCACTCTGCTTGTTGATGATGGCCTTGCTGTTCTTCGTGTCCCAGTTGTCGGGGTGGATATCCAGCTTGCTGCTGAATTGCACCTGATCACCGTCCACCGTGATGCGCACCATAATTACTACATGACCGTTTTTCTTCGGTTCGTTCTTCTTCAAATAGAAGAGTGTCTTGAATGTCGATTTCATACCGTAACTCCTTTCTTGTTGCAAAGTTAATTTGTTCGTTCCGTAACGGCTCTGACTTTCGACTGCCAATATTCGACAAATGAGCGACTTACCTATAAATTCGTTACGGTTTTTATCGTAACGGAAAACCGTAACGAATTAGTAACGATTCTTTTTCACAGGGTGGCTTTTTGAGGTCTTTTTTCTGTCGCAAGGGGATAAGAAAAAAGCTCCTTAAACCATTGGTTTAAAGAGCTTTGTCTTAGATTGTCGGAGTATTTTCTTTTCTCCTTAGTGATCCGCCTGGGGCTCGAACCCAGGACCCCAACATTAAAAGTGTTGTGCTCTACCAGCTGAGCTAGCGAATCATCCTGTGCGTTACTTTTGTAATGCGAGTGCAAAGATAGGGGGTTTTATTTTATTATACAAATTTCAAGAGGGGTAAATTTTAGTTTTTTCATGGGGAGCAAATGCAAGAAACAAGATATAAGCACTTTACATCACGTATTACATCATGCATAAACCGGTTACATATCTTCACGAGACGAAGACGAACCACAATCCTAAATCGTTAGGATCACACAACCTAAAGCCACAAGATCGCACAGTCCTAACCACAACGCCGCACAACCTCTCCTACCCTCATTTATGATAACGCTAAAGCTCAACTTCCGAGGAATAGCATATCTACCGGCTTCTTGCACAAGAGAATTAAACCGAGTAATCTCCACACGCCAAACTTGGCAATCGGTAGATATCTGATACCTATGATCTTTGTTCATTTGTAAAATAAAAGATATTTACGTAGATTTGTACACCATTATTTTAAGTTAAGGAACCAATTAACACACAAAAAATTATATGGCAGACGATAAGAAGATTATTTTCTCGATGGTAGGCGTGAACAAGATCTTTCCGCCTCAAAAACAGGTTTTAAAGAATATATATCTGTCCTTTTTCTATGGGGCGAAGATCGGAATCATCGGATTGAATGGTTCCGGTAAATCTACGTTGCTGAAGATTATCGCCGGTATCGATAAGGATTATCAGGGAGAGGTGGTCTTCTCCCCCGGGTATTCCGTAGGGTATCTGGAGCAGGACCCTAAGTTGGAGCCGGGCAAGACCGTGAAGGAGATCGTGCAGGAAGGCGTGCAGGAGATCGTGGACACCTTGAAAGAATATGAGGAGGTGAACGAGCGATTCGGCGATCCGGAGGTGCTGGAAGATCCGGATAAGATGGATGCCTTGATCAACCGTCAGGCGGAGTTGCAGGACAAGATCGACGCTACGGACGCATGGAACCTCGACAGCCGTCTGGAACGTGCCATGGACGCTTTGCGTTGTCCGCCGGAGGATCAGGTGGTGGATACGTTGTCCGGAGGCGAGCGTCGTCGGGTGGCCCTTTGCCGATTGCTGCTCCAGCAGCCGGACGTATTGCTGTTGGATGAGCCGACCAACCACTTGGACGCCGAGTCGATCGACTGGTTGGAGCAACATCTGCAACAATATGCCGGTACCGTTATCTGCATCACGCACGACCGTTACTTCCTAGACCACGTGGCCGGATGGATCCTTGAGCTGGATCGTGGCGAGGGTATCCCTTGGAAGGGTAATTACTCCTCTTGGCTAGACCAGAAGACGAAGCGTATGGCTCAAGAAGAGAAGCAAGTCAGCAAGCGCCGTAAGACCTTGGAGCGTGAGCTGGAATGGATCAATATGGCGCCGAAGGCCCGTCACGCCAAGGGTAAGGCACGTCTGAACTCGTACGAGGCCCTCTTGAACGAGGACCAGAAGGAGCGTGAGGCTAAGCTGGAGATCTTCATCCCGAACGGCCCTCGCTTGGGCAATAAGGTGATCGAGGCACAGCATGTGGCGAAGGCGTTCGGCGATAAGCTGCTGTTCGATGATTTGAACTTCATGCTTCCCCCGAACGGTATCGTGGGAGTCATCGGGCCAAACGGTGCCGGTAAGACTACCTTATTTAAGATGATCATGGGCATGGAAAGCATCGACAAGGGGACCTTCGAGGTGGGCGAGACCGTACAAGTAGGTTACGCCGACCAGACCCATAAGGATATAGACCCGAAAAAGACCGTTTACCAAGTCGTATCCGGCGGACAAGAATTCATCCGTATGGGCGGCAAGGAGGTGAACGCACGCGCTTACCTGTCTAAATTCAATTTCGCGGGAGCGGATCAAGAGAAGCTATGCGGCGTACTCTCCGGAGGAGAGCGTAACCGCCTGCATCTGGCGCTGACGCTGAAAGCGGACGCGAACGTATTGCTGCTCGACGAGCCGACCAACGATATCGACGTGAACACGCTACGTGCCTTGGAGGAGGGGCTGGAGAACTTCGCCGGTTGCGCCGTCGTCGTCTCTCACGACCGTTGGTTCTTGGACCGTATCTGTACCCATATCCTGTCGTTCGAGGGCGATTCCAACGTGGTCTTCTACGAAGGGACCTATTCCGAATACGAGGAATACAAACGTAAGACCTTGGGCGACGCCGAGCCGAAACGGGTACGCTATCGCAAACTAATCGTTGATTAATCATACTATAAATAGAGTTTAATGCCATGAAAAAAAGAATGCTATCTTTGGCTGTATTAGCCGCTTCCCTCTTCTGTTTCTCCGATGGGGCGAACGCACAGAAGACCGAGAAACTGTTCAACGGGAAAGACCTGTCTAACTGGAATTTCGTAGTCGACAAAAACTCCGTCCCCGCCGATCAGGTCTATTCCGTACGCGACGGTAAGATCTTCATCACCGGCCAGCCTTTCGGCTATATGTACACCAAGGAGAAATACAGCGACTATAAATTGCACGTGGAATGGCGTTGGCCGAATGGGGATTCCAACGCAAACAGCGGCATCTTCCTGCATATCGCAGACCTAAAGAACCCCTTCCCGAACGGGATCGAGTGTAATCTGCAAGCCGGGAGGGCCGGATTGTTCGTACTGCTGGGAGGCTCCGACCTTGTCGAGTACCAGCAACGCCCGGGAGAGGAACGTCCCTTCTTCCCTGTCGTAAAGAACGTGAACCCGTCCAGCGAGAAGCCCGCCGGAGAGTGGAACGAGGCGAACATCTTCGTGAAAGACGGCGTCATCACCGTTTACATCAACGGCGTATACCAGAACACCGGAACCAACAAGGTGAAGGAAGGCCATATCGGGCTACAGAGCGAGGGTAAGGAGGTTGAGTTCAGAAACGTAACCCTCACCAAGTGGTAAGCGGAGCCGTTTCCGGCGCATCTGTAATAATTAAACGGAATCTTTTAAATAGTATTAAAATAATATAGTACATTCGCGAGGATTCCTTTTCAATGAGGAACATATCATTGCAATAACCAATTTAAGAGGTAATGAAAAGAGACAACATCATTTTTGACATTATCGAGAAGGAGCACCAACGCCAATTGAAAGGCATTGAGTTGATCGCTTCCGAGAACTTTGTCAGCGACCAGGTCATGCAGGCCATGGGAAGCTGTCTGACCAACAAATACGCCGAGGGATATCCCGGCAAGCGTTATTATGGGGGTTGCGAGGTAGTAGACCAAAGTGAGACGATCGCTATCGAACGGTTGAAAAAGCTATTCAACGCCGAATGGGCCAACGTGCAGCCTCACTCCGGGGCGCAGGCCAACGCAGCCGTATTTTTCGCCGTATTGAATCCGGGCGACACGTTCCTCGGGTTGAACCTGTCGCATGGCGGACACCTGTCCCACGGTTCACCAGTAAATAGCTCCGGCGTTCTCTATCACGCTACCGAATATAATGTAAAGGAAGATACCGGACGGGTGGACTACGACCAGATGGAGGAAGTAGCCCTTCGTGAGAAACCGAAATTGATCGTTGGCGGTGGTTCCGCTTATTCCCGTGACTGGGATTACAAACGTATGCGTGAGATAGCCGACAAGGTAGGCGCCTTATTGATGATCGATATGGCTCACCCGGCAGGCCTGATCGCCGCCGGTTTGCTGAACAACCCGCTGGAGTACGCTCACATCGTAACGTCTACGACGCATAAGACCCTGCGGGGTCCTCGTGGCGGTATCATCCTGCTGGGTAAGGATTTCGAGAATCCTTGGGGCAAGAAGACACCGAAAGGCGAGATCAAGAAGATGTCTCAGTTGTTGGACTCCGCCGTATTCCCGGGTATCCAAGGCGGTCCGCTGGAGCATGTGATCGCGGCCAAGGCCGTAGCCTTCGGAGAGGCTTTGGAGCCGGAATACAAGACGTACCAAGCACAGGTGAAAGCGAACGCCGCCGCTATGGCCAAGGCCTTCACGGACAAAGGGTACAAGATCATCTCCGGCGGTACGGACAACCATAGCATGCTGATCGACCTGCGCACGAAGTTCCCCGACCTGACCGGTAAGGTAGCCGAGAAAGCCTTGGTAGCCGCCGACATCACGGTGAACAAGAACATGGTTCCGTTCGACAGCCGCTCGGCCTTCCAGACCTCCGGTATCCGTGTGGGTACGCCCGCTATCACGACCCGTGGCGCTAAAGAGCCGCTTATGGGCGAGATCGTGGAACTGATCGACACCGTATTGGCCGCTCCCGAATGCGATAAGACTATCGGCGCCGTTCGTGAGAAGGTGAACGGTATCATGAAGGAATATCCTATCTTCGCATGGTAAATAGGAAATTGAGAATTGAGAATTGAAAAGGATGCCAAACGGCATCTTATCTTCAACTCTCAATTCTCTTTTTAAACTCTCAAAAACATCTAAACAATATTCAATTTTCAACTTTCAATTTTTAATTCTATGAAAAAGCTCCTTGCTACAATCTGCGCCGGCGCTGTCTTGGGCCTGATGGCCTCGTGTGATGATGCTCCCGGTAAAGCGAAAGCTTACAACCAAGGTATCAACATCATCCCGACACCGGTCAGCCTTACGCAGAACGAGGGAAACTTCAAGCTAAACAAAAACACGAAGATCTACGCTTCCACCCCGGAGGCGAAAACCGTAGCCGAGTTCTTCGCGGCTAAAATGAACACGGCGACAGGCTACCAGATAGCTACCGCCGACAAAGAGACCTCCGACGGTATCTCGTTGGTTATCGACGGCTCTCTGGACGTAAACGACGAGGGATACACGCTCGACGTAGCCGACAGCGGCGTCCGTATCAAGGCCAAGACCCCTCAAGGTCTTTTCTACGGTATGCAATCGTTCTTGCAATTGCTGCCCGCCGAGATCGAGAGTCCTTCCGCCGTGAAAGGTATCGCATGGACCGCTCCGGCCGTATCTATCAAGGACGAGCCTCGTTTCGGCTACCGTGGTATCATGCTAGACCCCTGCCGCCATTTCATCCCGGTAGAGAATATCAAGAAGCAGCTGGATGTATTGGCCTTGTTCAAGATCAACCGCATGCATTGGCACCTGACCGACGACCAAGGATGGCGTATCGAGATCAAGAAGTACCCGAAACTGACCGAGATCGGCTCTAAGCGCATCGATGGCGAGGGTACCGAGTACGAAGGCTTCTATACCCAAGAGGAGGTGAAGGATATCGTTAAATACGCGGCGGATCGTTTCATCACGATCGTTCCCGAGATAGAGCTTCCGGGACACGAGATGGCCGCTATCGCCGCCTATCCGGAGCTGTCTTGCGAGGGTAAGCAGGGTACTCCCCGTATCATCTGGGGCGTGGAAGACATCGTATTATGCGCCGGGAAGGAAGAACCCTTCCAGTTCTTCGAGGACGTGATCGCCGAGGTAGCCCCCCTATTCCCGGGCGAGTATTTCCATATCGGAGGCGATGAGTGCCCGAAGACGAGCTGGGAGAAATGCCCGCTTTGTCAGGCCCGTATCCGTAAGGAAGGCTTGAAAGGCGACAAGGAGCATACGGCCGAGGAGAAACTGCAGAGCTATTTCGTGCAACGCATGGAGAAGGTCGTAAACAAGCACGGCAAGAAGATGATCGGATGGGACGAGATCCTTGAGGGAGGTCTGGCTCCATCGGCCACGGTAATGTCTTGGCGAGGTGAGGAAGGCGGTATCGCCGCCGCTAGCATGAACCACGACGTGATCATGACCCCGGGAAGCGAGGGTATGTATATCGACCAGTTCCAAGGCGACTACAAGATCAACCCGGTATCTATCGGAGGATTCACCACGGCGGAGCGGGTCTATAAATACAACCCCGTCCCCGACACGCTGGCAGCGGCCGGTAAAGGGCATTTCATCAAGGGCGTGCAATGCAACGTATGGAGTGAGTACCTTTATAACACGGACATCATGGAGTACCGTATCTATCCTCGTATCCTAGCCCTCTCCGAGATCGCTTGGAGCCCGCTGGACCGGAAGGATTACAAGGACTTCGAACGCCGTCTGGACAACGCTCAGGTTCGCCTAGACGGACACGATATCAACTACTACATCCCGCAGCCCGAGCAACCGAACGGTTCTTGCAACTTCGTGGCTTTCACGGACAAGGCTACCATGACATTCACCACGAACCGTCCGATGAAGATGGTCTACACGCTGGATGGCACCGAGCCTACCCCGGAATCTACCGTATATACGGCTCCTTTCGACATCACCGAGACTACGACCGTGAAGATCGCTTCCGTGTTGCCTTCCGGCAAGATGGGTAAGCCCCGCACGATACTCGTGGAGAAACAAACGCTGGCTCCCGCCAAGGAGGTAGCCAAGACGACCCCGGGCCTCGACATGGAGGTATTCGATGGCATGTACCTAAGCGTAAATAATCTGGAGGCCGCTCAGAAGACCGGTAAGAAACAGGTCATCAAGACGACCCGTGAGCTGACCAACCAAGTGCCCGCCCCCGAATCCATGCGAGGCGTGAAGCAATACGCCGCTATCGCTACCGGCTACGTGAATATCCCGGAGGATGGCGTTTATTACATCTCTTCGGATTTAGAGGAGGTATGGATCGACGGCAAGTTGATGGTCAATAACGGTGGCGAGGTAAAACGCTTCTCCCGTCATGACACCTCCGCGGCCTTGGCAAAAGGCTTGCACGAGATCAAGCTGGTATTCCTTGGACACATCATCGGAGGTTGGCCTTCCAACTGGAACGACGGCAGCGTACAACTCCGTAAATCGGATGCCGAGAAATTCACGCCGATCACGGCTGAGATGCTAAGTCATTAAGATCATTTCCGAAGGGGGGAAGCGAGCGATCCTCCCCCCGATATAAACCGCAGGGGCGGGATTCGTCCGCCCTCCCACGCATACACGGCACGGGAGGGCGGACAGATCCCGCCCCTACTGCATTCTTCCGGCAAATATAATTGTGTTTAATAGCGAACACTACTGGGTTCAACCATGAATACTATTGTGTTCAACCGCAAACACTACTGTTTTTTTACCCTCAACTCATACAAGTCGTGGCGACGGTCCCGAAGGTTACGCACGCTACCATACGTATGCAACTCGTTGAGCAAATCAAGGTCCACGTCCGATACAAGGATCATCTCCGTATTCGGGGTTGCCTCCGCACGCTTGCCATCGGTAGGGAAAGCGAAATCGCAAGGCGTGAACACACCCGACTGGGCGTACTGTATATCCATATTATGCACACGAGGCAGGTTGCCCACGCTGCCCGCTATCACCACGAAGCACTCGTTCTCGATCGCCCGGGCTTGGGCACACACACGAACCCGAGAGTAACCGTTCTGCGTATCCGTAAGGAAAGGCACGAAGAGGATCTGCATCCCTTGGTCGGCCATGATACGGGAAAGCTCCGGGAATTCCACGTCATAACAGATCAGCACGCCGATCCGGGCGCAATCCGTATCAAACGTCTTCACCATCTTCCCGCCCGAGAGTCCCCAGCTCTTCTGCTCGTCCGGGGTGACATGTACCTTCTCGTACATCTCGTAGGAGCCGTCACGACGGATCAGGTATCCCACGTTATATAGCGCCCCGTCCTCCTTCAGCAAAGGCATGCTACCGGTGATGATATTGATATTGTAACTGATGGCGAGGTTCACGAATCGCTCACGGATCTCCTCGGTGTACTGTGCCAGCCCACGGATGCTCTGCGCCTCCCCCAGATGGTTGAACTTGGCCATCAGCGGAGCGTTGAAATACTCGGGGAAAAGGACGAAGTCGCTCTTGTAATCGGATACGGCGTCGACGAAGAACTCCACCTGCTCGAACACGTCGTCCAGTGTCTTATAAGGCCGCATCTGCCATTGTACCAGACCGACACGCACGGTTGTCTTCTTATCCACGTAATCCGTCGTAGGCGGCTGGTAATAGATATTATCCCATTGCAGCAGGGTAGCGCAATGCTTCGACTCCTCGTCGTTCGGCAAATAGTTCATCATCACTTTCCGCACGTGGAAATCGTTGGAGAGCTGGAAGGTGAGCACCGGGTCGTAGATCTGGCGTGAGCGCACCTTCTCGATGTATTCCTTCGGACGCATATGATCGGCGTATTTATAATAGTTCGGGATACGTCCGCCGAACATGATCGCCTTCAGGTTCAACTTCTCGCACAGCTCCTTCCGGTACTCGTACATACGGCGGGCCAGCCGGAGGCCCCGGTAGTCCGGATGGATGAACACCTCTATACCATATAATATATTCCCGTTCGGGTTATGCGTGCTGAACGTCTCGTTGCCCGTTACCTTGGCGTAGGTATGATCCCCTTTCACCATGTCATAATCCACGATGATGGAGAGGGCGCATCCTACGATCCGGTCATCCACCAGCGTCACGACCTGTCCCTCGGGAAATATCCGTATCAACGTCTCGATCTGCTTGCGGGTCCAGAAAACATCCTTGTCGGCGTACACCCTCTTGAAAGATTGCGACAACTGCGTATAGTCCTCAAGCTGCAAGCTCCGGAGCTCTACCTTGTTTATCTTATGCATTGGTTCCATAACACATTTTTTTTGTTAAAGTCGCCGCGAAGTTAGGATAAATACAGATAAAGTGTACCGGCCCTCCTGCCCTATCTGACCTACTCCATGTATAATTTCAAGATCGTCACTGAATTAGGCGGGAAATTATAGATTAGCGGGCCGCTCATCGGGAATACGATAGGCTCGGTGACAGGCGTTACGGCCCCCGGGTTCTCAAACGTATTACGAGCCTCCGGCTCCCCTCTCAATTGGATCAGCTCCGCCTGGTTACGGATATTCACTCCCTCGATACGCAAAGAGGTCTTCTCCTCGTGGCGGGTCGTATTCACGACCTTCAAGTAAATCACCCGGTTCTCCTTGTCGAGGGTAGCGACGGATACCAACGACGGGATCGGGCGCATATCCACCTCATGCAGCAATACGCCGTCCACATAGCAACGGACACGCTCGTACTCGCACGTCATGCGAACCGTATACCACCGGTTACTCTCAAAAGGGAAGCGCACGGGAGAGACCAAGCTATCCTTCACGCCACCTACCTGATGGTACAGCTCGCTCGTTCCCGCCCCGATCGTCAGGGCGATATAATCCGCCTGCTCGCCCGTCCTCCCGTTGTCGCGGAGGCGAAGCTGTATCTGCCCGCTACCTTTCGTACGCCGGACGGTAGCCGTATATTCATAGGCGTAGCTCGTAGAGTCGCCGAACAATACCTGGTTCCACCGGTTGGCCTCCGGCACCAACATACCAGCCTCCGGGACCCTCCATCCCCCGCTCATCACGGATATATCCGATACGGGCACGCCGTCGATCCGCACGTCCTTGAACTCATAGCTATTATCAAACATCTCTACGCCCGCCCGGCCCGTACGTGCCTGTGGCTTCTCGTAGGTATCCACGATCGTCTTCAGCACCTCATTCCCCCGATGGCGGGTAAACATCTTTAATAAATGGAAGGAAGGAGAGACCACCGCCTGATGGGTGTTGAAAGAGATCAACGGATGGCGCTGGTTCTCGAACCCGGCGTTGCCCAATACCGGGGCATACGCCAAGCGGCGTACTATATCCGGGTTCTCCTCCGCCCCGACCAAGAAACAGGCCTCGGCCACCGCCGCCCGGAGCGTACCGGCCAAGGGCCGCTCCGTCGTCCCAAACTCCCCGATAAACACCGCCGGCGAACGTCGGGAATACCGGTCGCTATTAAACCGGCCGGAGTTCGATAGGAAGAAATTCTCCCCGGCGTAATAATGGGAATCCACCCACTCGCTACGGCCTCGCTTCGTGAGGGGCGAACTGCTGATAACGGTAATCTCCGGATAGGCCTCCTTGATCGCCTTGCGGAAAAGCTCAAAGCGCCTGAAATACTCCCCGCCATAGTTCTCGCTGCCGATCTCGACATACTTCAAGTTGAAAGGTTCCGGATGCCCGTTCCTCGCACGCAGGGCGCCCGGCAGGGAATCCGCCGGGGCGTTCGCGTAGGCGATAGCGTCCAAGGCATCTCCCGTGAGCTTATCCATCGCCGTGATATCCTCGTAGCGGGGCCGGCGGCTTTGGCTCGTGATCCCGCTATTAATAACGTAGATAGGCTCCGCCCCCATATCCTCGCACATTTGCAAGTACTCGTGGTAGCCCATGCCGTTCGTCGTACCATAGGCCCATACGTTCCAGAAATGCTTACGCTCCGAGATATCGCCCAGCGTCTCCCTCCAGATAGGGTACGTACCCGCCGTATACCCCTCCACGAAACTGCCTCCGGGGAAACGGATAAAACGAGGGGCCAAGGAATCGACCAGCGCCGCCAAGTCCGGTCTCAGCCCGTTCTTCCGTCCCTTCCACGTATCCTCAGGGAAGAGGGATACCACATCCAGCCAAAACACGGCGGAGGTATCGGCCGTGATCGTCAAGACCGCGTTCGGCGCGTCCTCCGTAGCCGTAAACGTATGCCTGTATCGTTTCCACTCGTATAGCGGCGCTACCTGAAACACATCGCTCAAGACCGTATTAGCCATCGAGTCCTCCAAGGCCACCCGGATGGTACGGGGCACCATATTCGCCCCCTTGGCGAAAAACGAGAGATCGTATCGTTCCCCTTTCCGGATCGGTATCCCCCGGTATCCCTCGGCTATCACGCCTCCGCACCCCGACTCCCCGGAAGTCGATACGGCCACGAGCAACGACCGCCGGTTCTTATCATTCACCAGCTCCTTCATATCCGGGTATATCTGTGTATTAGGGACGATCCGCCTCCATCCCGGTACGGAATCTCCCCGCATGAAAGGGATCGTCCAGCCATTCGGGGTAATCAAGACGTTCCGGGCGGCGTCGTAAGGGCAGTTCAAGGGTGGCACGCCATCCTCGAAGCTCCGGTTCTGGATCAGCTCGGCGTACAGCCCCCCATCGATCCCGTGGTTGATCTCCTCAATGGTCAAACCATACAGATCCGGGTTCACGGGAACCGTCAGGCCATCCGCCTCCACGGTTATCGTAGAGATCACCGGCATCTCCGGCTGGCAAGAGGACAAGCCCATCCCGACAATAGCGCCAACCAATAAATGAATAACATCAAAATCTATATATTTCCTCCAACGCATCTTCGAATACTCATCTCATTTATGTGCGTACAAACTTAATCAAAAAATCGCAGTTTCCCCTATTTTCAAAGTCCGAACTGTTTTTTCAAAAAAACAATTGAAAAACATAGATTTTTCCAATTAAAAGTTCTAAATTTGCATGACAAATAAAACAAAAGACGACAACATTATACGACTCTATGGAGAAATCTGTTCTTTTAGTGGATGACAAGCAAGAAATCGCAAAGATAATCATGCTTTATTTATCAAGTACTTACAAGGTATCTTATAAAGAAAATCCTTTGAAAGCGATCGCTTGGCTTCAAGAAGGCAATTTACCGGATTTGATCATCTCAGACTTGAATATGCCAGAAATGTCCGGAGAGGAATTCTTGGTTTATTTAAAAGCGAACTATCTGTTCAGCCATATACCGGTCTTGATCCTATCGAGCGTAGAGAGCAGCTCAAATAGAATCCGTTTGTTTGAGGAAGGGGCGGAAGACTTTATCTTGAAGCCTTTCAATCCAGAGGAATTAAGGGTAAGGGTAAAACGAATATTAAGATAATGAATTATGTCTTTTTCGGTAATAACGTGCCGTTAGCCGAACGTTTACGTAAGGCATTAGGCACCGGGGTCATAGAATGTATAACGCTTCTGCAGATGAAAAACACGCTTCTTCCTGCCGAGGAAATGGATTATTGTGTATTCATCGAGAAAACAGATCCTACGTTAAACATTCCTGCGATCATGCATTTGCATAAGACGTTTCAAAATATATATATCGTATTAATCGCCCCGGAAATGACCCGGGAGGAGAAAATATCCTATTTGCAAGCCGGAACGGACTGTGTCATCTCCGAATCCACCTCTAAGGAAGATTTAGTGAAGCTACTGGGTATCGCCGAGAAATGCAAGAGAATGGAAAAAGCGCGTAAGCCTCAAATAAAAGAGCCTGATCTCGCCATTTTCAAGCTGCCTTTATGGAAAAGGGTCTTCGACATCATTTTCTCATCCATGGCGCTCCTCTGCCTCTCCCCTATCTTTATCATCACGGTGATTTGGATCAAGCTGGAGGACAAAGGCCCCGCTTTCTACAAGTCGAAACGAGTAGGCAGCAACTATAAGGTTTTCGATTTTTATAAGTTCCGCTCTATGTATATGGATGCGGACAAACGCTTGGCTGAATATAAGAAACTTAATCAGTATACGGAATCTATTGCTGAAGAGGCTGTAGCCTCTTCAGCAACTTCTGTGAATTCACAGAAGCAAGCTTCTTTTTTTAAAGACGATGAGCAAAATATCATTTTATATTCCGACAATGACGCTACTCCTGAAAACGACTATTTAAAAGTAAAACGTCACGAACGCTCCAACGCTTTCATCAAATTAGAGAATGATCCCCGTATAACAAAGATCGGCCATATTATCCGGAAATACAGCATTGACGAACTTCCCCAGCTATTCAATATATTAAATGGAGACATGTCAATAGTTGGTAACCGCCCTCTTCCCGTATACGAGGCGGAATTATTGACCAGCGATGAATACATACAACGCTTCATGGCTCCTGCCGGCCTTACAGGTCTTTGGCAAGTAGAGAAACGTGGCAATTCTGGTAGTATGTCCGCCGAGGAACGTAAACAATTAGATATTAAATACGCTCATACATTTTCTTTCTGGCTGGATGTTAAGATTATATTCAAGACATTCACGGCGTTCGTGCAGAAAGAGGATGTATAATTCAAGAGTTTTATGAGAAAGATACTTATCATACTTTTCATTGTATTAGATATTTTCTATGTTTTCGCACAGAAAAAGAAAAGTACTTATTTCGATAAGGCTACAACTATTACTGCGACAGCTGGGTCAGATTCGATCCTTTCCATGCTGGATGACTATGAGCGTATTCAACTCCCTCCATTATCCGTATTCCTCGAATCCGTATACGATCATCCATCCATACGAATCTATGAGGCAAAGCGAGAGGAAGCTAACGCAGAAATGAAGGTAACAAAACGGGAATGGCTAAATTACTTTCGTGTTTTTGCCCAATACCAATATGGCAGAGTTGTTCAATTAACATCAAGGGAAACCATAGATGATCCATTATCCATGGCCAGTATGGGAACTAATCAACATCTTTATAACGCAGGAGTTTCCTTATCGATTCCTCTAGGAGACTTATTTGGTCGTAAGCAAAAGGTTAGGGCAAAAAAAGCACATTATCGCCAATTAGATTATGAGTATGAGATATCAATCGAAGAACGGAAATTAAAAATCTTACAAGCATATAATGAGGTATTGCTCGCTTTGTCAACGTTAAAAGCCAAATCCGATGCGGCGGCGTTATACAACGCCCAGATGAAAATATCGGAACAAGATTTCATCAACGGAAAGATAGATATCATCGCCCTTTCACTAGAAAGAGGAAGGCGGTCTGGTGCCGTAGTAAACTACCAAGAGGGCCAAGCTACGCTTCACAATGCAATCACACTCCTAGAGATGTTGACAAACGTGAGAATCATACAAGATAAATAAGAGATTATGGATATTACCGTATATATATCAAGATTCCTTTACCGCATACGCTATCAACTATTATTCGGCAGCATGCTGGTAACTCTCTTTGTGGCCTATTTTACCCAGTTCTTACCCAAGACCTATACGGTAAGCACAAGTATATATACGGGCATCGTTTCATCCTCCGGATTAAGCGAGGATAATAAGACTAGCTACTTCGAGCAAAACAGCACGTTCGACAATATCATTAACCTAACCAAGTCCAAAGGAACTTTAGAAAAGGTATCCTTGAAATTATTCGCTTTAAACATGATGTACGGAGACCCCAATGCAGATAACAAGTACATCATGGCAAAAAATTACCGAGCGCTCTTAAAAATAGTACCCGAAAGCGTCTATAAGCTCATCGACAAGAAATCGTTTGAGAATACAGTCCGGAATTTAGAAAAATATAGGACAGAGGAACCAGACAATTTTCTGTATGGACTATTCAGCTACGACGCTGCTTTTTATAGTTACAACGCTTTAAAAACAGTCATTGTCCGACGAATAAACAATAGTGACCTAATCGAAATCTCCTATAAGTCCAGTGATCCCGGAATCTCCTTAGGTACAGTTAAATTACTTAGCGAGGAATTGAGCAATGCTTATAACAACCTACGTTTCAAGACCGTGAACGACATTGTCAAGTATTACGAAGAGCAACTCCGGATACTCCAAGCACGATTGACAAAGCAAGAAGACGAGTTGACCAATTACAACATAGAGAATAACGTCATCAATTATTTAGAGCAAACCAAAGCGATCGCTATCTCCCGAACCAATTACGAGGACCGTCGTGAGGCCATACGCCGTGAATACGAAAGCTCATCAAACCTAGTCAAGCAACTAGAGCAACGCATGGAGACACGGGCTAAATTATTCCGAGCCAATACGGAGTTCATAGACGCATTAAGTGATATCACCACGATCAACGGCAAGATCACGGAAATACAGAACTTTAGCACAGAAGAGGCACAAGCGAACGACCCTGATCTAAAAGAATACCAGCAAAAACTGAAAGAGACCGAGAAGAAAATCGAAGCCATCAGTAATGATATCAATGAATATAAATACTCTACCGAGGGAGTAGCCATTGATGATATGGTTAGCCAATGGCTAGACGCAGTCATACGTAGCACGAAAGCGGAAGCGGAACTAAAGGTATTGGAAGAAAGGGGGAAAGATTACGAGGAACAATACAAGATATTCTCTCCGGTAGGTACCCAAATCCATCGAAAAGAAAGAGAGATCAAATTCACGGAGGAATCTTATCTCGAGGTGTTGCATGGCTTAAACCTAGCTAAGCTAAAGCAAAAGGACCTAGAGTTGACTTCCAGTAATTTAAATACGATCACCGCTCCTACGTTCCCCTTGATGAGCGACGGCAGGAAACGTGCGCTACTGGTAATAGCGGCATTTATCGGAAGCATCATCTTTATTCTAGGATATTATATGGTACAAGAATTGCTGGATCGTACCCTACGAGACGCCGAGCGTACCCGCCGCCTCACCCGCACAAATGTACTAGGAGCATTCACGGGAAACGTACAATTAAGATACCGTGGCTATATCAAGGCTTGTAACCGTATATCCGCCTCCTATGCCTGCAACAGGCTCACTCCTTACCTGCGGAAAGGAGAAACCACCTGCATTAGTTTATTAAGCATTGAGAAAGGCGAAGGAAAAACTTTTATAGCAAATTATTTCAAGGAATATTGGGAAGAACAAGGGTTACGGGTATCTTACTTTGAAGTGGAGAAAGAAATCTTGGAAAATCCGTCTTTCCTCTTAAGTACAGATTTCAAAGAGATCATAGAGCGCCATCAGCATCCGGACATCCTGTTAATAGAACAGGCCTATGCCCAAAGCCATATGATCCCTAGTGCCCTCATAAGGGAAGCAGATGTCAACCTGTTAGTCGCCAACGCCCAGAGAGTATGGAAGAACAGTGACGACGAGCTTTTGGGATTCTTGAAAGAACTATCCGGTGAAACACCGTTTTATATCTATCTCAATAACGCAAGTCGCTTTGCGGTAGAGGACTTTACCGGACAATTGCCACCCAAATCGTCGGTAAGCACGATCGCTTATCGGATGCGATACCTTGGTTTCACAGCGCGAAAAGAGAATGTCAAATAACTATGAGGCAAGGATATAACGACATAATAAACCAAAGGTTATTCCCTCCCATATTTATATTAGGCTTGACGGGAATAGCTTTATCCCTATCCATGGGGCAACTACCTATAGCAATGGGCCTCATAGGTTTACCTGTTTTGTTCATAATGGCGATACAAAGCGTAAGGTATCCGGTAGCCCTATTTTTCATAATCTTCACCGTAAACTATTATTTATTAGCGGTAACCCGGTATATACAAATAGATGGTCTTAGTTTCTTGATGGATTCCTTGATGGCAATCCTTTTCGTACTTATCATCATCCATTCCGCCCTATCGAGGAATATTGAATGGAAACATGCGATCAACACGTTCACCATAGGCATGTTCATCTGGTTACTCTATTGCCTCGCCGAGATAGCGAACCCTACCGGGTTACTGGAAGCTTGGGTCTTGTCGAGAACGCTTATCTTGAACGGCTTTCTCATCTCACTGATCATCTCGGTGGTAATCACCAAAAACAGCCAAGTGAAATGGATCATCACGCTCCTTTCCATATTCTCGCTTACCGCCGCCCTAAAAGCATTCGCACAAAAATATATCGGTTTTGATTATGGTGAGCTCCAGTGGCTCAACAACGGGGGCGCTCTCACCCATATCATTGGTTATGGTACGAGATACTTCTCGTTTTTCACCGACGCAGGCAACTTCGGCTCCAACATGGGATGCGCCAGCCTACTATTCACGCTGATGGCAATGTACGTATCCAAAACCGGACAAAGAATCTATTACTTCTCGGTGGCTATCATTTGCCTTGTTGCCATGTTCATGTCCGGCACGAGAGGAGCCATGATCGTACCCATAGGCGGCCTTATGCTATACACGCTTATGAGCAAGAACTTCAAGGCTTGTATCCTAGGAGGGTTATCGCTAATTTTCCTCTATGTATTTTTCGCTTTCACGACGATCGGGCAAAGCAACGTGATGATACGAAGGATGCGGACCGCCTTCACTCCCTCTGAGGATGCATCTTTTAACGTACGAAAGGAAAACCAACAAAAGCTTGCCACTTACATAAACACAAGGCCATTTGGCGAGGGTATAGGATTATCCGGCGTAGAGAACAAGAAAATATCCACCCGGCTCACCACTTCCATACCACATGATTCTTTTTACGTCAAAATCTGGGTGGAAACTGGAATCGTAGGTGCAATCCTTTTCTTCGGAGTCTACTTCACCAGTATTTTCCGGGCGGCGTGGATCGTCATGTTCAAAGTTAAGGATAAGGAGTTAAGAGGCAGGCTGACAGCTCTCCTTTGTGGCATATTCGGCATGTTATTAAGTGCTTATGGGAATGCTTTTCTCGGCCAATTCCCTACTTATATAATTGCTATAACCGGCATAACGCTAGCCTTAAAAGGTGAGTATTTCGACAAAGAAATAAGCGAGACAAATAAATTAAACACAAATAACGACAAAATACCAGATATAATATCATGAATAAATTCATCTATTTAGGATCCGAATGGGCCGAAAGCCATGAGAAGCTCTATTTATTGGGAGATTCCATATTATTCCTGCTCTTTTTATTTGGGGTACTCTACCTTTTTATTTTCGCCTTTTTCTCCTTGAAAAAGCGAAAAGATACCTATCCGAAAGCCCGGAAGAGATATCGTTTCGCCGTGTTGTTCCCGGCTTACAACGAAGACGAGGTAATCCTTCATTCCGTCGAGGATTTCCTCCGGCAAGAATACCCGAGGGATAAATATGATATTATCGTCATATCGGATCACATGAGCGACGAGACGAATGAGCGGCTCCAAGATTTATCGGCAAAGGTAGTCAAGATTACGGAGGAAAAAAGCACCAAGACAAACGCCTTGCAGAAAGCGATAAAGTACATCGAGGACAAGCAAGAGGTATATGACATCGTAGTCATTCTTGACGCAGATAATCAAGTACCCACGAACTATCTTGACAAAATCAACGACGCTTTCTACTCCGGTTGCTCAGTAGTACAAACCCACCGGATAGCGAAAAACCTAAATACCGATACAGCCGTGCTCGACGCAGTGAGCGAGGAGATCAACAACTCTATTTTCAGGAAAGGGCATGTACGGCTTGGCTTCTCATCCGCTTTGATCGGCTCAGGGATGGCTTTCGAGTACTCCCTGTTCCAAGAGAACATATGGAAAATTGGTCCCATCGGTGTAGATAAGCAACTAGAAAAAGTACTGCTATCGCAATACATATACATAGAATATTTAGAAGACGTATTGGTATATGACGAAAAAATACAGGGTAGTAAAGGATTCTACAACCAGCGCCGGCGCTGGTTGGCAAACCAATTCTCCAGTTTGATGTCCGGGATCACCCAATTACCGATAGCCCTGTTAAAAGGGAATTGGGATTATTGCGACAAGCTCTTCCAATGGGCCATGCCTCCCCGTATCATCCTGCTGGGGTTCATCGTTTTGTTCGCAGTATTTTTCACCTTTTTCGACTGGATCTTATCGATAAAATGGTGGTTTTTGCTCGTGTTGCTCGGCATAACTTTCAGTATCGCCGTGCCCGACAACCTAGTGGACCACCGTTTCAGGAAAGCCTTAAAAAACCTGCCAGTTCTATTCATCTTGATGTTCCTCAATTTTTTTCGTTTAAGGGGAGCAAACAAAAAATTCATACATACAAAACATAGCCACATTAAACTCCCCGTCAAGAAATGAGAATAGCGATAGAAGCACAGCGGATATTCCGGACAAACAAGCACGGGATGGATTTCGTAGCCCTCGAGAGTATCCGGGAGCTACAAAAGAAGGATCACGAGAACGAGTATTTCATATTCGTCAGTCCCGGGGAGGATCATTGTCTGCGGGAATCCGATAACCTGCGTATTATAGAGCTTCGTTGCCCCACCTATCCACTGTGGGAGCAAGTGGCCCTACCCCGTGCCGTAGCGAGGATCAAGCCCGACCTACTACACTGTACAAGCAACACGGCGTCTATCCATTGCCCGGTACCGTTGGTGTTGACCCTTCACGACATCATATTTTTAGAACCCCGGCAAAGCGACAATAAGTCCCTCTACCAGAATATAGGATGGTACTACCGTCGCCTCGTAGTGCCCCGGATAATACCCCAATGCCGAAAAATCATAACGGTCTCCCATTTCGAGCGAAACCGTATTCGGGAGGCGCTACGATTACCGGACGGGCAGATCACGACCGTATACAACGGATACAGCCGCCCCTTCCACCCTCAGGAAGATCCCTATCCCATTACACGGAAATATATAGAGGAACCCCAATATTTATTTTTCTTGGGAAATACGGATCCCAAGAAGAACGTACCACGTACGTTAAAGGCATATAGCCTTTACAGGCAAAGATCCCGAAAGCCCCTCCCTTTGCTGATAGCGGATATAAAGGAAGAAGTACTTGACAACCTTTTGCGAGAACAGAGAATCGAGAGCGTACGCCCTTACATCGCCTGCCCGGGCTATATCCCGAACACGGACCTGCCCTATCTATATAGCGGCGCCTTCGCCTTCCTGTATACATCGTTACGGGAAAGCTTTGGCATCCCCTTGCTGGAAGCAATGGCCTGCGGCACGCCGGTCATCACTTCCAATACCTCCTCCATGCCGGAGGTAGGCGGCCCAGGCGCCTTGCTATGCGATCCCACTAACGCCGAGGATATCGCCCACAAGATACTCTCCTTAGAAAAAGACCCCGCCCTATACCGCCAGCAGATACAATACGGACTGCGAAGAGCCGAGCGGTTCTCTTGGGAAACAACCGCCACGGAACTACTGTCAATATATAAATCCATATAATCATAATGCCATGATAGCAGGAAAGGATTTCGTATTCACCGGATTACAGCCTTGGGATATCCCGATAGGCTCGAACGCAAAAGATATCGCCTTGGAGATATCCAAGCATAACAGAGTACTTTATGTCAATGCGCCATTGAACAAAAAAACATTCCATATTAAAACGAGCACACCCGAATTCATACAAAGAAGAAATGTTATAACCAAACAAATACCGCCCTTAAGGCAAATACACGAGAACTTATGGGTATTAGATTACCCCTTCACGATTTGGCCTATAAATTTTCTCAAGGATGGATTCATCTTTGATCAAGCAAACCGGATCAACAATAAGACCCTATACAATTATGTTTACAAGACATTAACAACGCTAGGTTTCAATCAATATATCTCATTTATTGACAATGATATCTATAACAGTTTTTACGTAAAGGATTTTTTACGTCCCGAACTTTCCATTTATTATCGCAGAGATAACATGACGAACGGGAGTAAAAAAGCTTTCTGGGGAAAACACGCCCCACGCCTAGAGCCCCTACTATGTAAAAAAAGCGATTTAGTGATAACGAATTCTGAGCTATTAGCCGAGAAAGTTAAGACATACAATCCAAACACATACAATGTCGGGCAAGGCGTAAACCTTTGTAATTACCATACAGATTTCATACGCCCGTGCCCACAGGATATGCATACGATAAAACGCCCAATAATAGGATACGTAGGCTGGATCACTTCCCGCAGGCTAGATGCCGCCCTATTATTCGAGATCGCCCAAAAGCGATCAGACTACTCATTTGTATTTATAGGAAATGAAGATTCCTTTTTCATGGGGCATCCGTTGCATGAGCTACCGAACGTATACTTCCTAGGGCTCAAGCCACAATCGGAAACAATCAGCTACATGGCCAACTTCGATATCTGTATAAACCCACAGCTCATCAATCATAACACCGACGGGAATTATCCCCGCAAGATAGATGAATACCTTGCGCTCGGGAAACCCACCGTAGCAACTCGTACCTCGGCGATGAAAATGTTTGAGGGTCATGTATGGAATTGCGTTGGGGCCGAAGAATATTTACACGCTCTCGACAGCATCATCAACAATCCCACCGATAAGCAAGCGAAAGAACGCATACGGTTCGCGCACACACATAACTGGAAGAATTGCGTACAAGAAATCTATAAATATATACGACAAACAAACGAGGAAATATGCCGAATATCATAAAGAGAATCAAAGAGAACAAGCAGCTTAAAACCCTTTTAATAAGGCTCATCACCCCCAAGCGTAATCCCAAGCCCCGCTTATGGGTCAGATGGTTCGTCAATCCTTTCATTCACAAACGAGGGAAAGGCAGCATTATCCGCTCCTCACGCTCACGGATAGACGTATTTCCTTGGAACAGGTTCGAGATCGGGGAGCAAACTACCATCGAGGACTTCACGACCATCAACAACGGGGCAGGTCCAGTGTTGTTAGGAGACAGGGTGCGTATAGGCATCGGTTCCGTCGTCATCGGGCCTGTCACGATGAAATCAGGATCAGGTCTAGGGCAGCACGTCTTCGTCTCCGGATTCAACCATGGCTATGCGGATGGGGAACGCAACTCCTCCGTACAGCCCTTGGTAAAAAAAGAGGTCGTCATAGGAGAGGACAGCCATATCGGGGCCAACTCTGTAGTCGTAGCGGGGGTACATATCGGGAAGCGATGCCAGATAGGGGCCGGCAGCGTGGTGACCAAAGACATTCCTGATTACAGCGTAGCGGTAGGCAATCCCGCACGGGTCATCAAGTACTATGACCACACAAGCAGACGGTGGATAAAAAATAATTAATCAACATAAAAAGCATCATACCATGTCATTATTCCAAAAGATACTATACTACGTCATTAAAAAGAAATCCGACAAAGCGCATAGGGAGTATTATTTCAAAAAAAACACCTTTTACATCGAACAATATAATAAGTGCGACAATAAAAAAGAGGCAAGGACCATACAAAAAGAAATAAGAGAATTAAAAAAATATTGGGGCACGTATCCCATACAGTATTTCAGATATAATATGTATCAGAAAAGTTGTCCATTAAGCCTATCTGAAATGAAGGATTATATTCCTGATTTTTTCGCTTATTTCCTATTCTATCCACAATCTTTTCTGGAAAGGAATATCTTATGCGAGGATAAATTATTATTCCACTCGATCTGTGAAGGTTCCGGTATCAAGACACCTAAGACGCTTATAGCGATCAAGGACGGAAGGTTCTTGACTCATCTACAGGATGTCATCAGCAAGGAAGAGGCATATGAGATCATACAGGCATCCCAAGCCGAAAAGATATTTTGCAAGCCAAGATACGGCGTCGGAGGAGGGGGAATACACGTATTTCACAAATCAGACAATCAATTCATCAACAACAAAGACCATTCCGAGCTCAACGCTGATTATCTCGAAAGCATCGTACACCTAGATTATATCTTGCAAGAAGGATTAACGCAACATCCTGTCATGGACCAGATTTATCCTCATTCCATCAATACGTTCAGGATCGTAACCAGATACACCAAAGAATCCGGGGTGGATTTATTGTTCGTCGCACTAAGAATGGGAAACAAAGGCATGGAGGTCGATAATGCCAGCTCGGGAGGATTATACATAAAAGTAGATGTCTACAATGGGACACTCGCACGGTATGCGATATCTTTCATTCAAGAGAAACACGAATCCCATCCTTACACCGGGTTCATATTTAAAGATTTCTCATTTCACTTCTGGGATGATATCGTGAGATTCACAAAAAGCACCGCACTTAAATTCAGCGATATAAAATATGTAGGATGGGATATCGCTTATACGGTTCATGGGCCTGTGGTAATCGAGGCGAACAATGGACCCGATATATCCATCTTACAAGATTGTTACGGAGGCCTAAGGAATGAGTTCGAGATTGGCTCCCCAAAAGATTTCTGGTTCTCGACGAATTACAGTCTGAAAAACCTACCCTGCAAATGAAATCCGAAAACATCATGGTATCAATCATAACCGTCAATTACAACGGATACAAAGACACGCTCGAGCTAGAGGAAAGTTTCCGCCGGTTCGAGGATTATCCCTATGAGTTCATCGTAGTAGACAACGCCTCGCCAAACGGCGACGGCGAGAGGTTGGAGAGGGCGATAGGCGGCACTACCCGGGTGATCCGGAGCGACAAGAACCTCGGGTTCGCCGGGGCGAACAATCTGGGGTACCGGGCTGCGAAGGGAGATTACATCCTATACATCAATAACGACATAATCATCACGGGCCCCGTGCTGAAGGCATTGGTAGAGCGCTTACGGCGGGACTCGCGGATCGGCGCCGTCTCTCCCAAGATCAAGTACGAGTACCGGCGAGACACGATCCAATACGCCGGTTACAAGTCCGCCAGCCCCATCCGGGCGAGCTACCAGCTCGTGGGAGTCTACCAGACGGACCATGCCTCCTTCGGCCAGCCCAAGCGCACCGACGCCATCCACGGGGCTTGCGTGATGACCAGCCGGGAGATAATCGAGAAAGCGGGGCCTATGACGGAAGCTTACTTCCTTTTTTACGAGGAGCTGGACTGGAGCCTGCAGCTTCACCGCCATGGCTATGAGACCTGGTACGAGCCCGCCGCCACGGTATTCCACAAGGAGAGCATGACGATCAAGCGAGGCAGCCCGCAACGAATCTATTACCTTACCCGCAGCCGGATATTGTTCGTACGCCGCAATCGGAAAGGTTTCTCTCTTCTCATGTCCATTCTATATCAATTAACCTTGGCGATCCCCAAAAATGCTTTCAATTATCTATTGAACGGGGACTGGGCTTCCCTATCAGCATTTATCAAGGGGAGTTTCCATGGACTGACAAGGTCGAGAATGAATCTTCTGAGTGGAATTAAAGAAATATAAAAATCAAGAAACAAATGAAAGCAGAATCTTTTATCAATTACAGCGCATATACTCAAGTATTCGACATCAAAAGACTGAAGTTTATAGAAACAGCGGTTCGTTCTATGGGAAAATCCCATCTGCGCATATTGGAAATAGGATGCGGAAACGGAAATATCTCATACCAACTTGCGCATGGCGGACATCATGTTTTAGGTATAGATATAGATACCATCTCCATTCAAAAGGCAACAAGCAGCTTTCATTTGGAAAATTTACAATTCAAAGTAATGGATGTATGCGAATATCTTGTGAAAGACGTGGATAAATATGACGTCATTATATGCAGCGAAGTCTTGGAGCATCTGCCGAACCCGCTTACCATTATGCACAACATCAATCGCCTGTTAAAAGAGAATGGAAGAGCCATTATAACGGTTCCAAACGGTAACGGTCCCAGAGAGCTTCTCATGACAAGGCCCATACAATACCTTTCCCAGCGTGAGAACGGTCTCTCCAAGCTCTTTTTTAAGGTCAAGAAATCCTTAGGATACAGTGGATATACTCCTCAATCCTCCTCCTCCCGGCTATCTCATATACAGTTCTTTTCGTACAAGGATATTTATAAATTGGCGAAAGAAAGCAATTTCCAGATCACCAAGATCGCTGCTTCCAGTTTCATAGAGAAAGTATTCCCATTCTCCATATTATACCGCAAAGTAGACATACTGCAACGGTTCGACTGCTGGCTGGCTGATTATCTGCCTATTCGTTTTACAAGCGGATTCTACTTGATCATGAAGAAAAAATAAAGACGGAAGGATTTGACGCGTAATCATTTAACGATTTCCCCATAAATAGTCGCCACTCTATCAGAAATACGCTGATTATCAAATCGTTCTTTAATCAACGTCAGCGCATTCATACCACAAGTTTTTCTTAATTCCTCATTATCATGGTATTCCTCAAAAGCCTTAGCCAACTTTTCCGAATCATTAAATGGTACTATTAATCCGTTATGATGATCTTTAATTATCTCTCGTGTCCCGTCCGTAGGAGTCGCTACAATAGGCTTCCCCATAGCCATAGCCTCTAATAAAGCGATGGATAAACCTTCCCATAGGCTAGGCAAACAAAAGACATCTATACATTGTAATACATCTGGGATATCAACACGAAAATCAGAAAGGTAAAAACAACCGCACAGATTTTCTCGCCTAATATAATCTAATACCAACTGCCTCATATCACCTTCCCCTACCAGAAGTCCCTTTATCTTGGGATTCTTACTATTAGCTATAGCGACCGCTTTTATAAACTCGAGAGGAGACTTCTGCAAGGTTACTCTTCCTATCAAACCTATGATAAATTCTTCTTCAGGAATTCTCAGCTCTTTTCTTATATCTTTCTTTCGTTGATTAACATTAAACTTACATAAATTAACCCCATTCTCAATAACCTCACTATAATTCTCACTTAATCCAAAACTATCCATTCCGGATTGATGGTTACTCTCAGATACACAAATAACTCGTTTACTTTGCCAACATATAATCTTCTCACTCCACGCACGCAATTTATAAATCAACTTATTCTGATCTTGGTGAAAACTCCAACCATGGACCGTATATACCATTGGCAAATCCAGTTTCCATGTAGGCCATAACAGATTAGAAGCCGCCCGACTGCCATGCGCATGCACAATTTGTATATTTTCTTCTTTAATTATATTCATTATCCGATGTTGCACCGCTAAATCAAAAGCTTTTTGGGTTTCCACCACATAGCATTTTACCCCATGTTTTTCTAACGTGTCGATCATATGCCCGCCGGTAAATGCCATTACCACAGGTATCACCATGCTATTATCAAACCCAGCTATCAAATCCAACAAATGGGTCTCTCCCCCACCTATCTCACCTTGCCTTATAACCTCTAAGACTTTAACTGGTTTCATTTTTCTATATTTAAAAGATTAGATTCAAATTTCATATTCCGTTCATGAAATCAATAATCACTTCTTCTCATCCTCTATTCAGACAATAGAAGATCTCAGAAGCATTTTTCTACAAAAATAATTATATTTTCGACAAAAAAGTCTTTCAGCAACATATATTTATCATCATGACATATAATCAAAACTTATTGGCGATTCTCACCAGGACAAAAGCGAATATAATTCACAGAAAATAACAGATACAAACATCCGGAATAACACACAATATCCCTTCCGGAATTTAGTAATTTATTCACACTATAAAGAACAAATAAGCATATTTATAAACATATATTTAAAGCATAAAATACTTTGTATTTATTAAATATTATACCGATCTTTGTGGAATGAATTTATTATTTATTTAACCATCACGATCTACATAAAAAGAGTGGAACATTCATTCCGTTACGATTTACGTCCATTGTGAAAAAGCTATCTGAACATCATGGAATTTTGTTTAAAAAAAGAATGGCGGCGTAACGTCGCCTCTTCTCTTTTCTTATCTTTACTAATATACTTATATATAGTCGTGCGAAACGCAGTGCGAAAAAAGATAACCATTTTTATCCAATACGCTACAAATCAAACGGTTGGTCATGCGAAACGTAGTGCGAAATGCGGTGCGAAAATAGAAAAGGAACCAGACAACGCCCCTTGGGTATAATCCTATCGACCTATGTCTAAACTATTTAGCCCTGACGATTTGCGTCGGAATGGCTACACCCGATACCCCAGACAGTTCCTGAGTATCCTTATCAAGGATTATTGCAAGGACAAGAAATCCTCGGTGAAGACCGGTATCATGCTCTACCTGTACAGCAAGGCCAGCTATAGCGGGTACTCGTATATGTGGAATGGAGAGCAGTATGCCATCAAGGAGGGACAATGCATCGTAAAGATACCCGAGATGGCAGCCTTCTTGAACTGCTCGGTCTACGCCTTGCGCAAGAACCTGAACGACTTGGCGGAAAAGAAAGTGATCACCAAGAAGAAATTCACCTGCGGACTTGCCGTGGAGATCATCAATTATACAAACTTATTTATCGATCGACATGAATAACACCTCATTCAAACAAATCCCCGCCAGCCTCACGCTGCCACAAGAGCGGAAAGCGGAGAAAGCCCTGCTCTTCGGGCTGCTGGCCTCACGCAAGAGCCTTCCCGAGATCGCCTTCAGGATAAGGCCCGAGATGTTCACCCACCCGGATATCGCCTTGGCGATAGAGGCCTACCTCAGCCTTCACGGGAAGGGGGAAGGAACGGATATACTCTCGGTGGAGAAAGAGATACGGAGGCTCTCGCCGGAGAGGGCCGGGCAACTGCCCGACCTCTTCGAGCTGGCCCGGCAAGACGGCTACATGGAGGTAGGCGGAGAGTTCGTACGGCAGCATTGCCAGTACATAAGGGAGGCCTTCGTGGCAAGGCGGCTTATCCTGAGGTGCCACGAGCTGGCGCATAAGGCGGCGGCCGACGACCGGGATACGCAAAAGCTGATATCGGAACTGGGAACGGTGGCCGACGAACTGGGCGAGCAGCTCTCCCTCACCCACGAGATACCGGACATGCCTACCGCCACCGCCGAGGCCATGGCACGGGTACGGGAGATACGCAAGCGGGTAGCCCGGGGCGGTACGGCGGGCATACATACCGGGCTGGGGGGACTGGACAGGCTTATGGGAGGGTTGCGGACAGGCTCGCTCCACGTGTTCGCCGCCCGCCCGGGCATGGGAAAGACGGCCTTCGCCCTTTTCATGGCGGTGAACGCCGCCAAGCAAGGGGTACCGGTTTGCGTCTACAGCCTGGAGATGTCGAGGGAACAGCTGATCTTCAGGATGCTGGGACAGATAGCCGACGTGGAGCCTTCGAAGATCGACAAGGGAACCGCCACCGAGGAGGAGATGAGAGCCTTGGAGGAGGCGAGCCGGCAGCTGAAAGAATTGCCGATATGTATCAACCAACGCTCGGACATCCAAATAGACGAGATACGCTGCGACATCTCCCTCAGGAGGCGGCAAGGGAAGTGTTCCCTCGCCATCATCGATTACTTGCAGCTAGTAAACCGGGACGACAAGGGGCAGACCCCGAACGAGGCCATCTCGAACATCACCCGCAAGGCCAAGATTACGGCGATGGACGAGGAGATACCGATCGTGCTGCTCTGCCAGCTGAACCGCAATTGCGAGACGAGGGGGACCTACTCCTTCAGGCACCAGCTATCCGACCTCCGGGACTCCGGCTCTATCGAGCAGGACGCCGATACGGTGGCCTTCATCAGCCGCCTCTCCGTGGTGAACATACACGAGGACCCGGATACGCACCTGCCTACCCGGGGGAGGGGCACGATCCTGCTGGCCAAGAACCGCCAAGGCGAGCTGGGACACGTGCGCTTCATGCACAACGAGGGCGTGACCTCCTTCTGGGACGACACCCAGCCGGCATGCGTCCGCAAGGCCCGGGCAGCGGAGCCTAAACCGAAGGGAAAGGGCCTCTTCGAATGCTGACGGACGATACGCTGCGCAAGGTGCGGGAGACGGCCCGCATCGACGAGGTAGCCTCCGGTTACCTCACGCTACATCGCTCGGGGAAGGACTTCGTGGCGCTGTGCCCGTTCCACGACGAGCGGCATCCCTCCTTCCGCGTCTCCCCGGCGAGGAACATCGGGAAGTGCTTCAGTTGCGGCGAGGCGGCGGACCCGATACGGCTCGTGTGCCACATGGAGGGATGCGGCTTCGAGGAGGCAGTACGCCTACTGGCACGCAAATACAATATCGAGGTGGAAGAGACCGCTGCCGCTGGTCGTGAGCGGCGGCGGGACGAGCGGGAAGCGTTGTTGCTGGCGAACGCCTCGTTCGCTAGCGGCCTGCTACCGGGCCACCCCGTAGGTACGACACGTACGGAAGAGGATCGCCATGGGCTGGAAGAGACCTACCGCGGCTTCGGCGTGGGACTTTGCCCGCCCGACGTCCCCCAAGTGTTCCGCCCCTTCCTAGGCCGGCTCATCTTCCCGATACACACCACCGGGGGACAGGTGGCCGGGTTCGCCGGACGGAGCCTTACCCCGTCGGAGAAGGGGCGGAAATACGTCAACTCCCCCGACAGTCCCGCCTACCACAAGGGGCATATCCTCTACGGCCTGCACAAGGCGGTGAAGGCCGTTCGCTCCGAGGGGCGCATCCTGCTTTGCGAGGGATACAAGGACGTGCTCGCCTTCCACGCCTCCGGCATACGGTACGCCGTGGGGCTATGCGGCACGGCGCTCACCGAGGAGCATATCCGGGCGATACGGAGGCTGGCCGGGCAGGTGACGCTCTCTCTCGATCCCGATCCGGCGGGACGGCAGAACACGGTCCGGTGCGCCCATATGCTCCTGTCCGAGGGATGCGCCGTCAGCCTGCTTCCCCTGCCCGACGGCATGGACCCGGACGAGGTGTACCGCCGGAAAGGGAGCGACGAGCTGGCACGCCTAGCACGGGAGGGTACCCTCGATTACCTCTCCTACCGCATCCGCCAAGCGGCTTCCCGCCCTCACACGGACACCGCCGCCATCAACGAGACGTTGGGCGAGATCGGCCTCCTCTCCTCCCCGCTGGCCGTGTACCGAAGGATCGGGGAGCTATCCGGAGCGACGGGAATACCGATAGAGGTACTACGGCAGGAAATCTCCGTCGCCACAGGCCCGAAAAACGTACCGGTACCGGTGCCGAAGAAGGAAGCCGCAGGCCTCACGCCCGCCCTGCCACGAGAAAGGACATTACTGCGTTTTTGCCTCACGCACCATGACCGGATGTTCTACGACCCCGACGGAAACGGGATTTCCCTGCCCGCATGGGTCTCCGGCGAACTGGCGGACAACGAGCTTCCCCTAGAAGACCCGGAGCACGCCCGCTTGCTCCACCTCCTCGCCGAGGGCAAGCATCCGGACGGGATAGCGGACGAACGGCTCTCCGCCCTTGTCCTCTCCCTCCGGGCCTCCGCGCCGCAGGATACCGGACCGGTACCGGACGAGCGGCTTCCCGACGAGACCCGCTTCCAAGTGCTCCTCTACGGCGAGTCCTTCGCACGCCGGAAGCTAGCCCGGGCCTTGGAATCCGTCCGCACGGCGGCGACACCCGAAGAGCGCCTGCGCCTACAAGCCACGCTCGAGAATCACTTCGCCCTAAGCGACCGTATCGCCCGGGAATTGCAAAGCCAAAGTATCCTGCCGGAGGGGATATAGGGGGGAGACAAAAAAAACTACCGTGTTTGGCGCCGAACACTATTGCGTTGGGAAGCCAACACAGTAGTATCCGGAGCCAAACACAGTAGTGTCCGGACCGGAAATACGATAGTCCTTTTATTTCATGCTATCCAACCAACGCTTGCCGGATGGCGTGTACATCCAAACGATAAACACCACAAGTATCAATAGCATTACCCCGAAAAGAAATGTCAATGGATTCATAGCTCTTTATTATTTCAAGATTTTATTACCACAGAAAGCTAACCCGACAGAGAACAAGATCCCTACCATGAACATTCCAATCATACTTATCTCTATCTTTTCCGATTGGAATAACATAGCTATTCCACCCAGCACCAATGCCGTGAACGTCAGTTTTGACAAATCGTAAAAATATTTGCCCAACGTCTCACGCTGGCACTTCGCCCGTTCACGGGACTCACCTCTCACGTCTCGCCGCTTGTCTTTCTCTTTCATACCGTAAATTTTTCATGTCAATCGAATTTTGATTGGGCAAACATACGCTTATTTCGTTAGAAAACCAAGCGTTATTCACTCAAAATCCACATCTTTACCCCCATTCACCCGACCTCGCCCCCCTTCGTCCCCGTTAACCGGAATCCCACCGGCGGCATGTCGTACCTTTACAACGTAATCAAAAAAACACCAGACATTATGCCGATCAAGTACCGATTAGTCTTACGAAAAGACATGACCAAGGGAGCCGCCGCCGACTCCAAGTTGTATTACGCCGTGAACAAGTCCACCGGCACCTGCGATTTCGAGGAGCTGTGCGACCAGATCGCCGACCGCAGCACCGCCTCCCGGGGCGACGTGCACGTCGTGGTAGACGGCCTCCTCTACATCCTCAAGCAACGCCTCCAGAAAGGGGAGACCGTCCAGCTAGGCGATCTCGGCCACTTCCAAGCCGTGATCGGCAGCAAGGGCACCAAGCTGGAGTCCGACTTCAACGCCTCCCTTATCAAACGTCCCCGGATCGTCTTCCGTCCGAGCGTGACGCTAAAGAGCGTCACCAGCCTCGTCAAGTTCGAGAAGATCGTGCCCGACGCACCCGCCCCGGGAGGAGGCGACAGCGAATCCCCCGACGAGATCTGACTCAGGGCTCCCCTAGATGAGAAACGATGCACTCCCGCTGACGGGGCGATAAGATCCGTTGGCGGGGATGCCATCCGCACTCCTCCAGCCGCTCCATCAACTTCCCGCTGACACGTATCCACCGGGATAGCTTATCCGAGGCTTTCTTCTTCGACAATAAGGGAAAATAACTCATCGCTATATCACAAAAATAATAGGCGCCGACACCGGTCTCCCGCTTTTCCATACTGATGCTGTTTATTTATTAACTTATTCAAAGATAGTAATTTAATATTAATTTTCCAAGAAAAATCAAACCATAATTCATCGTATATATCATGAAACAAGCCTATATCTCCACCCACCTCGCCGACGCCCAGTCCGCCGGCGACCGCTTCCACCTAAACCCCATCATCCTCCTTGCCCAAGCCGCCCTAGAAAGCGGCTGGGGCACCTCCCGCCTAGCCCGGGAGGCCAACAACCATTTCGGCATCACTGGCTACGGGGCGAGCAACGCCTTCTGGCACGGGGGCCGCGTCACCGCCCGATACAAGCGGGGCGAGCTGCTGTTCCGCCGCTACGACTCGGCACGCAACTCCTACCTCGACTTCGCCCGCCTCCTCGTCTGCTCCTACCCGCAGGCCGCCGCCATGAGCCGTTTCCCCGCCGACTACGCCAAGGCCATCGCCTACAGCCCCTACATCAGCGAGCTGAACGGCGACAACCGGGAGCGCTACCGGGAGACGCTGGTACAGCTCTGCCACGAGATCGAACCGATTTACTCATCCCTAAAAAACAACAATTGATATGAATAAGATACGACAAATACTTGCCTTCGTCCGCAGCCTGCTGGATTTCTTGCTAAACCTAGGATCTCACACGCCCCAAAAACAACCGCCCCATGACACGACCGACACTCCCACGGAGCCCACGCCCCCCTTTCCCCCACTTCCGCCTGCTCGCCTTGGCCAGCCTCTTCCTGCTGGCGGTACTCTCCCTCCTGCTAGACATGCGGGAGGCGGCGTTGGCGGCTATCGGGGCGATACTCTCGCTCTCGTCCACCCCTCGCCCGGCCCCTTGAACCTGCTGGGCTGGGGGCTGATACTCTCGGCGGCGCTGAGCTCGCTGGGAAAAACATATGGCATACTCTTTTAGCGACCCTAAAACCAAGAGAAAATCCATGAAAATGAACAACTCTTGGTTTTTATTTATTATTTTTGTCCATTCAAAGAAAATATCAGAGTATCAATCATCGCAGATATAAAAGGAATGACACAAACTAATAAGAACTCGCATATCGAGACCCTCCGGGGAATCGCCATCCTTCTCGTGGTGATAGGTCACGTGATAGGTTCTACCCCCGAGGGTGGGATGAGAATAGATTTTCCCTCGCCTTGGCGTTACCTGTATCTGTGGATCGACTACATCCAGATGCCCCTATTCACGGCGATAGCCGGATGGGTATATGCGCTCAAGCCTGTCAAAGCGGGTTCCTCCGGTACGTTTATGAAGAGAAAGGCATATCGCTTGCTCGTACCGATGGCAGTGGCCGCCACGCTCTATTTCTTGATCCAATACATAACGCCGGGCACCAACCAGAAAGGAAACCTAGCGGATATATGGAGAATATACGTATTCCCATACACGATCTACTGGTATCTGCCATCCCTGTTCTTGATGTTCGCGGCCATCCGTATGATAGATGCCAACAAATGGATGGATAAGTTTGGCGGTTGGGCCATCTGCCTCGTATGCGCCTTTGCCGGCTTAATAGCGCAAAAGGTATTCTTGAGCGACGGACAGGTACCCAACCTATTCAGTTTCATGGGAGCGATGGCCCAGTTTCCCTATTTCGTAGCCGGAGTCGGGATCAGCAGGTTCTTTAAGCAAATAATCACCCATAAGACAAGTGTCATCTTATCTTCGCTCGCTATAGTGGGTGTCTTCTCATTGCAACTCGAATGGTTTTACCCAGCGGTATCGAAAGATTTCCTCTACAGCCTCACACGGCCTCTATGGATCATGGCTACCCTAGCCTTGCTATTAAACCAAAGCTATTCCAGCCGCCTATTCACGTGGATAGGGAGTTACGCTTATATCATCTACCTATATCACGGTTTCGGTACTTCCGGAGGCCGGATTATATTGAACCGACTCGGGGTAAGCTCAGAGATCCTCATATTCATGTTCGCTACCACCGTGGCCATATTCATCCCCGTCATTCTCCAGCGAATCGCAAAAAGGAACAGAATCTTGAATTTCCTCACGTCAGGAACGTAGGTACCACAAGACATCCAAGGCATAAGGAGCCTACGGCGATCACGCCCACTTCTTTCTTTTTATTAACGACAATAAAAAGTCGAGTTCCCGATAACGAAAAAGATAAGAAAAAAGAATATAGTAAACGCCCCCGGCAAATGAGCCTACCAACAAGTGAACGAACGGGGGCAGGTCTAGCCACGTCATCGCATAAACGCCCCCTCCCATGGAGAACGAAAGAAGTACGACGGGTATCAACGCACGAACTTGCATACCTAACCCCAAGCCTGTAAGCTTACGGACATAAAAGGTTATGATCGTTATATCTACCATGGAATACAAGATAAGCCCGGCACACATCACTTTTACCCCAAACGGAATCGTAGCGAAAAGGATCAAGAAAGCCATGATCTTCTTCAATATCTCCGCATACAGGAAATAATCCGAGCGTCCTTTGACATTCAGCATATTATGGTTTATCTTCATCACCGGGTCCCACATATATGCCACACAAAGTATCTGTAGCAAAGGTACGGTCCCCAGCCATTTATCCGTCAGCAACAAGCGTACCAAAGGCTCCGCTAAGGCGCAAAGCGTGATCATGACCGGAAAGACAACATAGCAAGTCATTCTCATATACTTCAAGAATATGCCATTCAACGCCTCGGTATCGTCTTGCAAACGGCATTGTATCGGATACACCGCACGCACGATCACGTTTGTCAAGTTCATCGAGGGGAATTGGGCCAACGTAAAAGCACGGTTATAGTATCCCAGCTCGGCCGCCGAGAATTTCTTCCCGATCACCAACGTATAAAGATTCATATATAAAGTATGTAACAACGAGGACAGCAACAACTTCGAGCCAAACGAAAATAACGTACGGAACGACTCCAAGGAGAAACTCCTGCCGGGCATCCACCCTGAGAAAAACCAGACAAGGACGACACGCAAGAAATTATTCAGCAAGGACTGGTAAACCAACGCCCAGGCCCCATAACCGGAATAAGCCAGCCATACACCTACACCGCCACTCAAAACCACGGCCGACAAAGAGGCCATGGCTTGCCGCTTAAAATCCAAGGATATCGTCATCTTGGCCTGCTGAACGATCCCAAAGGAGTTGATAATGAGCGTAAACCCGACGACCCGAGCGATCGACGCCAATTGATCTTCCTCATAAAACTTAGCGATCCAAGGAGAAGACATGTATAAGATCAGGTAAATCAAGACGGAAATGACAATATTGAAATAGAACACGGTACTATAATCCACATCCGTCCTATCCTTCTTCTGGATTAAAGCATTCGCAAAACCACTATCGATAAAAGTCTGGGCTACCGACATGAATATACTTAGCATAGCGATCAAGCCATAATCGGTAGGTAGAAGCAAGCGGGCGATTATTATACTCAATATAAATTGGACTCCCTGCACAGAGAATCGTTCTACCGCACTCCAAAAAACACTTTTAGTGACTTGCTGCTTGATCGACATATCATTTTAATATTAAAAGCTTAAACAATCCTTATCCCCTATAAATCGCTCCCACCAGATCGCCAATGTCAGCAAATTGAAATATTGTATCGCCTTATTTTGTCTATACCAAAACCAATAACCCTCGTCATGAGCCTCCAAGTCATATCTTCTCACGAAACGCTCCACGGCCTCCCTGTTCAAGTAGTCGCCAACAACCGAGGAGCTAAGAATAAAGTCCGCCATACGAGCCCTTTGCCTGTCATCCTTGAAGAACAGGGGCATCGGGGCAAAGCCTCCTTGCTTTTTCCTCGAGGTGATCGCCTCCGGAAGCGATGGCTTATAATGATACTTCAACAGATATTTTGCCGTAGCATGGCCTCTGGCGATCTTGACGGCACTGTCGCCCTTGCACTTATAGCAAACAGGCAATTCCGACAAGAAACGATACAGGTCAAGATCCATATACGGGAAAACCAAGTTGTTGCCAAACATATCGGCCATCTTGGATGCCTTAAATAAAATAACTTGATCAATGACCCTCTCCACATCGCTCTTATAGAGATGCTGCGTGTAAAGGGCCTCGAAGCTTCGCGTATCGGGACAGAGCCGACCCGGTTCCGGCAAATAGTCCGGATCAAGCATCAAATCCTTTAGCCAAAAAGAGGGAAAACCGAATAAATCACCTTGCAATATATGCAATATCTTACCCAAATGGAAACGAAGCCTATAAAACAAGTTATTCGTATCAAAGCAGGATTGATCCAAGAACCCGTATAATACGCGCATCAATGGCTTCATCCCGAGGCGGGAGATCAAATAGTGCAACGCTACCTCCCTGCCGGAAGTCCCGAAATATTGATCACTGCCATCCCCTCCCAACAAAATATCGGGCTTGGCCTCACCAACCAGACGCATGACCGAGTAATTTACCATTAAGCCTCCTTCAACGAACGGATCACCCAGAAACTCCACGATATCCGGCAAAGAAGAGATTTCGCTTCCATCTATCTCATATTCCGCATGAATCGTATGAAACGTATCGGACATACAACGTGCCAAAGGCAACTCGGTCCAGTTATCACCTTTGAACCCTATGGAATAGGAATGGATGTCTCCATTATAGATTTTTCGCAAGGCTGCTAAATTACAGCCGGAATCATATCCTCCACTCAGTAAGATACCGACATTGGCACTAGCGCCGATACGTCTTTGGATAGCCGCGGAATGCAATCCGGCATATTCTTCCGCATATTCTTCCAGACTTTTCCGGGGAGTAGCCGGAGCCATGGTGTAGGAAGGAAATAAAGACATACTTCTCAAATCCCCATCCCGCCATAACAGGAGCTCTCCGGCACCCAGCTTACAGACCCCTTCCAATGCGCACATAGGGGTCTCTATATAGCCTATGGAAAGAAATGAACTCAAGGCCTTATAATTAGGTACCGCCGTAAATCCGTCTATGTCTTTTAGACGAATAAGCGAAGAGGAAAAATATTGATTCGTATAGTAAACCTGATAGGATGTACCATGATGGTCCCTGAATATCATCGCCGAATCCGGAGTTCTCAACAAGCAAGTGAATGAGCCGTCTAACCGGGCGAAACCTGTATAACCTTTTTCTCGATAAATCTCAATGATTATTTTAGCCTCATTAACGGCAGGATCATAACCTAATGCCTTTTTATTATAAAGTATCCCAAAGAACCAAACAGATATCCCATCGACCTTATGAATCCGACAAGAACCCTCATAAAGGAAATCTTCCTTTCTCTCAACATCCCATTTACCGATAAACATAATCACACCTAATTTATTGTTTTACCCCATGTTCCGTATGTATGAATTTCTTGTTCGCCCCCTTTAACCGGAAAAGATTCAAGAACATTCCCCAAAATGACCCGGGCAATGAGATCAACGCCTCACAAAGCCTTCTCGTATACAATTCCTTGGGTATAGCCAACGCCAAGGATGACAACAGAAAGCCAAGCAGTATCCACCATTTAACCGAGGCAGGCCAGCATATAAATGACAACACGACCGACATAATGAATATAACCCCCATTATAATGATCCTCGGAAGGCTCATTTGCTGGAATATCTTATCACAAAAATCCCATTTACCCGCTTTTATGGCAGAAAGAAGATCACCGAGGGACTCGCCTAAATAATGAAATTGAGCAGATAGCCAACGCCTGCGTTGATTGGCGAAATCTTTCTGATTCTGGATCTTCTCATCCCATACATAAGCGTCCGGCAAATAACCGATCCGCTTGTTATCTTTAAACAGGGAAAGCTCTAAAGCACGATCAAAACCGCCTACCGCATGAATGCCGGCCAACTCGTTCTTTATAAAATCATACAGAAAGGCCATGCCTGACCCGATCAAGGCCGAGGAAAATCCGAGATTCACATGCCCTTGCCGGAAAATACTATTATTAATCTCCTCACTTACAGCATCCAGATAAGCTAAATTCGTATTCAAATTCTTTGCCGTACGGTGCGCTTGGTAAGCTACGGTCGTATCCGTAAAAGCCGCTTGGTTTATCTTTCGCAAGAAATCTGGCCCTATCGTATTATCCGCATCCAAAATCAAAGCAATATCATAACCTTCCAAATGACTCATGGCCAGATTCAATGCCTTGGCCTTGGTACTATTCTCAAAATGAACGATCTCTAATTGAATAGGCAACGATGATAAAGTACGGTTCGTATCATCACTCATCTTATCGGAAATCACCACCGCATCATAATGGGTTGAGGGATAATCTTGGCATAAACAAGACTCGACACACTCCATGATTACTTTATCTTCCTTATAGGCCGGTATCAAAATCACGATCCTGCGCATACCGTGTTCACGACGCTCTTCCTGTTTCGCTACACGGAGACGGGAAGCGACACTAAAAACAAATAGATATAGTACCTTGATAGAAAACAAGGTAAACAAAGCAATTTCTAACCCCTGCAGAATAACCATATCGTGAATTTACAATTTTCGACAAAATTAGTAAATTCAAACTAGAAGACAGGTAACTTCCTAAGATTATCATAAAGAATTTTGTTTTTCATATTAAAAAGATGTTTCTTTGCCTATGTGTGGTTAACATATATTTATAGTTACATTATTATATTATGATAAAAAATTATTCAGCCATCATTGAGATCCTCTTCTGGATCGGGATCGGGATCGTTTTCTATACCTATCTGGGGTATGGGATCGTATTATACCTTATGGTCAAGATCAAGGAGCTGTTCGTAAAACCCCGGTCCCCCCGCCTTCCAGAGCCGCTGCCGGAGGCCACGTTGCTGATAGCCGCCTACAACGAGGAGGCGATCGTGGCGAGCAAGATGGTGAATTGCAGACAACTGGATTATCCGGCGGATAAGCTGAGACTGGTCTGGATCACCGATGGAAGCAATGACAACACGAATGAGAGACTGAAAGAGTACCCGGAGGTCACCGTACTGTACCAACCGCGGCGACAAGGAAAGACCGCCGCCTTGAACCGAGCCCTCCCCTACGTCAATACCCCCTACGTCATCTTCACCGACGCCAACACGATGCTGAACAAGGGCGCCATCAAGGAGATCATACGCCAGTTCAGCGACCCACGGGTAGGCTGCGTGGCCGGAGAGAAACGGGTAGAGATACAAGCCGAGCAAGGAGCCACCGCCGGAGAAGGCATATACTGGAAATACGAGTCCGCCCTCAAGCGACTGGACTACCGCCTATACTCCGCCGTCGGGGCGGCAGGCGAGCTCTTCGCCATCCGTACCTCCCTCTTCGAGCAGATGCCCCCGGATACCCTGCTGGACGATTTCATCCTCTCCCTGCGCATAGCGATGAGAGGCTACAAGATCGCCTACAGCAAAGAGGCGTACGCCCTCGAGAGCGCCTCCCTGAACATGCGGGAGGAGGAGAAACGTAAAGTACGCATATCGGCCGGAGGATTGCAATCGGTATGGCGGCTACGGGGATTATTGAATATGTTCCGGTATGGGATACTGAACTTCCAATACATCAGCCACCGGGTACTGCGCTGGACGCTGACGCCGGTCGTGCTCTTCGCCCTCCTGCCCCTCAACCTGCTCCTTGCCTGTACCGGGCATACCCTTTACACGGTCATCCTTGCCCTGCAATTAGCGTTTTACCTGCTGGGATACTTGGGGTATAAAATGGAAAAACGGAACATCCGGAACAAGCTATTATTCATTCCTTATTACTTTTTATTCATGAATATCAATGTCATACGAGGGTATAGCTATCTCGCTAAGCATAAAGGCACAGGCGCTTGGGAAAAAGCCAAACGAGGCGCGGGATAAAAAAATAAAAAAATAGATGGATAAATAGTCGTTATATGTCGACTTTAATTAATACTTTTGCGCTATTGATACTATTTGAATATCAAGAAAACTAGAACACAATTTAGATACAATGGATAAATTGGCCTCAGAGTATAAAGTTCTTATCGTAGATGATGTCCCTACAAACGTCATGCTAGTACAAGCCATACTGAAGAAAGAGGGATATACGCTTTTGACTTGCGACAGCGGGACAAAAGCGCTACGCATAGCTAACGAGAAACACCCAAATCTGATATTACTCGATATCATGATGCCTGAGATGGACGGATATGAGGTCCTCCAGCATCTGAAAAGCAATCCCGAGACTACGGATATACCCGTGATTATCATGTCCGCCCTAAGCGATATGCAAAGCATCGTGAAAGGTTACCAATTGGGCGCCACCGAATACGTCACAAAGCCTTTCCAACGTGAGGAGCTGGTGAAGAGGGTGGCCCACCGCTACGAGCTTTACAGCATCAAGCGCATCAAGGCCGAGCTGGAGAACACGATCGAGTCTAGGGATACGTTATATTCCGTTATCGCCCATGACCTGCGTTCCCCGCTAGGCTCGTTGAAAATGATGAATAACGCCATCTTGATGATGGTGGACAAGGAGCGGGTAGGCGACGAGGTGTACGAGATGATCCAGATGATGAACAAGACCTCCGAGGAGATCTTCCTCTTGCTGGACAACCTGCTGAAATGGGCCAAGAACCGCTTGAACAAGCAGCACGTATATAAGCAACAGACCGACATAAACAGTATCATCGACAGTACCGCCGAGATGTATATCCCGATGGCGGCGCAAAAAGGCGTGAAGATTATCCTAGAAAATCTGGATAAAGAGCTGGTAGGCTTGGTCGATATCGATATGCTCAAGACGATTATCCGTAACCTGATCTCTAACGCCATGAAGTTTAGTTTCGAGGGGGGCACGATCACCTTATCCTCACGCTCCGAGGGGGATTTCGTAACCGTTAGCGTGAAAGATACCGGCAAGGGCATCAAGAAAGAGGATCAAGACAAGCTCTTGAAACAAGACTCGCATTTCACGACCTACGGGACGAAGAACGAGAAAGGCTCCGGTCTGGGATTGATGCTTTGCAAGGACTTCGTGGAGCTTCATGGAGGAAAGCTTTGGTTCGAGTCCGAGGGCGAGGGCAAAGGAACGACCTTCCTGTTCTCGATGAAGGCGCTGAACCAAGAGGCATAGCCGATCGACGTACCGCCTGTCTCTACCGATCGTAGACAAGTGTCGTACAAACAAACTAAATATTTTCGTAATTCTGGAAGACTTTTATAACCTCTTTATTTATAAGAGGTTTGAAGGGAAGGATAAAATAGAGGTAACGAATTGGCAACCGTGTCTGTTTCTGCGATTTGCTATGAGTTGCTATCAATGTCACTCGTCTTGATACAAAAGTAGCAATAAAATTCGAAAATATATCAAAACGTCCCATGATTTTTTGAAGTGCACCCCAAAAGTTGGACGGGTTAAACATTATCCAGTAATTGAAAGAGT
>OBZQ01000222.1_pt1 | contig 53438 bp, 85 predicted proteins | sample 1495531 | NCBI WGS metagenome assembly OBZQ01 (sample SAMEA2580237, study PRJEB22360) | human gut metagenome | biome: human gut; feature: human-associated habitat; material: faeces | place: Denmark | collected 2008/2010
GAGTGCGAGCGCCTGCAAGGCCTTCCCGATGGCTGGACGGACATCGGGGAATGGACAGACACCAAAGGGCAAGTCCATAAACCGGCGGACGCCCCGCGCTATAAGGCTCTGGGAAACTCCATCGCCTTGCCGCAGTGGTTCTGGCTGGTGCAGAGGATGCACCCATACCTGAAAGAGAAGCCTGCGCTGGGTAGTCTGTTCGATGGTTTAGGCGGTTTCCCTTTGGTCTGGCAAAGAGCATACGGCGAGAGAACCGCACGGTGGGCGAGTGAAATCGAAGAGTTCCCGATGACTGTAACAAAAAGGAGATTTGGCGAAGAATGATCACCTGTTGTCTCAACTGCACATCACGCCACCAAGCCTGTCACGACACTTGCGAGAAGTACAAGACAGAGAAAAAAGATTTCGAGGAGCGCAAGGCATTCGTGTATGAGCTGAACCACAGCCAGAGCGTGTACCACCGTGACTATGAGGACAAGCACCGGGAACGTGGCAAGAAACGGTTTCTCGGAAGTGAATTTAGAGGTGAACGAGGATGAATCAGTGGATCAATGTCAAAGACAAGTTACCAGAGATGACGGAAGAAGTTACCGAAGTGGACGGCGACAGAGAATATACGCTTTGGTATGAGAGCAAGCCTGTTCTGGTGTTTGATAAAACTATAGATGACGAAAATAGCAGAATGCAAACGGCAGTACTTACAGACGATAGTGATTGGCTGACAACATTTGATGAAAAACGACTTGAAAACGTAACCCACTGGATGCCTTTACCCGATGAACCAAAGGACAACGTATGAACACCGGCAAGCAGTTTGAAGCAGACTTCAAAGCATCTGTCCCGTCCGATGCGTGGTGCTACCGGCTGAAAGACAGTGCCGCCACCTACTACGGCGGCAATGAGAACCTGTCCTTTTCCATCGACAACATCTGCGACTTCCTTGTGTACCGATACCCGATGAACCACCTGTTTGAACTGAAAACGATCGAAACACCCTCTATCCCTCTGGAAAAGTTGTTCGGCAAGTACGACAAGGCGAAGTGCAAATACCGCAAGGAAAAGCACATCACTGACATGGTGGAAGCGATGGGGTACAGCGGCCAGACTGCCCATGTGATAGTCAATTATCGGGCGGTCAACCGCACCTTTGCAATCCCTGCCAGCAAGGTTCTGGCGTTCCGTTACAACGAGGGCAGGAAGAGCATCCCTTGGCAGTGGGCGGAGCAAGAGGGGATAGAGGTCGAAGCAAAAAGGCTGCGTGTCCATTGGCGGTATGACGTGGATGGGCTGCTGAAGAGATTGGAGAAAGAGAACGAAAATGGTGTGCGATAGATGCGGAGAAGCGTTTGAGTACTACGACAATTCCCTTTGCGGGAACTCAATACAAAAGACGCTTGTAAACGAAAACAAAAATTTGGTTTACCCATCGTTTGAGGGATACCCGCCGATTTGCCTTTGCCCCTCTTGCATGGCAAAGCTGAACGACTGGCTGAAAGGAGAACAGAAATGAGCAAGAAAATTTCAGACATTCTGCCCAAGACGGAAATTTTAGGGCAACTCGCAGAAGAACTAGCAGAGGCTTCCGCTGCTGCATCAAAGCTTCGCCGCAAGATTGATGGTAAGAACCCAACTCCAAAAACCTTAGAGGAATGCTGGGAAGACTTGAAAAAGGAAATTGGCGATGTTATGAACGCCATTGATGCTCTTACGGAGCAAGATTCACAGAACTATCACGAGTTTATGAGCGAGTGCGGCGAGTATGCAGAGCCTAAAATGGAACGTTGGCTTTCTCGCCTTGAAGCAAAGGAAAACGAAAATTCTGAATGTCATGTTATATGCGGATTGTTTGGAAATGTTTACGCTGGAACTTGTGTCTGGCCGTTTGTACGGCTGTTGTGATGGGGTGGAAATGATGATTCAGGATATCAACATGGTAGGGCGTGAAAGGCTGGCTTTTCTGTATGGTCTTTATAGTGGCTGTGCGAAATCCGAAAATGAGCTTAATATCAAAGGCATTTATCAGGAAATGGCTTCCGAGTTAGCTTGGTGTTTGGGATTCAACGAGAACTACAGCAAATGTTATGAGATGAACGGGGAATAACCAATGGACAACGAACTTTACTGCCCGATGAAAATGACCAGCAATCCGCTTGGTCGGTGCGTCTGCGAGAAAGAAAAGTGCGCATGGTGGCGGCCGCTGGACAACTGCTGTTCTGTCTGGTGGATTGCGAAGACGCTAGACGACATCGAAACGAAAATGAAGAGGTGAAAACATGAAAAAGCGAATTTACCTTGTTCTCGAAACGGAAGCGGACGAGGATGACAAAAGCATCCGTAGCGATATTGAGCAAGAACTTGGAATGGCTACACATTATTTCAAAACCTGCTCTTATAGCGAAATCGGATTTGAGGGCTTGTGGAGAAGCACATTTGAGCAACCGCCTAAGAAAGAAGATGCAGATAAAAATGGCTATGTGATGGCGATTGCCGGGCCGATCACAAAGTCCGATTGCGTAGGTTATCCCTATAAGTGGTTGTGGAATGTCGTTGCAAAGCATCCATACGCATACCCTGTTTGGAAACCCATCAAGGAGGCCTGACACATGGCTACACCCCCGAAGCGTGGTCGTGGCAGACCGCCGCTGACCGAAGCTGAAAAGAAGAAGCGTGAGAAGCGAGCGCAAAAGGCGAAAGAAGAAGCCGCTGCAAAGCGTGAGAAAGAGCGAGAGAAGAAGAAACAACAGATGCTTAACAAGCGGAAATCTATCCGCTCACAGGTGAGTAAAAAGGTGAAAGAACAACAGGAGCTAGCAATCACGAGGTCTAAGATGCTAAATACAGGCGATTTGCAGTCAAGAATCAGCGATGAAGAGGACAAGAAGGTCATCGGCATGATTGCAGCCAAGTATTTTGGCGACCTTCCGAGCGTGGACATGAACAACCCGATTGAAGTGCAGCAGCGTCTTGACTTCTTCTTTGATGCTTGCATCGAAGCCAGAATTTCCCCTGTGGTGGAATGGATTGCACTGGTGCTGGGCATCGAATGGGTGAGTCTGAAGCAGATTATGGCGGGCAAACGCCGTGACGACAGCTTACAGCAGAAGTACATCCTGAAACTTATTCTGCAAATGCAGTCCATGTGGGCATACAACGGTATGTACGGTCAGGAGAACCCGGCAGAGTGGATTTTCCGAGCCAAGAACTACTTTGGTATGCGTGACAACGTGGAAGTCACCGTTGCGCCACCTGAACAGCCGTTGGGCGATGCACAAAGCGCAGAACAGTTGGCTCAAAAGTACCAGACGACTTTGCCGAAGGAGATTGATGTGCAGTACAGAGAGGTGGACAACTAATGCAAACTGATAGAGGAATCTACCACAAGCGAGTGTGTGACCGCTGCGGAGCGGTTCTGGGCGGCAGGATGATGAACCCTGACGAATACTTCAAGGATTGGGCGTGGCGCAGGGACACAGGCGACCTATGCCCGGAGTGCTATGAGGAGTATAAGCGAGTGATCGAGCGGTTCAATGCCAACAGAAGGAGAAAGAGAGGGGAGGGATAATGGATGTTTACTGCACCACAGAGCATTGCTCTTGCATGGGCATCAAGCAGTTCTCTGCTGGCAAGGCTATCCGCTGCACGGCAGAATCCTGTGAGAACAAATCTGAGCCATCCTGTGGCTCTTGCAAATGGCACGCAGAGCCTGAGGGCGTGTGCGTAAACGACCAGTCAGAACACGTTGCAGACTTTGTGTGGGATGAACGTGGATGCAAGGAATGGGAGAAGAAAGATGAAACGTCAGCAGACCTATAAAGGGCTTATTGGCAAGGGCTGGTACGACCAAAGCGAATTTAGCCACAGACACGCTTGCTGGGCAAATCATCGCAACAACTGGGCTATCCGCAAGGCTGACAACCGCAAGCTGGCAAAGGCGAGGCTAAAGCAGATTGAACGCCAACAAATCAGAAAGGAACTAGAAGAGTATGACAGCAGGGGAGAAAATCAGGAAGCGTAGGCTTGAACTTGGCATCACGCAGAAAGATGTTGCAAGGATGATCGGAACAACCAATTCGTATGTAAGTGCTGTTGAAAAGCAAAAGTGTGACGTGAAGAAAGAAATACGGCTGGCAAAATTCGCAGAAGCCCTTCAATGCAGCGCGAATGATTTGAGGTCGGATGTGTCAAAAGGCATGGTAGACCCAACCAATGATGACTTCGGAGCGGTCTGCAACTGCGCTGTCCGCTACTGCTTGGGCAGACAGTCATATATGTCTAGCCTTGTCTGCGGATATATCACACCGCTTCTGCCGGAACTGACCGACATGACGTTGGATTGTTTTGAGCGTGACATTGCAGAGCAAAAGCGGGCAGGTTTTTTGGTGATTCCTACGACTATGAGACGTGGGATGCGTTCTACAAGGCGGTTTGTAATAAGATTGAAAGGAGAAAGGGCAATGAAAGTTGACTGCCCGTGGTGCAAAGTCGAAATGCTAAGAGTGAATGACCTCATTTACAAGTGCTTTTACGATTTTGCGAACTTTAAGGCAAAATGTTCTGGATGGAGATGCCCTAAATGCGGGAGAGAAATGTTCGACAGGGAATCCCTTTTGAATGCAAAACCGATAATGGATGTAACAGAAGGAGAAAGAAATGAACATTCGACCGATTGATGCCAATGCACTACGGAAGCGCATTGAAGAACGGATGCAGGAGTTTAGCGAAGAATTTTATACGGAATATCGGTATCAGAGATGTGACTTGGAAGATTTGTTAGACTACATCGACACTGCGCCAACAATCGAGGTGAAAGACAATGGCTAATTATCCAGAATACCTTGAACGAAACGCACTTATTGAAAGAATCAAGAAAGCATATTGCGATGGCTGCGAGAACTACAATGGAGTTAAATGCCATGCTTGCGGTATTGGCGATGCCATTGACTTTGTGGACGATGCCCAGACAGCCTTAGAGCGTACCGCTGAATGGATTGTACAGGACGATACGTTCACAAGATTCGAGTGTAGCAGATGCCACACGAGAAATCATCATACACGTTGGAACTACTGCCCGAACTGCGGTTCTTTGATGGAGAGCAGGTTATGAGTAACACACTTTGGCATTCAGCAAGCGAACCGCCACGAGAGCGAACGCAGCCTTTGTTGCTTGCGACTAAGACAAAGTGGCGTGATAAAGGTGGAAAAATGTTGCAATGAATCTCACCGACATCGTACTTTCTTGGCTGTCGCAGACGGTCAATTCTGGGATGAGATAGGCGAGAGACTGCCGAAAGATGTGACGGTTACGCATTGGATGGCGTTTCCGATGGTATAGGAGGGCAATATGAGTGAAAGCAAAGTGATTTGGCACTCCATTGAAAAAGAAGGGCTTCCAGCTAACGATGGCGATGCGGTGCTTGTTTCTATGCAGTTCCTTATTGGAGACAAGCCAAAAGTCTTTGAAGCAGTTTGGAATGGTCGATTTTGGGCTGATGCTTATGAAGGCTGCTACAATGTCGAGAAAAGCGAGTTTGGCGAAAAGTACGCACAAGTGACGCACTGGGCGTATATGCCAGAACCACCAAAGGAGGCCTGAGTATGACGAACAAGAAGTTTGGCATCATCGTTATTGACTTGAGCCTTTTTGATTTCGGGCCGAAGCCACCTTGCGGGTACATCAAGGCAAAACATATTCGCCCGACATACGGCAAAGGCGCAAGGCCTGTCAAGGCGCATAAGCGAATAACGAGAACGAGAGAGGGATTTAGAAAATGACAGAACTCAAGAGATGCCCGTTCTGCGGCGGAGAAGTGGCTATTGCAGAAACAAGCCATGATTCCGAATTATGGATGTTCGTTACAAGAGGACATGGAAATAATAAGTGCAAATGTCGAATTTTCATGGAGAGCAGGAGTTATACGCTTGATTCTCCTGAAAGCGAAAAAGCAAAAATCAAATCCGACCTTATCGAAGCGTGGAACAAACGCTACAAAGAGGATTGAATATGGAGCAGGAACGCAAACCAAGAACATCAATGATTCTTCTGCTAGAACACGTCCATGCGATGGACGAGCTTACAGACGAGGAATTTGGAGCATTCATCCGCAACTATGCACAGTATGTTGAGACTGGACTTGAGCCAGCATACGACAACGACCGTGCTATGCGGATGCTCTGGAAAGTTGTTAAGGCGTTCGATGATATGAATACACAGAAAAGACAGGAGCGAATCGAGAAAAACAGGCGGAGCGCAAATAAGCGTTGGAACGATGAAAAATGCAAATGCATACAAACGCATACCAATGATGCAAACGCATACGTTAGTATGCAAAATATGCAAATGAATGCAAACGATGCCTTATCTGTATCTGATTCTGTATCTGAATCTGATAAAAAAGAAAAATGTGAAAAGAAAAATGCCAACGAAGTAAAACGCTTCAAAGCTCCGACTATCGAGCAAGCCAAAGAATACTTTGTGGATAAGGGCTACATGGAATCAGAAGCAGAGCGGTTTGTTGACCACTTCACGGCAAATGGTTGGAAGGTCGGCAAATCGCCTATGAAGGACTGGAAAGCTGCTGCACGGAACTGGATGCGTAACGTGAAGGACTGGAACGGTGGCTATCAGCAGACGATGGCTGAATTACCTGACGAGGGAGACTTTCTGCGGTGAATATTGAAAATCAGACCCAGTACATCCTGCTGGGGGCAGTCCTCACGTTTTCTGAGTATGCCGATGTGCTACAAGACCTTAAAATCGACGATTTCTGTCCTGAATTGCATGATACATTCGCTGCCATTCGTGGCTATTGGGAACACAACGACAAGTGGAACCCGGTAGAAGTCATGGGGCGGTACGATAACTGCAAGAAAGCAATGGGCGAATGTTTGGATGCCTTTGGTGCAGAGTTCATCCGCAATGTCACCCACGATATGATGCTTGGGTGGGCTAGAATCGTCAAGGAACAAGCAGCGTTGTCCAGAGCCAGAGAGATTGCGTTCAAAATCGTTGATGGCTCAACCAGATACGCAGATCTGACAGGCATCTATGAGCAGCTAGGCGAAGCTATCAACCTGCACAACGAGAGAGGCGATTTTATCCCGATGTGCGATGGCATAGACAATTACATCCGCAAGCTGGATGATAAGCCGGAGTATATCAGCACAGGGCTTAGAGTGCTGGATAACAACTTGCATCTTGTGCCGGGCAACTTCGTTGTGATCGGCGGCAGACCTTCTGCTGGCAAGACTGCTCTGTCCCTGCAACTTGCCTGTGAAATAGCCAGGAGCGGACGCAAAGTGGCGTATTTTAGCTTAGAGACCGACCCGGACACGCTCTATGCTCGTATCATAGCAAACCAGCTAGGCGTACCGCTGCATACGGTCAAAAACAAGACCGTCAGCATTAGCGAGCTTGACCGACTGGCAGCTATCAAGAAATACCCGCTGTTCGTCCGCTCTGCCGCTGGTAAGAGTGTTGGGTGGATCAGAACACAGTCCATCAGGATGCAAGCCAAAGTGGTTTTCATCGACTATTTGCAGCTTATCCATCAAGCCGGAGCGAAAGACCGATACAGTGCTGTCACGGAAATCAGCATGGCACTGCATGAGTTCGCACAGTCCACAGGAACGCTGGTGGTGGCACTTGCACAGCTCAATCGAGAGACCGCAAGAGCGGGTATCCCACCGACTGCCGCAGACTTGCGAGAATCCGGGCAAATCGAGCAGGACGCAGATGCGATTATCCTGCTGGCACAGAACGTGACCACGAAAAAACGACCGGAACAGCATTATCACTTTGCGCTTGAGAAGAACAAAGAGGGCAACGTGGGGTCACTGGACATCACGTTCCAAATGGAAACACAGCAGTTCAAAGAATGCGTGTGGATGTAACGAGAGGAGAACGATATGAGCGCACTGGAGAAGTTCATAGACAACGTGCACGCAGGAAAGGGAAGATACGGTCTGTGTGATGCTTGCCTGAACCGTCAAGGAGACTACTGCTTGTTTCACAATTTGTATCGGAGAGACGAGAATGGAAAGCATGCTGTAACGGCTCAAAAACTCGAAAGGGTAGAATACTGCAACTCTTTTAACTATGCTGGATGGCTGTTATAAGCCTATAATCGATTCTGTGCTCAAATCAGCCCAGTAGAATAGGCAAGAAAAACAGATAACAGGGTCTGGGCGATAAAGTTACCGCCTGAACCCCATAAATATTTTTCACTACACAAAATACAGGAGGAAAAGACTATGTTTGTAAACACTGGTGGAGTTATCGCAGCAATCATCACAAACCAAAACGCTCAACGAATGCGGAGAGAAAGAGAACAGCATGAACGTGCAGAGCGTGAACGTAGAGAGAAGCGTTTGGCAAAAGAACGGAACAAAGCAGAAAAAGAGCGGAAGCCTTTTGACGAACTGAATATCATCCAAAAGTAACGTAAAGGAGAACGACTATGGTTCCAAACATGGCTGGCGTTCATGCTATCATCATTGCCAATGCACACAGGCGGCATGAAAAAGAACGCAAAAAGCAAGAAGAACGAGAAAAGCATGAAAGGGAAGAACGGCTGATTTGCCGTAAGACGATTCCGTGCTGGGCTTGCTACGATGAATTCCCTGAATCTTGCCCAAAGAAGAAAATCAACCAGAAATAACGCAAGGGCTGTCAGCAATGGCAGCCTTTTTCTTAACTCAATGAGAAAGCCTGTTTTAAGGCGTTTTGGAGGCTAGACGATAACTTTATCGACTTAATCACAAAAACGCGCCACAGACGCTCGTAGACGGCTCTCCGTTGACGCTGATGGCACATTCCAGACTAGACCATGCAACTAGACTGATGCAAAAGCATGGAGAACGGCTTTTCGAAGTCAGACGTGAAAAGTTATCGGGTCAATCAGAAAAACGCGTCAGACAGGCTCCTACACGCCTTTCCAGCGATGATAGCAGCCAAATGGGAGGATGCCAACGACTATTCGTCTAATCGCAGGGCAAAGTAAGGTGAAAGCAAAGAATGACCGCGACTATCGGCAAGATGCGTTTGCATGCAAATGGATGCACATGATGCGTTCGCATCCAATCTTCCCCCCTTTCTTCCCCCTCTTTCCCCTACAACCCCTATTACCCCCTATAATCCCCCTAACTCCCCCCTCAAACAAATAAATTGTTTGAGGCCCCCACGCCAAAATGGTGCGACAACTGCGACGACCGAAAACAAAAACCAGATGTTTCGCAAAGGTTCTTTCCCCCTACAACCCTCTATCTCCAAAAGCTATACCGTTAGCTAGCAGAGCAGACCGTAGGCAAGAACTGGCGTGAGGTTCGGGTTGGTGGATGGTCTACGACTATTCTACATGGAGAATTGACTTCATTTTGCAGTCGGTTGAATATGTAGAAATGTTGCATTGACTATTCCTAGCAGAATACTGCGAATTGGTTAAAATACCATAGTGCTATACTGGGAATTAAATTGAGCAGGAACAGACCGAATCGGATGGTACGAGTTATTATACGAAATAATCCGTGATTATCGAGAGTAACTATATCTGTATACTATAATAAGTACGGATATTATACGAAATAGGTATAACTAGCGGAAGAATAAATTATGCGAAATTGGAACGAGAGGTGATTTTTAAGATAGTCTGACTACTTAGCGACTATCGCACCTCTCTTTTCCTAAAAGGCAAACGACTATTTCACGCAAAAAATACACAACTATTTTACGATGATTCGCTAGAAAACGCTAAGACTATTGCTCTGCGACTATCAGCAGACATCTCGTTACTATACTATATATAGGACTTTCAAAAGCTAGTCATCTGATGACTTTACGACTATCCCACGACTATTGGCTACGACTATTTCAGAAGCTGCTACGACTATTCCAGCCAGAACGCTACGACTATTGCTGACCTCTATTAGCTATCGGGCGAAAGCCCGAAAAGAGATACGGCGGCGGCCGTCAATGGTTCCGCGCCGCCCGCCGCGCTCCTGCTGCCGGACTGCCTCGCCCATTTTTCGCCATCTTTTTCTGCGACGGATTTCGCTCAAAAGGTCGTACTTGTGCATGATTCTCAAAATCGTCTTTGGATTCTTAGTGATTCCTTCACTGTCCAGCCAGAGTTTCATTCGGCGATAGCCGTATGTCTTTTTACAAGATTCCTGCTTTGTACGAATCTTTTCTGCAAGATCAAAGTCTTTTGCCGTGTGGTCCAGATGTTTGACGTACTTGTAGTAACCACTTCTGGAAACCTGAAGAATTTCACACAGATCTTTTACTGCATACTTTGTACGATGCCGATGGATGACTGCATATTTGAAACTCGGCTTCACTTCCTTTCCATGGATCGCATAAAATCCCGCAGCAGTTCATTCTCCATTTTCAGTCGGTTGATCTCATATGCTTGCTCTGCTGCAATGTCTCTTGGCTGAGCATCTTTCCGTGGCCTGCCTTTTGGATGCAGCTTGATACCTGCCGCCAGCTTTCGTTGCTGTCTATTGAACCGAAATACCCAGTTTCTGATGCACTTCCTGTCTACTCCTAACTTCTGGGCAATTTCCCGATTTGTTTTACCTTCTCGTTTCAATTCTAAAATTTCTTTTCCGTATACGTCGATCTTTACATATTTTCTGGGCATAGCAAAACCTCCTCGTGTAGTTCTATTATCCTACACGAGGAGGCCTTTTGTCTATTGTCTACTTTTTACGGACCTGTTCATTCTGACCGGGTGGAATGCTTCTTATTTGGACGCTTTGAACAGCGCAGAGAAAAACCAGAAAAAGAACAAGATACAAGAAAATATCATGCGTGCACCCCCTTAGTATACCATACGCCCCAAACGGGCGGAGTATAGCGGCGTGATTTGGAGATTAGAGGGAAGCGGCTGCACAAAATCCCAATTGCCGCCCGTCAGCGGCTGCCGAACAATCCAAGTGTGAACGGCGGACAACGGATTATATTCGAGTGTATAGCGGTATTTGCGGCCGTTGGTGCCGTCCTTGCCTTTGTGATAGTCCGAAAAGATACGGGAAATAAAATTTATGCTCATATTATAACTCCCTTATACCACGCTAAAACGCTTGTAAGTTGTCTTGCTGCTACACTCTGTGTATACATCTGGGTGCAGCGTCTTGAGTAGCTTGCTATCGAGTCGGACGCTCTGCACATCCTTATAAATGGCCTTTGCAGTGCCCTGTACCATTTCCGGCGCACCGTGCATCATATCAATAATTTCAGCCTTTACAGCGTCGTTCATTGCTTCTAGCTCTTCAATGAGCCGCTTATTTTCGCGGTATGCGTTCACTTTTTCTTCAAACGTGGTCATTTTTTGAATCCTCCTTATTAGCTGTTGAGAAATGCGATCATAACAAGTGCGCCGGAGATCATGCCGCCCACGTACCAGAGGGCGGTCCACTGGGTAAAGTCCAGAGTAATCATACTTTGCACACCTCCCGAACAAATTCCATCTGCAAGTTGTGCAGGCGCTCTGCCAGCTCTTCAACGTTCCACAAATCCCGGCGCATTTCTCGCGCCCGCTTTTCATAGCGGCTGACCGTTTCCCGATCGGGCTTGATGTTACCGAAAGGCCGGTACCCGGTGCAGATTGCAACGCCCGAAGCGATAGGGTATATGTCTGCATTCCAGCCGTACACGCCAGCGGTGTAGGCGGCGGGGTCGTCCATGCACAACATATTCTGCGCATCGCAATAGCTTACTTGGATAATGGTCGGATACTGGGATTTAATATCCCGCATGGTTCTTTTTGCTTTCATGGTTTTGCCCTCCTGTTTTGGTCCAATGTGGTTTGTTCTTGTTTGTGCCCTTATTATACTATCAATAGGGTTATATGTCAATAGATAGATAGTAATTTACTATCACAAGAAACAACAAAATATCCTTGTGATATTTGTTCATATTGCTATCAATATACCATGCTTGTGATAGAGCTATCACAATACGCATGATAGAGGAGCTGCACGCCCTCCAGTGTCCCGCCGCCGTCTCGATCGCCCGGCGTGGCCTGTCTGGGTGCAGTGCCGCTATCTGTGCTGTGCAGCCGTTCCGGGTGCGCTGGGGGCTGGGGTCTCCACCGGCGGGGTATACAGGAAGCACCGGGGGTGGGGTGGGTCGATAGTCTCCGTAGAAAAAAATCAAAAAAGGCGTTTTTATTAAAGTGGTGGCGATTCACCACCCCCTCTTTCCTGCGCAAATCACCCCCACCCCTATTGCCAATCTCAAAAATTTCCCGCAAAAACAAAAAGACCCCTACAAAGGGTCTGTGTTCTGTGCTATACTTGCCTTACAAGCCTTGAAAGGGAGGAATCTACAATGGCTAAAAGTAAAATGACAACGTGCAAGCATTGTGGCGCAGAGATTGCCGCAAGTGCAAAGGTCTGCCCTCAGTGTGGCGGTAAGAATAAACCGCCTATCTACAAGCGCTGGTGGTTTATCACCATCGTTGTTTTGATTGTCTTGTCTGCTATTGGTGGCTCCAGCGATAGCGGCAAGAAGGGCTTTGAAGAGGGCTACAAGGACGCTACATCTGACAAGGCAAGTGCATCCACCGCTTCTTCCGCTGCATCTGTTGTGCCTGAAATCAGCGAGGACGATTACAAGGCAGAGTGCCAGACTGTGGACTATAAGGAACTGTGCCGTTATCCTGAAAAGTATGAAGGAACTAAGATTGTAGTCAAGGTAAAGGTCTCGCAGATTATTGACGCAAACTTCTCCGGCAGCGAAAAAGCATGGAGAACCTACACGGACAACAGCGGATACGGATTCTATGCTGATGACGAGTATTATATGCTGGATAAGCGTGGTGGCGATGCTGTGAAGATTCTGGAAGATGATATTATTACCGTCTATGGTGAGTTCACCGGGCTTGAAAAAATCACCAGAGCGTTGACCAGCACTACCGATGAACTGCCCCGCATCGAAGTCAAGTACGCAGACCTTGTGGATGAATAAGGAGAACATAATGGAAAACAAAACGCCTAAGAGCGATTTGTTTCCTTGCGAACACTGCGGTCACATGATTTCTAAAACAGCCAAGACCTGTCCTGAATGTGGCGGCAAAAACAGAAAATATATAAGTGCTGGCAAAGTTGTGTTTATAGTTGTCATGCTTATTATCTTCGCTTACCTTGAATTTATGCTTTCCGCTTCGTTCGCAGCGGGTTGATCTAAACGAAAAAAGCCAGCGGTTAGATGTTCTCTAACTGCTGGCTATATTTTTGTTCTCTATACTATCAAAACTCCATTGACAGTACTATCAAAATGTGATATAATCTGTGATAGAAAGAGAGGACGTAAAAATGAAAGTTGGGTATGTAAGAGTTTCGACAGCCGGACAAAACACGGCTCGTCAGGAAGTCATTATGGAACAGCTTGGTGTTGAAAAAGTGTTCATTGACAAAATGAGCGGCAAAAACACCGACCGCCCGCAGTTGAAAGAGATGCTGGCGTTTGTTCGTGAGGGCGATACTCTTGTGATTGAGAGTTTCAGCCGTCTGGCTCGTTCCACAAAAGACCTTCTGGAAATCGTTGAAGAACTTGAAAAAAAGAATGTAAAGTTCGTCAGCCAGAAAGAGAACATCGACACTTCTACGCCTAACGGAAAATTTATGCTGACTGTGTTTGCAGCTCTGGCACAACTGGAACGCGAAACGATGTTGGCACGGCAGAAGGAGGGAATTGAAATCGCAAAGGCAGAAGGTAAGTATAAGGGTAGAAAGCCTGTCGAAGTGGACGAAGAGAAGTTCCGGCAGCTTTATAATGACTGGCAGAACGGTAAGACCACGCCGAAGATTATGATGAACGAACTTGGGCTGAAATCTGCTACGTTCTGGCGCACGGTCAAAAAGTATCGTGAAAAGTATGGTATCACTGATGCGGCCACCACACGCAAGTATGCCAATAAAGAGGAAAAATAAAAAGCAGCGGCCCACCACAGGCCGCTGCTACAAACAAGAACCACCAATCCCTCAACAGGATGATAGTGCACCAGTATTATATCATTTCTGTTGAGACGTGGCAATATAAAATCAGCAGAAAGGGTATACTAACATGAAAAAATCTAATTTGATAGCAGATTCTCCTTATGGGCATTTAATTGTAGCGGATGGAAAAATCAAACTACGTTCAGTGTTCGATTTTCCCGGATGCACAGAACTGTTCTCGTTTTTGTATGTTTGCGAGCAAGTAAATTGCACTGTCGAATTTGAAAACGAGGAAATTATCGTAGAACCAAAGAATACAGATAACATGATTCAAACTATGCTCGCAGTTTATGTTTCATTTGGCCAAGACGATACAATCTTCAAAAGATACATAAACTATTTGACGAAACTCGGCTCAGATGGAAAGCGTGAGCCGACTGTTTGCGATGAGTAAAAGGGGATTGCTATGAAACAGATGAATTGGGAAGAATCGGAAGGCTGCAATCGGTTCATAAAGAACATAACCGCTGGTATATTAGAGTATGTTCTTGAAGTTGGAATTGACGAAGCGGTCAAAGAATGCGTCAAGGACAATCCGCTTTTGGACAAATGCCCTCATCTTGAATCCTACGCAAAGGAACACGGATTTATCTGACCCGCCAGACATGGTATCGGATTGCTGAACAGAACAGGTGACATTGTTCGCAATCTAGAATAAAACCGAATGAGAAAGGAAAACGAAATGAAAGCCGTAAAATTGTCAGAACAGAGTTTGAAACTCATTGAAACGCTGTGCGATTACACCGACAAGCCTGATATTCTCAACGCTGTCGCAGACGCCTTGTACTACGATGCGGACGAGCTGAAACGCAGGCTCAGCCAGCTTGCGGAAGAAGTCAAATAAACTGTGCAACCCATTTATTAAGATTGATTTTAGCAAATAATTTTCTGAATTGAAATTATAAAACCGAATATTTGATTTTTGTGCAGTTGTAGGCACTCTTTACATTTTCAGGTAGGGGGTGCCTATTTTTTATGCAGCCAAAGCAGTGTATCGCCATCATTGACAGCATCAAAGCGTATGCAAAGCAGAATCCGACCGAAGCACAGGTCTACGAGGACTGGCTTCAGGCGGTGGTGAACCTGAGAGACGCTTTGCCACAGGACAAACGGTTTGATGCCTACAAGTACTCTGGTGAGTTGCGCTCTGTCTGTGCAGCCATGATGGGCAAGATGAAAACAGGCGAAGACGTGGCGAAGGTCTATGATATTATCGGCCGGACGTACCTGTTTGAAGCAAAGGACGTGTTTGACAGCTATTGCATCTACCTTGAATGGAATCGTGCGCCGGAGAAGAAGTTCTATCAGCCGAGACGCAGGGTTTTGAAAGTGCTGGCGGACGACCTTGAGGACTTGTTTTATAAGCGGATTGACTTCTTGGGAGTTAGTCTGCCTGCTCGCGTTGGTAAGGCTTTGAGCGATGATACGCAAATTCTTACACGAAACGGCTGGAAGAATCACGGCGATTTGCAGGTCGGTGATGAAGTTATCAGTCCAAAAGGCCAGTTTGTAAAGGTGCTGGCTGTATCTCCTAAGTGCCAGCTTGATGTGCGATGCCATTTCTCTGACGGCACATACATTGACTGCCACGAAAACCACGAGTGGCCTGTCTTTAACCGCCATAAGAACGGATTTGATGTGGTCGAAACTAAGAGAATGATGGAGGATTATGTTACCGATACAAAAGATGGCATAAGATTCTGCTATCAGGTTCCGTTCAAAAATTTTGTTGAGGGAGAGTATAAAAAACTGCCCGTTGAGCCGTATACGTTGGGTGCTTGGCTTGGTGATGGTCGAAATCAGCACCCAGATATTTGTGAGCCGCCTTGTGATCGGGTGATTGTTGAGCGTGTCATTAACGATGGCTACCCTGTTAGCTGGCACACGGTTCACAAGGGTACTGGTGTTGAATATTACGGATTCGCTGGTTTGCGACAGGCGCTTCAAAAAGGCGATATGTGCCACAGCCACCGCCGCTGCGTGAAGCACATTCCAGAAGAATATTTTACAGCCAGCATTGCACAACGCATGGAGCTGCTTGCGGGTCTTCTTGACACTGACGGTACATTGCGGGCAAAAGAGCATCGGTACTCTTTTTCCACCACAGAGCCACAAATGAGAGATGATTTCGTCACGCTTGTTTCTACATTTGGATGGAGATGCAGCGTGGTAGAATACCCGCCTCGCGTATCCTCTAGTGGCGTTAAGGGCAACTTGACCGTTTATGCCATTGCCTTTAATCCAACCTGCCCTATCCCTTGCGTTGTTCCTCGAAAGCAACTGAAAGAGTTCTCCAAACCTCGCCGCGTGGCATTTTGTGGGCTTGAGCGCATCGAGCCGAAGCAGGGCAACTGCATTCAGGTTGAGGGTGGCGTGTACTGTGCCGGGAAGCGTCTGATTCCTACTCACAACAGCACCCTGTGTATCTTTTTCATTACATGGTTGATGGGCAACCGCCCTGACGTTGCATCGGTTATGAGCGGACACTCCGACAAGCTGACAAATGGCTTCTACGGCGAAGTGCTGTCCATCATCACAGACCCTGTGACTTACAATTGGGGCAAAATCTTCCCTGATGTTCAGCTTGTGGACAAAAGCGCAAAGGATGAAAGCGTTGACCTGAATCGAAAGAAGCGTTTTCCTACCCTGACTTGCCGCTCAATCGGCGGCACACTGACTGGTGCTGTTGAAATTGGCGAGGGCGGCGTTCTGTATAGCGATGACTTGATTGAGGACTTGGAAGAAAGCCTGAATGTTGAGCGCTTGAACAACAAGTACGATGCCTATCTGAACCAGCTGAAAGACCGTAAGAAGCAAGGCGCATTGGAGCTGATGGTCGGTACACGCTGGAACGTGCTTGACCCTCTTGGACGCATCCAGAACCAATATGCAGACAACCCGAAGTACAGATTTCGGGTGATTCCTGCGGTGGATGAGAACGGACACAGCAACTTCAATTATGACTACGGTGTTGGCTTTGACGATGCCTACTATGCCGACATGAAAGCCAGCATTGATGACGCAACATGGTGGGCAAAGTACATGGGCAAGCCCTATGTGCGTGAAGGTCTGCTGTTCCCTGCCGATGAACTGCGGTATTTCAACGGCGTTCTGCCTGACGGTGAGCCTGATCGCAAGCTTATGGTCATGGATATTGCATGGGGCGGCGGTGACTTCACTGCTGGACCTATCGCTTATGTGTACGGAGATGCCGTGTTTATTCCAGACCTTGTGTTCAATAACGGCGACAAGACCGTGACCAGACCAGAAGTCGTGGGCAAAATCATCCAGCACAAAATCAACGTGGCGCGTGGCGAAGCCAACAACGGCGGCGATGAATACTGTGACGTGGTGGACAGCCAGCTCCGGCAGCAGGGCTATCACTGTTCTGTCCGCAGCCAGCGTGCGCCAAGTGGTCAAAGCAAGCTGTCCAGAATCATCCAGTATGCACCGGACATCAAACGGTTCTATTTCCTTGACGAAAAACACCAGTCGAAAGAGTACAAAGCGTTCATGGAACAGGTGACGATGTTCACGCAGCTTGGCAAAGTTCCGCACGATGATGCCCCGGACAGTCTGGCACAGCTTGCCGATGAACTGTATAACGGAATCAGTAAAATTGAGCCTGTCAAGAGGCCTTTTTGATTAAAAACACAATATATTGTGTTCGCCGGGTCTATTTATTTGATTTCACCACTTGACAAGGCTTATAATGTACGCAGGAAGTTTTGCAGCTTCCCTTAAAGGAATAGCTTGCACGCGGGGTTTTGTCATTTTACTCGCGTGCGTGTCAACAAGCATATTCCTCCTTTCACCGGTGGAGGTTTTCTCACTCTTTCGCCTTCACCGGACTTTATATGTTGCGTTTCCAATTGTTTGGGGAATGCCGGCCTGTCTTCCCCACGGCTGGCAAGCAACGGTTCGATTCCGTTACGCAGCACAACGATTCCTCAAGGATTGCATGGAAAAATTCTCCTTATGACAACCTCCCACGTTATTCCCGGCTCTCGATGAAATGAGTTTCAGGCTATTTCTCATTTCAAAGAGCAACGGTAAATCAAGCCGGGTACATGACGCAGAGTGGAGCAGTCCGGTAGCTCGTCGGGTTCATAGCCCGAAGGTCGGTGGTTCAAATCCATCCTCTGTATCCATCAACGATTTGCCCTGGATGGAGCAAATCGTGGCTCTCGACACCCGACAAGTCAGAGCCTAGCACGGCTGGAAGTGCGAACAGTTTCCCAGTAGCTTCTAACAGGTCTGTGCTCAACAGCCTGTTTCCAGAAATTCAACGAAAGGAGCACAGATGGTAGCAAAAGTAAGATGCAAGCGTCCCAGAAAAGACGCAAACGGCAATCCATGTGATTGCGGACGTTATCTTGGCGAAGTAGAAGGCAAGTTTTCCCTTCTGTGCCCTCTTTGCCATTGGATTACAATCGGAGATTCCAACCTTCCAAAAGATACATGGGTCTCCGTACCAAAGTTTAAAAACTGAATAGCTTTTAAAGCGCAGTTGTAAGCGCAGTGAGATAGACCTTAACAGGTTTGTTTTGCTGCGCTTTTTATTTTGCCGGAAAGGAGGAACGCATGGCTGAGTATCAGATGGTTGTTGGCGGCTTTTTGAATGAGCCGCTGACCGGACGCAGACCGATTGAAACGCCAGAAACGGAAATCAATCGGACGAACGTGCTGAAAGTGGTCATGGGCAAGGCAGAGCCTATTCATCTGCTGAACAAAAATGAGATTCGCTTTCTGCACAATTACTACTTGGGTAGCCAGCCTGTCCTCAACCGCACGAAGGAGTATCACGCTGAAATCACCAATCGCATTGTAGAGAACCACGCCAACGAGTGCGTGGGCTTCTACACAGGCTATATGAGCGGTACGCCGTGCTCTTATGTGCGGTCTGAAACGGCAACTGGTGACGGCGAGGAAATCGCCCGGCTGTCTAATGCTTTGCAGTATGAGGGCAAGGACGCGCTTGATCGGCGGCTCTGGCAGTGGATGTTGGAGTGCGGACAGGGATACCGCATCGTTCTTCCTGACAAGGGGTATGGCGGAAACTACCCGGACGAAACACCCCTGCTAGTGGACGTTCCCGACCCCGACATGGCGTATGTGATTTACAACTCCGGCATCGGTCACAAACCGATTGCCAACGTGCTGCACATCCCACGCAATTATCAGAATGACCTGAACGACTTGATTTGCGTGTACACGCCGAACCAGTACTTTGAAATCGACAATGGCAATGTCACAAAATCGGAGAGCCATTCTCTTGGAATGTTGCCGATGGTCGAATACAAGCTTAACCCGGAGCGTATGGGTCTGTTTGAACCGGCTATTCCTGTGTTGGATGCCATCAATGACCTTGAAAGCAACCGTCTGGACGGTGTAGCGCAGTTCATCCAGTCCATCATGGTGTTTACGAACTGCCTTGTGGACGAGGATGCGCTTAACAAGGTCAAGGAACTGGGCGCAATGTGCCTGAAGTCCACTTCTGGTCTGCCTGCATCTGTTTCGCAGATTGCAAACGAGCTTGACCAGCAGCAGAGCCAGACCCTGCTTGATTCCATGTTGAACGTGTACCGTAGCCTGACTGCCATGCCTAGTGCCACTGGTAGTGAGAATGCAACGTCTGACAACGTGGGCGCAGTTATTGTCCGCAACGGCTGGAATCACACAGAAGCAAGGGCACAGCAGTACGAGAATATGTTCAAGTTCTCGGAACGCCAAAGCCTGTCTGTGATGCTGAAAATCTTGCGTGATACGGCTGGTTCTAAGCTGATGGCAAGTGACATCAACATCAAGTTGCCCCGCCGTCAGTACGACAACCAGCAGAGCAAAGTTCAGATTTTTGCACAGATGCTCAGCCAGACCATTGACCCGCAGTTGGCGTTCACCACGCCCGGCCTGTTCCCTGACCCGCAGGCTGCTTATGAAATGAGCAAGCCCTTCCTGATTGCCGCTGGCAAGCTGGGCGAGGATGGGAAAGCACCGAAGCCGCAGAAACAGCCTAATCAGGATGTTACCGACACAAATGCCGGGAACACAGAACGGTCTGACGATTTTGTTAACGTCAACAAAATCGGAACGAATTGAACATTTTGGGCTTGAAAAGTTGAACTCATTAACAGAAATACCCTGTTTTCGTTAATGAGTACGAAATGAGTTCAATGTTTTTGCCAAATTCAATCGAAATCAATCCGCACAAGCGGGCTGATATATTCCGGCAGGGAAGCCGGGATACAAATTTCGCAGCGTTGCAGGGAAGCAACGGTAAAAAAACGCAGGAGGAAATTAACGATATGAAACTCAATGTGTTGCTTGGTGATGCCTACAAAGAGGGCATGACCGCCGATGAAATCATTTCTGCGCTTGAAAAGGTTGCAGACCCTAGCGCAGAGGTCGAGAAGCTGCGCAACGCCGTGACGAAAGCAAATGGCGAAGCTGCTGAGTACAAGAAGCAGCTCAAGGCAAAGCGTACCGATGACGAGAACGCCGCGCAGGAACAGGCTGACAAGCTGGCAGAGATGCAGAAGCGGATTGAAGCCCTGACTGCCGACAAGGAAAACCTCGTCAAGGAAAAGACCCTTGCATCTTACCGTGAGAAGTTCGTTGCACAGGGTTATGACGCTGAACTGGCTGGCAAAGCTGCATCTGCACTGGCTGACGGTGACATGGACAAGGTGTTTATGTTCCAGTCTGAGTTTATGACTGCCCACGACACCGCGTACAAGGCTTCTCTGCTGAAGGATATGCCCACACCTCCGGGTGCGGATGGCAAGGGCGGCTCTGACAGCGAAGGTGTTGCGTTTGCTAAGAGCCTTGCACAGCAGAACGCCAATGCTTCTAAGGCATCGAGCGACGCAATGAGTGCTTTCCATTAACAAGGAGGAAAACATGAAGTTTACCCGAAACACGGTCAACGGAATCAACGATACCATCCTTGCTTCCAATGACTATACCGCCATTCCCTTTACCGTGACCGAAACTGCTGCGGTTAAGGCTGGCTATCCCATGACGCTGGCTGGCAAGAAAGCTGTTGCTGCTGGCGAAACCGGTTCTAAGACCATCAACGCTGACGGCATCCTGCTGTATGACGTTGACCCAGCAGAAAACCCCAATGCTTCCCTGCTGATTCGTGGTGTTATCGACACCAAGAAGGCAGCGGCAAGTTCCAGCTTCACCTTTGACGCTGACGCAATCAAGGCACTCAAGACCGCCGTTCCTGGCATCTTCTGCCGTGACAACATCAGCGTGAACGCTTGATAGGAGGTAAAACAACATGGCACTGAATCTTAAGGAAGTCTTTGCCCCGGCTGCGATTGCCGCCTATTGGACGAACGACCCCACCAATGCGATGCCTTTTGCATCTGACGCACTGTTCCCCGCAAAGAAGAAGGCCGGTCTCGACCTGAAGTGGCTGCGTGGCCACAAGGGCGTTGGCGTTTCCCTGATGCCCAGCGCATTTGATGCAAAGGCTACGTTCCGTACCCGTGAGGGCTTCAAGTTCGATGAAACCGAGATGCCGTTCTTCCGTGAAGGCTACCATCTGGGCGAGAAAGACCGTCAGGAAATCCTGCGTGTTCTGGACAGCAATGACCCCTATGCTCGTGACGTGATGAACCGTCTATACGATGACACCGCACAGCTTATCACTGGTGCACGTATCGTACCCGAGCGTATGATCTGGCAGCTTCTGGCTCCCACCAATGGTGTTCCTGGCATCACCATCAAGGCAAACGGCGTGAACTACACCTACAACTACGACCCGGATGGCACTTGGAAGTCCACCAACTACAAGGAAGTCTCTGTCGCAAAGTCCAAGTGGAACGTCACCACCGCCACCCCCATTGCTGACCTGAACGCCGCAAAGGATGCTGTTCTGGCAAGCGTGGGTGAAGTCGTGACTGAGGTGTACATGAACACCGCCACCTTCCGCAACATGATTGCTGCGGACGAGGTGAAGAATCGGTTTATGACTGTCACCGCAAAGGCAAACGCCGTTCTGCTGGACGCTGAAGCACGGCAGATTGTCGAATCTGCAACTGGGCTGACCATCCATCTGTATGACAAGATGTTCAAGGCAGACCAGTACAGCGCAAGCGAGAAGTACTTGCCCGATGGCATGGTCGTGGTTGCCCCGTCCGGCGCTCTGGGCAGCACTTGGTACGGCACTACTCCTGAGGAAGCCGACCTGCTGTCCGGCCAGTCTGGTGCATCCGTATCCATCGTAAACACCGGCGTTGCCATCACCACTGAGCTGACCATTCACCCGGTCAATGCCAATGTCTACGCTTCTGAAATCGTTCTGCCGTCCTTTGAGCGCATGGACGCTGTGTACTGCATCAAGGCTTACTAAGGCGAAAGGAGGAAAGCAGCATGGGAGACCAGTATTCCGAAGCGGCAGTCAAGCTGGGGAAGTACATCGCCCCTGCACTTGACCGTGAAATCACGGACGAGGACTACCCACTTTTCGACCTGCTGCTTGATTTTGCCAAAGATAAGATATTTGCGCAGGGCTACCCCTTCGGCAACAGGCCGTACGAGCTGCCCTCGCAGTATCAGTCGTTGCAGATACGCATTGCAGCGGAACTGTACAACCACATCGGCGCAAACGGACAAACGAGCTACACCAACAATGGCATCACTCGTGTCTGGGAAAGTTCCGATGTGGCACAGTCCCTGTTGAATGAAGTGGTTCCGAGAGTAGGTGTTATCGGCTGATGTTCAATGGAAGCCCGCTGGACAAGCGCCCGCTGTGGTATTCAAACCCAGTCGGCGAGAAAACGCCTGTTGCGGACGAATGGGGCAACGAGACTGGCGAATCTGCATACGAATCGTGGAGTGCCCCCGCAAAACTGATGCTGAACGTCAGCCCGCCTACTGGTTCTGCGGAAGCGAACCCTTTTGGCGCGTTTACGGATTACAGCTACGTTGTCAGTTCATCCAGCAAAAAGCACAACACACCGCTTTATGAAGGCACACGCGTCTGGTTTCAAACAGACGTTTCAAAACCCTTCAATTACACTGTGGTCAAAGTTGCAGAGCATATCACGGACACGTTGTACGCACTGAAAGAGGTGGCTGCAAGTGAAAATTAAGGTGAGGTTGAGCGATGTCGGGCTTCGTGATGCGGAACGTCAGATACAGGAGTACAAGACCAACCTGAACAAAAAGGCGCAGAAGTTTGCAAAGGCATTGGCTGACAAAGGGCTTGACGTGGCGAAAGTTCGCTTTGCGAATGCAGAATATGCCGGTAGCAACGATGTCTCTTGTCGTGTTGAGCGGAACGGAAACACTTGTACCATCGTTGCAGAGGGCAAGTCAGTTGCCTTTATCGAGTTTGGCACTGGCGCACATCATAACGGATATGGCGGTGAACTGCCGCCCGGCGTTGGTGCGCATGGCTCCTACGGCAAAGGGCAAGGCGCAAACCGCAGATGGTACTACTACGGAGAATCCGGCAATGCTGGCACGCCTGTCAAACAGGTGGATGGCAAAGGTCAGTTAAATTACACCAGCGGCAACGATGCAGCTATGGCTATGTGGGGAGCTGTTGAGGAAATGGCTTCTCAAGTCGACGCAACGTGGAGGGAGGTTTGGAATAGTTGATTGATTATTTTAATTCTATCTTCACGGCTGTTGCTAAGGAACTGCGAAAGCAAGTTCCCGGCATTTTCGTTACCGGTGAAATCAATGACAGCAACGTCAAGAAGTTTCCGTGTGTGCAGATAGAAGAAAACAGCAATCTTCCTGTGCATATTGATTCTGCGGGTCACAGCAAGTACGCTGCCGTTTCCCTGCGTGTGCGGGTCTACTCTAACAAGAACACCGGACGCATTGCAGAAGCACGTTCCATTGTTGGCATCGTGGATTCCATTCTCGAACCAATGAAATTTTATCGCAAGTCGTTTGCCCCGTTGAATGGGCTGTACAACAATTCCGTCTATCGGATTGATTGCAGCTATGGGGCAACAATCGGAGAGGACGGAATGATTTACCGAAACTAAGGAGGTAAACATTCTATGAGTACTGCTATCTCCGGTCTGAATACCACCCTGTATTGTGGCGACAGCGCAACCACTCTGACGAAGCTGTGCGACATCAAGGATGTGCCTGACCTGATCTCTGAGCCAAACCTTCTGGATGCCACCACCCTGTCTGACCCTATGCAGGTCAACATCTTTGGCATCATTCAGAGCGACACCAAGTCTTTCACCGCCAACTACAACAAGGCTGACTATAAGAAGGTTAAAGCAGCTGGCTACGATGAGACTTCCGAGAGCAACGCCGTGAAGTACTACGCCCTGAAGATGCAGGACGGCTCCGGCTTCACTTGGCAGGGTATGCATCAGGTTGGTCTGTCCGGCTTTGGCGTGGACGAGGTTGTGGAAATGACCATCAACTGCATCTTCACCAAGAAGCCTGAGTTCAGCGAGACCCTGACTGTCACTGGCGGCTAAACCGCAAAAATCGAATCAATCAAACTGGGCAGAACTGAACAACGGATTTGGTTCTGCCCCTATTTATAAAGGAGAGCATTTATTATGGCTGCTAAGGTTATCAACTTTCATTCCCCCGATGGCAAGAACACTTACGAGCTGACCTTCACTCGTGACAGCGTGGAAGCTACTGAACGTGCAGGCTTTCAGATTGGCCAGTACACCCAGATGACCAATCTGCTGTCCAACTCCCGTGCCCTGTTCTACGGGGCTTTTATCGCACGGAACAAGGGTATCAAGCGCAAGGTCGTTGATGAGATGTTCCAGCACATCGAGGAGAAGGAAGACCTGATGGGCGTTTTGCTTGAGATGTTCATGGACGCTTCTAAGTCTCTGCTGGCAACTGACACTGAGGACAAGACCGCAAAAAACGCAACGTGGGAGATTGTGTAACTGCACAATCTCAGGAAACAGACGGAGAGGGGGAACCATTCTCCTTCTCCAAGCTGTTCCACGATGTAGAAGCCTATTACATCTCCATCGGCATGACCTACGACCAGTTCTGGTACGGCGATGTCTGGCTGGCGAAGGTCTACCGTGACGCAGAGGAGCTACGGGAACGCAGAGCCAACACGGAAGCGTGGAGAAATGGCTTTTACATGGCATCTGCGCTTTCCTCTACGGTTGGCAATATGTTCCGAAAGAAAGGGTCTAGCCCCATCAAGTACATGGATAGACCGATTCCCCTTACCCAAAAGGAGAAAGACGAGTATGAATACCAACGCGCAGTTGAGGCGCAGGAACGAATCAAGAGAATGATGTTCTCTATGATGGAAAGTGATGGTGGTAGTGATGGCTGATGTTGATATTACGAGCTTATCCGTAGAGATTTCTGCGGAATCGCAGGGTGCAGAGCTTAATATCGACAAGCTCGCTACCGCCATTTCTAATTTGCGGACGAAAGGAAACGTCACGAAGGTTGTAAACAGCCTTGATAAGCTGGCTGGTTCCATTGCAACGCTGAAACAGGCATCCTCTGGAATGTCTGGGCTGGACAAAATTACCGGCTTTCTAAATGGACTTTCCAACGTAAACCCGACCGCAAGCGCAAAAAGCATCAACACGGTTGTGAACGCAATCAAGAAGATTCCTGCGGCTGTGTCTGGCTTGAACGGCGTGGATTTTTACTCCATGTCTGGAAGCATTACTCAGCTCACTAACGCTTTGGCTCCATTGTCCATTCTGGACGCATCGAACCTTAAAGCTCTTGGCAGTGCTTTCAATGCGATTGGAAAGGTTCCTGACCTGACTGACAAGCTGAAAGCGACTGACCTTGATTCTTTTGCAAGCTCTTGTCAGAAGATTTCTGCTGCTCTTGCTCCCCTTGCATCTCAGCTTGACAAAGTAGGCAACGCCTTTGCAAAGCTCCCTCCGCAGTTGAGCAAGGTGGTTACACAGGCGAACCGTGTGACCGCAGCCAACGAAAAGCAGCGCAAGAGCTATCTCAGCCTGTCCAATCAGATGAACGGCTTTATGCGAAACATGGCAAAGCTGGTTTCGTTGAAAGCTATCGCTGAGTATCTTGGCAACGCTGTTGCAAAGTTTAATGACTTCTATGAAGCAACAGACTTGTTCCATAATGCTATGGGCAATTTGAGCGGTGAAGCTGATACGCTCATTAGCAAGATGCAAGGCTTGCTTGGCGTTGACCCGACCAAAGCGATGACCTACATGGCTACCATCCAGAGCTTGGGTACTTCGTTTGGCCTGACCAGCGACAAAGCATACGTTCTGTCCAAGAACCTGACCCAGCTTGCCTATGACGAAGGCTCCTATTGGAATAAGGACGTTGCAGAGACCTTTACCGCAATGTCCTCCGCAATCTCTGGCGAGATTGAGCCTATCCGCCGTTTGGGTATTGATCTGTCTCAGGCGCGGTTACAGCAGGAGCTTCTTGCTTTGGGCTTTAACAAGCAGGTTTCTAGTCTGTCTCAGGCAGATAAGGCGGTTCTGCGTTACATTGCCATTATGAAGCAGACTGCAAACGTGCAGGGCAACCTTGCACAGACCATCCAAAGCCCTGCGAACCAGATTAAGATTCTGAAAGCGCAGTTGGATATGCTGGCAAAGTCTGTTGGCTCTCTGCTCTACCCTGCCCTGAAATCCATTCTTCCCCCGCTGATTGCCGCTGTTCAGCTCATTCGAGAGTTTGTTGAATGGGTGGCAAAGCTGATGGGTGTGAAGGTCGTGTTCACTGATTTCACCAAGAGCGCTGACAGCGTTGGCGGCATCGGTGACGCAATGGATGACACGGCAGACTCCACCAAGAAAGCCGCAAAAGCCCTCAAGGACTACACGATGGGCTTTGATGAATTGAACATCATTGACCCCACACAGGGAAGCTCCGGCTCTGGCGGTGGCGCATCTGCTGGCAACATCTTGGGCGATGTAGACCTGTCCGGCTACGATATGTTCAAGAACTATGTCGGAACATCTATTGATGAGATGAAGCAGAAAATCAAAAGTATGCTTCCTCTTATAGCGACCGTAGCAACCGCTCTTGCCGCTTGGAAGCTCACAAATCTTATTACGGATATTGTGGACGCTATTTCCAAAATAAACGCACTGAAATCCATTGTTTTGGGGCTTGGCGTTTTTACGGTGGGTGTCGTTCTTGAGATTACAGGCATTAAAGACGCGATTGAAAATGGCGTAAATGGAAAGAATTTCGCTGAAATTGTTCTTGGTGCTTTGATTGGAACTACAGGCGCGGCCATTCTCGGTAAAGGAATTGCTCAGTTTATCGTGACCGGCTTTGGCAATACTGCTGTTGGAGCGGCCATTAAAGCGGCCGGCGGCTCTACTGCTGGCGCGATTATTGGAGCAGCAGTTGGCGGAGTAGTAACCGGCATACCTATGTTTGTAATGGGCGTTTACGATGCTGTCAAGAATGGCTTAAACACGTTAAACGGAATTTTGATTCCGCTTGGCTCAACAATGGCTGGTGCAGGCATTGGTGCAATTATTGGCTCTCTTGGAGGCCCGATTGGTACAGGCATCGGTGCGCTGATCGGTTTGATTGTTGGCGGCCTGACCGATGCCGGAATTGCGATTTATCAAAACTGGGGCAAAATTACAGAATCTCTCGACAAGGCAAGCGAGAGCTTGAAAAACTGGTTTGTTGGCGTTGGCGAGTGGTGGAATGAAAAGTGGCAAGGGTTTAGCGCTAATTTTCAGACCGCATGGGAAAGCTTGCCCGGGTTTGTCCAGCATCCAATTCAGGCGCTTGACCAAGCGAGTGCGGGCTTGAAGCAGTGGTTTGTAGGCGTTGGCGAGTGGTGGAACCAGAAGTGGTCTGGATTCAAAGAAAACTGGGACAAGGCTTGGAACAGTTTGGTTGATACAATCAAAAATCTCCCCGCTAAATTTTTGAACTATGGCAAAAACATTGTTCAGGGCTTGATTGATGGTATCAACAATGGCATTGAGAACGCAAAGAAAACCGTTAGCGGTCTTGCAAAAGTTATCATTGATAAGTTTACCACTGAAACCGAAATTCACTCTCCTTCCAAGCTCTTTGAGCTATTTGGCGGTTACATCGTCCAAGGCCTTGCAAACGGTATCACTGGCTCCCTCGGTTATGTCAACGATGCTATGAATAAACTCGTAGACGCCACCAAGCTCAAGGGCGAAGAGATGGCGAACTATGGCATTGACTGCGGCACGAGCTACGTCAACGGCATCATTTCCGGGCTAGACTCTAAGTGGGCCGAACTCGATAACAACCTCAAAACCAACTTCTTCGGCACGGTGCAAACTTTCATTCAGGCCGCACAGAGCGGAGATTGGAAAACGGTCGGCACTACGATCGCCGCTGGCATTTGGGGTGCTATGGGCGATGAGCAGCGTAAACGCGCCAAGTCCGTTGCAAGCGACCTTGTAAGCAGACTAAGCAAAGAATTGAAAAGCCAAGCTTCTTCTCTGCTGAACACCGCTGCTACCATTGGGAAAAATCTGGTGAACAATCTGACCCAAAACTTTGGAAAGGTTTCCGCTGAAACTCAGACGATGCTTTCCGGCATTACGCAGGCTTTCGGAAACGTGAAGTCTCCTCTCGCAACGGCAGCTAAAGCCATCAGTGCGGCGCTCTCTGGTGGTTTACTCAGCTCTTTCCCGACGATTTTTGCCGGGTTTGCAAGTCTGGTAAGCACCATCGGAACCGCAGTGGCAGGAATGCTTTCTGCTGTGGGTGCTGCCCTCAGCGCTACGATTTTTGGCATTCCAGCTAGCATCGTGGCCCTTGCCGCCGCCGCAACCCTTGGAGTTGCGATTGCTGGCATCGTGTCGAAACTTGGCGGCAGCCGGTCTACCGGCAGTTACAGCGATACATCTCAGTACGTCGGAAGCTCCAGCTATAATTCCTCGACGTCTAGCTCTTCTTACAGCGGAACCTATTCTGCGGCCGGAGGAAACTCCGAAGAGATGAGAGATGCTGTGTACAACGGCTGCTACAATGCATTCCTCGATATATGGCAGCGTTACGGAGAGGAAATTTCCGATGGCAGGGATGTGAAAGTTTACCTTGATGGCAAGCAGCTCACTGCTTCCGTTGAAAAAACGCAGAAAGCTCGCGGAATGAGCATTATGGGTACTGAGGTCTACTCTTATTAAGAAAGGACGGTTCAGATGGCTAATATTCCTGCACTGGTTACGGTGAATGGCGTAGAGCTGCCGGAACCTTCCTCTTATGAGGGAACGACTAGCACGATTGTGGACTCTGGCCGAAATGTTCAGGGTAAAGTTGTTGGCGCTGTTGTTCGGCATGATGTAGCAAAGGTCTCCATGTCATGGAACTACCTTACCGCGCGGCAGTGGGCTGACATCTTGAGCCTTTTCACCACGAATTTTTACTGCACCGTTAAATTCTATAACCAAGCCACAGCCGGTTATACCACCCGCCAGATGTATGTCTCCGACCGCACCGGCGGCATATGGCGTAGAGGCCCAAAAACCGGTGGCGTGATGGGATGGGCAGGGTGCAAACTTTCTCTTGTGGAGGTATGACACATGGTTGAAGTCTCCGATAAGTGGAAAGAAAAATTTAACGAAACCCTCGTCCCGGAATCTTTTGTAGAGATTACCTGCGGAATCACTGAGCCGGGAATCAATAAAAAAGCTACCATCGTTACGTCATCGGCAGCCCCGTTCTCCACCTTTCACAATATTGCACTTTCCGATAATGCTTCCATTTTGAGGTATTCCACAGGAGAGCCCAATCTCACTGTTCTTGATGGAAGCTGTAGCATCGTCCCTTCTTCTCCTCCGTATGGAACTACTGGTTTTTTGAGTGCCGAGATTTTTGACGATTCAAACCATCCTGTTATCCGGCTTGAACTTCCAAGTGAAAACAAGTCCTCCGTTCCTGGCGTTTCGATTTGCTGGTCTACAGTATTCGGGGAGTACGCTACTGATTTTTTGGTCAGTGCATACCTTGGAACTAGCAAGCTAAAAACTGTGACCGTGAATGGAAACAAATCGGTCCGTTCTGATGTTGAGGTTGAACTTTCAGGGTTTGATGCCGTAGAGATTGAAGTCCTAAAGTGGTGTCTCCCCGACCGAAGAGTAAGGGTCGAGCAAGTAAAAATCGGAAGGTATCTGGTGTTTGACAAGACCAAAATCTTGTCCTACAGTCATTCTTCTGCAAGAGACCCTATCTCCGGGCAGCTTTCTCAGGAGTCGATTTCTTTTAGTTTGGATAACAGTGACCGCACATGGGACTCCGTAAACCCTCAAGGAATTTACAAATACATCTATGAGCGACAGCCTGTCACTGTTCGTTATGGAATGGATGTTGACGGAAAGACTGAATGGGTAAGCGGGGGGATGTTCTTCCTGTCAGAGTGGAGCGTCCCTGCCAACAGCATTGAGGCGTCTTTTCAGGCGCGAGACGCTTTCCTGTATCTATCCAGCACGAAGTACACCGGAAGAAAATACGGCACGCTCTATGAGATGTGCTACGATGCTTTGGAGCTGTTGGAAGCGGATGAAATTACCTTTGATATTTCGGATGAACTGAAAAATTACTCCACCGACATTACAAGCGATGAGTCTACTTATCACAATTCCGATATTTTGCAGCTTGCGGCCAATGCGGCTGGAATGGCTCTGTACCAGACTCGTGATGGCGTGATAAAAATTAACCGAGTCTACGGCTCCGGTGCCTCCAACCCCGTGTTGGACATTCCAGTACTGAACAATTATTCTTGGCCGGACATTACCTTTGCCCAGAATATGCTCAACGTAGTGACCACCGTAGGAAACGCCACCTACGCTTATCCTGAAAACCCTTCGGGCAAAGGCGTGAGCCAGACTCTGAGCAATGTTATGCTCACAAAGGACATCCTTGCAAAATCCAGGAATGCCCTTACGGAGTCTTATGGAGTCCTTTCCAACCGCCGCAAGGCTTCTCTCACATATCGGGCAAGCCCTACTATTGATGCTCTTGATATGGTAAAGATTCACCATCAGTTCAATTACGATGCTGTCTTACTGGCAACCAATGTAAAGTACACTTTCAATGGGTGTTTCAAAGGTACTGTAGAGGGGTACATGATGGCAGATGCTCAGACTATGTCTCTTGACCATACCAGCGAACAGCTTGGCTGGGGCGAGTCCGTTATTTTGTCCGCTACCCTCTCCCCTGCTTCTATTGACTCTCCTAAAATCAACTGGGCGGCTTCTCCCGAAGGAATCGTTTCCATTCACGTTCTGACAAACGCAGAAGGAAAGTCCACCTGCCAAGTCAAGTGGAATTCTCCAGGCAAGGCTGTTGTCACAGCCTCGGCAGGCGGCGTCTCCGCAGAATGTTCCTTCGCTACGACGGCGTACAATCTGTTTGATGTTGCAGAGGGCGGCACCGTCCTTATGGATGAAGGCAGTAGCGTGGCCGAGTTCATCGTTGCAAAGCATGACTATGAGAGCGAGTTGAATGGAGCCGGGCGAACTTTTCTGGTTCGAAAACATTACGCAGCTATCATGGCTTGGGACTCTACATGGTCTACTTACGCCAGCAGTGACGTAAGCAACTGGCTCAACGGTGACTATTTCAATTCGTTTAGCAGCGCTCAAAAGCAAGCTATCGACAAAACGACTATCTACTACACCCCGGGCTTCTCAGACTCTTACTGCAACTCTGGCAGTAGCAAAGTGACTACGATGGCAAAAAGCGTTTTCCTGCTTTCTTACCACGAGTTCGGGTATGACACGGAAGGCTCTGATGCTCCGAATTGGACAACTAGTAGCCCGAGCTATAAGCACAACGAGGGTACTCCCCTGCAAAATGCATCTGGAATCTTGAAAACGATGCTTGCCTCTGATATGGAGGGCTCCAGCAGAGGGCGTTCCATTTGGACGAGAACTCCTTACCTGTACTCGCTTCAGATGCTTCGTGATATTGCTGGCACAAGTTCAAGCGCCAACAAGTACTGGCGACCTCTGTTGGTCAGCAAACTTGTAAATGCATACGCCGTGTATGATTCTACGTTACAAGTGAATACCACCGCAGAGACGATTTCTTACGCTACGAATGACGACGCCATCCGTAAGTATGATAATGTTGTTCACCCTGCATTTACCGTCCCAAAGTCTCTCGCTATTGACGCTGACGGCAAACTGATTTTTTAAGAGGTGAAATATGGCAACGTGGATTACAGACCGAACGCAAGCTGATGTTGACCGGGTAAAAGAACTGACCGAAAAGGCAAGAACTGGCACATGGACAGAAGAAGAACAGCAAGAATGGGCCTCCGGCATGAAGGGCGCTCTGAGCTATACGGATTACAACCGCATTGAAAACGGAATCAAAGAACTTGCTGAAATCGTTGGCGCGCCTTATTCTGCAAGGATTGTACAGCAAAACATTCAAGTTGTTACTGCGAAAAATGAAAGCGGCGACATCCCCGCGTGGGACACTTATCCCGCCAAGTACGAGTTCTTTATGCCGCTGACGGCCAAGAAAGCGGGCCTGCTGCTCCGCTCGCTGGAATTCCGTGTCAAGGGCTACGTGCCGGGCACGATGCGCACCGTCCTGCGCAAATACGGCTCCACGACCGCCCTGGCAGACAAGTTCACCGACATTGTCCGCGGCTACAACGACGTGGTGCTGGACATGGGCAGCATCGCGCTGGAAAAGGGCGTCGAATACCAGCTCTATTTCGCCGCCTCCAACAACTTCTACCCGCCCTCTGTCCAGCCCTCCTGGGTCGCAGCAAACGACTGCATCGACATCGCCCACGGCAGCGCCTACTATGGCGACGACAGCAAGCTTATTTTTTCAGGAACAGTCGGTTTAACTGCGCCTGTGGAAGCTGGTTGGACAATCAATGATTATCTGACCATTGCGGATGCCACTCGGTGGATTGATAACGTGAAATCCATTCGTTCCAAATGCAGCGGCAAAAGCTCTACCCCGGAAACTCCCGAGGCGTTGAGCTATCATTTTGCGGTTATCAATCAAATAGAAAAAGCTTTGTCTGACATTGAAGCGATGGCAAAGGACCATTTACTTTATTGTTCAGATACAATATGCGGAGGTGAACCCTATTATGCACTTTGTTGACCGAAAGGCAAAATATCCCGGGCGTTGGACCATGATGAAATCTGACGGTACATCAGAAATCATCACTTTGATTCGTAATGATGAACCTGTTGTCGATGGCACTCCAATGAACGCCGACACGCTCAACACATTAAGTGATGTTGCAGGGGCTGACATTGCAAGGGAAAAGGCAGAGGCCGCCGCAGAAGAAGCAAAAAAAAGCGCTGACAAGGCGGCTGCTATAGTGAGTACCGACCCCACCCTGACCGTCTCCGGCGCGGCGGCGGACGCTGCGGCGGTGGGCGGCATCGTGCTGCCCCGGGTAGTGGTGCATACCGAGGCGGGCAGCTCCATCGTCCTCTCGGACGGCGAGAAGAGCGTGAGCGGCGTGGCTACGGGCGGCAGCTTTTCTGCGGCCCTGCCCCACGACGGAGAGTGGACCGTCACCGCCACGCTCGGCAGTGGCGCGGCCACAGAGACGGTACAGGCGGAATACTGCCGCACCAAGACCCTGACCCTGACCTACTACACCCTGACCGTGACGGTTAAGGCGGGCAGCGCCGTCACCGCCCAGTGCGGAGACAAGACCGTCACCGGCACCGTACCGGAGAGCGGCAGCATCAAGCTGTATCTGCCCATCGCTGGCACGTGGACAGTAACGGCCACGCTGGGCGACGAGACCACCGAGGGCAGCGTGGAGGTGAGCGAGTACAGGGACTATCCCCTTGAGCTTGCATACGTCCACATCTACGGCGCAAGCTGGGACGGCACCAGCACAACCAAGTGGAGCCGCACCGACGAGGCGGCAGAGTTTACCGACCCCGTGCCGTATGTCGCGGGCGCAAGCAGCTATGGCAGCCCCTTTGATAGCTTGCAGCCCTGGGCGGGCATGGTAAAGAGCGAGCGCACCGGCGGCACGATGGTGGCTATCCCCAAATTCTGGTATAAGCTGGAGCAAAATGGCGCTGGCATGACCATCAAAATTGCCGACCGCGCGGTGGAGGGCTACAGCGTCAGCCCTGCCCACATGGACAGAGGCGACGGCCACGGCGAGCGGGATGTGGTGTACATCGGCAGATACCACTGCAACAGCAGCTATAAGAGCGGCACCGGCAGCCCCAAGACAAACATGACCCGCTCCTCTGCCCGGGCGAACATCCACGGCCTCGGCTCTGCCATCTGGCAAAGTGATTTTGCTATGAGGTTTACGCTCTGGCTGCTGTACATCGTCGAGTTCGCCGACTGGAACAGTCAGGCAAAAATCGGCTATGGATGCAGTCCGAGCAGCAGCGCCTTCACGATGGGCTATACCGATTCGATGCCGTATCACACCGGCACCAATCAGAGCAGCCGGGCCACCTACGGCGGCACGCAGTACCGCAATATCGAGGGCCTGTGGGATAACGTGTGGGACTGGTGCGATGGCTGCTACAACGACGGCAACGGCCTGAACATCGTCCTGAACCCATCCAAGTTCAGCGACGGCAGCAATGGCACGGCGGTCGGCGTTCCGTCCAATGGCTGGCCGTCCGCATTCAAGGTCAAGGCAAACGGCGGCTTCCCGATGTTTATCCCCACATCCGCGTCCGGTAATGACGCAACGTACTCGTGCGATTACTGGTACTTCAGCTCTTCGGGCCCGTGCCTCTACGTCGGTGGCTACTATAGCCACTACTCCAACTTTGGTTTGTTCTACGTCGGCTACAGCACCGCGTCGAACTACAACGGGAACTTCGGCTGCCGCCTCCAGGAACTCCCCAACGGGGGAGTCTGAGGGGGTCGCAACCCCCGCAGATAACCGCGCCGTAAGGCGCTGAGCTTTATATGGGGCTGTCTGTGCATTGCCGGTGTTTTTTGTTCCCGGGTCCGTGCGATTACTGGTACTTCAGCTCTTCGGACCCGTGCCTCTACGTCGGTGGCTGCTATAGCCACTACTCCTACTTTGTTTTGTTCTTCGTCGACTTCAACACCGCGTCGTACTGCTACGGGGGCGTCGGCTGCCGCTTCCTTTTTGATTTTATCCAACCTCACATTTTACGGCACAGGCAGCCGCACACCCCATGGTGAAGATAGGCATTTTGGGAGCGGGCTAGTACACCCCGCAAGGGGCGCTGGAACGTCCGTACAGCTAAAAGGAGGTATCCCATGAAGAGAGCTGGAAAGCTCTTTGATACGCTAATCTCAGATGATAATCTGTTACGCGCCATCGACGAAGTGAACCGCACCCACCACTGGAATCGAGGCCACAAGCCCAACACCTGTACGGCGTGGGTGGAAGAGACCAAGCCGCAGCGGGTGGAAGACCTGCGGCGAATACTCGTCGGCGGTTTTGAGCCGAAAAAGCCTCATGTCAGCCAGCGGTGGGATGCGAACGCCCGGAAATGGCGCACCATCAGCGAACCGGCCCAGTGGCCGGACCAGTATGTGCATCATGCCCTCATTCAGGTGCTGCAACCGAAGATGATGCAGGGGATGGATTTTTACTGCTGCGGCTCCATCCGGGAGCGCGGGCCGCACCGGGAGAAGAACGCCATCCAGCGCTGGATGAAGTACGACCGCAAGGGGACGAAGTACGAGTTTTGTGGCGACATCCGCCACTTTTACGACAGCCTGACCCCGGAAGTCGTCATGGCCCGGATGCGGCAGCTCTACAAGGACTGCCGCGTCCTCGACCTCATCCAGCGCATCATCCGGGACGGCGTAAAGCTGGGGACATACACTTCCCAGTGGTTTGCCAACGCCGTCCTGCAGCCCCTCGACCAGCTCATCCGGGAGAGTGGGCTGTGCAAGCATTACGCCCGGTATATGGACAACCTGACCGCCTTCGGACCGAACAAGCGCAAGCTGAAAAAGCTCCGCTTACTGGTCAAAGACTGGCTTGACGCCCACGATCTGCGGCTCAAGGGGGACTGGCAGGTGTTCCCTGTGGCAAAGAGACAGCCGAAGACGCCCCTTGCTCCGCCCCGGCGCGGCTTTGCGCGGGCGAAAGGGCGGCTACCGGACGCTGTAGGCTACCGGTACGGGAGAGGGTACGCCATCCCCCGTAAGCGGAATCTGCTGCACATCAAGCGGGCGCTGGCACGGTATCGCAAGCGCAGGCGGCAGGGGAAGCCCATCGCACCCAGAGCGGCAGCAAGCCTGCTCTCGCGCCTCGGGCAGCTCCGGCATTGTAACAATTATCATCTCTATCAATGGTTGTTTCGGGGAGAGCGGGTCGTCCGCGACCTGAAGCACGTCGTCCGAGAGCATCGGAGAAAGGAGAACCTGACGTGGACTATGTTTTTGGCACAAAGGGCGGCGCAGAAGTCCTCAAGACCGTCGGCGACGCTCACACCAGCCTGACCGGCTACCACCAGCTCGAGCGGGAGTATCCTGACCAGACCATCACTGACAGCTTCCGCGTTGTCCGCAAGCTGCGCAGCGCGGAGGACGCGGAGGGGCGCTGCTATGACTGGTACGAAATCGACCACCACTACCGGATGACCGACAAGACCGGACCTTTGGCAGAGCGCACCGCAAAAGCCGCTACAGAGCTGCAGGATGCCGTGTGCGAGCTGGATATGGCATCACAGGAGCATTTGACCACCATCGAAACCGCGCTGTGTGAGCTTGACGCAGCGCTGAACAAGGAATAAGGAGGTATCGCCATGAACATTATCTGGGCAAACCGCCTGATTGCAGGCACTAAGGCTTGGGCAGAGATGCCCTCACACCGCCGCCCCGGGGTCAAGCGTGAGCTGGCCAAGCGGGTGGCTGAGGGGGAGATCATCGCAGAGCGGTACAAGGAGATCACGGGGGAGGACTACGATGGATAAGCTGCTGGAGCTGCTGGAAAAGCTGGTGCGGGCCATCTTTGGCCCGGGGGACGAGCGGGACACCGGCGAACCTAAACCTATGCCCCAAGCCCCCAAGGCAGAGGCTGTCACCGGCTGGGAGGGCGGCCCGCCCTACCGGTACATCGACGTGAGCCGGTATCAGGGCCTTATCGACTGGGCGCAGGTGGCAGCGGCGGGCTACAAGGGAGCAATGCTCAGGGCGGTGAGCACCAACCGCAAGCTCTCCAAGCGGGCAGACGGCCTGTATATCGACCCCACCTTTGAGACCAACTACCGCAACGCCAAAGCTGCCGGGCTGGACGTGGGCGTCTACTACTACACCAATGCCACCAGTGAGGCGATGGCCGATGCAGAGCTGGCCCTTGTGCGGGAAGCGGTACGCGGCAAAGAGCTCACCATGCCCCTCGCGGTGGACGTGGAGGAAAACAAGCTCAAGCAGCTGTCCACGCTTGACTTGTCCAACCTTACCGCTTACGCGCTGGAACAGGTGGAGCGGATGGGCTTTTACGCCCAGCTCTACACCTACACCGGTTACAAGTACGAGCTGGACATGGCTCGGCTGTCCTCTCGGTGGGACGTATGGCTGGCGGACTACACCGGCAAGACGCCCAACGTGACGTTTAACTACAACGCCCACCAACACACCAGCAAGGGCTCTGTGCCGGGCATCTCCGGCAACGTAGACCTCAACGTCACTACCCTCAACTATCCGAAAATCATCCGCAAGAAGGGCCTGACCCGTCTCCGGGAGGGCAAATGACCGAAAAAGAAGCTTTGCTGTGGGTGCTGGGCATCCTGGGCAGCCTGTGTGCTGCAGCCATCACCATCGACAAGGTGCTGGAAATCATCCACAAGTACATCAAAAAGGCACAGGAGCCGGACAACGCGCAGAACAAGCGGCTGGATGAGCTGGACAAGCGCATCGGCACCTTGGAGCAGGGCCAGCTTCAGCACACGCAGGCCCTCGCCCGTGACTTGCGCCGCTTTGAAGAAATCGACGAGGTGAGCCGTCTGACCCTCGACGGGGTGCGGAATCTGCTGGATGCCCAACTCTCCGGCAACAACCGCGAGGGGATGCAGAAGAGCCGCACCGACATCGACAACTATCTGTTAAAAGGAGTGACCAATCATGGTAGCACTGGCAACTAAGCTTTTTGACCTTATCCCTGCCCCGGTGGCGGCAGTGCTGATGCTGGGCGGCTTTATCTTTTACGCCCTGGGCTGCATCCGGTTGGGCTATGGTGCCGCCGTAAAGCCGCTGGTGCTGGACCTCATCGAGCGGGCTGAGCAGGAGATCCAGGGGACAAAGAGAGGCGCAGAGCGCAAGGCGTGGGTCGTCAAGATGCTCCGGGCCGCCCTGAGTACCAGCAAATACGGCAGGCTCATCAGCTGGGCCATCACCGATGAGACCATCGGCGCCGTGATTCAATTCTTTTTTGACCGGGCAAAGGCGGCCTTGCAAAATCAGTAAGGAGGTTATTATGGCAAGCACTACATACCGCCATATCGGTGACCTCACCGATATGTTCGCCGTACAAGAGCAATTTCGTGACATCACGAAAATGGTCTGCGCACGTCTTCGCGGCCTCACGAAAACATACCATTTTGCCGTCATTGGCAATATGGTGCGCAACGCCGGACAGCTGCCGCAGCCTTTCTGGCTCGGTGCTGCCTGTGGCGGCGGCTCGTGTAGTGCTGCCCGCTGCGCTGCAAGGACTTGACCGACAGCAGATGACCGCCGCCATCAAAAACGCACCGCTTGGGAGGGTAGACCGTAAGATAGCCTTACTGCGGTACGTTGAGCGGCTCCCGCTGCCGGACATTGCGGAACAGACACGTTACAGCCGGACGGCGGTAGGCTACCGGCTCAAAAGCATTGACAAAATGCTGGATACGTTGTAAAATAATGTCAACGAAATCCGCCCGGCCTCTCGAAGAAGCGCATTAGGGTGGATATTTGCCAGCTAACCCAGTGCTTTATCTGGGAATGAAAAAAGTGGTTGCCGGATAGGCGCCGACCAGTCTCCCGCACGCCTACTTATAGTGCGTACCATGCGAGAAACGCAAATAATCCCCTGCTTTGCCGAAGCCCTGCGTGCCACGCGGGGTACTTTGTAGGCAAAGTGGGGGATTTTTGTTTTGTTCACACTAGTTTTGTCGAAAACATTGCCATATATTGGATGATGTGATATTTTAGCATTGCACTCCAATGTGTGCATCCTTACAGTTGAGCGTTCATGCGGATTTTTCCGTGTGGGCGCTTTTCTTTTTTGTCCTTCGTTGTACTTTCGTTGTCCTTCACTTTTTGCCGATGCGGTACACTGAGAGCACAAGGAGGGATGTTTTATGAGCTATTATCCGACACCCGGAACGCCTTACGTTCCGCAGCAGCCGGTCAATCCTTACGGCGGCATGAGTACGGTCGGGCTTGCCACTCCCCTGCCCAACACGCAGATGCAACAGGCACAGCCGCAGCGTCCGCAGCCGATGAATGGGCAACAGCCTGTTCAGCAGTCGGCACAAGATGGCGGTTGGTTGCTTGGCAGACCTGTGTCTAGCAGGGAAGAATTTCTGGCGATACCGTCAGACCTGTACGGCAGACCGACCTACTGCCCGGACTTGCGCAGCGGCGTAATCTACTGCAAGCGGCTCAACCCGGACACCTGCGAATCCTATGTGCAGGAGTTCTACAGCCCGGAAGCGTGGAGACAAATGCAAGCACAACAGGCACAGCAAACCGCTGCACCGACACAGCAGTATGTGCCTATTGAGGAGTATAACGCCCTTGTCCACAGGCTGGATGAACTGGAAAAGTGGCAAAAGAGCTTTTCCAAGCCCACTGCCGCAGCGAAGAAAGGAGAATAAATAATGTCCTCTCCGTTTGATATGATTACTCACAGCCCTATCATGCAGCTTGCAAATCTGGCTCGTGCCGGGCAGAACCCCATGGGGCTTATCCGGCAGCTGGGCGGGCAGAGCGCACCCATCATGCAAGGGCTGAACCTGATTCAGGGCAAAAACGAAGCACAACTCCGAACGATGGCGCAGAACCTTGCCAAAGAGCGTGGCATCGACCTGAACCAGTTGGCAAGTGTCCTGAATCTGACGCTGCCCCGATAACGCATCCCTCTAAGCGAAACGCTTCTCAGTTTTGCGGACTTGACAAAAACCGCTTTTGTTTGGCTTCGCCCATCGCATACGGCGGTGGGATAGCATAACGCAAAACTGAAAGGAGTTTTGTTATGGACGATTTTGCAACTGGCTATCTGGCTGGGCAGGACGGCGGCAATAACAACGGCGGATTCTTCGGCAACGAAGGTCTGTGGGCTGTCATTATCCTTGCCATCATCTTTGGCTGGGGCACGAACGGCAACGGCCGGAACAGCGGGGACAACGGTATGAACAGCTACATCCCCTATCTGGTCGGCACTGGCGCAACCGGTCAGGGCGGTGCAGACACCCGTGCGGCTCTGTCTGAGGGCTTCTACCAGCAGGATACCTCCCGTTCTCTGGCGGGCATCCAGAGCGGTATCTGCTCTCTGGGCTATGACCAGCTGGCGCAGATGAACGGCGTCAACACCAATATCGCGAACGGTTTTGCGGGCGTGAACAGCGCTATCTGTCAGCTTGGCTACCAGAACGCACAGCTCGTGAACGGTTTGGAACGCAGCGTGTCCAACGGCGACAACGCCATCAGCCTTGCCATCATGCAGGAGGGCAACGCTCGGCAGGCTGGCCAGACCGCACTTGCCACGCAGCTGGCATCTTGCTGCTGCGAGAACAAACAGCTGATCGGCGACCTGAAATATACCATCGCAACGGAGGACTGCGCTACCCGTCAGGCTATCGCAGACAACGCCCGCGCTATCGTGGACAACTGCAACGCCAACTTCCGCAGCATGATGGACTACTTCACGCAGGATAAGATCGCCACTCTGACCGCTGAGAACCAGAGCCTGAAGTTCGCGGCTTCTCAGGATCGGCAGAATGCGCTTCTAACCACTGCAATGAACGCACAGACCGACACCATCCTGAACCGGGTTAATCCTCGTCCGATTCCCGCTTATCAGGTGGCAAACCCCAACTTGGGCGTGAACTGCTGCGGCTGCTGCTAACCAACACACTCCCCGATAACACCGGGTGAACCATCGGGGCAGGGGTAAGACACCTCTGCCCCTGATTTTTTAGGAGGAAAACATTATGGCTTGCAAAACAAGCTGCAAACTCTGCCCCCATTTGGTGCTGAGTCAGTCCGTTACGTTTGCCAACGATACGTTGACCATCAATATCCCTGCTGGCTCTTACGCAGCGGGAGAAAAATATTGTCTGGTCATTGCTCAGGCTTTGCCGGACACGACCACCATCAACGCTCCTGTGGTCATTACCATCGGCGCAGGTACGACCGCATACCCTCTGACCGACTGCAACTGCGCTCAGGCAACCGCCGAGAGCATCCACACCCGCACCCGCTATGCTACCCGCGTTACAACGTCTGCGACCGGCACCGGCACGTTCAAGTATCTTGGCTGCTTCTGCTGCTCCCACGCTGGTGCGCCCGCGTCCATTTCTTAAGGAGGTGTAGATTATGGGCAAGACTAATTTTCGCCGCATGATGATGCTCCGTGACCACGACAAAAACCGTGAGCCGGAACGTGACCGCCTTGAGGAAGAGCGTGACCGCAGGGAACGTGAGCTGGAACGCCGTCTGCGTAAGCTGGAAGGTGGCAACGACCGCTCTCCCTACTACCCGCAGGAGGAAAACCGCTACATCGACCCCTACCTTATCCCCCGCTACCCTGACGTAGAGAATGGGCGCAGAATGCCGCAAATCGGCTTCTCGCAGAACGGAGACTGGGACAAGCGGTCTGGACAGTACGAACGTGGCGGCGCAGACGGCCGTTCCATCAAGATGCCGCGCCAGCACCTCACTCACGATGAAGCAGAGGAATGGTGCGACAGCATGGTGAACGCTGACGGCACAAAGGGCTGTCACTGGACGCTGGAACAGACGCAGGACGTTGCGAAACAGCGCAATATCACCTGTGACCCGAACGATTTCTGGGCTGTCATGAACATGATGTACTCGGATTATTGTCAGGTCGCAAAGCGTCAGTCCGTTGATACTCCGGGCTTCTACGCTGATATGGCAAAGGCGTTCCTTGAGGACGCAGATGCCGCAGATGGCAAGGCATATCTCTACTGGGATTGTATTGCTGATAAGTAAAGCAAAACCCCTGTGTAACCACTAATGGCTACGCAGGGGCGCTTTGCGCTTATCGGATTGTCGTTATTCCTCTATCTCTCATATACTCGATAAAATCTTCTGCTGGCATTCTCTCTGAAAGCTCTTTCATTGTGTATTGGCGTTTTTCCTCAACCCAATGCTTCTTTTCTTCGATACCAGACAAATCGTGGACTGTATACCATTGTGTTTTTGGGCTATCAAGTCCATTTGAAAGGAATTGAACCTTAAACCAATTTGGACGTTTTCTTCGTTCAAACCAATTCAATTCGGAAAATTTTATCCATGCAATGTTTTTATAATTTCCTTCTTTTTGCCCTTTGCTCTTAAAATTATCTTTTATTTTCTTTAAGCTAAAATAGTCGGTTTCAACGCATTGGTTTTCCATATATCTTATGCGCCAATCTTTGTTTCGAAAGACCATCTTATCTTCGTATATGTCACCGCCTGTCCCATTGAGATACCAATGCGATTCGTAGTGACCTAACACTTTTTGCCCCATTCTGTTCCTCCTTCTCCCCTGTGCGGTCGTTACGGATACACAGGGTCTATTTTATTCCCAAAGTATAGATTGGGATTTTATGTCAAATAAGTCTTGCGGATGGAATACAAGGCTCTTATCAAGCTCAACTATGCCAACGATGGAGAATTTGCCGGGGACTTCTCGCTCGATTTTAGCCTTTGCTTCATCCTTGTCATTCGCAAACAACACGAACGGAGTTTGAAAGTGTCTGCACTTTACGTAATCATCGTACTGGATTTTGACCCAATAAAAATTTTCCATACATTGCTCCTTTGCTATTTTAATATTTTACAGGCGGTTCAGGCAACGGCATCCAATATGTAATATTGTGCGGTTTTCCGTTTTTATCCCGCCACTCGCCAAAATCCTGTTCATATCCGACAATCTCAACGTCAAACTCGTCTTGGCTAAATCCGATAACATACGGGTTATATTCATCCGGCATCTCGTTTTTTACGTTTATCCATTGTCCAATTTTAGGGGCGTTTGAAATGTCATACGAACAATATCCAATACATTGAACTGCTCCTAACTCATCCACGAGATTTCTGTTTCCAAGCTTTGTGATGCAAACATCATGAACCCTCTGCCACCCACTCTTGTAATCGGAATATTCGTTTTGTGAAATTACGATATTTTCTGGATTCAATTCTTTTCTTCCACAGGTTAAGTTCCATTCATTTGCAATTTTCTGTTTCATTTCGTATTCATTGAGAAACACCCTTGTTTCTTTAAGAGCGTTTTTCAATGAACCACGATGAGGCCTGTAAGCAATCATAGATTAATCCTCCGACAAACTTTTGTAGTATAGCTCCATATCTGCCTTGTACATATCAAGTTGTCTTTTGCTATCTACAAGCGTGTTAAAGCTAAATCCCGCTGCAAAAGATACGGCGATGGACAAAATCAAGTGCGCTGCAACCCATTTACCAGCAAAGATAAAAGGGATCTGAACCGCTACGGCAAAAGCATCGAACAAAAGAACGTAAACTCCGTGTTTAACCATTTTCTGTAAACGGCTAATGCTTTCTTCGTAAAATTCCTTCAACTTTATCATACGTCAATCCTCCAAGAAATCCTCTTGATTCAGAACTTGATTTACAATTCGTTCTGTACATTCTTTGATAACCGTAGATGCGGGGACGTAATCTTCATAAGCTATGTTTTCATATTGCGTTCTTGCATATTCAAAGAACCTTTTAGAAAGCATTTCTGCATCCGCACGGCACAACGGTTTTAATTCGTATTGCAACGGAAATCTTCTTATAAGTGCAGGGTCAAGCCTATCAAATCTGTTTGTCGTTCCGATAGTAATGACATTGTTCGGCAATCTATCCATTTCCTGCATAATCGCAATAACCACACGGTTCATTTCCCCAACGTCATCTTTTTGCCCACGAGCCATTCCAACCGCGTCTATTTCATCAAAACAAAGAACGCAAGGAGCAGTTCTCACATAATCAAAAATTCTTGCAAGGTTAGATTGCGTTTGCCCCAAGTGTGAATCAACTAAACTTGAAAATTGAATTCTCAAAAACGGAAGTTTTGCTTTATGCGCGATATACCTAGCCAGCATGGTTTTTCCGCATCCGCTTTGCCCATAAAGCATCAATGCTGGCAAATAAGGAATGCCCATTTCGTTCAATTTTTCAGATGCTCGATAAATAGCAACGATTTTCTGCGTTATATTTTTTTCTTCGTTCCTAAGAAGGAATCTTGCTTCTGGGAATTCTTCTGTATCCTCTGCAATCACAAGATGCTGTAAGTTATATGGCAATTCAATAAATTCTCTTTTGCTTTCCAACTTGCGAAACATATTTTCTTTGAACTGCTCATCTTTTTTTGATGATATAGAATCCAAAATGATTTTAACGGCTTTTTGCGCGTTTCGCATATCGCCATCGCAAACAAATTGAATAAGGCGTCGTTCACTATCATTCATCTAAGAAATCCTCCAACTCAATCTTCCCTTCTGCCGCTGCAACCGCCAGAGCGTACACGAACTGCCCAATTGTCATTCCATGCCGTCTGGCTTCACGGTTAATGTACTTGCGCTCCTCCTCGCTCATAAGGATGGTAATGCGCTTTGAACGCTTGCCATCACCACTTGCAACGCCTTGATGCGATTCCGGCATCGGGATTTTTTTCTTTGCCAGACCAGCCTCGACCAGTGCGCCGGGAACATCGCCTTGTTCGACAAGACGTTGAACTTCCTTCGCCTGTTTCAGCTTCTTTGGCTTACTTTCGCTTACTATGGCTTTGTTTGGCTGTACTTTGCTGTCTTTGGCTTGCTTCGGCTTAATATTGCTTAACTGTGCTTCATTGGGCTGTGCATGGCTTTCTTCGGCTCCACTGGGCTTAATCTGTGCTTGTTCGGCTTCGTTCGGCTTTGCTTGGCTTACCTCTTCTTCCTTTGGCTCACTTTGGCTTAATGTCTGTTCCGAAAAAACAGGCTGAAAATCAAACCCGCCAAGCAGACCCGAAGATTTTTTGCTAGTTGGTTTCATTCTTTGTTTTCCTCCATTCGTGCGCCACAAGTTTTGCAATACGCAAAACTTTTAACTACAGCTGAATCATATTTGCCAAGATAAGCTCCACATCTTTCACAAAACGCACAGTCTTTCGTTTCAAGAACGCTTCCTCGTTTAACGTGCGATATTGGCCGTAGGCTTTCTGGGTTGACTGATGGCTCATTTAAGACGTCGGCAATATCATATCCATATGGGCAAGTTCCGCAAAAGCCATCGCATCCATCGCAAGCTGCTTCTAATTTTTCAAGTAATTTTTTTCGGTCAATTAAATCAGCCATTTTTATCCCCTTCCACAATCATCTGCGCCAACGCCTTGAAATCCTCTGCGCTGGTACTCTTTGCCGTGTCGCCGCTAAACAAGCTGTGCCGCTCTGCCTGAGCCTTACGAACGCCCATAGACGGTCTAATCTTCACGTCCAGCAAGGTTGTCCCCATGCTCTGTGCAATCACAGGGAGCTGCTCCACAACCTCTTTGGACAGGTTCTCCCTGCTCTTGTACTGGTTCAGGAGCAGACCTTCAATCTTCAAAGTCGGATTGAAGTATCTGCGAACATCGCCGATGGTCTGCGAAAGCTGGCTCAAACCAGCCAGTGCGTATCGGTCTGCCGTGATGGGCACGATAATGCTGTTGGCAGCAATCAGCGCGTTCACAAGCGCAAGACCAAGCTGCGGGGGAGTGTCCAGCACAATGTAATCATACTGACCAGATACGCTTTCAAGGGCTTCTCTTAGCCGGAAGTTTTTGCCAATGTCCCGGACAAGCTGTTCGTCAATGTCCTTCATTGCATTGTCAGACGGCAGAATGTCACCAGCTTCACAGTGCTGGATTCCTTCTTCGACCGTGCCTTGCCGGGTCATCACATCGAACAGGGTGCATACGTCCTCTGTCTGTGCGCCGTAAGTGTCTGTGGCGTTGCACTGGGCATCGCAGTCTACAAGCAACACCTTCTTGCCAAGCAGCTGCAACGCGCCAGCCAGACAGGTGCTTGTGGTGGTCTTTCCTGTGCCGCCCTTCTGGTTGGCGACCGCTATGATTTTTGCCATTTTATCACTCTTTCTTTATCTTTCTGGTTCTTCAGGAAGCGGCATCCAATGGGTTACATCTCTTAGAACCTCGTTGTCCTTCCATACATCAACGGAATCCCTTTCCCACCACAACGAACCATATCTTCCTCTTGCCAAATGTCCAACGTCAATATGATTTTCCGTGAAAACAATTACATTCTCCCTGTAATTTGGCAACTCATCTTTCACACTAATCCATCCCATTCTTTCTCCTTTTTACATTATCTGCTCATTCTGCTTAATGTGCTACATCTGACTACTTTTGCAATGCTTCAATGGAATAGAACGCTGGCATATACTTGTCCACAACGCCAGCCTTATCCACGCTTCTAATTAGATAACCAGCAGGTCGGTCAGGGAACGGCGTTCTGTTCAAAGATAGGATATCCTTATACGCAGCCTTCACCGTATCGTAAACCGCTTCTTTTCGTCTCGGCAGCTTGATTTCTGGATGCTCTTTCTTCATCCACTTCTCAACCACTTTTGCCACGTCAATGCAGTCCTGTTTTTCAAGCTCGTCACACACAGACCAGTCAAAGTCCTCGTATCCGCTTCTGCGGGGCTTTCTGGCGGCTTTTTGAGGTTCGGTCGATACTTCGCTTGCCTGAACTTCAATCAGCGTCTCAGACGCTTTAATTTTGGGCTTGAACTTGACCGCCACAGCCTTTCGTGCCACAAGAACCGGTTCATAAGTCACCACGATGTCAGACACGGCATTGATTTCATCTACTGCAACATCAAGCGCTCGTTTGCGAAGGTTCTTGTAAACATCGTAGCTCGCTTCCATCGCACCAAGCTGTTCTCTCAGCTTTTTCAGACTGATTTCATGCGGCTTACTGTCCATGTTCAACCAGTCCCGAAGAATCGAATAAAGCAGAATGCTGTACTGAGACTTCATTCGTGACGTGTAACGCAGCCGATACCGAACGTATCCGCTTTCGGCAATATCAAAAAAGATAGGGCGAAGGTCAGGGTTACAGGTGATTGCCACGACATAAGACCTTGTTTCTGGCACATAGTCCAGTTTCGCCCTTGTGAATAGGACAAAGCTTTCAAACGTGCCCTTCTCTTTGTCAATCGGAATCGACACTGTATTGCCAAGAAAGTGCTTTATTTGCGGCTCAATCCTTCGTGCATCAAGGCTTTTCAGCCCAAGAAGCTCCCTATATTCTGCAAGAGTGAACTCCACACGGCTACTGTTTGGGTCTCTCGGATTTATTCTTGACAAGTAAACCTCTAGCAGCCGAAGCTCCCCTGCCGTGTAGTCCCTAAATTTCGCCCACACAAGGGATTTGCTTTTCTCGACAAGGTTGTTGTCTGATATTTTTGGCATCCGCTCACTTCCTTTAATGGTCTGAAAACAGTGTATCACAAGTAGGGGGACGTGTCAATGATTTTTGTCCCCCATGGCTTGTCTTTTTGTCCCCCATGTCCTCGTCATTTTGTCCCCCATGACTTGTCAAAACGTCCCCCATGCTTTGTCATTTTGTCCCCCATCTACATATTATATATTAAACAAGAAATAAACAAGAGGTTAAATATTATCGTTAAATAGTCGATGACGATAATTTTCAACAATTTCTTTATTTTCCCATTCCAGTTTGTGGATAACCGAACTCTACGTTTGCTAAATAAGACTGTAGCCGGGAAGAAGCTGTGTATCGTTAGTCACATTAAACGCGGACGGATTGCGGATAGGTGTACAAAAAGTGGATGAAAAGGGACACCTAATCTGCACGATGGGGGACAGATTGACGAGCCGACCAATCACAGGCAATATATTGATGATAGTTCGTTATTTATTCCGCGCGAATATTGTCGATTTACAACCTATGGGGGACGGATTGACAAGGTAAATTTGCCCGATAGGTGTACAAAAAGTGGATGAACGTGAACAAAATATTCTTCAAAAACTGCGATAATTCGACAATTAGCCAGTTATATTATTTGGATTCACGGTATAAGAATCGTTGGACTTCATGGCTGCTTCTATTCCAGCGTCCTGTGCTTGATAAAGAATTTCCATCTTTGGAACGGTACCGTTCGGGTCCGGGTCTGTTCCGGTGGCTTGTGCTATCTCATAGTTGCCAGACACCATCCGGCAGACAGTGACTCTGTCCTTCAGCGGCGTGTGGAGGTTTGCCAAAATCTCCGTTAACACACCGATGTGGTCTGAGCCGTGATCTCCGTACCAGATGTACAGCAAAGCATCTATCTCGTAGGAAGAACACTCCATCATGGCATCTATGAGAATCTGGCGCTTCTTCATGTCGGAAAGGCCGTCCTCTAAGTGTTCCAACAACCCTGGATGAGTGCAAGCGTCCATGTATCGAGCCGCTGATACGCCGCAGCAGGCGAACCAGCGCATAGCCATTGGCAGGGAGATAGCTGCAAGACCCTGCTCCCAGTTGGCGATGGTACCACGATTTACACCCATCCGCGCTGCCAGCTTTTGCTGGCTCAGACCGGAGCGCATCCGTGCCGTCTCTAACGCTTTGGCTGTTCTTGCTAAATTTTCATCCATAAATTCTCGCCCTTTCAACAAAATCCGGCAAAACTGCCGGATTCGACAAGCCAAAAAATGGAAAAAGCTGCTATGGAGAACCAACAGCAGCCTGTGTTATAACTGTATTGTCAAAAAATTCCAAAGAAGAAGGGAACCAAAATGATAGAAACTGTAATCTGGAACCATGAACGTATGCCGATCATCGACGGAATGCCAGCCAGCGTTCCCGATGAGCAACCGCACACACCTGAACCGCGGGAGGAAAGCGAATGAACCGAACCGTAGATACTCTGATTATTCCATACGCTCGCAGACGGACTCTGGAACTTGTCCTGAGCCTTTCTGGGTACGAAGCTGATAAAGATGCTTACCTCGAAGCAAAAGGCATCCTAGAACGCGCCATAGCCGCCTTAGACGATGGGCGCGACCCGGCAGATAATATCGAACGCATTGACGGACAGCTCGTAGAGCTGTGATTGGAGGAAAGATGGATAGGCACTGTCCCTTTTGACTTGAACACTCGTGGCTTCCCCGATGTGAAGTAATGGATGTGAAGAAAACGATTGATTTTTACGAAGTTGTTAAAAACACATTGACTTTACAACTAGAAGATGTATAATCGTATCAAATGAACGTCCGTACTTGCCAATCGGGAGGATATGTCGCAATGAGTGAACAAGAAAGAACCAAGATTGACCGCTTTATTGCATGGTTGCTGGAACATCCTGAAAAGATTCCGGCAGCGGAGCAAGCCCTAGCCCTGGAATAATAGAAAACCCCTTGCGCAGAGCTACACCAGCCCGGCACAAGGGATTCTTTTATTTTACCGGGCATGAACGTCACATCTTCTCGATTAGGTTCATCAGAGCTTCACGCTGTTCTTTCGGCATAGATTCAAGTTTTCTTCTAATCCGCTCCACTGCTGCATCGACTTCACTTTGCGGCCGCTGGGGTGGGTTTTCTTTTTGGTTTCCAGTGAGAAGGTAGTCCACTGATACGTTGAAGTAAGTTGCAATTTTAGAAAGAACCTCGGTAGACAAACTCTTAGTCCTTCCGGCTTTTAACTCGGAAAGAAAACTGCGGCGAATTCCAATGTTGCTACAAAGAGTTCCGTCTTTGATGCTCTCTTTTTCACAGAGCGCATGAATGTTGTTGTACAAGTCCGACATAAGAACACTCCCATATTTGTGCAAGTATACAAATGCACAGAATTTTGTACAAAAGAGTTGACTTGTACAAGTTGCTGTACTATAATACAGACACGGGCAGTACAGAACGCTGTACAATATAAACTCTCTACACCTTTATATTAGTACAGTTTTCCGTACTTGTCAATAGATTTTAGCAAATGGAGGTGAAATTTTGAAAGAAAGCTTCCGTTCTGGCTTTGAGTTAGAAGTGAAGATGAAGCTGTTGCAGCGAGGTATGAAGCAAACGGAGCTGATTCAGGCGGTTCAAAGCGATACTGGATTGTTCCTTGATGATTCGTACCTCTACAAGATTCTTCGTGGCGAGCGAAAGCCGGAAAAGATTATCCAGAGCATCTGTAAGATTCTTGAAATTGAGAATAAGGAGGAATGAACATGGAGCAGATTTTGACATTGAGGGTAGACCTTGAGCATCCTGATGATGCAAAGTTTGCCATTGACGAGGCGGTCAAGGCCTACGAAGCGGACAAGCTGAAGTGGCCGGAAAAGGAACTCGCCGAAGCAAAGCATCTGGCGATGAAGATTATGGAGCAGCTTTGTTTGGATGGGTACAGCATCAGTTGGCGCGAAGTTGAAAGCTACGGGCTTCATTCGATTAGCGTGTGGCTTGAATTGGAAGAGAACAAAAGAACGGACTGCACTTGTTCCATCAGCTCATCCAAGTGGGATGTTTGGATTGCCAAGTGCGTCTGCCTGTGCCGGGCTACCGGCAGGGATGTTCCCGCTTTCATCATCAAAAAGGCCGGTGAGTGCTGGTGACGAAATTTTGCAAAGCGCAAAGTCGCAAGCGCAGACTGAAGCTTGCAATGGCTGCTGGCGTATCCAGAAATGATGCAAACAATGTGCTCTTGATGGAAATGCAGAGCAACGGCAAAAACGAAAGGGGACAAAATGAAAGCACTGATTGAAGTTGCCCTGATGTGGGGCATAGCACTGGCAGTGGTTTTGGCAGTATTTCTGCTGAACTTCTGGATGGTGCATCACATCGGAATTCTGGTAGGAGCATCAGCCGCCCGTGGAATCATCATGGTGTCTATGGCAATGGCTACGGCGTGGATACTGAGTTTTGGAGGTAATAAGAGTGAAAAGCCTGAAAGCTAATGTCCTTTGTACGCTTGGAATCGCGTTAGCGATTTTTTCGGCAGGATGCGGCGATGCAATTCAGAAAAGCCAAAGCGTGGTAGTAATGTTTGGATACGTTTTCCTTTCGTGTGGTTTTCTCGCCGCAGCACTCGTCTTGTGTGCCATTGGGGTCAGCTCTGAAAATGAACGCATTGAACAGGAAAATCGCAAAGTAAAACGCATTCCTCACCACACCAGCGAGTGGAGGGATGCACGATGAAATGCCCGATGTGCGGCAGTGACGACATCACAACGGTTAACAGCCGGTCTGACCACGATAGCATTGTTCGCAGAAAGAAGTGTATCGACTGTAACCATCGGTGGTCTACCATCGAAATTGACAAAGACCAGTGGTACAGCGCACTTCAAATCAAAGAGGAACGTAAGAGGAGGAGACCGAAAGATGATTAACCTTGACAGATTCGGCGGAGTAACCGAGCCGGAGGACGGCGTATATTTCCTAACCCGTGAGCAGGAGGCAGAAGCCAAAGAAGCCGACCGGCTGGCTGAGATTAAGGACTTGCAGTCTGAAATCGAGAACAGAGAAGCGGAGCTGAAAGACCTCCGTGCGCAGTTGGCAGACCTGATGGCTGGTTGATTTTGTACAGCCAAATTAAGCCAAAGCAAGAACAATTATGCCAAATGAAGCCAAAGAAAGGAAAGAAAGATGGCAGTATTAGTAATGGTCTACGGTCACTCCGGCAGCGGTAAATCCGCTTCGCTTCGGAACTTTGACCCGGAACAGGTGGCGGTCATCAACGTGCTTGGCAAGCCGCTGCCGTTCCGTAGCAACATGAAAACCTACATCAACAACGACTACGGCAAGATTGATGCTGCAATCCACAGCACCAAGCGTAAGTCCATAGTCATTGACGATGCCACCTATCTTATGACTGGCGAGTTTATGCGAAACGCAAAGGTCGCCGGATACCAGAAGTTTACCGACATGGCGGCCAACTTCAACGCCTTGCTGATGCGGGCGAAGGAACTGCCAGACGATGTTGTGGTCTACTTTTTCGGCCATAGCGAATGCGGAGAAAACGGTGGAGAAAAATTCAAGACTGTTGGGAAAATGCTAGACGAAAAAGTCTGCATCGAAGGCTATTTCACCATCGTCCTGAAAACCGTTGTGCAGGATGGAAGATATCTGTTCAGCACTCGCAACAATGGGATGGACACCGTGAAAACCCCGCTTGGGATGTTCAACGATGCGCTGATCGAGAACGACCTCGCAGCCGTAGACAAGACCATCCGTGAGTATTACAACATCCCGGTTCAGCCGGATAACAAAGGAGAGTAACAGATGAAGAACATCAACTGGAATGACGTGCAGGAAGCCACAGAACGCCGTGACCTGCCTGTTGGCGGCTATGTTGCCGGTATCTGCAAGGCAACGGACGAACCTGCAAAGGAGCGCCTGAATATCGAGTGGGAAGTTACAGAGGGCGAGTTCAAGGGTTACTGGCGTGGGCAGACCGCTTCTCTTATCGAGCGCGGCAAACTGAATCAGGGCGAATGGGCGTGGGGCGGCAAGACCATTAAGAGCTATAAGGAAAAGGCGCTGCCGTTCTTCAAGGGCTTCATCACCGCTGTGGAGCAGTCCAATCCCGGCTACAAGTTCAACAACGATGAAAAGACCCTGCGTGGTAAGTTGGTCGGCATTGTTCTCCGTGAGGAAGAGTACATGGGCAACGATGGCAACGTCAAGACGAAGCTGGTCGTTGACCGCTTTACCAGCGTGGACAAGATTCGTTCTGGCGACTATGAGGTCAGACCGAAGAAAACGCTGGCTGGTGGGTCTGGCTCTAGCTACTCGCAGGGCGGGAACGATGACTTTTCTGTGATTGAGGGCAACACAGATGACCTTCCGTTCTGACCTGTAAAGCGTTGACCGCCTACCTTATATAAGAGCTGCGCTATCTGGCTGGACGGGCGTTTGGAAAGATGAAACACTTGGGCGACATCACAAAGATTCGCGGCGACAAGATAGAGCCTGTGGACTGCATCACGTTCGGAAGTCCGTGTCAGGATTTGTCCATTGCTGGATGCAGGGCAGGACTTGCGGGAGAACGCTCCGGGTTGTTCATGGAAGCGGTTCGAATCATAAAAGAAATGAGGTCAAGCACAAATGGACTGCATCCAACTTTCGCTGTTTGGGAAAACGTGCCAGGAGCGTTCAGCTCCAACGGAGGAGAAGATTTCAGGGCCGTGCTGGAAGAACTTGCCCGCGTGGAACAATCAGACGCTTCAATTCCTCGACCTTCGAGTAGGGGGGGCAGATGGAGCAAGGCCGGAGCAATCGCCGGAAACGGATGGAGCTTGGCTTGGCGACAGCTTGACGCTCAATATTGGGGAGTCCCCCA